>Ga0256404_1001076_pt1 | contig 68880 bp, 52 predicted proteins | sample RumenRJG_01DNA_FD_185990 | JGI IMG/M metagenome (GOLD analysis project Ga0256404, IMG submission 185990) | Bovine rumen microbial communities from Lethbridge, Alberta, Canada - RJG_01 | ecosystem: Host-associated > Mammals > Digestive system > Stomach > Rumen | place: Canada: Alberta | collected... | reverse complement strand
CACGGCACCTACCTCCCCTGCGGGAATGCCATGGGCGTCCTCTTTGAAGCAAAAGACGAAAAGACATTCTATCTTGCTGGCGATACCATCTGGTATGAGGAAGTCGCTGCAACCATTGAGAAATTCCGACCAGGAGTAATCGCCCTCAATGCCTGTGCAGCGGAGACTCTCGAGAATGGCCGTCTGATCATGGGGGATGAAGATGTCTGGAATGTGTCGCTTGTAGCTCCTGATGCCAGACTCTATATCACGCATATGGATAACGTTGCTCATGCATCCATCACTCGCCATGTGATGCGCGGCCGCCTGGCTTCTCGTGGCGTCGTGAATTACGATATGCCAGCCGATGGCGAGAGCGTTGTATATTGATGGATACCAATCAATCAAACTATTTGACTGAGATTTGCGTACAAGTTCGACAGATTCGTTTGCATGTGGTAACAAGATTGTGCTGTGGTAATTTTTGCGTTGTCAATCATCTTGGAGAAGGCGCTGAAGAAGGAGCATTAACGACAGCTATCACACTGTGGCTGACCCGATGAACTATACGCACAATATACAAAAAGACTGGTGACGCCCTATACATGAAGGATTTTCGGCGTTATCCAGTTCTCGAAGCGTTAATCACTCGCTTTACACGAACATACAAGTCCCACCGGCATCAGCTGGTGGGGCTTTTTTTGTATGCAGGAATCACGCGGGCTTGTCGCGAAGGATATATACGTTTGCATAGAGCATGCAGGAAAGGATGGATCGTTATGCAGGAAGATCTGGAAACGTGCCTGAAGCGGCTGTTTGGCGCGGAGGCGAGGATTGTAGCGCAGTCACCTGTCTCGGGCGGCGATATCAATGAGGCGTATCATCTGGTGCTGCAGGAGGGGCGTGATCTCTTCATGAAGTGTCACAATGATGTGGCGGATGATTTTTTTGCGGTGGAGGCGGATGGCCTGAAGGCGATGCGCGAGGCGGGGGCCAGGACGCCGGAGGTACTGGCATTTGGCCGGAATGGAGACGGCAAGTCCTTTCTGCTCATGACGTACGTGCGTCCGTCCAGGCCGCGGCGCGACTATTGGCAGAATCTCGGCCACATGCTCGCCGCGATGCATCGGGCGGACACATCTGCCTGGACGAAGGGCAGGCGCTTCGGCTTTTACGAGAATAATTACAGCGGCTCAATCCGGCAGAAGAACCGGGTCCATGACAGCTGGGTGGAATTCTTCCGGTCGCAGCGCCTCCTGCCGCGCCTGGAGCTCACGCAGCAGTACTTCACGCCGGAAGACCGCCGCCGGGCGCGCTATCTGCTGGATCATCTCGAGGCGTATCTGGAGGAACCCGCGTATCCGTCCCTGCTGCACGGCGATCTTTGGTGCGGCAATGTCATGCTCGGCTCGGACGGCGAGGCTGTGCTGATCGATCCGGCCGCGGCGGTCGGCAATCGCGAATTCGACATCGCGATGACGCAGCTCTTCGGCGGATTTGAGCCAGCGTTCTACGATGCGTATCAAGAGGCGGCACCATTGGCACCGGACTATTCGGAGCGGCGCGACCTGTACAATCTGTACCATCTGCTCAACCATCTGTACCTCTTCGGCCGCGCCTATCTCACCGCTGTCACGCGCATCATCCGCCACTATGCAGGTTGAGCCCTGCTCAGGGCTTTTACGTCTCCGGGGAAGGCATGGCTTGGCCTGGCTATTTGGTGGCCCATTGTGGTACAATGAAAGATACGGCACAGGATTGTGCAATCGCGAAACGAAAAGGAAGAATGTATGGATATGACCGCTTTTATTGATGCTTGGAAGACGAAACAGGAAATCACTGTGGAAGAATTGGCCGCGCTGCCTGAGAATGAGGTCGAGCTCGTCGACATCCGCGATGAAGTGGCCTTTGAGCGCGGCTCTCTGCCGGGGGCTCATAACCTCAACCCTCTGGAACTGCAGCAGGGCGGATACGATCTGCCCGAGGACAAGCTCATTGTCTGCATCTGCATGTGGGGAAAAATCAGCCTGGGCCTCGCGCAGAATCTCCGGCAGCAGGGATATACCGCCGTTTCGCTGCAGGGCGGCTATGCGCTCTGGCTGCAGCGGAAGCTGGAGCGCGAGACGGCTGAGGCGGCCGAGGATGAAGAGCGCCTCAAGCGCATTGAGGGCTCGCTGCGCAAGAAGTTCAAGCATAAGATTTCCACGAAGTTCGTCGAAGCCGTCTGCAAATTCGACCTCGTGCGCCCCGGCGACAAGATCGCCATCTGCATCTCGGGCGGCAAGGACTCGATGCTCATGGCGAAGCTCTTCCAGGAGCTCAAGCGCCACAACAAGTTCCCGTTCGAGCTCGTCTTTCTCTGCATGGATCCCGGCTACAACGAGATGAACCGCCGCATCATCGAGGAGAATGCGAAGCTCCTCCATGTGCCGCTGACGTTCTTCTCGACGGACATCTTCGAGTCGGTCTTCCATGTGGAGGAGTCGCCGTGCTACCTCTGTGCCAAGATGCGCCGCGGCTACCTCTACCGCAAGGCCCGCGAGCTCGGCTGCAACAAGATCGCGCTCGGCCATCACTTCGACGATGTGATCGAGACGAATCTCATGAGCATGCTCTACTCCGGCGCCGTCCGCACGATGATGCCGAAGGTCAAGAGCACGAGCTGCCCCGGCATGGAGCTCATCCGCCCGCTCTACTATGTCCACGAGGCGGATATCAAGCGCTGGCGCGACGACAATGGCCTCTACTTCATCCAGTGCGCCTGCAAGTTCACCGAGACGTGCTCGACCTGCCACACGGACGGCACGACGGACTCCAAGCGTCTCGAGGTCAAGAAGCTCATCGCAAGGCTTGCCGCGACGAACAGCCAGGTCCCCGGCAATATCTTCCATGCGCTCGAGAATGTCAATCTCGACACCGTCCTGAAGTACAAGCAGGCAGGCGAGGAGCACACTTTCCTGGAACAGTATTGAGTGTGGGGACAATAGAAAGGCAGGGTAGGCACGATGTGCAAATTGAGCGAGGAGATCTACCGCGATGGACTTCACGACAGGGCAAGAGCAGACCTGAAACACCTCATGGAGAGTACGGGCTGGTCCTTGGTAAAGGCGATGCAGGTGCTGCGCATTCCGCCTGAGGAGCAGGACCGCTGCCGAGAGGAACTGGAGCGCTTCGAGCCGGTCAAGGATTCTTTCCGAGGGAATCCGGGCGATTTGTCGGAGGAGAACCGCATCCTGAGGGAGCTGATGGATGCGGTGCCAATCGGCTGCTATATCCTGCGCCCCGATCGCACGGTCCTCTATTGGAATCCTGCCGCCGAGCATATTCTCGGCTTCTCCGCTGCGGAAATGCAGGGGAAGCGGTGTGTCGACATGCCGCTGGGCTGTTCGTTTACCAACAGCGATTGCATTGAGGGGGCGTACTGTCCGGCCATGATTGCCTGTGCGACGGGCCGCTCCAAGTCACTCGAGATGTTCATGCGGCACAAGAACGGCAAGGATATCCTGATCCGCAACACGTTGGCGCCGCTGAAGGGAGCAGATGGCAAGGTCGAGAAGCTCATCTCGTTCTTTGTCCCGCTGACGGATGTGGATTATGATCAGGGACTCATCCGGGCCATCTATGAGACGGCGACGCGGGATCCGCTCACATGCCTGCCCGGGCGGAAATTCATGGAGGTCTGTCTCGATGAATCGATGGAGATCTATCGGCGGACGGGGCAGCCGTTTGCCGTGCTCTTCACCGATGTCAATAATTTCCACGACATCAACAATACGTACGGCCATAGCGTCGGCGACGACATCCTGCGCAGGCTCGGCATTGCTTTGCGGAAGTACGGCAGAAAGGCCGATAAGTTCTGCCGCTGGGGCGGCGATGAATTCGTGGGCCTGCTTCATCTGAAGACGCTCGACGACATCCGGGGTGCGGCGAGACGCTTCTTGAAGATTGCCAACAACTGCGAGTTGATCGAAGATGGTCAGACGGTGGTCTGCCGTGCCTCGATCGGCATCACAGCCGTCCGCAAAGAGGATACGATAGAGTCACTCGTATCCCGTGCCGACCGCTACATGTACCTGGCCAAGAAGCGCACAGGATCCCAGATCGTCACGGATTTTGATGTTTGACTGCATCGGTCTGTCCCCTGGGATGGAGCGCACAGCTGCCGTGCATGGCTGTGATTGGACAAAAAACAGCGCCGTCAAGGTGAGTTTCATCTTGGCGGCGCTGTTTTCATGCGCGCGATGCGACTGTTTGGTGGATGAGGTGCATGACCTGCTGGACGGTTTGGCGGAGATTCTGTTCGGTCGTCGCGCGGTCCATGGCTTCCTGCAGTGTCATGGGGGCGTGCAGGATGGGGAAGTATGCATCAATCCCATGTTGGTTGATGCGCTCGGCATCTCGGGCGGCAGAGCCACAGAGGGCCACGGTGAGGCAATGGGGTTGGCAGGATTTTGCCAGCTGGGCGACACCGGCCGGGCCCTTGCCCATAGCCGTCTGCTTGTCCATGCGCCCCTCGCCTGTGACGAGCAGGTCGGCCTTGGAGAGTGCCTCTTTGATGCCGATGGCCGAGAGGATGAGCTCGCTGCCTGGGGTCAGTGTGCCATGCAGGAAGGTGTGGAAGGCAAAGCCAAGCCCGCCGGCGGCACCGGCTCCGGCCATCTCCTGTCCCTTGATGCCGCAGGCTTTTTCGGCCAGCTGGGCAAAGTGATGGATGTCGTCGTCCATGCGTGCGACGATTTCCCGCGTGGCCCCTTTCTGCGGTCCGAAGACATTGGAGCAGCCTTCCGGCCCGCAGAGCGGATTGGTGACGTCGCAGGCAATCTCGAATGTGCAATCCTGAAGGCGGGAGTCGGCCTGCCGCGCGTCGATCTGCGCCACATCGGCGAGGTCTCCGCCTGCGACCCCAGCACGGCTGCCGTCTGCCTTCAGGAAGCGGAAGCCGAGTGCCGTGAGCATGCCGAGGCCGCAGTCGTTGGTCGCACTGCCGCCAATGCCGATGATGAAATGGCGGCAACCCGCGTCGATAGCCGCGAGGATGAGCTCGCCGAGCCCGTACGTCGTCGTGTGGAGCGGGTTGCGCTTTTCAGGCGGCACAAGGGGAAGCCCCGAGGCATCCGCCATCTCGATGACAGCCGTATTCGTGTCCGGCAGGAGCCCGTAGCGGCTCTCGATTTTCGTGCCGAGTGGCCCGGTGACAGGCACCTTGACAATGCGGCCATTCAGCCCCTGTGTCATAGCGTCTACCGTCCCTTCACCGCCGTCGGCCAGCGGGAATACGGAGACGGCATCGTCGGGATAGACATCTTCGATGGCCTGCTTCAGGAGCCTGCCGGAGTCGACAGAGGAAATACAACCCTTGAATGAGTCAATCGCAATTACAATGTTCATGATATGTCCTTTCTAGCATGTCGTGGATCGTAGATATGGATGGGTGTATTGTCAGAGCAGGACGAGTGATGCGAGGAAGATGGCAATCATGGAAACGATGCCGACAATCAAGGTCATCATCGTCTGTGTACGGTAGCCGTCCTGTGGATCCATGCCGGTGAAATTCGTGACGACCCAGAAGTAACTGTCGTTGGCGTGGGAGACGGTCATGGCACCGGCGCCGATTGCCATGACGGTGAGCAGTGCAGCCATTTCACTGTTCAGCCCCAGGGCGGTCATCATGGATGCGGAATCCGAGAACATGCCCATGATACCAGCCGTCGTCGTGATGGCAACGGTAGAAGATCCCTGTGCTGTCTTGAGGATGGCTGAGATCAGGAAGGGGAAGAAGATGCCGACGCTGGCGAGGAAATCAGCATTTGCTTTCATGAATTCGACAAAACCTGCTGCAGTGATTACTTTGCCGAGCACACCGCCGGCTGCCGTAATGAAGAGGATGGGGCCGACGGTCTTCATCGTCTCGTCGGTGACATGGTAGAAATCCTTCATCTTGCCGGTCACACACAGCAGGTAAACGGCAAACAACAGGCCGACCGTCAGAGCGATGATCGGTGTGCCGAGGAACTTGATGCCGGTTGCAATCGCCCCCTGCATGCCGGCCATGGAAGCGATGGAGCCCAGGGCCATGAGCAGGATCGGGACTACGATGGGCGCAAAGGAAGAGGCTGCACTGGGCAATTGCCCAAAACTCTTGACGAGTTCATCATAATCTCGTTCATCTGCGTCATTTTCTTCGCTGCTCTCGGTTACAGGGATGTTCTTTTTCGCGATGTAGAGGGAGAAGAGGTAGACGGCCAGGAGTGCGGGGATTGAAGCTGCTATGCCCACGAGAATGACCGCGGCAAGATTGTCGGCAATGCCCAAAGATCCGGCCGCCGCAATTGGTCCGGGCGTCGGAGGGATGAACACATGGGCGGTGTAGAGACCGCCAGAAAGGGCGACTGCCATGCCGACAGGGCTGATTCCCTTGATCTTCCGGCAGATTGCCCTGCGTATCGGGTTCAGGATGACAAAGCCGCTGTCACAGAAAACAGGGATGGAGACGATCCAGCCCATGAGCATCATGGCCAGCTGTGGATGGCGCTCACCTACGCAGTGAATGACGACGTCGGCCAGCCGGATGGCGGCGCCGGTGCGTTCCAGGATGAGCCCAATCAAGGCACCGAGGATGATGACGATGCCGATGCTGGCGAAGGTTCCGGAAAAACCAGCACCGATGATGCCCGGGATTTTCGCGAGAGGCAAGCCTACGACGATGGCCAGCAGGAGAGATGTCCCCATCAAGGAGAGGAATGGATGGATCTTCCATTTGGAAATCGCGACGATCATGAGCACGATTGCCAGGAAAAATGTGATTAAAAGTGGTATGCCTGTCATAAGATGACCCCCTTCGATGAAAATGCAATCGTTTCTTGCATATGGAGTGATGAATTGCATCTATAGTATATCATGTGGAAGAGTGGGTATATATGGTACAGGTACCATGTATTTTACTATAATTATAGACTTTGTACCATTGAAAAGCAGTTTATTCAAATAATTTAAGTACTTATGCTTTGCAAAAGCCCGTCAGGTGAATGTCCTGATAGAAGTAAAGGACGACATAGAAGACAGCGCTGGAGCGCAGTGATCGCGGGTCGTATCCGGTTCGCAGCGCTATTTTTTTCAGATGCTGCTGCAAAGTGTTTTTGTGGATGTAGAGAGCGGCAGCCGTCTTCGTGATGGAGCCATCGTGTTCAAAGAAACACTCGAGCGTATGGATGGCATCAGCCAGTTCCATTGTCGAATACCCATGAAAGATCTTTTTGACATATTCTCGCTTTGCCGCGAGCGGAATGAGGTCGGCAAAGATTTCCATATTGATCTCATCGTATCCCTTGATGTGTACGGTGCCCTTTCGGTGACAGGAGCAGAGTGCCTTGCGTGCCTGCTCGAATGCCTGGCGGAGTTTTGTATTATCGACGGCAGGAGAATCCATCCCGAAGCAGAGATCTACACCGCGCGCTTGCGCGTACTTCAGCAGTTTGTCGGCAAACGCATAGAGCTGCGGCTCTGAGCGCATACCGGTCAGGAACACGATCATCTGGTTGTTGGTGAGGACGCAGCATGCAGCATCCAGGCGCTGTGCTTCTATTTTCAGCTGCGAGGCGATGTCTGTGACCCGATGCGGCTCGGGCGACTCCACGAAATCGGCTACGACAATGCGGCGCGGTATGCTGAGGTCGATGTTCAAGAGACTGGCGCGCTCCACCTGTTCTTTAGACAGGAATGTTTCGCTGTGTTCCAGGAGTTCGCGCAGGAAGAGCTGCTGCTGGTATTCCAGATGGCTCTGTGCTTTCTGGTATTCCTGTTCGTGCACAAGGAGTTCGGTCATCTTCCGGATGACATTTGCCAGAGGCAGGATGGTTTCGTAGACGCCGGTGATTCCTAAGACGCCGATCGGCTCGCCCTCGACTTGCAGCATGAAATTCGTTCCGGGGCGCGCCCCGGGGTATTCATCATAGCGGTGGATGCGGAGTTCGTCGAGATTGTCCTGTATGATGCGGGCTGCACCGCCGTGGAAGGATTGGACGCGCTCGGGATCGGTGCTGGCAATAATGATGCCCTCTTTGTTCATCAAGTTGATTTTCTGAGGCAGGACGGTATTGATTTCGTGTACAATGGCTCGTGCTTGCTGTTCTTGTAGCTCCATATATCTTCCTTTCTTGTTTCTTGTCGTTCAGTCGCGGGGCATCTGACCTTATAAAAAATCCGGCAGGGGGTTCGTCCTGCCGGATTTTTTTCATGCCTTATTTCTTGAGTGCAGCCTTGAGCGTTTCCGTCATGGCTTTCTGCACGATGCGAAGGACATCCTCGACGACTGCGTTGTACATGTCACCGCCGTCAACGACGCCGCGGCCGTTCTCCGTGAGGAAGAACTTCTTCGGCGGCTCGTTTTCCTTGTACGCCTCGTTGAGCTTGTCCTGGACGAGCTTCTCGATTTCCTGTTCCGTCATCCTAGTCACCTCTTTCCCATAATAACCTGCATTTATTATTATACGACATCTTGTGCGTTTTTTCCTTGTTTTTTTGAAATAAACTTGCGAGAATCGCGCGTTTTGCAAATTCAATCGATTTCTAATTCCTTGCTAAAGTCAACTTAAATGCCTTTCGCTATAGTGTAAGTATCAAGAAGGAAAGAATCAGCTGACAGAAAGGCGTTGATGAATTATGATATGGAAACAGCGTAAAATCGTGGCCGGCATCGTGGCTGGCCTGGTGCTGACGGCGGGCGGCTTTGGCGTGCTCTCGGCACAGTCACAGGACAAGGCGGCTATGCAGCCGCGCTACTGCATGACGCAGGGAGAGCGGCCAGATGGCCAGCCGCCGCGGATGACGACGGATGAGGTAGCTAAGCACATTGCTGCGTCGTTCGGCGTGGACGAGAAGCAGGTCAAGAGTGCGCTGGACGACAATAAGGATTTCCGCGACATCGGTCAGGCGGCTATGTTGGCCAAGATCAGCGGCAAATCCTTCGAGGATGTGCTGGCTCTCAAGACGGATGACAAGGACTGGCGCACGATCGGCAGGTCGCTTGGCGTGACGCGCGAGAAGGTGGCATCGGTGCGCTGCGAGATGACGGCCAAGGACCTGAGCCAGGACGGCAATGTCGATGAGACGACGGCCATGAACCTCCTGAAGGATGGCTATGAGCCATGGGATATCTCTTGGGCAGCGGCACTCGCCAAGGCGGCGGACAAGGACATCCAGTCGGTGCTCGACCTCAAGAAGATCAACAACCGCTGGAGCGATGTCGCCGAGCAGCTCGGCGTGGACCGCCGTGCCCTGCAGAAATTCCGCGGCCCCGGCCCGCGCAGCATGGGCTGGCATCACGGCCCCGGACCGATGATGGACGATTCCGCGATGGATGACTGATGACCGTGCTGCCTGTGATACCTGTGATAGAAAAATTTCTGCACAGGGCTTGACATCACATGTAAAGTCGAGTAATATAATAGCCATCAACAAGTTAACAGTGTTACACAAAATCATCGAACAGGAAATAGTAGCACAGCCACTATCCCGACAGCGAGCCGTCGATTGGTGCAAGGTACGGCGCGATATGCTATGTGAATGGTCCTGCGAGAGCTCACCGAAATCCTTTCCGTGGAAGGAGGGGAGAGTAGGCTGGGACGGCCGCCACCGTTAAAGGGCTACGGTATCGGAAGGATTTCCCGTACCGGAAATGAGGAATGGCTATACCATTTGAAACGGGTGGTACCGCGAAGATTTTTCGCCCCGCTGAGCAATCTGCTCGGCGGGGCTTTTTGATTGATTTTTTTGCAGGTGCTTTTTGATGTGGACAAAGGATCGTGAGGGATGGAATGATGCTCAAGGCGAAATTGTGTGGTATGAAGACGGTCGGGGCGGCTCGTGCAGCGGAAGGTGCGGGCGCGGATTTCATCGGCTTCATCTTCTGGCGACGGAGCCATCGCTTCGTCGAGCCGGAGCAGGCCGCCCGAATTGTCGAGGCCGTGCCACATGTCAAGAAAGTGGGCGTATTCGTTGATGAGACACCGGAGGTGGTCAACCTCATCGCAAGGCAGTGCCATCTCGACTTTGTCCAGCTGCATGGTCACGAGGATGCGGCCTATGCGGAGCAGATGGAAGTCCCCGTCATCAAGGCCTACCGCTACGGTGACGGCTTCTCGGCAGAGGCTGCCAATGCCTATCCCGCCGCGATGATCCTCGTCGATGCCTACCAGGAGGGCGCGGCCGGCGGCACGGGAACGCGCTTCGACTGGCAGCGGGCGCAGCGCGAAGTCGCTGCGGTCCGGAAACCCGTGCTCATTGCGGGCGGCATCAGCGAGGCAAATGTCGGCGAGGTCAACGCGATTTTCCATCCGTTTGCCGTCGATGTCTCAGGCAGCTTGGAAGTCCATCGTGAGAAGTCAGCAGAGCGCATTGCCGCCTTTATGGCGCAGATAGACAAGATCAATGGGAGGAATTGACGTGCGGGATATATTAGCAGAGATTGTCGAGAAGAAGAAGGGCATCGTAGCCGATGCCAAGCGGCAGATGCCGCTCGATGAGGTGAAGCGGGCGCTCGTCTGTGGGAACTTCGAGATGGCACACCGCTTCCGCGAGCGCAAATGGAACCTCATCGCGGAGTGCAAGCTCCAGAGCCCCGCAAAGGGGAGGCTCTGCCGCCGCTACTCTGTCACGGAGCTCGCGCATATCTACGAGGACAATGGTGCGAGCATGCTCTCCGTGCATACGGACCCGCATTTCCTCGGCTGCAATGAGGATTTCCGCAAAGTCCGCGCGGAGGTCAGCCTGCCGCTTTTGCGCAAGGATTTTATCATTGACGCATACCAAATCTACGAGGCCAGGATGCTCGGCGCCAACGCTGTACTGCTGATCGCGCGCATCCTGACGCCGGAGACGCTCAAGAAGTTCCTCTACACGGCGTGGAGCCTCGGCATGGATGCGCTCGTCGAAGTCCACGATCGCCGAGACATGGAGGCGGCGCTGGCGACGCCGGCGGAATTCATCGGCATCAACAACCGCAACCTCGTCTCGTTCACGACATCAATCGAGCAGACGATGGAGCTGTTGCCATATGCCGACAGAAAGCGCACGCTGATCAGCGAGAGCGGCATCTTCACGGGTGAGGATGCAAGGCGGCTGCGCTCTGCGGGCTGCGACGGCATCCTCGTCGGCGAGGGCCTTGTCCGGGCGGACGATGTCGCCGCGCAGACGCGCCTGATGGCCGCTGCCGGTGCAGAACAGCAAGATATGGCCTGATTCCCACAGGACATACGAGATAGAGATGAGAAAGGAAGTACAGAGATGAACACGAAGGGCAGATTTGGTAAATTTGGTGGACAGTATGTGCCGGAAATCGTCATGCCGGCGCTCAATGAGCTCGAGGCGGCTTATGCCAAGTACAAGGACGATCCGGATTTCCAGGATGAGTTCAAGATGTACCTGCGCGAGTACGCAGGCCGTCCGACGAACCTCTACTACGCCGACAAGCTCACGAAGTATTACGGCCGCGCGAAGATCTTCCTCAAGCGCGAGGATCTCCTGCACACGGGCGCCCACAAGATCAACAATGCTCTCGGGCAGGCATTGCTCGCGAAGCGCATGGGCAAGAAGCGCATCGTCGCGGAGACGGGCGCTGGTCAGCACGGCGTCGCTTCGGCGACGGTCGCCGCGCTCTTCGGCATGGAGTGTCATGTCTTCATGGGGGCACTCGATGTCGAGCGCCAGAAGCTCAACGTCTTCCGCATGAAGCTGCTCGGCGCAAAAGTCATTCCCGTTTCGTCCGGCACGGGCACGCTCAAGGATGCGACGAGTGAAGCCATCCGCTACTGGGCGACGAACATCACGGACACGCACTACATCATAGGCTCGGCTGTCGGCCCGCATCCGTATCCGACCATTGTGCGCGACTTCCAGAAGGTCATCGGCGAGGAGATCCGCGAGCAGGCCATCGAGAAGATCGGCGGCTTGCCGGACTATCTCCTGGCCTGCGTCGGCGGCGGCAGCAATGCCATCGGCACGTTCTACGACTTCCGCAACGACCCGTCGGTCAAGAAGTTCGGCGTCGAGGCGGGCGGACGCGGTGAGGCCCCGACAGACAATGCCAAGACGCTCTCGGGAGCCGGCGAACCGGGCATCCTGCACGGTGCCTTCAGCTATCTGCTGCAGGATCCGGATGGCCAGGTCGTCGAGGCGTATTCCATCTCGGCCGGACTCGACTACCCGGGTGTCGGACCGGAACATTCCTATTATAAAGATGAAGGGATCGTCAAGTACGTCTCGGTCACAGATAAGGAAGCGCTCGATGCATTCCAGCGCCTCTCGAGGGTCGAGGGCATCATCCCCGCAATGGAGAGCTCGCATGCGCTTGCGTACCTCGACAAGCTCATGCCGCAGACGCATCCGGACGAGTCGGTCGTCGTCACGCTCTCGGGCCGCGGCGACAAGGATGTACAGATGGTAGCAAAGGTTCTTGGGGAGGAGATTGACTGATGAGCACGCGTTTGGATAAAAAGATGGCTGAACTCAAGGCAGCCGGCAAAAAGGGGATTTTCATCTATATCACGGCTGGTGCGCCAGACGTGGAGACGACGCTTCGGGCTGTTCGCGAGGCGGAGAAGGCCGGTGCTGACGTCATCGAGCTCGGCTTGCCGTTCTCTGACCCGATGGCGGACGGTCCCGTCATCCAGTCGTCATCGGTCTGCGCTCTGAAGAACGGCATGACGCTCAAGAAGGAGCTCGAGATCGTGCGCGAGATCCGCAAGTTCTCGGAAATCCCGCTGATCGGCATGGGTTACATCAACAACATGTACCACTACGGCTTCGAGAAGTTCGTCACGGACTTCAAGGCGGCCGGCATGGACGGCATCATCGTGCCGGATGTGCCGCATGAGGAATCGGGCGAGATGCGGAAGATCTGCGCGGCCCACGACTTCCATCTGGCCGAGTTCATCACGCCGGGCACGACGGAAGCGCGCATGGCAGAGACGTGCAAGGGCGCGACGGGCTTCATTTACTGCGTTTCGAACAACGGTGTCACGGGTGTCAAGAAGATCGACTACTCGACGATCGGCGCGGTCTGCGCGAAGGCGCGCAAGTTCACGGACACGCCGCTGGCTGTCGGCTTCGGCATCGGTTCGCCGGAGGCCGCCGTCGAGGCTGCGGCAAAGAGCGATGCTGTCATCGTCGGCAGTGCTGTCGTCAAGCGCCTCATGGACGGACGCTTTGCAGAGGCCATGGCGCTGATCCGCGCGATGCGCAAAGCCCTCGATGCGGCGTACGGCAAGGATGCCTGACCGCCATATTATCGGATATCCTATGTGTGACATGAGAGGAGCAATCATCATGGAACTCAAACCATCGCGGGAGGCGTTCCGCAAGCTGGCAGCGGAGACGAATCTCATCGCTGTCGCCAAGGAGATCAACATGGATCTCGACACGCCTGTCTCCGTTTACTATAAGCTTGTCGGCGAGAAGAAGGGATTCATTCTCGAATCCGTCGACACGACACATCAGCAGTTCGGCCGATTCTCGTTCATCGGAGCGGAGCCGTTTGCCCGCCTGCAGGTCTTCAAGGACAAGCTCATGATCAACGAGAATGGCCTGATGAAGTGCATCGTGGGCGAGCCGGTTGAGACGCTCAAGACGTACATGCAGGGCTATAGGCCTGCCGTCGAGGATGCTTCGCTGCCGCTCGCGAACGGCGGCATGGTCGGCTACCTCAACTACGACATCGTCGCGACGTTCGACCGCGTGCGCGGCATGGAACTCGGCGAGGAGGAACTCCTGGGCCAGTTCATGATCTGCCGCGTCCTTGTCGTCTACGATGCGCTGCACAACAGCGCCCGCCTCATCTGCCTGGCCGATACGAAGGGACGCGATGCCGATGAGGCGTACGATGCCGTCGTCGAGAAGATCGCGAAGGTCGAGGCACGCCTCTCGGCACCGCTCGCGCCGCAGGCTGGTGAGACGGCCAAGCGCCGCGAGAAGGTCGACTTCCTCAAAAAATTCGGCAAGGCGCCGGAGGACTTCCTGCAGGCCATCCACAAGGCCAAGGAGCACATCTTCGCGGGCGATATCTTCCAGGTCGTGCCCTCGCGCCAGTTCCGCGAGAAGATCACGAAGCCGTGCTTCCACTTCTACCGCCGCCTGCGCCAGGTCAATCCGTCGCCCTACATGTTCTACTTCAACTTCGGCCCGGTCAAGCTCGTCGGCGCTTCGCCGGAGATGCTCGTCAAGGTCGCAGGCGATGCGGTCTACACGTACCCGATTGCCGGCACGCGCCGCCGCGGCCGCGATGATGCTGAGGATGCGGCTCTCGCCAAGGACCTCAAGGGCGACACGAAGGAATGCGCCGAGCACTCGATGCTCGTCGACCTCGCGCGCAACGACATCGGCCGCATCAGTGAGCCGGGCACGGTCCGCGTGACAAAATTGCGCCAGGTCGAGTACTTCAGCCATGTCATGCACATGGTCTCGGAAGTCGTTGGCAAGCTCAAGAAAGGCTACACGCCGATGGATGTGCTGCGCGCGACCTTCCCCGCCGGCACTGTCAGCGGTGCGCCGAAGCTCCGTGCGATGGAGATCATCCGCGAGCTCGAGCCGGTCAAGCGCAATTCGTATTCGGGAACCGTCGGCTACATGGACTTCTGCGGCAACATGGACATGTGCATCACGCTGCGCACGATGCGCATCGAGAACGATGACACGGCCGTCATTCAGTCCGGCGCCGGCATCGTGGCCGATTCCGTGCCGGAAAAAGAATATCAGGAGATCTTGCAGAAGTCGAAAGCCCTGTTTGAAGTCGTAGAGGAGGTCGAGAACGATGCTGTTGCTTTTAGATAATTACGACTCCTTTACCTACAACGTCTACCAGCTGTTGGCGGAGCTTGGCGCGGACGTCGAGGTCATCCGCCATGACCAGACGACAGTGGCCGAGATCGAGGCGAAACAGTACGCGGGCATCGTCATCTCGCCGGGGCCTGGCGTCCCGGAGGAGGCGGGCATCAGCGAGGATGTCATCCGCGAACTTGGCGGCAGGGTGCCGATTCTCGGTATCTGCCTCGGCCACCAGGCCATCGGCGAGGTCTTCGGCGGCAAGGTCGTGCGCGCGGGCGAGATCGTCCACGGCAAAGTTTCGCGCATCCGCCACAACGGTCGCGGCCTCTATGAGGGACTGCCGCAGGACGTCGAGGTCGGCCGCTATCACTCCCTGATCATCGACCGCGCGACGCTGCCCGATTGCCTCGAGGTCACGAGTGAGCTCGCCGACGGCACGATCATGGGCGTGCGACACAAGGAGAAAGACATCGAGGGCATCCAGTTCCATCCAGAGTCCATCCTGACTCCGTCGGGACGGACGATGATGCAGAACTTCCTCAACCATCTCAAGGGATACGAGCAATAAAATCAAAGAGAAATCGGGAAATCCTTCTTTCGAGAAGGATTTTTCTCGTATCTCAGAGAATAGTGTAGAGTATCGAAAACGAAACGCAGCAGTTCGCAGGCGCATGCGACATGCGGGAATAGAGGAGGGAATTCGATGAAGTTCCATTTCATGAACGGCACGATGCGTGCCACAAGCAGCAAGAAAAAGATGACCGCCATCCTGCTGGGGCTGACCATGACTCTGGCACCGTATGGGATGACAAGCGCAGAGGCGGCACAAGCCGCAGAGCATCCTGCTGCGGCGGCAGCCGTGACGACTGAAGCGGCTGCACCGCAGGCGGCTAATGCTGCAGACGGAAAAGCTGCAGCGGAAAAAGCAGAGGCTGCTGCCGACAAAGAGGCAGGCAAGGATGAGGCGAAGGGGGCCGTTGCAGCACAAGAAGTCGTCACGATCGATGCGAGGAGCTCGCTCGACCAGGACTTCGACCAGCTGGCAGAGGTCAAGAACGGCACGTATGACTTCAATCTCGCGGCTTCGACGCCGAAGGGCAGCACAGGGCTGACGAGCGACATCACATTTGTCTCGGAGCCGTACGCGCGGGCGAAGGGCACGATGCGCATCACGGTCACGCTGCCGGGCGCGCCGGCCTTTGAGCGCGAGCTGGCCTACTACATCCGCGAGACGGAGAAGGCTACAGCATTCTACTGCAAGCTCGGCCACGGCGAATGGCAGAAATCCGTCACGCCGCGCAAACCGGCCGACAAGAAGGTCAATGACTTCTGGTCCGCTGCCTTCTCCGACGGCTTCATGGACATCGCCAAGGATGTATCGTTCGGCGTACAGGAAGGCGCCAACCAGACTTATCTCGTGACGGTCGACGGCAAGGCGTTCGGGAAGCTGCTTGCTGATCAGATCGTGCCGACGGCCAAGGATGAAGTGATGCAGAAGACGCTGGCGGAGATCTGCCGCAGCCTGCCGGATTTCAGCTACACAGTCACGATCGACACGGAGAAGAAGCTGCTGACGGATGTCCACGCCAATCTCACGGAGCCCATCCGCAAGGCCGCATCCATCATCGTGAAGCGCCGTGACATGCCGCGCTCGGAGCGCGAGCAGCTGCTAAAGGACATCCGCGAGAGTACGGTAGACTTCCACCTGCAGGGACGCGATTTCAATACGCTCGAGGATGTGCAGGTACCGGCCGATATCCTGGCGAATGCCAAGGCGACGGACCTGCCGATGGGAAAATGATATTGGCTTGATAAAGGTTAGGGGGATTGGATTTGGATTGTGAGAGCATACAGCGGGAAATCGCAGCGACGGTGCGCCGCACGAAGGAGGACTGCCCCTTCGTACCGTCCATCACGAACTCTGTGACGATGGAGCTCGTGGCCAATGCGCAGCTGGCGGCGGGCGGCTCTGCCGCCATGGTCTATCTGCCCGATGAGGGCGAAGGCGTGGCAGCCGCCGGCGAATCCTTCTACATCAACTTGGGCACGGTCATGCCATTCTACGCGGAGACGCTGCCGCGCACCGTCCGGGCGCTCCATGAGCATCGCCGCCGCTGGGTGCTCGACCCGGTGGCCATCGGCATCGGCAGCTTGCGCACGGAACTCTTGCGCTGCTTCCGCGCCATGCCGCCTGCTGTCGTGCGCGGCAATGCATCGGAGATCATCGCGCTCGCAAATCTCTGGGGGCTCGATACAGGAGCGGCCAAGGGCGGCGTGCGCGGCGTCGATGCGACGGACAGCGTCGGGGCTGCGCGCCCGGCCGCCGAGGCACTGGCTTCTTTCATCGACGGTGCTGTGGCTGTCTCGGGCGAGTGGGACCTCGTCACGGACGGCACGGTGACAGTCCGCAGTGAGGGCGGCTCACCGCTCTTCACGAAGATCACGGGCGCTGGCTGCTCGCTCGGCGGCGTCACGGCTGTCTACCTGGCTGAGGCCTCACCGTTCATCGCGGCGCTGACGGCTGTCCAGGCCTACAATCTGGCGGGCACCCGGGCGCAGAGGGAGGCCAAGGGCCCCGGCAGCTTCCGCGCGGCCTTCCTCGATGCGCTTTATCGCGCAAAGCCGGGCGCGATTGCGGAAAATCCATTTGCATTGATCTGATTGACCTGAGGAGAAGTTTCATGAACATGCGCAAGAATCTCGATATATCGGCTTATCTCGTCGTGGGCCCCGAGAATACGCTCGGGCGGCCGGTGGCAGATATCATCCGGGCAGCCGTGGAGAACGGCTTCACCTGCCTGCAGATCCGCTCAAAGACGGCCTCGGCGAGGGAGCTCATCGCACTCTGCCGCGAGGCAGCGGATGTCCTGCGGGAACTCGGCAAGTCAGATGAAGTCGTCCTGCTCGTCAACGACAGGCTCGACGTCGCACTGGCGGCGCGCGAAGCGGGCATCAAGGTCGATGGCATCCACGTCGGCCAGAGTGACATCCCGGCAGCTGTCTGCCGCAAGTACCTCGGAGAGGAGGCCGTTATCGGCCTGTCGGCGCGCACGAATGAACTGCTCGACTACGTGCGCCATGCTGACACAAGCGCTATCGACTACTTCGGCGCGGGACCTCTCCATGAGACGCCGACGAAGAAGGACTGCGGTCGCGATGCTGAGGGCCATGTCATCACGAGAAGTTTCGCGGAGCTGACGGAACTCCACCGCATCAGCCCCGTGCCCGTCGTGGTCGGCGGCGGCGTCAAGGCACGCGATCTGCCCGCCCTGCGCAAGACGGGCGTCGACGGCTTTTTCGTTGTCAGTGCCGTGGCGGGAGCTGATGATCCGGCCGCTGCTGCGCGTGAGCTCGTGAAGACCTGGCAGTCTGCACCGCGTTCGTGACTCTATTGTAGAATAGATGAGATAGATGAGATGGGTGCCGCTTGCGGCATTCATCTTTTTTTTGCAGAGCCCCTATGATAAAATGGATGGGATGAGTAACGTACAGCAGAGAAGAGAGGGATATATCTTGCGATTGATTGTCGGGATTTCGGGAGCCAGTGGTGTCATCATGGGGTGGTACCTCCTCAAGGCTCTCCATGAGCTGCCGGAGGTGGAGACGCATCTGATCATCACGGAGGGGGCGGCCGTGACCTTTCCCTATGAGACGGAACACTCCCTCGAGGAGGTCCGCGCGCTGGCCGATGTCGTCCACGACAACCGCAATATGGCGGCCTCGATATCGAGCGGCTCCTATGAGACGAACGGCATGATCATCATCCCCTGTAGCATGAAGACGGTGGCCGGCATCGTCAGCGGCTACACGGATGACCTGCTGCTGCGGGCGGCCGATGTCTGCCTCAAGGAGGGGCGCAAGGTCGTCATCGTGCCGCGCGAGATGCCGATGAGCCGCATCCATCTGCGCAATATCAAGGAGGCTGCAGATTATGGCTGCATTGTCGTGCCGCCGGTGCTGACGTTCTACAACGGTGCAGACACGGTCGAGAAGCAGATCCAGCATATCGTCGGCAAGATCCTCATGCAGTTCCACATCTCGTATCGCGATTTTGTTCCCTGGCAGGGTGGTAAGCCTATGGTCTGAGACGTTTGTCTCGGACTTTTTTTATGCCGGAAAAAATTTTTAAAAATAAAGTCAAAAAGTCAGAAAAAGTATTTGACTTTTTGACTTTATCCGCTATAATAGGATATAGAAACAAGCAAGTTTCAGAATAATGATGACAATAAGAGCGATTATGGAGGATATGATTATGGGACAAGAAAAATATACAGCGAAGACGCTGGCGGCCCTGCAGTCCGCTCAGCAGATCGCAGCCATGAAATACCATCAGGAGATTACGTCAGCGCACGTGCTGCTGGCCCTGGCCAAGGAGCCGGAGGGACTGCTCGCGACAATCTTTGAGGAATGCCAGACGGATATGCCGATGCTCAAGGCAAGACTGGAGCAGGAGCTCGCGAAGATTCCGAGCGTCAAGGGTACGGACCGCCTTGGCATGGGCATGGACATGGTGCGCGTGCTCGGCCGCGCCGAGGAATACGCCAAGTCCATGAAGGATGACTACGTCTCGACGGAGCATCTGCTGCTGGCTCTCGCAACGGACGGCAGCAGCGAGGTGCAGGACATCTGCCGCCAGTTCCACCTGACGAAATCCGCGATCCAGGCGTCCATCCGCAAGAACCGCAAGCAGAATGTCACGACGGACAACCCGGAAGAGGGCTATAAGTCCCTCGAGAAGTTCGGGCGCGACCTCACGGCTGCGGCGCGTGCCGGCAAGCTCGATCCGGTCATCGGCCGTGACGAGGAGATCCGCCGCACGATCGAGATCCTGTCACGCCGCACGAAGAACAACCCGGTGCTCATTGGTGAACCGGGCGTCGGCAAGACGGCTATCGTCGAGGGGCTCGCGCGCCGCATCGTGGCGGGCGATGTGCCGGAGTCGCTGAAAAACAAGACGCTCTTCTCACTCGACATGGGCTCCCTGATTGCTGGTGCGAAATACCGCGGTGAGTTCGAGGAACGCCTCAAGAGCGTCCTCAATGAGATCGCGAAGTCGGACGGCCAGATCCTGCTCTTCATCGATGAGCTTCACACGGTCGTCGGCGCCGGCGCGACGGAAGGTGCAATGGATGCCGGCAACCTCTTGAAGCCGATGCTGGCCCGCGGTGAACTCCGCTGCATCGGTGCGACGACGCTCAACGAGTACCGCAAGTACATCGAGAAGGATACGGCCCTCGAGCGTCGCTTCCAGCCGGTCATGGTCGGCGAGCCGAGCGTCGAGGACACGATCTCTATCCTGCGCGGCCTCAAGGAGCGCTATGAGGTCCATCACGGCGTGCGCATCCGCGATGCAGCTCTCGTTGCAGCGGCAACGCTGTCGGATCGCTACATCTCGGACCGCTTCCTGCCGGATAAGGCCATCGACCTCGTCGATGAGGCGGCCGCAAAGCTGCGCACGGAAATCGAATCCATGCCGCAGCCGCTCGATGAGATCCGCCGCAAGATCATGCAGCTCGAGATTGAAGAGCAGGCCTTGAAGAAGGAGACGGATGAAGCCTCCGAGGAGAAGCTCGAGAAGATCACGAAGGAGAAGGAGAAACTCCAGAAAGAAGAAGGAGAACTCAAGACGCAGTGGGAAGCTGAGAAGAATGCCATCCTGCGTGTCCGCGCGATCAAGAAGGAGATTGACGGCGTGAACAGTGAGATGGAGGCCGCTGAGCGCGCCTACGACCTCAACCGCATGTCGGAACTCAAGTACGGCAAGCTGCCGGAGCTCCAGAAGAAACTCAAGGACGAAGAGGCCATCATCGCGGCCAAGTCGAAGGACAGCCGCCTCCTGAAAGAAGAGGTCGGCGAAGAGGATATCGCGCAGGTCGTCAGCCGCTGGACGGGTATCCCCGTGACGAAAATGCTGACGGGCGAGCGCGAGAAGCTGCTGCACCTCGAAGATGTCCTGCACGCGCGCGTCGTCGGACAGGACGAAGCGGTCAAGGCTGTCAGCGAAGCCATCCTGCGCGCACGTGCCGGCATCAAGGACCCGAACCGCCCAATCGGCTCGTTCATCTTCCTCGGCCCGACGGGCGTCGGCAAGACAGAGCTCGCGAAAACGCTGGCTGAGGCACTCTTCGACGATGAGCGCAGCATGATCCGCATCGATATGTCGGAGTACATGGAGAAGCACAGCGTATCGCGCCTCATCGGCGCGCCTCCGGGATACGTCGGCTACGATGAGGGCGGCCAGCTCACGGAGGCTGTGCGCCGCCGTCCGTACAGCGTCATCCTGCTTGATGAGATTGAGAAAGCACACCGCGACGTATTCAACGTGCTGCTGCAGATCCTCGACGATGGCCGCCTGACGGATGGCAAGGGCCGTGTGGTCAACTTCAAGAACACGGTCATCATCATGACGTCGAACCTCGGCTCGCACGAGATCCTCAACAAGAGCTACGATGAGGCAAAGGGTGCGGTCAAGGAGATCCTCAAGGACTACTTCCGCCCTGAGTTCCTCAACCGTGTCGATGACATCATTGTCTTCAAGGCCCTCCAGAAGGAGCAGGTCAAGAATATCGCGGCCATCATGCTCAAGAGTCTCAGCGACCGCCTTGAGAAGCAGATCAAGATCTCGCTCAAGTGGACGGATGAGGCGCTCACGGCACTTGCCGACAAGGGCTTCGATCCGAACTTCGGTGCCCGCCCGCTGCGCCGCCTGTTGACGCATACGGTCGAGACTTCCCTGTCGAAGCAGATCATCCGCGGCGATGTCCGCGAGGGCGATACCGTTGAGATCGGCTATGACGGGACAGACTTCACCTTCAAGACGCTCCCCCGCGTCAAGGAGGAAGAAGAGGCATAAGCCATCCCCCTTACATGAAAACAGCTCCAGGAGCCTCATGGCTCTTGGAGCTGTTTTTATCTTATCGGATTGTCACTTGCATGTCATGGGTCATGGTGTTGGGACGAAGCGTGCGAGGAGCGTATGGCCGTTCTTGACGAGGTCGCGGCTCAGTGCGTCGAGCGGCGCGAAGATCGGCGCGTATTCGAGGCGCAGGCGGAAGCGCAGGAACTGATGTGAATTGCAGCCGAAGATCGGCACGCGGTCGAGGATGTAGGGGTTCTCGTCCGGGTTGGCCAGGCCGTAGTGGACGGTGAAGGCGGCGCGGTAGCCTGCTTCCTTCGTCATGCGCTCGAGCTCTTCGTCGTAAGAGCCGCACGGATAGGCGATGAATTTGATGGGTTTATTCAGGCGCCATTCAAGGGCTTTCTTGGAATCCGTGAGCTGGTGCTGTACCTGGTCAGACGGGATCTTGTCGAGCTCTGGATGCGAGAGCGTGTGGCTCTCGAAGTCGATGAGGCCGCTCTGCTGCATCTCGTCGACCTGTGCCCAGGTCATGTAGTTGGGGTAGGTGCCGACGAAGTCCGAGATCAGGAAGATCGTCCCCTTGAGGTTGTACTTCTCGAGGATCGGGTAGGCGTTCTTGTAGTTGTCGACGTAGCCGTCATCGAACGTCAGGATGACAGGCTTCTCGGGCAGCGGCGTGCCGTTTTCCCAGGCGTCCATCATCTCCTCCGGTGTGATAGCGTGGTAGCCGTTGTCGGAGAGGTACTTCATCTGCTCGTCGAACTCGTCCGTGTGGACAGTCAGCGAGTTCTCGTCGCGGTCATTGATCTGATGGTAGTTGAGCACTGGTACGGCACGGGTGACCGAGTGCATGCGGTAGGCGCAGAGCGCGAATATCGCCAGGAAGATTATCAGCAGAGCTAGCAGGATTCGTTTGATCCAGGTAGTCATCGAGACACATCCTTTTCATTCATACAGTACAATTGGCAGTACGATCCGGGATGGACAAAGGGCCCATCTCCATACATATCGTTTAGTATATAACAAGCGAGAAATGAGGTCAAGGAAGCCCGGTGAGGTTCAGCTGAGCAGAAAAGGTTTTACAAATCGTCAAATCGGCTTATAATGATATAGGTGTAACATGCACAGGAATTGGCGGCATAAGGCCGTCCATCCCCCAGAATATCCATGATATCCATGATATATAGTATAAAGGAGTATTCATCCAGATGATGAGAAATGATTTATGCTGGTGTGGCAGCGGCAAGAAGTACAAGAAATGCCACGAAGACTTTGATGAGCGCATCTCGGAGATGAAATTCGACATCTTCCGCGGCCAGGTGCGCCCGCCGAAGAAGGTCATCAACAACGAGAAGGACATTGCCGGCGTGCGCGCCGCTGGCGTCATCAATGACGGCGCACTCGACCTCATGACGGAACTCGTCCGCCCGGGCGTCGATACGGCATCGCTCGACCAGGCTGCGGCTGACTACATCCGCGAGCGCGGCGGTATCCCGGCCTGCCTCAACTACGAGGGCTATCCGAAGAACGTCTGCATCTCGATCAACGAGGTCGTCTGTCACGGCATCCCGTCGAAGAAGACGATCCTCAAGGAGGGCGATATCCTGAATATCGACATCACGACGATCCTCAACGGCTACTACGCGGATGCCTCGCGCATGTACATCGTCGGCAAGGCTTCGCCGGAAGCAGAGAAACTCGTGCGCGTCACGAAGGAGTGCATGGAGCTCGGCATCAAGGCCATCCGCCCCTGGCACTTCCTCGGCGACATTGGCGCAGCCTGCGCGGCGCATGCGCATGAGAACGGCTACTCCGTCGTCACGGACCTCGGCGGTCACGGCGTCGGCAAGGACTTCCACCTCGAGCCGTTCGTGCCGCACGTCGGGGAGAAGGACACGGGCATGCTGCTCGTGCCGGGCATGATCCTGACGGTCGAGCCGATGATCAATGAAGGTTCTTACAAGGTCGTCGTCGACAAGGGAGACGGCTGGACGGTCCGCACGAAGGACGGCAAGCTTTCCGCACAGTGGGAGAATACGGTGCTCATCACGGAGACGGGGACGGAAGTCCTCTCGTCCTGATGCAGTACGATCAGAAAGAATGAGAGGATAGATACATGACAACATTCCAGGAACTCGGCATCCGCGCCTCTCTCTGCGATGTCCTGCGCAATCACGGCATCAAGGAGGCGACGCCGGTGCAGGAGAAGGCCATGCCACTCGTGCGCGCAGGAAGCGACTGCATCGTCAAGGCGCAGACGGGCACGGGCAAGACGCTAGCCTTCCTGCTGCCGATCATCGAGAAGATCAAGCCGCAGGCAGCCGTCACGCAGGCACTCGTCATCACGCCGACGCGCGAGCTGGCCATTCAGATCGCCAAGGTCGCGCAGTCGCTCGCGGCTGCGGCCGACATCTCTTCGCTCGTCATCTTCGGCGGGCAGGACATCGAGCGGCAGAAGCAGAAGCTCCGCCGCCATCCGCAGCTCATCATCGGCACGCCGGGACGCCTTTTGGACCACCTGCGCCGTCAGACAATCGACCTCTCGCAGGTCAATAAGGTCGTCCTCGACGAGGCCGATGAGATGATGCGCCTTGGCTTCATTGAGGACGTCGAGACGCTGCTGCAGGCAACGGCAGGCGACCGTCAGCTCATGCTGTTCTCGGCGACAATGCCGGACCGCGTCAAGGCACTCTCGGCGCGCTACATGAACGCGCCCCAGAACCTTGAGATCAAGTCGGAGCATGTGACGCTCGACGCCATCGACCAGGTCATCATCGACACGCGCGAGGAGACGAAGATCGACAAGCTCTGCGAGATCATCAATCAGGAGCAGCCGTATCTTGCGATGGTCTTCTGCCACACGAAGCAGCGCGCGCACATGGTCACGATGGCGCTCGCCGCGCGCGGCTACCTCGTCGATGAGCTGCACGGTGACCTCTCGCAGGTCCAGCGCACGCTCGTACTCAAGCGCTTCCGCAAGGCCGAGCTCCAGATCCTCTGTGCGACGGACATCGCGGCGCGCGGCCTCGACATCGAGGGCGTGACGCATGTCTTCAACTACGATATCCCGCATGATGCCGAGAGTTACATCCACCGCATCGGCCGCACGGGCCGCGCGGGCGAGCGCGGCAAGGCCATCACTTTCGTCAACGCGCGCCAGTATGACCTGTTGCGCCGCATCGAGAGCGGCATCAAGGACAGGATACGCAAGCAGCGCTCGGAGCGCGGACGCCGCCACAAGGAGAAGCAGGAGCAGATCCTCAAGGAGATTCGCGAGAAGCGTGCGGAGAAGAAGGCACAGCGCAAGCCGCTGTCGAAGTATGCCAACCGCAAGGGGGCCTCGCACAAGGGGCGCAATGACCGCAGCCGCCGCCAGAAGGCACGCGGCACGAAGTCGAATCTCGGCCATCGCGCCAAGCCGGGGCGTTCCGGCCGCAGATAAGCAAGGGCAATAGGAGCAGCCACTTCCTCAATCCGCTGGGGAAGCGGCTGTTTTTTGACAAAAAAATTTTCAAAAACTTTGAAAAACAATAGGATGCAAGCAGGAATATGGAGAAAAAAGACGAATAAATGTACTGTAATCAAATTTGAGTACCGAACGTACCAACAAATCTAAGGGGGAATTTCCATGATCGGCATCAAGAATGTTATCGCAATCGTCTGCGGCGGCGGCCCCGCTCCTGGCATCAACAGCGTCATCTCGGGTATCACGAATGAGGCGACGCGCCATGGCTGGGATGTACTCGGCATCTACGATGGTTTCTCGAGACTTGCGCGCGGCGAGAAGAATTACGTCCGCCTCGAGCCGAAGGACATCAGCCACATCCACATGGCGGGCGGCTGCATCCTCAAGATGAGCCGTTTCAACCCGACAAAGAAAGAGTCCGATCTGCGCACGGTCGTGGAGACGCTGACGGAGCTCGGGGTCACGCACCTCGTGACGATCGGCGGCGATGACACGGCCTACAGCTCGGCAGCCGTCTCGGAAGAGGCGCGCAAGATGGGCCGCACAATCAATGTCGTCCACGTGCCGAAGACCATCGACAACGACCTGCCGCTTCCGGAAGGCGTGCCGACTTTCGGCTTTGAGACGGCCCGCGCTTTCGCGACGACGGAGATCGAGAACCTCATGGAAGATGCGCGCACGACGAACAACCGCTGGTACTTCACAATCGCCATGGGCCGCACGGCCGGTCACCTGGCACTTGGCATGGGCCGCAGCGCCGGTGCTGCCATCACGATCATCCCGGAGGAGTTCCCGCAGAAGAAGATTCCGCTGCAGCAGCTCGTCGACATCGTCACGGGCTCCATCGTCAAGCGCTACCTGACGGGCAAGAACTACGGCGTCGCTGTCATCGCTGAAGGTGTCATCGAGAAGATTGCGCCGGAAGACTTCAAGAAGCTCGGCGAGGTCGTGACGGATGAGCACGGCCATATCCGCTACAGCGAGCTCGACTTCGGTGAGATCCTCAAGCAGGCAGTGCTCGCTGAGGTCAAGAAGATCGGCATCAAGATCTCCATCATCGATAAGGAGATCGGCTACGAGCTGCGCTGCACGGCGCCGATTGCTTACGATATCGACTACGCGCGCTCGCTCGGCTACTCGGCCGTCCGCTTCCTCATGCGCGGTGACAGCGGTGCACTGATCTCTATCCAGAACAACGAAGCTGTGCCGATGCGCTTCGAGGACATCAAGGATCCGGCCACGGGCAAGACGCGCGTGCGCAAGGTCAACATCAAGTCCGTCCAGTACCGCATCGCGCGCGGCTCGATGATGCGCATGGAGAAGGAGGACCTCGACGATCCGGGCCTTGCCAATGCGTACCGCATGGACCCCAAGGCATTCAAGGAGCGCTATGCATACCTCTTCGAGACTGGGGAGGAACCAGAGGCAGCGCAGGCTGGCAAGGCAGAGGAAAAGAAAGCGTGACGCATCTCTTCCATATATAATGGACAGGGCAGGCATGGACCTGCCCTGATTTTTTTTGCGATCTGGCGATTTTTTTGCTTTTAGGTGTTGACAATAGGGGAGAAAGGCTCTATAATTATATCTTGTCAGCTGGAAGTAATACGGCAGGCATGATATCGCGGGATGGAGCAGTCGGTAGCTCGTCGGGCTCATAACCCGAAGGTCACAGGTTCAAGTCCTGTTCCCGCAACCAATATGATAATCCGCAAAATCATAGATATAGATTCATCGCGGGGTGGAGCAGTCGGTAGCTCGTCGGGCTCATAACCCGAAGGTCACAGGTTCAAGTCCTGTCCCCGCAACCAAATGTAAGGTCGCTGATATAGCTCAGTCGGTAGAGCGTATCCTTGGTAAGGATAAGGTCACCAGTTCAATCCTGGTTATCAGCTCCATTCATACATGGCGGCATAGCTCAGTTGGCTAGAGCATGCGGTTCATACCCGCAGTGTCCGGAGTTCAAATCTCTGTGCCGCCACCAATTCATCAACTGAACCCCTGATGCAGGGGTTTTATTTATGCCATCTGGCAGGCAGCTGCTTTGACAGGTCCGGGCAAAAAGATTTCTTTTTGTCAAGGATTTTGTGTTGACAGCGCCTGCCAACTGTGCTAAATTGTATTAGTGACATTATGAAAAAGTCAACTTTCGCAACGTAAGGGGTGTAATAAAGGATGCGCAACAATATCACGTTGGAGTGCACGGAGTGCCACAGCCGCAACTACCGCACGAACAAGAATAAGAAGAACAACCCGGATCGTCTGGAGTTCAATAAGTACTGCAAGTTCTGCAAGAAGCACACGGTGCATAAGGAAACGAAGTAAGGACGCGTTGTCAGTACGAACGGGGATGTGAAGTGATTGTGAAGAAGTTCCTGGACGAAGTAGTCGCAGAGATGAAAAAAGTGTCCTGGTCCACCAAGAAGGAGCTCGTCAATTATACGGCTGTTGTCGGCATTGCTGTTGCTGTCGTATGCGCCCTGATCTGGATCTGCGACACGTTCTTCGCGAGATTGTTCCACATCATTTTAAGGTGAGCTGGGTGAGATAAGCATGGCAGAAAAAGACGAGATGGATCTCCGTCAGGATAACCCTGGCAGAGCCTGGTACGTCATCCACACGTATTCGGGCTATGAGAATAAGGTCAAGGCCAATCTTGAGCGCCTGATCCACACGGCCAACATGGGCAACATGATCTTCAATGTGGTCGTACCGGTTGAAGATGAGGTCGAGATCAAGGACGGCAAGAAAAAGGTCGTCCCACGTAAGGTCTTCCCTGGATATGTCCTCGTCGACATGATCGTCGATGAACATTCCTGGTACGTTGTGCGCAACACCACCGGTGTTACTGGTTTCGTCGGTTCTGAGAAGCATCCGATACCGCTTACCGATGCTGAGGCAAAACGTATTCTGAAATCCATGGGAGAAGAAGAGGAACACAAACCTGAACTCAATGTTGCAGTCGGGGATGTCGTTCGCATCAACTCGGGTGTCTTCGAGAACTACACGGGTACGGTTTCCGAGATCGATACGGAAAAAGCGCGCCTCAAGGTCATCGTCGAAGAGACGCCGATTGAGCTTGGTTTCGATCAGGTCGAAACGCTTTGAGCGGAACCATCATTCCATCATTTTTAGGAGGTGAAACAAACAATGGCTAAGAAAGTTTCTAAGATTGTAAAGCTTCAGGTTATGGCTGGCAAAGCTAATCCGGCTCCTCCGGTAGGTCCTGCACTGGGCCAGGCTGGCGTCAACATCATGGGCTTCTGCAAGGAGTTCAACGAGAGAACCAAGGCACAGGCTGGTCTTACGATCCCGGTCGTGATCACGGTTTTTGAGGATAGATCCTTCACGTTCATCACGAAGACTCCGCCGGCTGCTGTCCTTCTGAAGAAGGCCGCTGGTCTTGAGAAGGCTTCTGGTGAGCCGAACAAGAACAAAGTAGCAAAGCTGCCGCGTGCAAAAGCACAGGAAATCGCTGAGAGCAAGATGAAAGATCTGAACGCTGGCGATATCGAGGCTGCTACCCGCATGATCGAGGGTACGGCTCGCAGCATGGGCATCGAGATTGTAGACTGATCCTGATCCCTTCCTCCTGTGGGAGGCAATACCGTTATAACCACAAAAAGGAGAACAACACAAATGGCTAAAGCTGGTAAGAAATATCAGGAAGCTGCCAAGCTCGTAGAGGCTGGCAAGCTTTACACGGCCGCTGAAGCAATGGAACTCGTCAAGAAGACGGCTACGAAGAAGTTCGATGAGACGATCGAGCTGCACGTCCGCCTCGGCGTTGATCCGAAGTATGCTGATCAGCAGGTCCGCGGCGCTATGGTCCTGCCGCATGGCACGGGTAAATCCAAGCGCGTCCTCGTCTTTGCAAAAGGCGAGAAAGTCAAGGAGGCAGAGGCTGCAGGTGCAGACTTCGTTGGCTCCGATGAAATCGTCCAGAAGATCCAGGGTGGCTGGCTCGACTTCGATGTCGCTGTTGCTACGCCGGATATGATGGGTACGGTTGGTCGTCTCGGTAAGATCCTCGGCCCGCGCGGCCTCATGCCGAACCCGAAACTCGGTACGGTAACGATGGATCTCACGAAGGCAATCAGCGAGATTAAAGCAGGTAAAGTCGAATACCGCACCGATAAGGCCGGTAATGTCCATTGCCCGATTGGCAAGGCATCTTTCGACGCTGAGAAGCTTCAGCAGAACTTCCAGGCCCTGATTGATACACTGATCCGCGTTAAGCCGGCTGCTGCAAAGGGCCAGTACATCCGCTCCATCACGGTTAGCGCCACGATGGGCCCGGGCGTACCGGTTCAGCTCTAAGCCGCTCTGAGGATCAGGCGAGACTCCGGTCTCCAATCGCATATCGAAGGCTGTAGACAGCAGGTTTGATATTTCATCATCTAACGACGATCATGTCGCCTGCCGAGGCCGGAGTCACCTAACTTAGAAAATGTGACCTCCGGCGGACAGCCGGAGGTTTTTTGATCTGTTTTAAAATCCAAGAAGACAGGAGGTGTAATAGAATGGGTGTTACTTCCGCTAAACAGGCTGTTGTCGCTCAGCTCAAGGAGCAGCTCGAGTCCGCTAAGGGCGTCGTGCTCACGAGCTACAAGGGTCTTACGGTTGCACAGGATACGGAACTCCGTCGCGAACTCCGCGAGGCTGGCGTTTCCTATCATGTCGTAAAGAACACGATGCTCCGCATCGCTGCCAAAGAGGCAGGTATCGAGGGAATCGAAGAGCACCTCGAGGGCACGACGGCTTTCGCATTCTCCACGGAGGATGCTGTTGCTCCGGCAAAGGTCATCTGCGGCTTCATCAAGAAGAACAAGCTCGAGGATGCTGAGGTACTGACGGTCAAAGTCGGTATGGTCGAAGGCAAGGTCATCGGCGTCGACGAGGTCAAAGCTCTCGCAGCTCTGCCGTCCCGCGAGGAACTCATTGCCAAGCTGCTTGGCAGCATGAACGCACCGATTTCCAACACGGTCAACGTTCTGCAGGGCGTTATCCGCAATGCGGTCTATGTGCTTGACGCAATCCGCTCGCAGAAAGAGTCCGCTTAATTCCATTCAGGAGGCTCAGGCCGCCTGAGGGGTTAAGAAATAAACACGAAGAATTCAAATCGAAAATAACAAAACATTGGAGGAAAATCAAATGACTAAAGAAGAAATCATGGAAGCCATTGAAAACATGACTGTCCTCGAGCTGTCCGAGCTCGTAAAGGCTATGGAAGACAAGTTCGGCGTTAGCGCTGCTGCTCCGGTTGCAGTTGCTGCTGCTGGCGCTGCTGCTGGCGCTGCTGCTGAAGAGAAGACTGAGTTCACGGTCGTTCTCTCCGCTGTTGGCGACAAGAAGATCAACGTCATCAAGGCTGTCCGTGAAGCTACGGGCCTCGGCCTGAAGGAAGCTAAGGCTCTCGTTGATGGCGCTCCGGCTCCGGTCAAGGAGAACGTCTCCAAGGCTGATGCTGATGCCCTCAAGGCTAAGCTCGAAGAGGCTGGCGCTACGGTTGAGCTGAAGTAATTCAGTTTGCTGAATATGGGACCGTCCGCAAGGACGGTCTTTTTTTTATGCACCTGACTTGACAGTCAAGTCAAGCTATGGTATAGTGTTAAACTACAGGAAATTGAATAGGGATAACTATGCGTATGTGGAAAGGAACGGAAGCAAGGTGCAAAAAAATAAGCTGACCTTGTTTTTTTCTTGTTCTATGATTCCGCATCTATTTGTGTTATTTCTCTATCTTTCAAAAAACATTCTAGTAAAATCAGGCTAAGGGGTGAAGGATTTAATGTTTAATCCTGTGCCGGTGGGCAAACGAACCAGGTATAGCTATGCCAGAATCAAAGAGGTCATGGAGATGCCGCATCTGCTGGACATCCAGCGGAACAGTTACCAGTGGTTCCTCGATAAAGGACTGCAGGAGATTTTCCATGATATCTCACCAATCCAGGATTTCTCCGGAAATCTGGTCTTGTCCTTCGAGAGCTTCTCGCTCGGCGAGCCGAAGTACGATCTCGACGAGTGCAAGGAACGCGATGTGACGCTGGCAGCACCTCTTCGGGTGAATGTCCGCCTCATCAATCGCGAGACAGGCGAAATCAAAGAGCAGGAAGTCTTCATGGGCGATTTCCCGCTTATGACCGATACGGGTACGTTCATCATCAATGGTGCAGAGCGTGTCATCGTCAGCCAGCTCGTTCGCTCTCCGGGCGCCTACTACGGCGAGGAGATCGATCCGACCGGCAAGCACCTCTACAATGCAACGGTGATCCCGAACCGCGGTGCGTGGATCGAGCTCGAGACGGATACGAATGACGTCGTCTCGGTCCGCATCGACCGCACGCGCAAGATGCCCGTAACGTATTTCATCCGCGCACTCGGTTTCGATACGGATGAGAAGATCATCGAGCTCTTCGGCGACGATCCTCGCATGCTCAACACGATCGAGCGCGATGGCGAGGATGTCAAGTCGCAGGGCAAGGCTGTCATCGAGATCTACAAGCGCCTGCGTCCGGGCGAGCCGGCGAATGAGGACAATGCGACGCAGCTCCTCAATTCGCTGTTCTTCGATCCGAAGCGCTACGACCTCGCTACAGTCGGCCGCTACAAGCTGACGAAGAAGCTCGGCTGGAAGCGCCGCATCCTCGGCAAGGTCCTCGCAGAGCCGATTGTCGACCACGAGACGGGCGAGATCGTCATCCCGCAGGGCGAAGTCGTCACGGAAGACATGCTCGATACTGTCGATGTCGAGCGCGAGAAGCAGCTCTTCGGTGAGGGCAATCTCATCACGCTGTTCTTGCTCAAGAAGGATGGCACGAAGGTCCGCCTGCTCTGCTCGCCGACGCTTGACATCCACGACCGCACGATCACGAAGAACGATATCCTCGCTTCGATCAGCTATCTGCTCAACCTCATGGATGGCTTCGGCACGACGGATGATATCGACCACCTCGGCAACCGCCGCGTCCGCGCCGTCGGTGAACTGCTGCAGAATCAGTTCCGCATCGGCCTCTCACGCATGGAGCGCGTCGTCCGCGAACGCATGACGATCCAGGATGTCGATGTCATCACGCCGCAGGCACTCATCAACATCCGTCCTGTCGTTGCTGCTGTCAAGGAATTCTTTGGTTCCTCCCAGCTCTCGCAGTTCATGGACCAGCACAACCCGCTGTCCGAGCTCACGCATAAGCGCCGTCTCTCGGCTCTCGGCCCGGGCGGTCTTTCCCGTGAGCGCGCAGGCTTCGAAGTCCGCGATGTCCACAACTCCCACTACGGCCGCATGTGCCCAGTCGAGTCCCCAGAAGGCCCGAATATCGGCCTCATCGGTTCTCTGGCCACGTACGCGCGCGTCAACCAGTTCGGCTTCATGGAGACGCCGTACCGTCGCGTCGACAAGGAGAACCACCGCGTGACGGACGAAGTCCGCTACCTGACGGCCGATGAAGAGGACGAGCTCGTCATCGCACAGGCCAACGAGCCGCTCGACGAGAACGAGTGGTTCGTCAACGAGCGCGTCACGGCGCGTTTCAACGAAGAGACGGGCCTGCACACGCGCGAGACGGTCGACTACATGGACGTCAGCCCGCGCCAGGTCTTCTCGATCGCGACGACGATGATCCCATTCCTCGAGAACGACGATGCGAACCGTGCCCTCATGGGTGCGAACATGCAGCGCCAGGCCGTTCCTCTTCTGCGCACGCAGGCTCCGCTCGTCGGCACGGGCATGGAGTACAAGGCCGCCTGCGACTCGGGCGTCATGGTACTCGCTAAGCGCGCCGGCGTCGTCGAGGAAGTCACGGCGGATTACATCAATGTCCGCACGCAGAGCGGCGAACTCGACCACTACAAACTGCAGAAATTCCTGCGCTCCAACCAGGGCACCTGCATCAACCAGGTCCCGATCGTCTATAAAGGCGACGAAGTAGAGGAGAAGCAGCCAATCGCTGACGGCCCGGCAACGGACCACGGCGAACTCGCACTCGGTTACAACATCATCGTTGCGTACATGCCTTGGGAAGGCTACAACTACGAGGATGCTGTCCTGCTCTCCGAGAACCTCGTCAAGCGCGATATCTACACGTCCATCCACATCGAGGAATACGAGTGCGATGCGCGTGATACGAAACTCGGCCCTGAGGAGATCACACGCGACATCCCGAATGTCGCTGAAGAAGCCCTCAAGGACCTCGATGAAGAAGGCATTATCTCGATCGGTGCCGACGTCCGTCCTGGCGATATCCTCGTCGGCAAGGTCACGCCGAAAGGCGAGACGGAGCTCACGGCAGAGGAGCGCCTGCTGCGTGCCATCTTCGGCGAGAAGGCACGCGAGGTCCGCGACACGTCGCTGCGCGTCCCGCATGGCGAGCAGGGCAAGATCGTCGACGTCAAGATCTTCAGCCGCGAGAACAACGATGAGCTGCCGCCAGGCGTCAACCGCCTCGTCCGCGTCTACATCGCCCAGAAGCGCAAGATCTCGGTCGGCGATAAGATGGCAGGCCGTCACGGCAACAAGGGTGTCGTCTCGCGCATCATGCGCCAGGAAGACATGCCGTTCCTGCCGGACGGCACGCCGGTCGACATCGTCCTGAACCCGCTGGGCGTCCCGTCCCGCATGAATATCGGTCAGATCCTCGAGGCACACCTCGGCCGTGCTGTCCTCGAGATCGGCAAGCAGATCAAGGAGCACAATCCGACGATCGAGCAGCGCCTGCGCGACCTCGGCTACGACGTCGACCGCCTCGGCATGCCGAAGCCGGATGTCGCCGGCCTGCACATCGCGACGCCTGTCTTCGACGGTGCGAGCGATGAAGAGGTATTCGGCACCATCAAGGCTGCTGGCCTGCCGGTCGACGGCAAGACCGTCCTCTACGATGGCCGCACGGGTGAGCCGTTTGAGAACCGCGTAACCGTCGGCTGCACGTACTTCCTCAAGCTGCATCACCTCGTCGACGATAAGATCCACGCTCGTTCCACGGGCCCGTACTCCCTCGTCACGCAGCAGCCGCTCGGTGGTAAAGCACAGTTCGGCGGCCAGCGCTTCGGCGAGATGGAGGTCTGGGCACTCGAGGCATACGGCGCCGCTTATACGCTGCAGGAGATCCTGACGGTCAAGTCCGACGATGTCGTCGGACGTGTCAAGGCGTACGAGGCCATCGTCAAGGGCGAGAATATCCCAGAGCCGGGCGTTCCGGAATCCTTCAAGGTCCTCATCAAAGAGCTCCAGTCCATCGGTCTTGACATCAAGGTCCTCAACGAGGATGCTAAGGAAATCACGATCCAGGACGACGATGACGATGATGAGAACATCAACGAAAAAGCAAAGAACCTCGATCTCGATGTAGCAGGCGTTGACCCGACGAAGGGCGAGGACGCCGCTGCGAAGGCTGATGCCGCTGACCACTACGACGAGGGTGCTCCGTCCGACGACGAGAAGCCGGATGACATCATCGCCGATATCGGCAGCCTCGGTTCGATCGTAGATCCGTCCGATGATGGAGAAGATGAGAAATAAGAAGGGAGTGTCATCTCTTTGCTGGATGTAAATAATTTTGATTCGATGCGCATCGGGCTTGCATCCCCGGACAAGATCCGGGAGTGGTCCTACGGCGAAGTCAAGAAGCCGGAGACGATCAACTACCGCACGCTCAAGCCAGAGCGTGACGGCCTGTTCTGCGAGCGCATTTTCGGACCGACGCGTGACTGGGAATGTCACTGCGGCAAGTACAAGCGCATCCGTTATAAGGGCATCATCTGCGATCGCTGCGGCGTCGAGGTGACGCGGGCGAAAGTCCGCCGTGAGCGCATGGGCCACATCGAGCTCGCCGCTCCAGTCTCCCATATCTGGTACTTCAAGGGCATCCCGAGCCGCATGGGCCTGATCCTCGACATCTCGCCGCGCGCCCTCGAGAAAGTCCTCTACTTTGCCTACTACATCGTGCTCGACCCGGGCGAGACGGAACTGACGAAGAAGAGCCTGCTCTCCGAGAAGGACTACCATGAAGCGCTCGAGAAATACGGCAATACCTTCCGCGTCGGCATGGGCGCCGAGGCCATCAAGGAGCTCCTCGAGGAGCTCGACCTCGACCGCATGAGCGAGGTCCTGCGCAAGGAAGTCCGCACGGCTTCCGGCCAGAAGAAGGTCCGCGCTATCCGCCGCCTCGAAGTTGTCGAGGCATTCCGCAAGTCGGGCAACAAGCCGTCCTGGATGATCCTCGATGTCGTCCCAGTCATCCCGCCGGATCTGCGCCCGATGGTACAGCTCGACGGCGGCCGCTTCGCGACGTCCGACCTCAACGATCTCTACCGCCGCGTCATCAACCGCAACAACCGCCTCAAGCGCCTCTTGGACCTCGGTGCGCCGGACATCATCGTGCGCAACGAGAAGCGCATGCTGCAGGAGGCTGTCGATGCCCTGATCGATAACGGCCGTCGCGGCCGTCCGGTCACGGGCCCGGGCAACCGCCCGCTCAAGTCGCTCTCCGACATGCTCAAGGGCAAGCAGGGCCGCTTCCGTCAGAACCTGCTCGGCAAGCGCGTCGACTATTCGGGCCGTTCCGTTATCGTCGTCGGCCCGGAGCTCAAGCTGCACCAGTGCGGCCTGCCGAAGGTCATGGCACTCGAGCTCTTCAAGCCATTCGTCATGAAGAAGCTCGTTGCTTCGGGCGCTGCGCACAACATCAAGAGTGCTAAGCGCATGGTCGAGCGCGCACGCCCAGAGGTCTGGGATGTCCTCGAGGACGTCATCAAGGAGCATCCGGTTCTCCTGAACCGTGCTCCGACGCTGCATCGTCTCGGCATCCAGGCCTTTGAGCCGGTCCTGACGGAAGGTCATGCACTGAAGCTCCATCCGCTGGCCTGCACGGCCTACAACGCCGACTTCGATGGTGACCAGATGGCTATCCATCTGCCGCTGTCGGCCGAGGCACAGGCTGAGGCGCGCATCCTGATGCTCGCAGCCAACCACATCCTCGCACCGAAGGACGGCAAGCCAATCATCGTCCCGACGCAGGATATGGTTCTCGGTTCCTACTACCTGACGATCCTCAAGCCAGGCGCCAAGGGCGAGGGCATGGTCGTCACGGGTATCGCTGAGGCACTGCTCGCTTATCAGCAGCACGACCTTGAGCTGCAGGCGGAGATCCGCTGCCGCATCGAAGGCTATGGCCTCGTGCGCACATCTCTCGGCCGCATGATCTTCAACGAGATCCTGCCGCCGGAGCTCCGTTACTACCATCAGGACAAGGGCAGTGACGAGTGGAAGCTCGGCATCCTCATGAACAAGAAAGAGCTTGGCAAACTCGTTGCCAACTGCTATAACCACTTTGGCGCGACGAAGACGGCAGAAGTCATCGACGGCGTCAAGAACCTCGGTTACCATTATGCCTGCATCGCCGGCATGACGGTCGCTATCTCCGACGTCATCGTGCCGCCGAAGAAGAAAGTCATCATCGGCGATACGCAGAAGATCGTCAACAAGGTCGAGCGCCAGTACGACCGCGGTCTTATCACCGAGGATGAGCGCTACCACAAGGTCGTCGCTCTCTGGTCGAAGGCTACGGACGATGTCGCAGACGCCATGATGGACAACATGGACGCCTTCAACCCGATCTTCATGATGGCGGACTCCGGTGCCCGCGGTAACAAGCAGCAGATGCGTCAGCTCGCCGGCATGCGCGGCCTCATGGCTGATCCGTCTGGTAAGATCATCGACCTGCCGATCACGGCAAACTTCCGCGAGGGCCTGTCGGTATCCGATTACTTCATTTCCTCGCACGGTGCCCGCAAGGGTCTGGCCGATACGGCACTGCGTACGGCTGACTCGGGTTACCTCACGCGCCGTCTCGTCGATGTCGCGCAGGATGTCATCGTCCGCGAAGAGGACTGCGATGTCTCGACGCTGAACCTCGTCCAGGCGCGCGCACGCCTGACGGCCTCGACATTCGATGCCCTCGAGCTGCTCAACGACAGCCTCATGGGCCGTCTGCTCGGCGCCGACGTGCTCGATCCGGAGACGAAGGAAGTCCTCTTCCCGAAGGATACGATCCTCGACGAAGAGAAACTCACGACGATCGGCGAGAAGAATGTCCACGAGATCATGGTCCGCGGCTCCTCGCTCGCATCGGAGGCTTCGCTCTCCAATGCGATGATCACGGAAGTCGTCACGCTTGGCGAGCCGGATAAGAAGGAGCGCGAGAAGACGCGTCAGGCCATCTTCCAGGAGATGAATGGCAAGGAAGTCACGCACGACGTCGTCGCTCTCGACGGCACGGTTGTCTTTGAGGCGGGCGAGAAGCTCACGCAGCAGAGCATCCAGGATATCCTGGACAGCGACGCCAAGGAGATCCACATCCGCAACAACAATGTCCGCGGCATCGAAGTCGAAGCCATCAAGGAAGGCGACGGCATCATCGAGTCGCTGGCAGAGCGCATTGTCGGCCGCTTCCTCGCCGAGAACATCGACGATCCGGAGACGGGCGAACGCATCGCTTCCATCAACGACATGGTCGACGAGGCCCTTGCAAAGCGCATCGAGAAGGTACGCGACCGCGTTTCCATCCGCAGCGTCCTGACCTGCAAATCGCAGTTCGGCGTCTGCGTCAAGTGCTACGGCCGCGACCTCGCCAACCAGGCAGAGGTCGAGATCGGCGAGGCTGTCGGTACGATTGCCGCACAGTCCATCGGCGAGCCGGGCACGCAGCTCACGATGCGTACGTTCCATTCCGGCGGTGTCGCTGGTGACGATATCACCCAGGGTCTTCCGCGTGTCGAAGAGCTCTTCGAGGCACGCAAGCCGAAGCATCATGCCATCATCGCAGAGATTGAAGGCGATGCCGAGGTCGAGGATACGGGCAAAGGCATGCGCAAGGTCACGATCCATCCGAGCGAGGGTCAGGCGCGCGAGTATGCCATCCCGTACGGCGCACGCATGCACGTCAAGCAGGGCATGCACCTCATGCCGGGTGACAAGCTCACTGAGGGTTCGGTCAACCCGCACGACATCCTGCGCGTCTGCGGCCTGCAGGCTACGCAGCGCTACCTCGTGTACGAAGTACAGAAGGTATACAAATCCCAGGGTGTTGAGATCAACGACAAGCACATCGAGGTCATGGTCCGCCAGATGCTCCACAAGGTGAAGATCGAGGAGTCCGGTACGACGGATTTCCTGCCGGGCGAGTACATCGACATCAATGCCTTCGAGACGGCCAATACCAAGGCCATCGAGGAAGACGGCGAGCCGGCTGTCGCCAAGCCGATCCTGCTCGGCATCACGAAGGCTTCTCTGGCCACGGATTCCTTCCTCTCGGCTGCATCGTTCCAGGAGACGACGCGTGTCCTGACGGATGCTGCCATCAAGGGCAAGGTCGATCCGCTCATTGGCCTCAAGGAGAACGTCATCATCGGCAAGCTCATCCCGGCTGGTACGGGCATGAGCCGTTATCGCAACCTCAAGGTCATCGATAACGACCCGAAGCCGGTGGAAGAAGCTCCTGTCGCTGCTCCAGAAGAGTCCGCTGAATCAGCTGAGACAGTTGAGACGGTTGAGACGGAAGCTACGACGGAAAACACGGGCGCATAATCCAAGAACCCCAACAACAAAAATAAAACCTTCCCCGCTCTTGCGGGGAGGGTTTTTGCATTATCAATGATAGGATTGAGAAATACTAAGCGATATAGTCTGGAGGTATCACTATGTCAGAAACATGCAACCATGACTGCGGCTCCTGCGGGACAACCTGTGGCCAGGACACACGCAAGAAGGACTTCCACGAAGCGCCGAATGAGCTCAGCACAATCCGCCACGTCATCGCTGTCGTCAGCGGCAAGGGCGGCGTCGGCAAATCGCTCGTCACAGGGCTGATGTCGGTGGCCATGAGCCGCAAGGGCAAGCACACGGGCATCCTCGATGCCGATATCACGGGCCCGTCCATCCCGAAGATGTTCGGCACGAAGGGCGAAGTGCGCGGCAACCAGGCTGGTGCCTATCCGGTGCGCACGGCCGGCGGCATCGAGGTCGTCAGCATGAATCTCCTGCTCGAGAACTCGACGGACCCCGTCGTCTGGCGCGGCCCGATCATCAGTGGTGTCGTCAAGCAGTTCTGGCACGACTTCATCTGGGAGGACATCGATTACCTGTTTGTTGACATGCCGCCGGGAACGGGCGATGTGCCGCTGACAGTCATGCAGTCCATCAAGCTCGATGGCATCATCATCGTCACGAGCCCGCAGGAGCTCGTCTCGATGATCGTCGAGAAGGCCGTCAAGATGGCCGAGGGCATGAAGGTGCCAATTCTCGGCCTCGTCGAGAACATGAGCTACTTCGCGTGCCCCGACTGCGGCAAGCGCCACGAGATTTTCGGCCACAGCCACATCGAAGAGATCGCGAAGTCGTACGGCCTCGATGTGCTCGCGCGCATCCCCATCGAGCCGCAGCTCGCCGCTAAGTGTGATGCTGGCCAGATCGAGACGGTCGCCGACACGCACATGCAAGACGCCGTTCAGAAGCTGCTCGACCGCGAGGAGAAAGCATCGGAGTGATATCCGGCAGGCTCGTGACTGGCACGCCATTCCTTGGGCGAGCAGTGGAAGAGCGCATGGAAGGCTCGTGAGAATGTCGAGTAATCGCGGAAGCCTGCAAGATGGCTGATCTCGGTGACGGACTTTCCTGTGCGGAGCTGGTCGCGCGCGAAGAGCAGACGCTTGTTGCGGATGTAGGCATGCAAGCTGTAACCTGTATCGGCTTTGAACTTCTTCATGAGGTAATAGCGGCTCAGGAAGACGTGGCCCGCGAGCACCGCGATCGAGAGGTCGTCCGCGAGATGCTCGTTGATATAGGTGAGCACTTCCTGGATCTTGGGGTCGTATGAGACGGCGTCCAAGGTCTTGAGCTCGTGGTCCCCGAGGCTGCGGTTGAGCAGGATCAAGAATTCAATAAAGAGGATCTCTGTGTACAGCCCATTGGCGAAACCCTCGCCATGGGCTGTTTTTTCGAGCTTGTCCATGTGGAAGAGCAGGTCATGGCTGCGGTTCGGCAGCTGATGCATGACGCTGCCGTGTTCCCTGGCCTCCGTGAAGCACTGGGAGAGCTTCGCGCGTGTGTCGAGGCGCCGCAGGAAGTCCGGCGCGATGTAGATGACGATGCGCTCGTATGCCGCTTCATCGTCGAGGAAGACCGGCCGATGGATCTCGCCAGCCGTGACAAAGACGATGTCGTTTGGCCGCAGGTGATATGTCTTGCCCTCGATGATGTAGTCGACATGGCCGCCGAGGAACAGGATGATCTTATGGAAATCGTGGTAGTGGAAGGGGATATCGCGCAGCTTCCTGTCGTGCAGATGGAAGACGCGGAAGTCGCTGCTCAGATAGCCCTTTTTGGGATACGTCTGCATCAAAACACCTCCTGATTCTATCATAGGACACTTTTTGCAATATATAAAGCATATTTTGTGATTTTCTTGCATATCGATGACTGCTATAATAGAGCCATCGCAAGCAAGAAAGAAAGGGTGACCGGTATGATGATCGTTCGAATCTATCAGGTAGAGAAACAGGAATATATGGTAATGGATGGCACGACGGGATTCATGCCGGGAGCAGCAGCCATCCGGCTGCTCGCACATCGCCGCTTTGGCGTCGGTGCTGACCGCGTTCTCGTCTTCACGGGCAGCGAGGAGATTCCCTCGTTCAAGGCCTTCACGGCAGACGGGGAGGAGCAGGAGATGCAGGAATGCGATTATGCAGCACTCGCCAAGGTCAAGGAAGACTTTGAAGTCCACTTGACGGATTCCTTTGTGCAGAGGATGCGCCAGGCCGATCGTGCAAAGATGGCAGCTGCCTGCTGAGTGGATTGTCAGGAGTCATTGCGAGAGCAGTGGCTCTTTTTTTATGGAATATCTTTGACTTTTTGTTGTTTATGGTGTATATTAATACCTGTACGTTAGCACTCGGAGACTATGAGTGCTAACACCTATCTGTGCATATAACAATCCTAGATAAAGAGAGGCAGATTTCCATGGCAAAAGAAACACATGAATTCCAAGCGGAGACAAAGCAGCTGCTCGACCTCATGATCCATTCCATCTACACGAATCACGAGATCTTCCTGCGCGAGCTCATCTCCAATGCATCGGATGCAATCGATAAAGCGCATTTCGAGAGCCTGACAGACCGCAGCCTGCTCGAAGGCGATGAGACCTTCCAGATCTTCCTGACGCCGGATGCAGAGCAGCACACGCTGACAATCGCCGACAACGGCATCGGCATGAACCGTGATGAGCTCATCGAGAACATCGGCACGATCGCGAAGTCCGGCACGAAGGCTTTCCTTGAGCAGCTCAAGAAGGCGAAAGAGGAGAACAAGGACCTGACGGACAAAGAGATGATCGGCCAGTTCGGCGTCGGCTTCTACTCGGCCTTCATGGTCGCGGACCATGTGACGATCGTGACGCGCAAGGCAGGCGAGAAGCAGGCCTGGAAGTGGGAGTCGAATGCAGACGGCTCCTACACCATTGAGGAGTGCGAGAAGGCGGAGCGCGGCACGGCCATCACGCTGCACCTCAAGGATGCGTTCTGCGGTAAGGATGCCGAGCAGGACTTCACGGACAACTACGAGCTCGAGCGCCTCGTCAAGAAGTACAGCGACTACGTCCGCTACCCGATCAAGATGGACTTCACCTTCGAGGAGACACCGAAGGACAAGGACGGCAAGGAGATCGAGGGTGCTGACAAGATCAAGAAAGTCGAGACGCGCACGCTGAACTCCATGCAGCCGCTCTGGACGAAGAACAAGTCGGAGATCAAGAAGGAAGAGTACAACGAGTTCTTCAAGCACCAGTTCCACGAGTGGGAGGACCCGATGGAGGTCTTTCACACGAAGGCAGAGGGCACGGTCGAGTACACGGCACTCTTGGCTATCCCGGCGCATGCGCCGTTCAACCTCTACCAGACGGACTACGAGCCGGGTCTGCAGCTCTACAGCCGCCATGTCTTCATCATGGACAAGTGCAAGGACCTGCTGCCGGACTACCTGCGCTTCATGAAGGGCCTTGTCGACTCACCGGATCTCTCGCTGAACATCTCGCGTGAGCTCCTGCAGCAGAGTCGCGAGCTCAAGGCCATTGGCCGCGCTCTCGAGAAGAACATCCTCAAGACGCTGTCGCGCAAGCTCAAGAATGACCGCGAGTGGTACGAGAAATTCTGGAACGAGTACGGCAAGTCGCTCAAGATTGGCATCTACAACAGCATCTACAGCGGCTCGGATACGGTCGACAAGCTCAAGGACCTCATCCTCTTCCTGAGCTCGAAGGAGGGCAAGCTCGTCACGCTCAAGGAATACGTCGAGCGCATGCCGGAGAGCCAGAAGAAGATCTACTACGCGACGGCCAAGGATAAGGAGACAATCGAGCAGCTGCCGCAGATGGAGACGCTGCGCGACAAGGGCATCGAGGTGCTCTACCTGCTCGACCCGGTCGATGAATTCGCCATCGAGACGATCCACCAGTACGAGGAGAAGCCGTTCCACTCCATCAGCCGCGGTGACCTCGGCCTCGACGATGCGGAGAGCCAGGAGGTCAAGAAGGAGACGGAGGAGATCCAGAAGGACAACAGCGACCTCATGAAGGATATCAAGGAAGCGCTCGGCGACAAGGTCGAGGACGTCAAGGTATCCTCGAGGCTCAAGTCCAGCGCTGTCTGCCTCGTCGCTGACGAAGCGGGTCCGTCGCTCGCGATGGAGCAGGCGTTCTCTCAGATGAAGAACCCGATGTTCAAGGCACAGCGCATCCTTGAGATCAACCCGCATCACGAGCTCTTCAGCCGCCTCAAGGAGATCCACGAGGCAGGCAAGGACAGCCAGGACTTCAAGGATTACTGCGATCTTCTCTACACGCAGGCCTTGCTGATCGAGGGCATCCTGCCGGAGAATCCGGTCGATTTTGCCAATAAAGTGGCCAAACTCATGGCAAAATAAATTGTCATTCTTGATAGGAGAGATAGGGTATACGTTTACCCTATCTCTCCTTTTTTGCCCCCAAAACGACGAATTGCAACTACAATTTAGAAAACAGATAAAAAAGTAAAAATCCCTGAAAATCCTCTTGATTTTTATTATTTAATAGCGTATAATACTAACTGTAAACAAAAGAAAACGTTTGCTACTTGCGAAAGAAAAGACAATAAGGTTACCAAGAGAACTCATCTCAATCATTTCGGATCCTGCCCTTGTTTGGGAAAGCTGTCTTATCGAAAGAGAAAACGTTTACACTTTGAAAGGGGAAATCTACTATGAAAGAGAATCTCGTCATCACGATCAGCCGTCAGTATGGCGCGGGCGGACGTGAGCTGGCCGGCATCCTCGCCGAGAAGCTCGGCATCAAGCTCTACGATCGCCAGCTCGTACATCTGGCAGCGGCAAAGCTCGGCATCCACGACCTTAGCGAAGACGAGCTGCTCGAGATGGAGAACACGGTCAAGCCGCTCTCGATGAGTTTCATCCCGTTCCATTCGTTCGGTACGCACATGGGCGAATCGAGCCAGGGCATGTTCATGAGCGAGTCCGCCGTCATCCGCAAGATTGCAGAGGATGGCTCGTGCATCTTCCTCGGCCGCTGCGCTGACTACGCACTGCGCAACAACGACAACCACTTCGATATCTTCGTCTGCGCAGATGATGAGTTCCGCGAGAAGCGCGGCCAGACGATCTACGAAGGCAAGAGCCTCAAGGAGCTCAACCGCGAGAACGAGAAGCGCGCCCGCTACTACAACTACTACACGGGCCGCACGTGGGGCGACGGCGCAAATTACGACCTCGTCGTCAACACGAGCAAGGGCGCTTCGCTCGAAGAGGTTGCCGACGGCATCATCGCTTACATCAACAAGGTCAAAGCATAACCTATCATCACTGGGGATTCATTAGGGGAGGCATTCATAATGAATAGCAAATTACTGCAGCGCATCTGCTATGCGTGCGGCACGTTCGGTCATGACGTGTTCTATGCCATGATCGGTACCTACTTCATGATTTTTGTCACGAGTAACCTGTTCCACTCGGACAACCCGAGCCATGATGCTTACATGATCGGCATTGTCACGACGATTATCCTCGTGCTCCGTATCCTCGAGCTCTTCGTCGATCCGTTCATCGGCAACTTGATCGATAAGACGAAGACGCGTTGGGGCCGCTTCAAACCATGGGTCATCGTCGGCGCCTTTGTCGCAGCCATCACGCTGGCTTTCCTGTTCACGGACTTCGGCGGCCTGACGGTCACGAACCCGACGCTCTACCTGATTCTCTTCGCCATCGTATACTTCATCATGGATATCTTCTACAGCGCGAAAGACGTTGCTATCTGGTCCATGATCCCGGCGCTCTCCTTCGATTCGCATGAACGCGATATCACGGCTACGATTGCCCGTATCGGTTCCGTCTTCGGTGCCAACCTCGTCACGGTCATCGTCATGCCGGTCGTCCTCTACTTCTCGCTGAACCAGAACGGCGGTGCTGGTGACCCGACTGGTTGGTTCGCATTTGCCTGCGTCGGCGGCGGTATCGCAACGCTCGGCGCCATCATCCTCGGCCTCGGCACGCACGAGCAGGACTCTGCACTGCGTGAGAACAAGACGGAGACTTCTGCAAAAGACGTATTCAAGGTCCTGACGCAGAACGATCAGCTCATGTGGACGGCTATCGCTTACCTTGTCTATGGTATCGGCATCAACATCGTCAACAACTTCAACCTCTACTACTTCATCTACGTCATCGGTGATGCTACGAAATTCTCCATCCTCGGTGTCATCAACACAGTCATCGGCCTTATCGCTGTTGCCCTGTTCCCAGCTCTGACGGCTAAGTTCAGCCGCCGCAAGCTCTTCTTCGCTTCCATTGCCATCATGCTCGTTGCGCTCCTCATCTATGCTGGTTCCGGCACGAATGTCACGATGGCACTCATCGGCGCAGGCCTCTTCGCTCTGCCGCAGCCGCTCGTCTTCCTCGTCGTCCTCATGACGATTACGGACTCCGTCGAGTATGGCCAGCTCAAGATCGGCCATCGCGATGAAGCTGTCTGCCTCTGCGTACGTCCTCTCGTCGATAAATTCGCTGGTGCTGTCTCGAGCGGCATCATCGGCCTCGTCGCTGTCTGGGTCGGCATGACGGGCGGTGCTTCCGCTGCTGACATCAAGCCGGACGCACTCTTCCATTTCCAGATCGTCATGTTCGCAGCTCCGATCGTCCTCATGGTCATCGCTTCCTTCATCTATCGTGCAAAGGTAACGCTGACGGAGGCAGAGCATGCGCGCATCGTCCGCGAGCTCGAGGAGAAATGGGAAGACCTCAGCAAATAATGTGTTAAAAATGAACAGCGTCGTCGATGGCATCCATGCCATCGCATGACATGTGACCTTAGGAGGGGGCCGTTGTACCAGATTGATACAGCGGCCTTTCTTCGTGAAAAAAGGAGGAAATATCTGATGTTTACAGTCGATCGTCTTGCAGACCCCACGTTCTTTGCAGAGAACCGCCTGCCGGCCCACAGTGACCACGTGGCCTTCGCCGATGCGATGGAGATGGCGGAAGGCGTCTCCTCGCTGCGTCGCAGCCTAAACGGCATCTGGTCGTTCCATTACGCGCGCAATCTCGCCGCGCGTCCGCAGGGCTTCGAGCAACCGGATTACGATGTCAGCGGCTGGGAGACCATCCGTGTGCCGGCACACTGGCAGATGGAAGGCCACGGCGTACCGCAGTACACGAACCAGACGTATCCGTGGGACGGCCATGAAGTCGTCCATCCGGGCCAGGTGCCGCAGCGCGACAACCCTGTCGGCTCCTACGTCAAGGACTTCGTCCTGCCAGAAGGCTGGGACAATGCCGTGCTCTCGCTGCAGGGCGTCGAGTCGGCTGTCGCTGTTTACCTCAACGGCCAGTACGTCGGCTACAGTGAGGATTCCTTCACGCCGTCCGACTTCGACCTCACGCCGTATCTCAAGGCTGGCGTGAACCGCCTGGCGCTGCAGGTCTTCCGCTTCAGCTCGGGCAGCTGGATCGAGGACCAGGATTTCTGGCGCTTCTCGGGCATCTTCCGCGAGGTCGTGCTCTACACGAAGCCGGCCATCCACCTCGATGACCTGCGCGTCACGGCAGCGCCAATCCATGACTATCGGGACGGCGAGCTCCACCTCGACATGAAGTGGAACAGCGGCGAGGCACACAAGGTGCAGATCGAGCTCTTCGATGCTGAGACGGGTGAGTGCTGCCTCAAGGAAGAGCAGCAGGCCGAGGGACTCACGTCCTCTTTCGAGGCGGAGCTCACGGGCGTCAAGCTCTGGAGCGCAGAAGCTCCGAATCTCTACCGCGCCGTCATCTCGGTCGAGGATGAAGCGGGCCACCTGCTTGAGGTCATCCCGCAGAACATCGGCTTCCGCGAGTTCCGCATGGACGATGGGCTCATGAAGCTCAACGGCAAGCGCATCGTCTTCAAGGGCACGAACCGCCACGAGTTTGACTGCTACAGCGGCCGCGCGGCAGATCCTGCGGAGATCGAGAAGGATATCATCATCATGAAGCAGCACAACATCAATGCGCTGCGCTGCTCGCATTACCCGAACTCGAGCTACATCTACGAGCTCTGCGACCGCTACGGTCTTTACGTCATCGATGAGACGAACCTCGAGACGCACGGCTCCTGGATGCGCAACGGCAAGTGCGACATCGTCGAGGAGACGCTGCCGAATGACCACGAGGAGTGGCAGGATATCATCCTCGACCGCGCGAAATCCATGCTTGAGCGCGACAAGAACCACGCTGCCATCCTGATCTGGTCCTGCGGCAACGAGTCCTGCGGCGGCAAGGACCTCTACGTGATGAGCGAGTACTTCCGCCAGGCTGACCCGACGCGCCTCGTCCACTACGAGAACATCTTCTGGGACCGCCGCTATAACGGCACGAGCGACATGGAGAGCCAGATGTACCCGACGGTCGCGGACATCAAGAAGTTCCTCGCCGAGCACCGCGACAAGCCGTTCATCTGCTGTGAGTACACGCATGCGATGGGCAACAGCATCGGCGGTATGCACAAGTACACGGACCTCACGGATGAGGAACCGCTTTACCAGGGCGGCTTCATCTGGGACTTTGTCGATCAGGCCATCTGGCACAAGGATCGCTACGGCAAGGATGCGCTCGCGTACGGCGGTGACTTCGGCGACCGCCCGAATGACGGCAACTTCAGCGGCGACGGGATCCTGTTCGCTGACCGCAAGCTGACGACGAAGATGCAGGATGTCAAGTTCAACTACCAGAACTTTGACCTCGATGTTACGGCTGAGCAGGTCACCATCCACAACAAGAGCTTGTTCACCGATACGGCGTCATATGAGCTGCACCTGGAGCTCATGCTCGACGGCAAGACCATCTGGGAGACGACTGCGGACGCGCCGCACATCCTGCCGGGCGAGTCGGGCACCGTCTCTCTTGAGGACCTGCCTCTGACGAATGCGGGTGAGGAGACGGTCACGGCGTCGCTGTGCCTCAAGGAAGACACGCTCTGGGCTAAGAGAGGTTTTGAGATTGCCTTCGGCCAGGGCACGTGGCATGTCGATGAGGTCGAGGTGTCGGAGCCGCAGGAAGCTGTCTGCGCGACGGACTTCGCCAAGAGAGCGCGCTGCTTCCACTACACGCCGAACATGGAGCTTGAGACAAAGCCAGAGAAACCGCTGCACATCGTCCACGGTGACATCGACCTCGGCGTGCGCGGCACGGGCTTCGAGATCATGTTCTCGGGCGCTTCGGGCAACCTCACGTCCTACAAGTGCAACGGCGTGGAGCTCATCGAGGAGGCACCGAAGCCGTCGTTCTGGCGCGCGCCGGTCGACAACGACTACGGCAGCCGCCGCGACTTCATGACGGCGCAGTGGAAGCTCGCGAGCCTCTACCGCCGCTGCGTCAAGAAAGAGCTGCTCGATGATGCGGGCAACTGGCAGGAGTTCGACTGGTTCGGCCAGCTCGGCCAGAAGGAGTACGAGGCAAGTTCTATCTCTGTCCGCTTCACGTATGAGCTGGCCACACAGCCGCTCTCGTCCTGCCGCATGACGTACACGGTCGTCCCGGATGGTTCTATCAAGGTCGAGCTCGACTACGACGCAGTCGAGGGCCTGCCGGAAATCCCGGATTTTGCGATGATCTTCACGATGCCTGCTGACTACGGTCAGGTGCGCTTCTACGGTTACGGTCCGCTCGACAACTACGCAGACCGCCAGCGTGGCGCAAAGCTCGGCATCTTCGAGACGCAGGCCAAGGATGAGGTCGAGCCGTACCTGTTGCCGCAGGAGACGGGCAACCACTGCGGCGTCCGCTGGATTGAGGTCACGGATCACCGCGGCCGCGGCGTGCGCCTTGCCATGGACGAGGAGCCGTTTGAAGCATCGGCTCTGCCGTACAGCGCCCACGAGCTCGAGAACGCGCGCCATGCCTACGATCTGCCGGAGGTCCATCACACCTTCCTGCGCGCATCGCTCGGCCAGTGCGGCGTCGGCGGCGACAACACCTGGGGTGCTCCGGTCCTGCCGGAATACACCGTCAAGAACACGGCAAAGCACTTTGCCTTCTACTTCAAGGGTATCTGAGTGAAAGGATAGGATGAGCAATGATCCAGTTTGATGAAAAGACAGGCATCTTCCATCTGAGCAATGCGAAGATGAGCTATGTCATGCAGGTCGTCCGCGGCCGCTACCTCATGCATCGCTACTGGGGCAGGAAGCTGCGGACCTTCCGCGATAGCCGCCCGTTCCAGGAGATCGACCGCGCGTTCTCGCCGCAGCCGGCTGCCTATGAGAATGAGCGCACGTTCTCGCTCGATGTGCTGCCGCAGGAATATCCGAGCTACGGCCACGTCGACTACCGCATCCCAGCCTACGAGGTGCGTCTCCAGGACGGCACGACGACGACGGAGCTTTTCTACAAGGGCTATGAGATCGTGAAGGGCAAGCCGGCACTTCCAGGCCTTCCGGCTTCGTATGCCGCAGAAGATGAGGCGGAGACACTCAAGATCACGCTGGCGGACTCGCAGGGCAATCTCGAGGCAGAGCTCCTCTACACGGTATTTGCGGGCGCGGACGCCATCGCGCGCAGCGTGCGCCTGAAGAATAGCGGCGAGGAGCCTCTGGACCTGCTCAATGCGGCGAGCTTTGCGCTCGACTTCCCGGATCACGACTTTGAGCGCATGAACCTCTGGGGCGGTCATGCATCCGAGCGCACGGCAGAGCGCGTGCCACTGATGCACGGCATCGAGGAGAGTGCGAGCCGCCGCGGTGCGAGCTCGCATCAGGCATCGCCGTTCCTCGCGCTCGTGCGCAAGGACGCGGGCGAGCAGCATGGGGAGGTATACGGTTTCAGTCTCATCTGGAGCGGTGAGTTCTCGCTCAAGACAGAGGTCGAACAGTTCGGCACGACGCGCGTCGTCGGTGGCATCAACCCGTTCGAGTTCCGCTGGCACCTGGAGCCGGGGGAAGCCTTCCAGACGCCGGAGGCCATCCTCGTCTACAGCACAGAAGGACTCAATGGCATGAGCCAGTCCTTCCACGAGATCGTGCGCCATCACATCGTGCGCGGCAAGTACCGCGATGCCGTGCGCCCGATTCTCGTCAACAACTGGGAGGCGACGTACTTCGACTTCGACGATGCGAAGATGGACAACCTCGCCGCCTGCGCCAAGGACCTCGGCATCGAGCTCATGGTGCTCGATGACGGCTGGTTCGGCAGGCGCGAGGACGACAACAGCTCGCTCGGCGACTGGGTCGTCAACATGGAGAAATTAAAGGGCGGCCTGCAGGGCGTCGCGGAGAGCGCGCACAAGCGCGGCCTCAAGTTCGGTCTCTGGTTTGAACCGGAGATGGTGTCGGTCGACTCTGACCTCTACCGCGCGCATCCTGACTGGGTGCTCAGGGCGCCGTCGTATCCGGTGAGCTTCGGCCGCCATCAGCTCGTGCTCGACCTCTCGCGCGCCGATGTGCGCGACTACCTCGTCGACGCTGTCTGCAAGATTCTCGACACCGCGCCGATTGACTACGTCAAGTGGGACTTCAACCGCCATCTGACGGATGCCTTCTCGGGAAAATTGCCGCCAGAACGCCAGGGTGAGGTGCGCACGCGCTTCGTGCTCGGCCTCTATGACATTCTCGAGCGCATCACGCAGACGCATCCGGACATCCTGTTCGAGAGCTGCTCGGGCGGCGGCGGCCGCTTCGATGCAGGCATCCTGTACTACATGCCGCAGACCTGGACGAGCGATGACACAGATGCCATCTGCCGACTCTCCATCCAGAGTGGCACGAGCATGGTCTTCCCGCCCATCACGATGGGTGCCCATGTCTCCGTGACGCCGAACCATCAGGTTGGCCGCGTGACGCCGATGCAGACGCGCGCCTTCGCCGCGATGATGGGCTGCTACGGCTACGAGATGGACATCACGCGCATGAGCGAGGCGGAGAAGGCAGAGGTCCGCAGCCACATCGCGCTCTACAAGAAGATCCGCCCGACGATGCAGCTCGGCCGTTTCTACCGCCTGCTCACGCCGTTTGCGGGCAAGGGCAACGAGACGGCTTGGGAGTTTGTATCGAGAGACGGTCAGGAGGTCGTGCTCCTCTACTTCAAGACGCTCGCGACGCCGGCAACGGAACTGCGCACGCTGAAGCTCCAGGCACTCGATGCGGCCGCAGAGTATGATGTCGCCGCTTACTACCCGGCTCAGGGACTGTCGCATGACGGTGCGGGCAGCAAGAGCCTGAGCCTTGCAGGCAAATCCTTCTACGGCGATGAACTCATGTACAGTGGCATCGAGGTGCCGAAGATCGACACGGACTTCGCCGCCTACATGTGGGTCTTCCACAAGAAATAAGCGAGATTCTCACGTTTTTCTAGCAAAAGCTGTCACATTGCTGTGGCAGCTTTTTTCTTGTGGCAGGAAAAGGCCGACATCGTGTATAATAATATATTGTTATCGTATTACATGCGTGTACGTGGCAGGTGGGGAACTGCCACCGTCTACAAGCGACAAGCAAAATGTAAAATGTTAGGGGAATTCAATATGCAGAAAATCAGAAAAGCAGTCATTCCGGCGGCCGGCTACGGCACGCGCTTCTTGCCGGCTACGAAGGCGACGCCGAAGGAGATGCTGCCAATCGTCGATAAGCCGACCATCCAGTACATCGTCGAAGAGGCGCTCGCGAGCGGCATCGAGGAGATCCTCATCGTCAGCGGCCACGGCAAGCGCGCCATCGAGGATCACTTTGACTCGGCGCCGACGCTCGAGGCAGAGCTCAAGAAGAAGGGCAAGCTCGACCTCCTGAAGATGGTGCAGGATACGGCCAACATCCGCATCCACTACATCCGCCAGCGCTACATGCGCGGCCTCGGCGACGCCATTCTCTGTGCCAAGGCCTTCATGGGCGATGAGCCGTTTGCCGTGCTCTTGGGCGACGATGTCGTCTACAATCCCGCGAAGCCGGCGCTGCGCCAGCTCATCGATGTTTACGACAAGACGGGCGGCTCCGTGCTCGGCTGCCAGATGGTGCCCGACGACAAAGTCTCGTCCTACGGCATCGTCGCGGGCGATGCGACAGAGGACCCTCGCCTCATGCGCGTGCGCGACATGATCGAGAAGCCGAGCCTCGAAGAGGCGCCGAGCCGCATGGCCGTCCTCGGCCGCTACATCATCCGTCCGGAAATCTTTGGCATCCTGGAGCATACGGCACCCGGCAAGGGCGGCGAGATCCAGCTCACGGATGCACTCCTTGAACTGGCGCGCCAGCAGGCCGTCTACGCTTACGATTTTGAGGGCAAGCGCTACGACCTCGGCGACAAGCTCGGCTTCCTCAAGGCGACGGTGGAATTCGCGCTGCGCCGCGAGGATCTCGGCACGCCGTTCAAGAAGTATCTCAAGGATCTCGTCGCGAGAATCTGAGGTGTGAAGGTTGCAGAAGAAAAATAAGGCGAATCTGGCACTCGGCATCAGCGCGGCCGGTTTCCTCGGCACGATGGCGGCGGGTGGCTCCGGCTTCGTGATGGGGCTCTTCCATCACGGCTTCCTGGCCGCGACGATCGGCGGCCTGGCGGATTGGTTTGCCGTCACGGCGCTTTTCCGCAAGCCGCTGGGCATCTCGTACCGCACGGATGTCCTGCGCCGCAACAGGAAGCGCATCATGGACGCCATCGTGACGTTCGCGAGCGATGACCTCTTGAGTACCGAGAACATCATGCGCGTCATCCGCGAACAGGACACGGCGGGACTGCTCGTCGACTACCTCGAGCACCGCGGCGGCCGCGAGGGCGTCATCGAAGTCGTCGATACCGTCGTCCTCAAGGTCGTCAATGACCTCGACAGCGAGGCCCTGGCAAGGGAATTGGCTCCCGCTGTGCGCGAGGGCCTGCGGGGACTCGCACTCGAGAACGTCCTGCTGGAGCTCGTGCGCACGCTTGGCGAAGAGCAGCATTCCAAGCGCATCCTGCACAGCGTCCTGACCATCGGCGAGCAGGTCCTGCAGTCGCCGGCCATGCAGCAGGTCCTGTTCGACAACATCAAGGTGCTGCGCAAGGAATACGAAGGCGAGTCAGCCGGGCGCGCTTTCGTGCTGTCGGCTCTCGGCCTCGACGACAAGGAGCTCCTCGCAATCTTCAACGAGAAGGCGCAGAAGGGACTCGAAGATCTCTTGAGCGAGCAGACGGAGGGGTATGCGCGCCTCAAGGCCGGCTTTGAAGGCATGGTCCTCTCTTTCAGCAACGACGCATCGTTGCGCCATGCGCTCGGGGAGTGGAAAGAGCGCTGGCTCGCGCAGATGGACATCGAGGGCATGATCGCCTCCTGGATCGAGAATGTGCTCAAGGGGGAGGAGCCCTTCTGGCTGCCGCACCTGAACGCCTTTGTCGAGCAGCGCATCGATGATTTCGTGCATTCGGAAGCCTGGCAGCGCCGCTTCGACAAGATGCTCAAGGACCTCATCGAGAGCGAGCTCACAAAGCATCATGAGCTCATCCCGGGACTCATCCACGAGCGCCTCGACGAGTTCAGCGACGATGCGCTCGTCGCCTTCGTGGAAGAGAAAGTCCAGGACGACCTGCAGATGATCCGCATCAACGGCTCGATTGTCGGCTCGCTCGTCGGCATGGGGCTCTATCTCCTCGTCTGGGCGGCAGAAAGGATGTGGGGCTTATGAAGACATGGAACAAGGCAGACCGCGTGCTCTTTCTCGCGTTCCTCGTATTCCTGCTCGCCTTATTTGTGCACCTGCAGCTGCCGCATTCGGTGTTCGCCGAGGGCTTCCTCTTCTGCGCGGAAGCAGCGCTTGTCGGCGGCATCGCGGACTGGTTTGCCGTCACGGCGCTCTTCCGCAAGCCGCTCGGCTTCCCGTACCACACGGCCATCCTGCCGCGCCGCCGCCAGTCCTTCATCAAGGCATCGGTCACGATGGTCCAGAAGGAGTTCTTCTCGCGGCGCAAGGTATTCCGCCACTTAGAGCGCCTGCACCTCATGCCGATGCTCATGAAGTGGCTCGGCGAGGCAGACACGCGCGCGAAGATCTCGCATCATCTCTACCACTATGCGCGCGGCTTCCTGCTCAAGAAGGACAGCGAGCAGAAGGCCGCTGAGTTTGCGCGGCGCATCCGCACGCACCTGAGCACGATGGAGCCGGAGGAGCTCTTCATGAGCATCGGGCGCTGGCTGCAGCAGAGCGGTCGCGACAAAGACTTACTCGAGCACATCTCCGCCTACTTGTGCGTGCGCGCTGAGCGCGCGGAGACGGCCCGGGCCATCGAAGCAATGCTCGAGCAGTACGAGAAGGAGAAGGCCAAGGGCACACTGGCGCTCTTCCTCACAGGGCTGGCTGAAGCCATGGACCTCGTCAACCTGGAGGAGGCGGCGAGCATCATGCAGAAGCAGCTCGTGGCGATGCTCCGCGAGCTCGGCACGCGCGACTCTCAGCTGCAGAGGGATATGCTGGAGCTCTTCTACGAGAAAGCAGTCGTGCTTAATGCGGAGCCGGGTTTCCATCAGCTCGTCCATGAGCTGCGCGACAGCCTGGTGGCAGACCTTCCCATCGAGGAGGTCGTGCGCCGGGCAGCAGCGCACATGCGCGAGCACCTTGACGCCGATGCAGCGCGCCAGGTGGATGCCGTTGAAGAGCATCTGCCGCTCTTGCGCAGCCGTCTGGCCACCATCATTGAAGAAGAGTACGACCGCGGCCTTCAACTGCTGCAGCAGGACGATGAGCTGCGCCATACCGTCGGCCGCTTCCTCTACGATCTCATTGCGCGCTCGGCGCTCCACGCGCAGACGCTCGTCGGCGTCGTCGTCGAGAGTGTCCTCGAGCGCCTGACGGACGAGCAGCTCAACCACCTCGTCTACGATAAGGTAGAGCCGGATCTCCTCTGGATACGCATGAACGGTTCCATCGTCGGCTCGGGTATCGGCCTTCTCATCTTCATTGCACTGCAGATCTTGCCGTAATCTCGAAGCGCGATATGCCAATAAAAAAGACGCCTTTCCGGGCGTCTTTTTTTGTGATTCAGGACTTCTGGTGCAGGAAATACTGGAAGGCAGACGGGATGCTGTAGGTGTCGGCGAGCTCTTCGGGCGAGGCCCAGACAAGCGGGCTGTCATCTTCTGCGACAACGGCTTCCGGGGAGCCGAGCTCGACTTCCCAGCCCTGCATCTGCCATTCGACATGGGAGAAGATGTGGCGGGCGTCGGGCAGGCGCGTGATCGTGCAGGCGCATAGCCCACGCGCCGCTAACCACTCGCGCAGCTCTTCTCCTGTGAGGTGCCCCGCAAGGTTCGGCAGCTCCCAGAGGCCGGCAAGCAGCCCCTTCTCCGGGCGTTTCATGAGGGCTAGCGCTCTGCCCTGGCGCAGGACGAGCACGGTCTTTTGCTCGACGCGTCGCTTCGATTTCTTGACCTTGACGGGCAGCTGCTCCGCCGAGCCTGCCGCGTGTGCGAGGCAGAGGCGGCCGAGAGGGCAGAGAGCGCAGTGCGGAGCACCGTGCGGCAGGCAGACGGTCGCGCCGAGGTCCATGAAGGCCTGATTGAGGGCGCCGGCATCGTCTCCGCTCGGATAATGCGGGGCGAGCGCATCCTCGACGGCACGGCGGACGGACAGCTGCGCGATGTCCTCATTACACTGCAGGATGCGCATGGTGACGCGCAGGATGTTGCCGTCGACGGCCGGCAGCGGCAGGCCGAAGGCAATCGAGCCGATGGCGCTGGCGGTGTAGCGCCCGATGCCCGGTAGCGCCAGGAGCGCTGCAAAGTCGGCAGGCATCTGTCCGCCGAAGTCTTCAACAATCTGGCAGGCAGCCTTTTTGAGATTGCGCGCACGGCTGTAGTAGCCGAGCCCTTGCCAGAGTTTCATGAGGAGCTCGTCGTCGCAGCGCGCGAGGCTCGCGATGTCAGGCAGCACTTCGAGGAAGCGCGTGTAGTACGGGATGACGGCCGAGGCGCGCGTCTGCTGCAGCATGATCTCGGAAATCCAGGTGTGGTACGGCGTGACCTCTTCGCGCCACGGCAGGCAGCGCAGCGTGGACTGGCCGCGATACCAAGTCAGCAGTGGCTCGACAATCTCGAGCAGGATATCGGTGTGCGGCAGCTGGAGCGGCGTGTGTTGTTTTCTCATCGTGGCATCTGTCCTTTCTGGTGGGCTAATTCCTGGTGCATTTCATTGTAGCATAGACTGACAGGGAGGGCCATGCCCTACCAGTCTGCAACAGGAGCGTGGACATTCCTGCTGGATTGTCCGACCTTTGCTTTATGTTTTTATTGAAAATCCGTTTAGAATGGACATAAATAATTATCGAACAATATAAAACCAGAAATATGTCTGCTGTAAGGGGATTATCATATAAAAAAATCTCAGTGAAATGAAAAAAAGTTACAGGAACGTGTTGACAAATCGTGTACATCGAGTAATAATGTATACATGTTTACAGCATTACAGTTTGAATCTGTTGGAGCGCCGTGGTATAATATGCATGGTATCAGCAATTCTAAGAGGAGATGGGTCCATGAAACACGTCTTGTCGGTATTCGTCGAGAATCAGACTGGTGTCCTCGTGCGTGTTGTGAGCATGTTTTCCAGACGCGAGTTCAACATCGACAGCCTGTCGGTGGGCGTCACGGAAACACCGGATTTCTCGCGCATCACAGTCGTCGTGCACGGTGATGAGAACCTCATCGAGCAGATGATCAAGCAGCTCGAGAAGATGCCGGTAGTCCGTGCGGTGCAGCGCCTGGACGAGAAGAATGCTGTGTGCCGCGGGATGACGCTGATAAAGGTCAAGGCGGATGACGACAACCGGCTCGATGTCTTGAAGATGGCAGAGCTCTTCCGGGCTCATGTGGTGGATGTCGAATCCAACACGCTGGTCTTCGAGATCACGGGCAGTGACGACAAAGTCACGGCTTTCCTGAGACTCGTGAAGCCTTATGGGATCGCGGAAGTCATACGCACCGGCCTCATCGCGCTAGAGCGCGGAGAGCATACAATCTATGAACATTGTGAGGAGAGAGAGTATTATGGCAAAAACTTACTATGATCAGGATGCAAATTGGGAACTCATGAACGGCAAGACGATTGCCATCATCGGCTATGGCAGCCAGGGCCATGCTCATGCCCTGAACCTCAAGGACAGCGGTGCAAACGTCATCGTCGGCCTCTATGAGGGTTCCAAGTCCAAGAAGGTCGCTGAAGAGCACGGCCTGAAGGTCTACACGGTCGCTGAAGCAGTCAAGCAGGCTGACATCACGACGGTCCTGATTCCGGATGAGAAGCAGGCCGACGTCTACAAGACGGAAATCGCTCCGAACCTCAAGCCGGGCAGTGCTCTCGTCTTCGCACATGGCTTCAACATCCATTACCAGCAGATCGTTCCGCCGGCAGATGTTGATGTATTCATGGTCGCTCCGAAAGGCCCGGGCCATCTCGTTCGCCGCACGTACACGGAAGGTTCCGGCGTACCGGTTGTCTTCGCTGTTCATCAGGATGCAACGGGCAAGTGCTTCGACCTCGCTCTCGCTTATGCAAAAGGCCTCGGCGCTCTGCGTGCCGGCGCACTGCAGACGACGTTCCGCGATGAGACTGAGGAAGACCTCTTCGGCGAGCAGGCTGTCCTCATGGGCGGCGTTTGCCAGCTGATGCAGACGGGCTTCGAAGTCCTCGTCGAGGCAGGTTATCCGCCAGAGATGGCATACTTCGAGTGCTTCCATGAGATGAAGCTCATTGTTGACCTCTGCTACGAGGGCGGCTTCACGAAGATGCGTCAGTCCTGCTCCGATACGGCTGAGTACGGCGACTACATGGTAGGCCCGCGCATCATCACGGAAGACACGAAGAAGGAAATGAAGAAAGTCCTCAAAGAGATCCAGGACGGCACGTTCGCTCGCAACTGGCTGCTTGAGAACAAGGCTGCTGGCCGCGTCAACTTCCTTATGGAGCGCCGCCTGCATGCTGAGCATCCGATCGAGAAGGTCGGCAAGGAACTGCGTGCTATGATGCCGTGGCTCAAAGACGGTGCAGATCTCTCCAAGGACTGATCACTCCGTTAACTGAACAGGAATTTAACGCTTCCCCGGCGAATCATGCGTCGGGGAAGTTTTTTCCAAATAACAGGACTATACTCGTTATGCATAGTAAGAGATTAGGAGGGCATACTATGGGTATGACTATGAGCGAGAAGATCCTCGCGAAACACGCCGGCCTCGATTCTGTAAAAGCCGGTCAGCTCGTGACCTGCGAGCTCGATATGGTACTGGCCAACGACATCACGGCACCGCCGTCCATCGCCAAGTTTGAGGAGATTGGCCGCCCTGTCTTCGACAACACGAAGATCGCGCTCGTGCCGGATCACTTCCAGCCGGCCAAGGACATTAAGTCGGCAGAGCTCGCGAAGATCGTCCGTGACTTTGCGCGCAAGTACAAGATCGTCAATTACTTCGAGCAGGGCCGCGTGGGCATCGAGCACGTCATCCTGCCGGAGAAGGGCATCGTCGCACCGGGCATGCTGACGATCGGCGCCGACTCGCATACGTGCACGTACGGTGCTGTCAACGGCTTCTCGACGGGCGTCGGCTCGACCGACCTCGGCGCGGCCATGGCGACGGGCAAGGCGTGGTTCAAGGTGCCGGAGGCCATCAAGGTCAATCTGATGGGCGAGAAGCCGGCTGACATCACCGGCAAGGACGTCATCCTGACGCTTATCGGCATGATTGGTGTTGACGGCGCGCTCTACAAGTCCCTAGAATTCGCCGGCCCGGGCGTCAAGGCGCTGACGATGACGGACCGCCTGACTATCTCCAACATGGCCATCGAGGCAGGCGGCAAGGCCGGCATCTTCCCGTTCGACGAGATCACGAAGGCCTATGTCGACGACCGCGTCACGAAGCCGTATGAGCCGGTCGCAGCCGATGAGGACGCCGAGTACTGCCGCGAAGTCGACATCAACCTCTCCGAGCTCAAGCCGGTCGTTGCCTTCCCGCACCTGCCGGGCAATACGAAGCGCGTCGAGGACATCAAAGAGCCGATCGAGATCGATCAGGTCATCATCGGTTCCTGCACGAACGGCCGTCTCGAAGACATGGAGATCGCTGCTTCCATCCTCAAGGGCCATAAGATTGCAGACCGCGTGCGCTGCATTGTCATCCCGGGCAGCCCGGCCATCTACAAGGAGTCGATGAAGCGCGGCTACATCGATGCCTTCATCGATGCCGGCTGTGCCGTCTCGACGCCGACCTGTGGCCCGTGCCTCGGCGGCTACATGGGTATCATGGCTGCCGGCGAGCGCTGCGTCTCGACGACGAACCGCAATTTCCGTGGCCGCATGGGCCATGTCGACAGTGAAGTCTACCTCGCCGGCCCGCAAGTCGCAGCCGCGAGTGCAATCTTAGGACGCATCGCAACACCGGAGGAGGTAAAATAACATGAAATTAGAAGGCAAAGTATGGCGCTACGGCGACAATATCGATACAGATGTCATCATCCCGGCCCGTTACCTCAACACGTTTGACCCGAAAGAGCTCGCCAAGCACTGCATGGTCGACATCGATGAGAGCTTCGCACCGAATGTCAAGGAAGGCGACATCATGGTCGGCGGCCGCAACTTCGGCTGCGGCTCCTCGCGCGAGCATGCGCCGGTTGCCATCAAGGCATCGGGCGTCCCGGTCGTCATCGCCGCGAGCTTCGCGCGCATCTTCTACCGCAATGGCATCAACATCGGCCTGCCGCTCCTGGAGATCGGCGAGGACGTCGAGAAGATCAAGGCCGGCGATCAGCTGCGTGTCGACACGGCGACGGGCACGATCGAGGACCTGACGACGGGCGACGTCTTCCATGCGCACCCGCTTCCGGGCTTCGTGCAGGACATTGCCCAGGCCGGCGGCCTCATCAACTACATCAAGGGCCAGAAGGACTGAGCACAGAGTCAACGACGTTTGGATAGAGCAGAGAGGGAATACATATGTCATATAAGATCACAGTGATACCGGGCGATGGTATCGGCAAGGAAATCACGGATTCTGCGGTAGAAGTCCTCAAGAAGGTCGACGAGAAGTTCGGCCTTGGGCTTTCCTACACCTATAAGGATGCCGGCGGCACGGCCTACGACAAGTTCGGCACGCCGCTGCCGGAGGATACGATCGAGGCGTGCAAGGCGTCGGACGGCGTTCTCTTCGGTGCTGTCGGCGGCGATCAGTGGGACAATGTCGACCCGGCCCTGCGCCCCGAGAAGGCCATCCTCGGCCTGCGCAAGAACCTCGGCCTCTATGCCAACCTGCGCCCAGTCAAGGTGGCCGATGCGCTCGTCGAGTACTCTCCGCTGAAGCCGGAACTCGTCAAGGGCGTCGACCTCGTCATCGTGCGCGAGCTCATCGGCGGCATCTACTTTGGCGATAAATGCGAGTCTGAGCAGCACAATGGTGCAGAGCGCGCCTGGGACCTTGAGAACTACTCGGTCCCCGAGGTCGACCGTATCGCGAAGCTCGCCTTCGAGACGGCCAAGCTGCGCCGCGGCAAGGTCACGTCAGTCGACAAGGCCAATGTCCTCGCGACGTCGCGCCTCTGGCGCCGCACGGTGGCCAAGCTCGCCGAGTCGTACCCCGATGTCGAGCTCAACAACCTCTACGTCGACAACTGCGCGATGCAGCTGGCCATCCGTCCGACACAGTTCGATGTCATCGTCACGGGCAACCTCTTCGGCGACATCCTCTCCGATGAGGCGGCCGTCGTCGGCGGCTCGATCGGCATGATGCCGTCGGCTTCGATCGGCACGAGCACGAGCCTCTATGAGCCAATCCACGGCAGTGCGCCGGATATCGCCGGCAAAGGCATTGCCAACCCGATGGGCACGATCCTCTCGGCCGCAATGCTGCTGCGCTACTCGCTGCACGAAGAAGAAGCGGCCAAGGCCATCGAAGCAGCTGTCGACAAGGCTCTCGCTGATGGCTACCGCACGCCAGACCTCTGGAAGGAAGGCTTCAAGAAGGCCAATACGGAAGAGATCACGAAGGTCATCTGCGAGCGCATCTGACGCTTACCGCAAAGGGAGTCTCACTGGCAGAAGGGGGAAGGCAGATGAAAGGAGCACAGGCTGTCGCTCTCTGTCTCAAGGAGCAGGGAGTCGACACGGTTTTCGGTTATCCGGGCGGCATGATCCTGCCGCTTTATGACGCATTCTATGAGAACCCGGACATCCGGGAAATCCTCGTGACACATGAGCAGAATGCCGCGCATGCGGCCGACGGCTACGCGCGTGCATCGGGCAAGGTCGGCGTCTGCATCGCGACGTCGGGCCCTGGCGCGACGAATCTCGTCACGGGGCTCGCGACGGCCTTCATGGACTCTGTCCCGGTCGTCGCCATCACGGGGCAGGTCGACACCTCTCTCCTGGGGCGCGATGCATTCCAGGAGACGGACATCCTCGACGTCACGATGCCCATCACGAAACACAACTTCAAGGTCAAGAAAGCCGACCAACTCGTGCCGACGGTGCGCAAGGCATTCGCGCTCGCGCGCCACGGCCGCCCCGGCCCTGTGCTCGTCGATGTGCCGCGGAATCTCTTCCAGATGGACGTCGACTACGCGCCGCAGGGCGTGGAGCCCGAGCATCACGGAAAGCCGGATGCTGACTTCCTGATCTGTGCGGCAGAGGCGGCCGACGAGATCGTCCGGGCAGAGAAACCCGTGGCCATCGTCGGCGGCGGCGTCATCTCTGCCGGAGCGACGAAAGAAGTCATCGCCTTTGTCGAGAAGTATCATCTGCCCGTCGTGCACACGCTCATGGGCCTCGGCGCGATACCGCGCTCGCACCCGCAGTCACTCGGTTTTGCCGGCATGCACGGCGAGAAGGCCGCCAATCACGCGATTGCCGCGGCGGACCTTGTCATCGCCATCGGCAGCCGCTTCGGCGACCGCCAGACGGGCAATCTCGACAAGTACACGGAGAACACGAAGTTCATCCACATCGACATCGACCCGGCCGAGATCGACAAGAACGTCGGCAACTCGCTCGGCCTCGCCGGCGATATGAAGACCATACTTGCCCTGCTCATGCGGCATGAGCCAAATTCCGCCCTGACGGACTGGTGGCAGCAGATCGAGAAGTGGGAGGATTCCTATGCCTACGACTATCACCAGAACCGCCTGACTGTCCCTTGGGCGATGCATCAGGTCATGCAGCGCACGAAGGGCAAGCCATACGCCTTTGTGACGGATGTCGGGCAGCATCAGATGTGGGCTGCGCTCCACCTGCGCATCGAAGAGCCACGGACGTGGCTGACCTCCGGCGGCCTCGGCACGATGGGATTCGGCCTGCCGGCCGCGATGGGCGCTCAGCTCTACTACGGCAAAGACAGGCGTGTCATCCATGTAGCCGGTGACGGCGGCATCAAGATGACGGGCAATGAGTTCTACACAATCGCTCGCCTAAATCTGCCCGTCGTCTCCCTGATCGTCAACAACAGGAGTCTCGGCATGATCCGCCAGCTCCAGAAGGTCATGTACAAAGAGCGCTACATTGCCTGCGAGCTCGACTACCCGATGGATTACGTCAAGTACGCCGAGTGTTTCGGCATCCAGGCGGAGTCCGTCTCCACACAGGATGAATTTGCCGAAGCCTTCAAGAAAGCCCTCGAAGACCGCGACCATCCGCGCGTCATCGTCCTCAACGTCTGGCGCAGCTTCGTCGAACCCATGATCAAGGGCGGCGCTCGCATCGACGAGTTCGTCGAATTCAAGTAATAAAATAATACATAATAATAATATATAAAAAGAAGCGCTATTCTTTATGCGAGGGATAGAGCTTCTTTTTTGTTTAAATATGTGAATGAGTATCATCTTTAGATAAATTAATGATGGCATCGATGATGGCTTTTGACTTTTCATCTAGATGAGGATATTCGTTGATGAGTTGTAACAAACGTTTATTCGTGATGTTTTCAGCAACCTTGGTTGTATTTATATAATCCGTTTCGAAGGAAGCCTGTTCCTCTCGATACGAATTGCTATCATCTTTTACACGAGGTATCAGGGAAAGAATGGATATTTTTAATGCATCTGCTAAAGCGATTAAATCTTCAATTGTAATGCCTGTGGTATAACCTCTCTCCCAATTCGAAATTACCTGCGAAGACTTATGCACCAGCTGACCGAGTTTGGTTTGGGTGAGTTTTAGTTCTTTTCTCCTTTTCCTGATGTTGTCGCCGATAGACATGAGCCTGCACACCTCCATGCTTTTCATTATACAGAATCTAACGTTAAATGTTACAAACCTGACGATATATGAGAATATAATTGCCGTTTTATTGCAAAATAACGTAATTCGTTATATAATGAAAGTGTATATCTTGAGTTAAGCTTAAAATATGTGGCTTTTTGCCCTTTTTTACAGGTAATTAACGAATTTTGTTTTGTATAGAATAAAAGGTAACATATAAAAATGTGGTGCAAACACTGTGAGATAGAGACAAACGAAAAAGAATGTCCGATTTGCGGGCAAAAAACAGAAACGGATGTTCCTACAGAAATTTATTGGTGCGAGCATTGCCAGGTACCGATTATCCGTCGAGTCAATCAGTCCGGTCAGTCAGAATGCCCGATTTGCGGACAAAAGACGAAGTATATGGCATCTGACCTGCGCCCAGTTTTTCCAGAAGAGCGACTGCTGTTGGAATTGCTCTTGAAATTTGAGCCCTTGAGCTTGACTGAAAAATCTATCTGGGCGAATAAGAACCGCTATTACATTGACGGTCATTCCAAGGTAATTACAGCCAAGGACTATGAAGCAGCCGATATTGAGCAGGTAAGGAAAATTCTTCAGGAACATGCTCAGGAAAAATATTCTGGAGCCTTTAAGCGTCATATCCAAGACTTTTTGACAGTCAATCGTCATCATCTGCAGTCTATCATCGACGAGGCTCAGCAATTTATCATAGAGGAAGCTTCTAAATATCCTGCAGAGAATATAGTATTGTCATTTTCAGGGGGCAAAGATTCGACAGTTACGGCAGACATTGTCACAAAGGCACTAAGCAATCCGAGTCTTGTTCATATTTTTGGCAATACAACATTGGAATTCCCGACAACATTGACATACGCAGAGCGGTTCCGTAAGAATCATCCACAGGCCATTTTTCAGATTGCCCAGAATCGGGAACAAAATTTCATGGATATGTGCAAAGTAATTGGCCCGCCTGCCAGGATGATGCGCTGGTGCTGTTCTATGTTCAAAACAGGACCGATTACACGGGTCATTAGTAATCTGTATCGAAATCAGCAGATTTTGACTTTTTATGGTATCCGTCGTTATGAGTCTGTCAGCCGCAGTAAATACAATCGCGTTGAGAAGAATACAGAGTCGGTAAAGATACAGCAGCAGACGGTTGCTGCCCCTATATTCAATTGGAAGGATATTGATGTCTGGCTTTATATCTTGGGTGAGAAAATTGACTTTAATGATGCTTATCGCTTGGGATATGACCGTGTTGGCTGTTGGTGCTGCCCTAACAATAATAAAAGAGCGCAGTTTCTTTCCAATATATATATGCCAGAGCGTTCGACGAAGTGGCGTAACTTTTTGATTGACTTTGCCCATGAGATCGGCAAGGAAGATGCCGAGGTTTATGTTGATACGGGCAAGTGGAAGGCACGACAGGGCGGAAATGGACTTCCTGCAGCTAAAACTGTCAAATTGCAGTATACGAACTGTACTTCAGAAGAACATTCAAAGATATATAAACTGTTCCGGCCATATGATGATGAACTGGTGAATATGTTTGTGCCATTCGGAAAATTAGCACCGGAACTTGGCAGAAGATTACTGCATGAGACTGTAGTGTTGGATATCCATACCAATGTTCCTATTTTGTCCATTCAGCCGTTTAAGCAGGATAATTATGAACATGCAGTCAAGGTCAAGACAATGAATGTCAAGGACCATGATGCACTGCAGAGAATGGCAGGATATCAGATACGAAAGTTCAACGCATGCCGCCGCTGCCTGAAATGTGAATCCTTATGTCGGACAGGGGCTATTTCTATCATTGGAGATTCTTATTATATTGATCCACAGAAATGCGTACACTGTCAGAAGTGCATGAATGCAAAATACTTAGCGGGCGGCTGTATGATGGATAAATATTTAAGAACGAAGTAACGTATCGTTACTATAGCAAATAGATGAGTGAGGAGAATCAAGTATGAAATTCAGGGGCCATGAGACATTCTTTATCCGTAAAGGCTGGCTTACCAAAGGGATGAAATATGTAAAGCGTCATCCAGACGTATTTGTCAGCAAAGAAGAAAAGCCCATGGATGTCCTGGGAATTGGTTCTAATATGGTTAAATCTCTTCGCTATTGGATGCAGGCTGTTGGCATCACAAAAGAGCCAACACATGGTAAGAGAACTCAGCAGTTTACACCGTTAGGAGAACTTATCTATCGTTATGATCGCTATATAGAGGAACAGGGAACGCTTTCATTACTGCAATATGAGTTGGCTTCGAATCAGGAAGAAGCGACAGCGTGGTATTTTTTCTTTAATGAATTTCAGATGTTGGAATTCACGAGAGATGATTTCATCAGAGGCCTTAAGAATTATGTTTTGATGCAGGATGAAGAGACAAGTGTAGCGGATCGTTCATATCAGGATGATTTTAGCTGCATCATCAATACATACATTCCTAGAATCAAAGGCGGCCGACTGCAGTTTTCTCCTGAGAACAATATTGCCTGTCCCTTGGGAGAATTGGGCCTGATTGATTACGTCAGTCAAGATAGAACGATTTATCGTAAGACGATGGTCCAGCCGCAGATGTTATCTCCATATATTGCTTTAGCCATGATTCTTTTACAGCATGATGATAATACAGAGGTTTCCTTGGAATCACTGCTTCATGCGCCTAAAAGTATTGGCAGAGCATTTAACCTTGATATGACAACTTTGATGCAACTGCTGAAACAATTAGAGCAGTTGGGGGAAGTCGAAGTCGTACGTACGGCAGGTCTGGATGTAGTGCACATCATGACAGAATATACGGCACAAGAGTGTATAGAACAGTATTATCAAGACGTCTTAAAGGAATGAAGAGGAAATTATGAGTGAAATGATACACATAGCATCGGGATTCCAGTATTCTGTGAATCTGCGTTATGACCTTAATCGTGAGGATAAAATAGAAAACTTCATTCCGACTTCGGCTGCATTGGATTTTATGGAAGATATCATGAAGTCTACCAGAGAGAATTCTACAGAACGGGCGAGAGTCTTAGTCGGGGCTTATGGTAAAGGAAAATCTCATATGGTCCTGACGATGCTGGGATTGCTGCTGAAAAAAGATTTACAGAAGTTCAAGCATTTACAGCCTAAATTATCTGAGCATAAGACTTTAGCAAAGGAAATTGACCGCTATTACAGTAGTTCGGGGAAGATTCTGCCGGTCATCATCTCAGGCAGCAGTACAAGTATTCCTCAGTCGTTCCTGACGGCTTTGGAGCAGTCCTTAAGAGATAATAATCTTTTGGATATTATGCCAGACACAAATTACAAGGCAGCGGTACAATGCATTCAAAAGTGGCAGCAGGAATATCCGGATACGTATCAGGCATATACCAATATAATCGCTGATGAGCCAGAAGATTTTATAAAACGCTTGTCACAATATGATGTGCAGGCCTATGAAACTTTTGAACGTTTGTATCCACAGCTGACGGCAGGAAGTGTATTTAATCCATTCCTTGGTTTTGATATTGCAGAACTTTACAGCAGCGTAGTGCGTTCCTTGAAAGCTAAGGGGTATCAAGGAATTTATGTCGTCTATGATGAATTCAGCAAGTATCTGGAAGCGAACATTCAGGAAGCTTCTGTCAGTGATACAAAGATGCTGCAGGATTTCGCAGAGAAATGCAATCGCAGTGGTAAAGAACAGCTTCATATTTTGCTGATATCGCATAAGGAGATTGCGAATTATATCGACCGTCTGCCAAAACAGAAGACCGATGGCTGGCGCGGTGTCTCGGAACGATTCAAGCACATCCATATGCGTGCAGAATACGCCCAGACGTATGAACTGATTGATAATGTCATTCAAAAAGAAGAATTATTGTGGAAATCGTTCACTAAAAAATATCATGACCAATTTACGTTGCTGATAGGGCAATACTTAAACCATCCGATATTTGCCGATTTAGATCATAACGTAGCAGCGCGTGTTATCTTGGAATCTTATCCGTTGCATCCAGTATCTGTCTTTATTCTGCCGCGCTTGTCAGAGCGTATTGCCCAGAACGAAAGAACGCTGTTTACCTTCTTATCGGCAGATGGTACTGCGACTTTGCGGGATTTTTTGCGTCGATATGGCCAGGATGATTTTCATCTTATTACGGCAGACCTTTTATTTGATTATTTCCGTCCTTTGATGGAAAAGGAAGCTTACGACGGAGAAATTCACCAGCGCTATCTGCTGGCAAAATCCATTCTGCAAAAAGTTCATGAGAATGAATTGCAGCAGAAAATTGTTAAAATCCTGGCGCTGTTTTACATGGTGGAACAGTTTGATGTGTTGCCACCGACAAGAGAAGAATTGACAAATATCCTGCGTTTTGCTTATTCGGCAGAAGCGATTGATTCTGCACTTGATGATTTAATCGAACGTCAATATGTTGTATATCTGAAACGCAGCAACGGGTATCTTTGCCTGAAACAGAGCTCGGGTGTTGATGTACAGCAGAAAATAAAAGATTTCATCGCTTCACATCAGGATATGGATATGAAGACGCTGCTCAACGGCATGAATTTTAACCGCTATCTCTATCCAGCAAGGTATAACGATGAACGAGAAATTACCCGCTTTTTTGCAGTTGAATTTATTACGGCTGAAGAAGTCAGGGAAGACGTGAATTGGCAGGTAAAAAGCGAATCGATAGCAGCAGATGGTGTCATTTATGCAGTTTTGCCAAATGAAGAGGCCGAGATTCAACAAACAGCGGATGTATTGCAAAAATCTAGTGATGAGACAAAAAGATTTGTCTTTGTGGTACCAAAGCATTATCAGCCTATTCGTGATACCTTGTTCGGTTTTTATGCAGCAGGACAGCTAAGAGATGCAGCGGGAGAAGATTATGTTCTTCGCGATGAATATAATCTGATTTATGAAGATTATTATGTCATAGTGAGGTCTTTCCTGCAGAGCTATACTCGTCCGGAAATGAAACAGGCCTATTATTATCATATGGGACAGCGTCTGCATATTCGCAGACGTGCAGAGTTATCGACATTGTTATCTAAAATCTGTGACTTTACTTACCCGATGACGCCGGTTATTAATAATGAAGTCATCAATAAAAATGAAATCACGGTAATGGCAGCTAGGAGTCGTCATAAAGTTGTAACAGCCATACTGCGTCCGATAACAGAGCCAAATTTAGGTTTGATAGGCTCAGGGCAGGATATGTCTATTATGCGCAGCACTTTGATGCGTACAGGGATTTTGACGGCAGATAATGATAAATGGCAGTGGCATAAGCATACCGGAGATGCGGAAATGGATTATACGATGGCCACTATTAGTGCATTTCTGGAGCATGCAGGTGAAAACCAGCCAGAGTCTTTTGCTGATTTGTATCATCAGTTGATGTCACCGACTGGACGTATTGGTTTGCGCAGGGGCGTTATACCGATTTTATTAGCGGTGGCAATGCGTCCATACTTACAGTCGCTGTTAATTTATGAAAAGGATGAGCAGTTGCCAATTCAGGCTGACACGCTGGAGCAGATTAATGCTCATCCAGAAAATTATCAATTGAGAAGACTTAATTGGTCACAGGAAAAAGAAACGTATATCGAAGATTTGGGGCAGCTCTTTAACGCATCACTGCAGGATCATGTTCAGGACAGAGTCGATTACGATGCAACAGCACGTGCTATTATGTCCTGGTATCTTGCTCTTCCGAAATATACTAAAGAATTACATCAAAAGCCAACAGGTGAAAAACTAGAGAAAAAAATCAGGGCATTTCGCAAGGCTGTAAGCTCAGAGCGAAGCAGCAGCAAGCTGCTTTTTGTCAAAATACCTGAAGCATGTCAGTTGACAATAAATGATGCAGGTCTTCTTATTGACTCAAACTTCGCACACCTGAAACCCTTATGAGACAAGGATTCATCAGGTTTTCAGACATCCGTCATCATCACATCATGCACACTGTTTCAGGCACTTTCCCCATAGATCCGGCAGTTTTGCCACG
>Ga0256404_1001075_pt1 | contig 68930 bp, 59 predicted proteins | sample RumenRJG_01DNA_FD_185990 | JGI IMG/M metagenome (GOLD analysis project Ga0256404, IMG submission 185990) | Bovine rumen microbial communities from Lethbridge, Alberta, Canada - RJG_01 | ecosystem: Host-associated > Mammals > Digestive system > Stomach > Rumen | place: Canada: Alberta | collected... | reverse complement strand
TACGCGACATGGAAGTCAGACAACAGATAATGGGAATGCGTATGGAGAACACTCGAAACCGCATTACTCCACATTTTATATATAATGCTTTGACTCATGAGATGCTGGCACAGATGGAAGGGCGCAAGGTGAATCTGGAGGCTCTGACTCAATTGCTGCGCCGAGGAGTGGAACAAGCTGACATGTTGGAAACCACGTTGGCTGAAGAACTGACGTTCGTCGACTATTATGTGGATATTGAGCGCCAGCAAATGCCTATGGCTTTGTTTTACCAAAAGGAGATTGGCAGTGATGTGGATCCTCAGACAGTCCTTTTGCCTGCTATGACCATCCAGATATTCGTTGAGAATGCCATCAAGCACGGGTTGAAGCGTCAAGGTGGAATCCTGACCGTGCGTGCCGGCAGGCAGGGGAATGCCACCTTGGTAGAAGTGATTGACAATGGTCAGGGGCTCGGCGCATCCTATCAGGAGCACACGGGTATGCGTGTGGTTCGCCAGACTATCCAGATGCTGAATGAGCGCAACCAGCAGCAAATCACTTTCGGTATTGGCAATATCCCCGACGGTTGCCGGTCGTGGCTGCTGATTCCTGATAATTTTAACTACAACATAGAAAAGATATGAACAGACAGAAACTGACCAAGGTCTTTATCGTCGACGACAGCAACGATGCCATAGAGGTATTACGCCGCATGCTGGAGAGCAGTTACTCTGTAGAGGTGGTGGGTTCTGCCTATGATGCGGAGACTGCTGCTGACCTGATAGTCAAGACGGAACCAGACCTGCTGTTTCTTGATGTGGAACTGCCTACCATGTCGGGACTGGAGTTCTGTTCAATGATACGGAATGAACTGAAACCTGAGGCCAAGGTGGTGTTTTATACCGGACATGATAAGTATATGTTGCAGGCTATTCGTCGTCAAGCATTCGACTATTTGCTGAAGCCACCCATGAAGCAGGAGTTGAGCCAGATAATGACCAGATACTATGAAGACAAGTTGACGGGTATTCCATCGTCAGTACATGCTGATAGCCATCTGCCCCTTATTTTGGTGGTGAATGCCCTGAATGAACATCTGACACTCCGTTTGGCGGAGTGTGCCTTCTTCCGTTACAATCAGGAGCGCAAGGTCTGGGAAGTGGTTTGCATGATGGGTGAGACCTATATGCTTCGTCACCGTACCACGTCCGATGTCATTCTAAATTACTCCACCGATTTAGTGCAGATTCACAAGCGCTATATCGTCAATGTCAACAATATAAAGAAAATTCAGGATGGGGTTTGCATCCTGAATGAGCCATTGGAGGGTAATCGTGAACTGAAGGTTAGCAAGAACTACCGCAATGCACTGATGGCTGCGTTCTATTCGCTATAGGTCTATGACAGGAGGCGGAGCAACTCGATGAGTACACGCCAGATGTCGTCGACGGTTGACAGTTCTACACGCTCACTGGTGGAGTGGGGCTCCACGATGCGTGGACCGATACTGGCTATCTGGATGCCGGGGTAGTGCTGTACGAAGAAGCCTGCCTCGAGCACGAAGTGCATAGCTACCATACGGGGACGCCAGCCTAAGACGTCGTAGAAGGTGTCGGAAGTTAATTGTAGGAACGGTGACTGCTGGTCTTCCTGCCAGGCAGGTGCCGACATGACGGTTTCACTCTTTCCTCCATACGAGGCAAATACGTTGGCTATCTGCTTACTGAGTTCCTCCATGTCGCTGTCAATGAAACTGCGCGTATGGGTGGAGATGAAGATGCAGTCGTCCTCGGTTACGATACGCCCTACGTTGTTAGAGGTCTCTACCGTTCCTTTCATGGTGTCGCTCATCTTCACTACCCCTTGTGGAATCTGTTCCAGACAGGACATCATATTCTCAAAAGCCTCGCGGTTGATGACCGTTTCTTGTCGTTCGCACTTGCTGATGACGCAGTGTATGTCAGGGCCATTGTTGCCATACTCCTCGCGCAGCCATTCGTTCATCATGTCCTCTTGCTGCTTGACGAATTCAGCACCCTCGCCCGAAGGGATGCACAGCACAATCTCTGCGGAGGAGGCAATGGAGGCATTAGCTTCACCGATGTTGATAGAAGCCACATCGAAATCGTATTCATTGTAGATAGCAGCCAAGACCGCCCATGCGGGAACAACCGCACTGCAGCGTCCCTTGTTGATGTCGACACCGGAATGGCCGCCTAGTCCGCCCTCAAAGCGGATGCTATACCAGCGACGCTTGCCTCCGGGTGCAGGTATGCGCTCTACGGGGATGCGATGGAATTGCAGACAGGCACCTGCGGCTCCCGTCGTGATGGTGTCGTAGTCCTCCGAGTCAAGGTTAATCACCTTCCTGCCTTTTAGGAAGTCCTTACTCAGTTGCGATGCTCCAGACATGCCGTCTTCCTCGTTGGTAGTCGTGATGACTTCCATCGGTCCATGTACGATATCTTGGCTTTCCAGCACAGCAAGTGCCATGGAAAGTCCGATACCATTGTCAGCGCCAAGCGAAGTGCCTCGCGCCTTCATCCATCCGTTCTCCACATAGGCCTCAATAGGTGTGTGCAGCGGGTCGTTCATGCCCACGCACACCATGTCCATGTGGTTTAGCAGCACGATGGGCTCTGCTCCTTCATGTCCCGGGGTGGCTGGTTTGCTGATGACGACGCAGTTCTCTGCATCGCGCTTGTACGGCAGGTGCAGTCGTTCTGCAAACTGGCAGAGATAGTCTGCCACACGTTCTTCGTGGTGCGACGGGCGCGGTATCTGGTTCAGTTCCTTGAAGAGCTGAAACACGCGCTGAGTACTTGGTTGTTGTTGGGGCATAGTTTATTTTTATTGTTTACTGTTTATCTTAGAGAAGTAGCCGAGGCAGACGTTGCGCCATTCGCGGGCGTTCTGCAACTGGTCTTCCAGTCGCTCGTCAACCTCGCGCCAGCGTTGTTCGTCGACATAGTGGCGTAGCTGGTAGCGCCATGTGGTCTGTAGTATTTCAACGAACGTTACTCCCATGTGGTACTCAAACTGCATCTTTTCCCACAGGGTGGAGCCGTTCTTCATGCGGTAGGTCCAGGGCACACGGTGGAACCACAGCAACAGATTCTCGGGACAGGTCTCGATGTTGTCATAGAGCTTGGCCATGTCGGGGCGGTACTGGCTGGTGGCGTCGGTGCCCGTGTGAGAGCGGTCGAAGCCGATGCTGTCGCGGGTGGCGTTGTGGTAGTAGACGGGGCACCACTCCAGGGGGTAGTCCGCTTTGAAGCCGTCGGGCTCGGGACCGTAGTGATGGTCGAACTTGAAGATATGGTGCAGGCCGAGTGGCATCATGTATCTGACGCAGGCCTCGCGACTACCCTCCATGAACTTGCCCATGACGCTGACAAAGGTGCTGTCGGTGGAAAAGGTCTGGCGCAGCCATTCGTGAGCGATGTCGATGGACTGCAGTCCGGGGTTCCAGGCCAGTCGTCCGTAGGCATACCAGTTGGCTTGTGAGAAGTGGTGACCGCACCAGTTGCGGTCCTTGCCGATATTGGCGACACCGGCAATGCCTCTTAGTTGCCGGGCTGGGACGAAGGAGAAGAACTCCTTCCACATGGGGGCCAGATAGACCAGATGGCGCGACTGTCCGAGGTATTCCTGGGTGATTTGCAACTCCAACATGTTGGGCGTCTGCTTGATCTGGTCGAATATGGGACTGTAGGGTTCGCGGGGCTGGAAGTCCAGTGGACCGTTCTTGGTCTGCAGGATGACATTATCGCGGAACTTCCCGTCCAGTGGCTTGAACTCCGATACAGCCTGCTTGACGCGGTCTTCTCCCTTGTGGTTGGCACCATAGACGAAGCAGCGCCACATGATGATACCGCCATAGGGCTTCAGGGCGTCAGCCAGCATGTTGGCTCCGTCGGCATGGCTGCGGTGGTAGTCGCCAGGACCGGGCTGTCCCTCGCTGTTGGCCTTGACCAGAAAGCCGCCAAAGTCAGGTATCAGTTTGTATATCTCCTTCGCCTTCTTCTTCCACCACTTGGCTACCGACTTGTCAAGCGGGTCAGCCGTCTTGGTTTCCTTCAGTGCCATGGGTGTGGCGAAATTGATGCTCAGGTACACCTTGATGCCGTAGGGGCGCAGGATGTCTGCAATCTTCTTGACTTCTTTCAGATAGGGCGTCGTCAGCATCTTGGGCGAGGCATTGACATTGTTCAGTACGGAGCCGTTGATGCCGATGGACGCATTGGCGCGGGCATAGTCGCGGATGAGCTGTTCGTCCAGGTGGAACCACTCGAAGATGCTCTCACCGGCATAGCCTCGTTCGATGCTGCCGTCGGGGTTGTCCCAGTGGTTCAGCAGTCGCAGGTTGAAGGCGGGATGTGTCTCGCCCGTCTCACCGCGCAGCAGGGCGTAGGCACCATAGAGCAGTCCCGTGTCATGATGCGCACGAATGGTATTGCCACTGATGCAGTAGCCTTCGTCGTCGGACATGGTGGGGTCGATGCGCAGGGTGATGGTGCCGTCCTTGTAGTAGGTCTCCAGTTCCTGTCGGGCAATGTCGATGGTAGGCGACTGCTGGTTGCACACTACCTTGGTTCTGTTGACGGGTTGGTAGCGCAGCCACAGCTGATGACCATCCTCGGCTGAAGACTGAAGGGTGAAAAGTGAAGAGGTGAGAATGAATAGTGATAACAAGTGTCGTTTCATGTCGTTGGATGTTTATTGTTTCAAAAGATTAAGTGCCTGTTGGGGAGCCATGGCGTTGTTCACCTTTTCGGTGTATTCGCTTACCTTGGTAGTGGCAGTGACCTTGATGTCGCGACTGGACGACCCGATACGGAAGGTATAGGTGCCAGCCTCGGCGAGCCATTGGGAGTGTGCCTCGTCGAACGAAGCCAGGTCGCGCTGCGGGATAGTCATGGTCAGTGTCTGGCTCTCGCCGGGCTGCAACTCGCGCGTCTTGGCAAAAGCCTTCAGCTCATGGACGGGTTTCTCGAGGGTGCCTTTCGGAGCGGTCACATAGACCTGCGCCACTTCCTTGCCGCTCACGCTGCCTGTGTTCTTGACGTTGACAGTGACCGTCACCTTGTCGCTGCCCACCTTCACCTTAGGCTGGGAGAACTCGAAGGTGGTGTACGATAGACCGAAACCGAAGGGGTAGGCTACCTGCTTGTCGAAAGTGTCGAAGTAGCGATAGCCCACGTAGATGTCTTCCTCGTGGTTGGTGAAGTTCTCGTTGGGGATGCCGGAGTCCCAGCCCTGCATCTCGCGGTAGGTGTACATGTCGAGGTCTTGTGGGAAATTGCGCGTAGAGGGATGGTCGGTGGCGGCAATGGGCCATGTCATGGTCAGCTTACCAGAGGGGTTAGCCTTGCCCGTCAGTACGTCGGCTACGCTGTTGCCACCCTCCTCGCCGGGTTGCCATGCGCAGAGAATGGCATCGGCACGGTCGCGCCACGAAACGGTTTCCATGACCGACCCTGAGTTGATGATGACGATGACGGGCTTGCCCTGGGCATGGAACTGGTCGCTGACGCGGAAGATCATGTCCTGTTCCTCGCGGGTGAGGTTGAACTCTCCGTCTATCTTGCGGTCCATGCCCTCGCCAGCCTGACGCCCGATGGTGATGATGGCGGCGTCGGCCTCCTGTACCTCATGTTGTACGCAGCGGTCGGAAATCTCTATCTCGTCCAGCTTGGGCTGTCCTTGGTCGAGGAACCACATGATGGGATTCTTGTCTGCCTTCAGCTTGACCTTGGCATACTTCACGTAGTTCTGGTATATCTCCGTCAGCAGGGGAGTGGTAGTGACTCCAATGTTTTTCAGGCCGGTCACCATATCCACTACATAGGGTACGTTGACACAGCCTGATCCCAGTCCGCCAGACAGGAAGTCATACGAGTTGACACCGAACAGTGCCACTGTCTTGAGGTTGCGGATGGGCAGCACGCCGGTGTTCTTCAGCAGTACCATGCCTTCTGTTGACGACTGGCGGGTGACGGCAGCATGCGCCTTCAGGTCAGGCTTGTTGGAGAACTGGTAGCCCTTGAAGCGTGGCGTCTTGACGATGTATGCCAGCATGTTGCGCACGTTGCGGTCTACATCCTTGATGTCCAGCCGACCAGCCTTTACTGCCTGCACGATGTCCTCAGCCTGGGCAGGATAGCCCGGCATCATCAGGTCGTTGCCGGCTGTAACCTCCTGCTCGGTGGGCAACTTGTCGCGCTTGCCAATCCAGTCGGTCATCACGATACCCTTGTAGCCCCACTCGTCGCGCAGGATGGTGGTCAGCAGATCCTTGTTGCCCTGGGCGTAGACACCGTTGATGATGTTATACGACGACATGAGGGTCCACGGCTCCGACTGGCGCACAGCCGTCTCGAAGCCTTTCAGGTATAGCTCGCGGATGGCACGCTGGCTTACGCGCTCGTCCACCTTCGTGCGAGCCGTCTCCTGGGAGTTGACGGCAAAGTGCTTGGCTGAGACGCCAACCCCTTGGCTCTGTATGCCCTTGATGACGGCGGCTCCGATGAGTCCTGTCACGATGGGGTCTTCCGAGTAGTATTCAAAGTTACGGCCGCACAGCGGGTTGCGGTGTAGGTTCATGCCCGGACCGAGTATGACGTCGATGCCATATTCCAGTGTCTCGTTGCCGATGGCGCGCCCCACCTGCTCCACCAAGTCGGTGTTCCATGTTGAGGCGAGACAGGTGCCGATGGGGAATCCCGTGGCAAAGAACGTCTGGTCGGTATTGTCTCGATGGGCGTCGATATGTACGCCGGCAGGACCGTCAGCCACTACCGTGGCAGGGATGCCCAGTCGGGGTATGGCTACCGTCGTGCCCGCTGCTCCTGCTACGAGTTTCTTCTGGTGTCCCAGCATGGCACCAGAACCTACGAAGGAATCGTTGCCGCCACCAACAAGCAGTTGGGCTTTCTCCTCGAGCGTCATGGCGTTCAACACCTCGTCGATGTTGTCAGCCTTCAGTTTCACTTGTGCTGTCATAGTTGTCATTGTTAGCATGGCCGCAAGGCCCGTGATGAATAGTTTCTTCATTTCTATTGGCACTTTTCTAAGTATTAATCTCCGCAATTGTAAGTATTAATCTCCACAATTGTTACTATTAATCTCCGCAATTGCTACTATTAATACTTGCAATTACACTAATTACAGAATACAGTAAATATTCTAAAACACATTCGCGCGTACCGCGTGCGGTACGCATGGGGATTTCAGGAATTATACTGTAATTGCTGTATCTTCTGTATCATGCACAGTATAGCAACGTCAGGATTCATGTTGCAAAGATACGATAAAATTCGAAAATTTCCAAATGTTTTTGTGCTTTTTGGTCAGACGGTGAATTTGTGGTTCCCATAAGTTGTCTGAAAGACTAAGAGTTTAGATTCCCTTGATTTAAGTGGAAAATGTAAGAGAGAGCCTCGATATTGCGAAGCTCCCTCTCTTTTATAAACCAAGACAAAAGGTTTTACTCGTGGACGTAGAGGTTCCAGCCGAGATAGGTCTCGATGGCCTCCTGTACGATGTCGACGACATCGGTGCGGCACATGGCAACGTGGTGTTCGAAGCCGTTCTTGCAGATGTACTTCATCAACTTCTGCAGGTTGTCCACCTGGGTGACTGCGATACAGCCGTCCATGCCGTATGGATCGTTGGTCAACTGACCCTTGCCCAGATAAGCCTTAATGCAACCTTTGGGGTCGTCAGTGGAGATGCGGAAGAAGGTGAACGGACCTTCGCTGACTTTTGCGTAGACGGCGCCAAAGGTGTTAATCTTGCCGAGTGTACGTCCCAGAACACCGAGGGGACCCAGCTTCAGGTCGTCGTTGCCGACGAACGACTTGGCATAGTTGCCACAGTGTGTGCATACACACTTGTTACGGTCCTCGGCAAAGTTGTTGTTCCAGTCGAGCAGGGCAGAAGCCTTACCCGAAGCCAGTGTCAGGGCATACATGGAGACGGCTCCGGCGAGGTCGGTCTCACAGGCTGCAGGGATGAGCTTATCAGAGAGCATCGACATGGTGACGCAGGGAGCGCAGCCGTAGTTCTGTTCCAGAGAGTCCCAGCACTGGATGGCTACTGCCTGTACGTCGTTGGCTTCAATCCAGTTCTCGACAGCCACGCTGAACTTAGCCTGGATGGCGAGCTTCTCTTTATAGGCGTCGGGTACCTTGGCGTAGTTGCAGGTGCGGTTGCACATCTCGATGAACTTGGGGTCATCGTCCGTAATCTTCTGTGCGGCGAAGAGGATCTCGCTGAGGTCGGCAGGTACGACGGTGATGCCGGAGCGCTGCAACAGCTTCTCTGAGGCGCGGCAGGTGTTGAATCCCAGCGGACGGGTACCAATCTGTCCCAGTCGGCAGTGACGTAGTCCGTTGACCACGCGGCAGATGGCGGCAAAGCGGTCGATGTCCTTGCGCAGCAGCGGGTCGTAGATGGAGTAGGTGTGCAGCGTAGTGTCGGTAAAGGGAATGCCATACTGATAGAGGTTGTTGCATACGCTGATCTTACCGCAGAAGGCATCACGGCGTGAGTCGAGGTCCACCTTGTCGTTCTCGTCGTCGCACGCCTGTACCATGACGGGCACGTTCAGGTCGGCATCACTGATGGCATTGATGATACCAATCTCGAAACCGAAGTTAGGCAATGAGACGATGATACCATCAATCTCGTCGCGGTGAGCGCGGAACTGCTTCGATACTTTCAGTCCGTCCTCGCGGGTCTCAATGCTCGAACTGCCGGTAGGCGTAGCATCCTCGGGCAGGATGATGTATTCGTAGCCACCGTCGTCGAGCGTCTTGAGCAACTGCTTGCGAACGTCCTTGGCCAACTCTGAGTTAAAATAGGCGCGGGTTCCGATAATCACGCCAAAACATGTCTTTCCGTTCTTCATATTTGTTTAGTTTTAAGTTATTTGATTAATTGATTCACTGCATTACGCCATCCCTGATAGAGGGTTTGCTTCTGCGGGTTCTGCTGAGGCTTGATGACCTCTGTTACCTTGCGCAGCGGAGCCACCTCGTCGAAACTCTTCCAGATGCCTCGCGCAAAGCCGTTCATGATGACGGCACCTAAGGCTGAGGCGTCGTCAACCTCAGTGCATACCACTGGCGTGTCAAGCATGTCGGCTTGGAACTGCATGAGGAACTTGTTCTTGGTGGGACCGCCGTCGGCAGCGATTTCCTTCAGCCGGCCTCCTGTGGCGCGAGCCATCACGTCGATAAGGTCTTTGATTTGATAGGCAATGCTCTCGAGGGCAGCGCGCAAGAAATGGGCTTTCGTCGTAGCAAAGGTCAGTCCGAAGACAGCACCTTTGACGTTAGACTGCCACCAGGGGGCACCAAGTCCGGAGAAGGCAGGCACGATATAGACACCGCCATTGTCGGGAATGCTGGTGGCTAGCGCCTCCATCTCTGACGGATGGCCTACTAGCTGCAACTGGTCGGCAATCCATTTCAGCGTGGCTCCTGTGCTGTAGATGTTGCCTTCAAAACCGTAGTAAACCTTGCCGAAAGCTGAGAATCCAACGCTGGTAACGAGTCCTTCGGGCGCCATCTTGGGCTCTTCACCGATATTCACCATCACGCTCGAGCCTGTGCCATAGGTGACTTTGCCTGAACCGGGTGTGAAGCACATCTGTCCTACAAGGGCCCCATGAGAGTCGCCGAGTACGCCAGCAATCTGTATGGGTTTGGTGAATATTCCCTCGACGGTCGTCTCACCATAGATGGCATCGCACGGCAGTACGTCTGGCATCATCGAACGTGGAATATCGAAGAGGGCTAGCAGTTCGTCGTCCCACTGCATCGTATGGATGTTGAATAACATGGTGCGCGATGCATTGGTATAGTCGGTAGCAAAGGTCTTGCCGCCTGTCAGTTTCCAGATGAGCCATGTCTCGATGGTACCCATTAGCAGTTCACCGCGGTTCGCTGCGTCGCGCGCTCCCTCTATGTTATCAAGCAACCATTTTACACCTGTTGCAGAGAAGTTCGGGTCGATGAGCAGTCCGCTTTTTTCGAACACCATCTTTGCCATTCCCGAAGAGCGTAGCGTGCGGCAGAGCTCAGCACCACGGGTGTCTTGCCATACTACGGCATTGGCAATGGGCTTGCCCGTCAGCTTGTTCCATACCACTGCTGTCTCGCGCTGGTTGGTGAGGGCTAGGGAAAATGTGTGTGGAATCAAAGAATAGTGCAGATCCACATTTTCCATGAGCTTGCGGATGGCTTCCACCATGTTGGTGTAAATCTCTTCGGCATCATGCTCCACCCATCCTGTCTGGGGATAGTACTGCTTATGGTCTACATTGGTGCGGGCCAGGACTTTACATTGCTCGTCAAAAAGCAATGCCTTCGTTGACGAGGTACTTTGGTCTATTGCAATAAATCGTTGTGTCATGGGCATAAGGGGCTATTTGATGAAATCGAGCGTCGCCTTTACGATGCCATCGGCATCCAGTCCATAGTGATGGAAAATCTCAGCATTGGTACCGTGGACGACATTCTCGTCGGGGATGCCGAGAATACGAACAGGTACGGGATGCTCTGCGACGGTCTCGCACACCATAGCACCCAGACCGCCGAACTGCGAGTGCTCCTCAACGGTTACAAAGCGACCGGTTTCACGAGCGGCCTTCAAGATAGCCTCCATGTCGAAGGGCTTAATCCATGACATGTCGAGTACGCGGGCAGAGACGCCTTGTTCCTTTAACCTCAGACCTGCCTGCCAGGCATGGTAGACCGTTTCACCCGTAGCCACGATGGTGACATCTTTACCATCGAGTACTTGGATAGCCTTACCCACCTCAAACTGGAAGTTGTCGTCGGCATAGACATCAGGAACGGCAGCACGACCGACACGGACGTAGCATGGCTTGTCATAGTTGACGAGGAACTTTACCAGTTTCTTAGTGACGCGCCAGTCGGAAGGCAGACAAACGGTCATGCCCGGGAAGGTGCGTAGTACGGCAATGTCGTGAAGCGAATGATGGGTGGCACCAAGGGCACCATAGGCCACACCGCCCGAAACACCGAGAATGGTGACGGGGTTCTCTGAATAGGCAAGGTCAACCTTCACTTGTTCTAGGGAGCGTGCTACATAGAAGCAGGCGGGTCCGCAACAGAACACTTTCTTTCCTGAGTGAGCCAAACCGGCGGAGATTCCTACTGCATCCTGCTCGGCAATACCACATTCAACGAACTGGTCAGGCAGCGCGTTGGCATAGTCGCCAAGCGTTACTGAACCGCGAGCATCGGTAGTTACTGCGATAATATCTTTGTCCTCACGCGCCAGTTCCAGCAACGTGTCGGTAAATTGTTTCCTACAAGCTATCATAATCTTCAATTCTTCAATTCTTCAGTTCTTCAATCCTTTTTTCTATTTCCTTCACGGCATCTTGGCACTGCTCTTCATTCAGCACACCATGATGCCATTTGGCGATACCTTCCATGAAGGAGACGCCGCGACCCTTCGTTGTGTTGCTGACTAGCAGGTGAGGTTTCTTGTTGGTGTAGTCGATGCTGTTGAAAGCACGCAGGATATCCTCCATAGAGTCGCCGTTGAGTTCGATGACATCCCATCCGAAGGCGCTCCAACGCTCCTTGATGGAGTCCAGAGGCATCACATCCTCAGTATCACCGCTGATTTGAAGGTGGTTACGGTCGATGATAGCCACCAGGTTGTCCAAATGATAGCGATGGCCTGCCATGGCAGCTTCGTAGATAGAGCCTTCGCCTTGTTCGCCGTCGCCCATCATGACATAGGTGCGGTAGGGTTTTTTGTCCATCTTGGCAGCAATGGCCATGCCTACACCGATGCTTAAACCGTGACCCAAAGCGCCACTGTTAACCTCTATGCCTGGCACCTCAATAGTTGGGTGACCACTCAAGATGGAACCGAACTTACCCAACGTGTCGAGCACTTCCGGCTTCAGGAATCCCTTGGCCTCGAGTGTCACATAGAGTGCCTCCACACAATGACCCTTTGACAGTACGAAACGGTCACGCTCAGGGTTCTTCGGCTGGGCGGGGTCAATGTTTTTCATTACTTCAAAATACAGAGCTGTCATCACGTTCAGGCATGACAGATCACCACCAATGTGACCAGCCTTGGCGGCATACACTACTTCGACGAGCCGTTTGCGATTCTGCTCGGCGATTAATTCTAACTGTTTTGCGTTCATAAGTTTTTATAAGTATATACTTTTAGTAATATGATGAATAATTGGAAAAAATGTCATCACTGCTGACATTTTTTTCGGGAAAAATCGTATCTTTGCCAGCGAATAGCATTCGTTCTGTATGAGTAAGAGAAGTTTTTCGGTAGTCATCATCTTCATCGCTGTTATTGCCACTATGCTATCGTGTGGTGAAGCCAAGCACAAGGAACTGCGCGCCAGCCGAGCTGACAGTCTGATTTTCAGCGCTGGTGCTGTAAAGAATTATGCCCGGATGAAGGTACTGACCGACAGCTTGGAGATGGAAGGTGACCTCTCTCCGATTGATGCCAATCGGTGGCGTGGCGTGTACTATTACCGACAGGGCCATTACCGGATGGCAGAGATGTGTTATCGGAAGGCTCTTGACTGTGAAGTAAAGACAAGTCAAGACCAGCTGAGCTATAACAAGTCGGCGAGACGACTATCAGAATTATTGCTGATTAAAGGTGACTTCGAGGGTTCACTGCGTGTGGCGATGCCTGCTGTGAAGAAGATGGAACAGTCTGGCATCGGATCAGACATAGACTATGCCATCCTGTTAAACAACATCGGATGTTGTCAGTTAAATCTGGGACAGGTATCGGAGGCCAACGAGAGTTTCCTTATTGCTCGTGAACACTATGCCAACCGGTGGCAATCAGACAGTACGGGACGTGGATTCCAAGAAGCTGTCATTGGAACCGTATATACTAGTATGGCATATATCAACACCCGTCGCTATGCCGATGCGATCTATTGGATAGACCGAACGGAGATGTTATTAGGCAAGTATAGCCAAAAACCGGATGCCCGTACGGAGTATTTCGACGAGTACAAGGGACGAATCGAGATTATGCGGGCGGTAGCATTGCAGAGTCTGGACAAACCGCATGATGCTGCCGAAGCTTATCGCAAATTCCTGCTGACCGACTATTCGCAAACGGCAGAAGGGCGTATCAATGCCAACGATTATCTGATGGTTGCACATCGCTATCGTGAGGCGGCCAATAACTACCATTGGCTGGATGAAATGCTTGCTAAGACAGGAATGGAACTGTCACTGGACAACATACAACTATATATGTTGCCCAAGTACAAGGCAAACGCAGAGATTGGACAACGTGACTCAGCCATAGTGACAGGTATGCACATTCTGGCCATCCTCGATTCAGCCATTACAACGCAGAAAAATAGCCGTACTGCTGAGTTGGCTACCATCTATGACACCCAGGGTAAGGAGGCGGAGATTGCCCGACATCAAGCGGAACTGTCGCAGCAACGACTCATCAGTACGGGTGTTGCGCTGGTGTTGCTCATCATCTTCTTCTTGACTTATACCTTGCATAAACGCAAGGCAGCGCATCGGTTGGCTGCTGCCCATGCGCAGCTGCAGGTGGCATACGACCAGCTAGAGACGACCACGAAGGCGAAGGAGCGTATAGAGAGTGAACTTCGCATTGCCCGGGACATCCAGATGTCGATGGTTCCTAACATATTCCCTGACGAGAAGAATATTGATGTCTACGCTGCCATGACTCCTGCCAAGGAGGTCGGTGGTGACCTGTACGGATATCTATTGCTGGGCGACGAGTTTTATTTCTGTGTCGGCGACGTGTCGGGAAAGGGTGTTCCTGCCAGCTTGTTCATGGCACAGGCTACCCGATTGTTCCGCACCTTTGCCACACAACATATGAAACCTGCCGACATTGCCACCTATATGAATGCAGCACTGACGGAGAACAACGAGCAGGGCATGTTTGTCACTATGTTCATCGGGCTCATCAATCTGAATAGCGGACGTATGGATTATTGTAATGCGGGACATAACCCTCCTGTATTGGGAGTTCCCGCGGACTATCTGGAGGTGGAAACAAATGCGCCTATCGGTCTGTGGCCTGATCTTGACTTTGTTGGCGAGGCTATGGATAATATCAAAGGGTGTCCGTTGCTTATCTATACTGACGGACTTAATGAAGCAGAGAACATACAACAGGAGCAGTTCGGTGACGACCATCTGTTAGATATACTGAATAACAATCATTTTACCAGTTCACGTCAGGTCATCGAGACACTGATTAAAGAGGTGGAACAACATCGCAACGGGGCAGAGCCCAATGACGACTTGACCATCATGTGCCTGTTGGTTAAAGGAGAGTGAGGCAAAAGATATGTTAGCAAGTCATTATTACGAAGGAAAGATTGAAGCCGGATGCGATGAGGCAGGCCGTGGCTGTCTGGCAGGCAGTGTCTATGCGGCTGCCGTCATATTGCCACCCGATTATCAGAACGAGTTACTGAACGATTCGAAGCAACTCACGGAAAAGAAACGATACCAGCTTCGTGACATCATAGAGCAAGATGCTGTGGCATGGGCGGTAGGCATTGTTACCCCTCAGGAGATAGACCGCATCAATATTCTGAATGCTTCTATCCTGGCTATGCACAGAGCCTTAGACCAATTGAAGGTGCGTCCAGAGGCTATCATCGTTGACGGTAACCGCTTCAAGCCCTATCAACAGATTCCAGCAACCACTATCGTTAAGGGCGACGGGAAATACCTCTCCATCGCCGCAGCCAGTATCCTTGCCAAGACCTATCGTGATGACTACATGAACCAGTTGGCTTTGGAATATCCACAATATGACTGGTTGTCAAACAAAGGATATCCCACCAAAAAACATCGTGATGCCATCCGTCAGAATGGCATCACACCTTATCACCGCAGGTCGTATAACCTATTAGGTGACGGTCAGCTCAGTTTTGATTTCTGATCGCCTGCTATGGCTTCTTCCAGATAAACACTGTGTTCTGACCGTACATAAACTTATAGTTAATGTCGGGAATGATTTGTGTGATGAGTCGCAGACCCATGTGCTCATGCCCCTCGGTGCCTATGTTCTTGTCTGCCATCTTGCCAGCCTTGACAGGGTCGAAGGGACGTCCGGCATCTTTCAACGTGACGAAGACACCGTCATTGTTGACGTGGATGTGTACGTCGAATGTCTGCTGAGTGATGCGTCCTTTCGAGTGCTGGGCGATATTGGTCATTAACTCCTCACAACAAATGTTGAGGTCAAACAGCGTCGAGGAGGAGACTTTCGCATCCTTGAGGAAGGTATCAATATCGTTCAGTGTGTCGTAGACATCGTCGAGTTTATAATGGACGGAACGGTCATATGTCAATCCTGTTGATGTCTGAGGAATCATGGTCAGTGGGGAGATGGGGACATGGTACATATGACTCCTAGCATAGGTATAGCCTAACTGGAAAAGAAGTACGAGGGCACACGCACCTACGAAGCCCCACCATAGTTCAATACCTTCGAGGTTGGCAACGAACCATACACCAACAACAAGCATGGCGGTTTGTGCGGTTGCGGTGATAACGCTGGTCTTTTCGTGGCCAAGAATTTGGTAGGTGCTCAACAGAATCTGCGTGATAGAGAAGGGAATTAACATCAGAGCGAAGATGCGTAGCACACGGTTTAGCTCAATAGATAGTTCGCTGCCACTTGCCACACCGAAGAGCATGCCTACTGCGTTGGGCATGTACATCATGATGATAACAATGGTTACCAACATGGCAATGACCACTAAGGCCTGCTTGACAAGAATCTCAAGACCACGTAAGTCGCGCTCCCCCATCAATACACCTCCAATGGCAAACATCGACTCGATGACGCCATCGATGAACACATAGGAGAGCAGTAGCATCTGCAAGCAGACAGACCAGATGAACAAACCGTCGCAGCCAAGGTACCGTAGCACAATGTCATTGATGAGCATGATGGTAACGGCCATCAGTGAGTTGCTCAGCGTGATGGGGGCACCCTCCTTGACATTAGACAGGAAGATATTGAAAAGGCTCTTGCCGGGCCACTTTAGACGATATGAGCTAGTAGGCTTGCGAAGGTAGGTGAGCAAAACGATGATGTTGACGGTGAACATAGAAAGTGAGCCCAGGGCTGCACCCTCAACCCCCATGCCAAGCACAGAGATAGTCAGGATGTCGACGAGACCGTTGGTGAGGGCACCCGCTATCACGGCAATGGTTACCATACGCGGACGACCGTCAGTGGCGACGAAAAGACAGAGGCCATATGACATCATCTGCAGCCAACCGCCTAAGGCATAAGTGTGGATGTAGTCATAAGCCATATTGTTCAAGCGGGGTTCTTCGGAAACGAGTTCTACTATTTGCCTGCTGAACAGGCTGATGCCCAGTGAAACGGCAACTCCCACCGTTAAGATCGTCAGAATGGTGGAGGTGAAGATGCGGGCTGTCTTGTCCATATCGTTGCTACCGATAGCTTGAGCGCATAGGGCGTTGGCTCCAAAACATAGTAGGAACCCCATGCAGTTGAGTACTTCCACCAATGGGAGTACGAGGTTGATAGCGGAAACGGCGTCCTGACCTACTACATGGCCGACTATCATGGAGTCAGCGGTATGGGCTAGCTGAGACGCAGCTGCTGTAAGTACGGCAGCCATCACAAATGTTTTCAGCGCCTTTGAAACGATAAAAGAGTTTCTCTTCTTGTTATTTATCGCCATAACTTATTCTCTTAGTTGCTGTATGGTATTCCAATTTTGCGCACGAAGGTACGAAAAAAAATACAACCCAACAGCAAATTGCATCCTTTTTTTTATAAAATTATCATAAACTATGTGTTGCAGTGCCGTTGTGTAGGAAAAAAATTGTACCTTTGCACCCGCAATTATATTTATAAAGAATGTATATAAATAGGTAATAGAATTATGGCAAAGAAAGCATTATTGATGATTCTCGACGGATGGGGAATCGGTAAGCATGGTAAGGGTGATGTTATTTTCAATACCCCAACGCCTTACCTTGATTTGTTAACAGCTACATCTGCTCACTCTCAGCTTCAGGCCTCTGGTGAGGATGTCGGTCTTCCCGACGGACAGATGGGTAACTCAGAGGTAGGACACCTTAATATTGGTGCTGGTCGTATCGTTTATCAGGACCTTGTCAAGATTAACCGTGCTTGTAAGGACGGTTCTATCGTTGAGAACCCACAGGTAAAGGCTGCTTATACCTATGCCAAGGAGAAAGGTAAGAAACTGCATCTGATGGGCCTTTGTTCTGACGGAGGTGTGCATTCATCACTTGGCCATCTCTTCAAACTGATAGAGGTGGGCAAGCACTATGGTTTGAAAAACCAGACGTTTGTTCACTGTTTTATGGACGGTCGTGATACCGACCCTAAGAGTGGAAAGGGATTCATTGAGCAAGTCACCAAGGTGTGTGCCGAGAATGATGCTGCCATAGCTTCTATCGTTGGCCGTTTCTATGCTATGGACCGCGACAAGCGTTGGGAGCGTATTAGGGAGGGTTACGACCTTATCGTGAACGGCACTGGTAAGCAGGCAACCGATATGGCAAAGGCAGTAGAGGAGAGCTATGCTGAGGGTGTTACCGATGAGTTCATTAAACCTATTCATAATAGTAGCGTGAATGGTTGCATTGAGGAGGGCGATGTGGTTATCTTTATCAACTTCCGTAATGATCGCGCCAAGGAACTTACCATTGTGCTCACTCAGCAGGATATGCCGGAGCAGGGTATGAAGACAATACCTGGACTGCAATACTATTGCATGACACCATATGATGCCAGTTTCACAGGTGTGAACATCCTGTTCCCCAAGGAGAACGTAGAGAATACGCTTGGTGAGTATCTGTCGCAGCAAGGTAAGAAGCAGTTACATACTGCAGAGACGGAAAAATATGCGCACGTCACCTTCTTCTTCAATGGTGGTCGTGAGGCTCCATACGAGGGTGAGGATCGTATTCTGGTTCCCTCTCCGAAGGTTGCTACCTACGATCTGAAACCCGAGATGAGCGCCTTTGAGGTAAAGGATAAACTGGTAGGTGCCATCAAGACCCAGGAGTATGACTTCATCGTGGTTAACTTCGCCAATGGTGACATGGTAGGGCACACGGGTGTATACAATGCCATAGCAAAGGCTGTATGGGCTGTAGACAATTGCGTAAAGGAGGTCATCGAGGCTGCCAAGGCTAACGACTATGAGGCTATCATCATTGCCGACCACGGTAATGCCGATAATGCCATCAATCCAGATGGAACTCCCAACACGGCTCACTCGCTGAATCCCGTTCCTTTCATCTACGTGACGAACAACAACTCGGCTACGGTGAAGGACGGTCGTCTGGCTGACGTGGCGCCCAGCATCCTGCACATCATGGGACTGGAGCAGCCCGCGGACATGACGGGTGAGAACCTGATTATTGACTAAAGTTTAGCAAAAGCCCTCGCAATCGCGAGGTTTTTTTTTGTTGTTTGTCACTGACTCATCGGGCGACCCCGACGGCTTCAAATTGCAGAATAGACTCGTCGGGCGCCCCCGACGGCTTTAAATTTGCAAAATAGACTCATCGGGCGCCCCCGACGGCTTTAAATTGCAGAATAGACTCATCGGGCGCCCCCGACGGCTTTAAATTGCAGAATAGACTCATCGGGCGCCCCCGACGGCTTCAAATTGCAGAATAGACTCGTCGGGCGACTCCGACGGCTTTAAATTGCAGAATAGACTCGTCGGGCGCCCCCGACGGCTTCAAATTTGCAGAATAGACTCGTCGGGCGACTCCGACGGCTATTTGTACTGGATGGCGAGCATGGTGAGATCGTCGCTCTGCTCGGCATCGCCCACGAAGGTGCGGACGGCTGCCGTCATGCGGTCGACGGCGTTGACGGGGCGATGGTCGGCGCATAGCTGCTTGGCGAGGTTCACCACGCGGAGGTCGCCGAACTGCTCGTGGCTGATGTTCTCCGCCTCGGTCAGCCCGTCGGTAAACAAGAAAATGGTGGTATGCTGGTTAATGAGGGTTTCCTGTTCCGTGAACTCCCAGTCGGGCTGTATGCCGATGGGCAGGTTCGGATCGCAGGGCAAAGTGCCGACACTGTTCCCGATGAGCAGGGGTGCGTCATGACCGGCATTGCAGTAGCGCAACAGGCCGGTCTGCAGGTCAAGCACACCCACGAACAGCGTGACAAACATGTTGAGGTCGTTGTTCTCAGAGAGCGACTCGTTGAGGGCCTTCACAACGTGGTGGGGCTTTAGCTCATGGGCTGTGATGTTGCGGAACAGCGAGCGCGTCACCGCCATGAACAGCGAGGCGGGAACACCCTTACCGCTAACGTCGCCGATGCAGAAGACAAGCTGCTCGTTGTGGATGTGGAAGTCGAACAGGTCGCCACCCACAGCCTTGGCAGGCTTCAGTGTTCCGAAGATGTCGATGTCGTCACGGTTGGGGTAGGGCGGGAATGTTTTGGGCAGCATCGACATCTGGATGTTGTGCGCTATCTTCAGCTCACTCTCAAAGGACGCTTTCTGTGCCGTCGTGCTCTTGAGCTCCTCCACATATTTGGACAGCGAGTGTTCCATCTGCTCGAACGAGTCACGTAACATATGTATCTCGTCGCGGCTTGTCAGCGTGGGTAACGGTGTGGCGAAGTTTCCCTTAGCCACCTCGTTGGCTGATTCGGCCAGCTGTTTCAGCGGCAGTGTGGATTTCTTGATGGTTCTACGCCCGAAGAAGTACACGGCCAGCATGCCTATCAGGATAATCAGCGTCATGATGCCGCCGAAAAAGTAGGCAATGATTTCAACAAGGATTTCGGGAATCACCAAACCAAGACACCAGTTGGTGTACTTCACTGGCTGGAAGTTCACCAGCATATGCTCACCGTCAAGCATCAGGTCATCGTCCTCATCGGAATTGCGGTCCAGCATGCTTTCAATAGCATTGTTGGGATCTTCGGTCACATACTCCTTGATGTTGTGCTTGAGTACTCGCGTCTGGTCGGGGTGTACCAGCAGCGTACCCGTCGTATCGACGATGAAGTAGTAGGCGGCATATTCAGGGTCCCAGGCTTCTTTCTTCTCTTGTTCTATTTCGACGCTTACACCTTTCGTGCTGGATGTGTCCTTTTTAGACCGATAAAACTGTATCTTGTCGTTCAGCCAGTCGAGCGACAGGTCGGCACGCAGTATCGCAACCGTGCTGTCACGCTTGTCGTGGATGGGCAGATAGTACGACACCAGCGGCCTCCCTTGGTTGGCACTGTCTATGAACGCCTTGCCCCAGTAGCCCTCGTTCCGGCTGAGCGCCTCCTTGAACCAAGCTGCTGTCAGGTAGTCATGCTTGGCGTCGTCCATCACATAAGTCTCGATCTTGGTGGTGTCCACACGCACGGCAAAGGGGTAGAACCGACGTCCCTTCTTGGGATAGTAGTTGTCCACAAAGCTGATGCCACAGCTGCGCATGTAGGGATTCTTCCTCAGCATACGCTCAATAAGGCTCTGTATCTTCTCGGGATGCTCCAAATTGTCCTCTATCACGGGGGCGGTATTGATGGAGGCTACGTAGAGGTCAGACGTGATGCGACGAATTTCCTCGTGCTCGCCGCTTACCAGACGGTTACAGATGCCAACGGCACCCAGATAGACCAAGACGTAACAACCCCAGAACACTAGGGCAGTGGGAATACCCATGAATATCAACATACGGAGCATAATGCGCCATGTAAGCCGCTTGGCAAAGGAGTGCGGATAGGCGGTTTTTTGTTTTTTCTTGAAGATAGAAAGCATAACCTTTATAGTTTGCTTGCAAAGATACATTTTTTTTTCTATCTTTGCAAGCAAAACTGCAAAGATAATGAGTGTAAAGATAGAATCCACGTGGAAAGAACATCTGCAGGCAGAGTTTGAAAAGGCTTATTTTGCACAACTGACAGATGCCGTGCGAAGGGAATATGGTTCTGGAACGTGTTATCCTCCAGGCAAGTTGATTTTCAATGCCTTTAATCTCTGTCCTTTTGAACAGGTAAAGGTGGTTATCATCGGACAAGACCCTTATCACGAACCTGGACAGGCGCACGGATTGAGTTTCTCCGTACAGGATGGTGTTCAGTTTCCGCCATCTTTGCAAAACATCTTCAAGGAGATACGTGACGATATAGGTACTCCGATTCCTCAGTCTGGCAATCTGACGCGATGGGCAGAACAAGGCGTGTTGCTACTCAATGCGACATTGACGGTAAGGGCTCATCAGGCCAATAGTCATTCCTCATTAGGTTGGCAGACTTTTACCGATGCTGCCATCAAAGCGTTAGCTACTCATCGGGAGCATTTGGTTTATATGCTATGGGGAGGCTATGCACGTGGGAAGGCATATATGATAGACAAGACCAGGAATCTGGTATTGGAATCAGTGCATCCTTCACCACTGAGTGCAAACAGAGGTGGATGGTTTGGACAACATCAGTTCTCACGTTGCAATGAATATTTGACACAAAACGGCATAAAACCTATTGTATGGTAAACGAGATACCGCCAATCCTGGAAGTCGGTGGGGTGCTGATTTCTTCGGAGATCCTGACAGAGAAGTTCTGTTGTGACTATGAGAAGTGCAAGGGCATCTGCTGTGTAGAAGGAGATGCAGGAGCACCAGTGACAATGGATGAGATAGCAGGCATAGAGGATGCATTGGATATGGTGTGGCCTCAACTGTCGGCTTCAGCACAGAGTGTCATTGACAAACAAGGTGTGGCTTATACAGACAAGGATGGTGATTTGGTTACAAGTATTGTCAGAGGCAAGGATTGTGTGTTTACTTGTTATGATGGTGATAATTGCCTGTGTGCGTTGGAGAAGGCCTATCGTGAGGGCAGGACTCAGTTCTGCAAGCCTATCAGTTGTGCCCTCTATCCCATTCGTGAGAAGAATTTCGGGAACGGACTTATAGGTTTGAATTATAATCGGTGGTCAGTTTGCAAGGATGCCATTGAAAAAGGGAAGGCATTGAACCTTCCCGTTTATCAGTTTCTGAAAGAACCCCTGACTCGTCGCTTTGGTGAGGCATGGTATCAGGAATTATGTGATGTTGCCGAACAACTAATGGTTACTGGTCAATAGCTCCCCCCGACTAACTATTGCTTACGGAATTCAGAGGGACTGACGCCTACATGCTCCTTAAAGTACTTTCCTAGGAATGACTGACTAGGGAAGTGAAGTTCGTCGGCAATCTCCTTAATACTCATGGTTGTGGTTTTCAGCAGTACGCGTGCTTCCAGAATGACGTAACTGTCAATCCATTCGTTGGGCGTGCGTTTGCTTGTCTGCTTAACTACTTCCGACAGGTATTTAGGGGTGATGAATAATTGCTCTGCATACCAACTAACGCGTCTGATGGAACGGAAGTTCTGTTCCAACAAGCGGATGAACTGGGAGAACAAGGCGTCAGCACGCATCTGAGGTTTCTTTCCTTGTTGCTCTACACGGTAGATGACATTGCTCATGTCGTAGAACATGGCTAACAGCAAGGCTTTTACCAGATTCTCACGGTAGTGATGTCCTGTATTGGTTATTTTCTCGCGGATGGTATGGAAATAGTTGCTGAACACTTGTACTTCGCTTGGTGTCAAAGCTACAACAGGGTTGTTCATAGAGAAGAGAAGAAGCGATGAGACGTTCTGTACGCTCTGAACGAAACCGTGATAAAACTCGGTGCTGACCATGATGCACAGGCATTCAAAGTCTGCTGATGCCGAGTAGTTATCTACGATGTGGCGTTCTGAGATAAACAATAAGTCGCCTGCCTTTACCGTCTGTTCCTTGGTGTCTATGTTATATTTCGCTTGCCCTTTAAGGCATAGTGCCATCAAGATGAAATTCAGACGTGTAGGCTCTTGCGTGGTATGGGCGTCACTGATCTGGTCTGTCAGTGCGAGGCAGTTGCTCAAAGCATCTGCGTTGCCCCAATTCTTCGCCTCTTCTAAAAAGATATCACGCATCGATATTAGCGTAAGTGGCGTTCTTCTCAATAAACTGTCTGCGTGGCTCTACATCGTCACCCATCAGCATGGAGAAAATCTCGTCGGCTTCTGCGGCATTCTCGATGGTAACCTGTTTCAGCAGGCGATTCTCCGGGTTCATGGTGGTCTCCCACAACTGTTCTGGGTTCATCTCACCAAGACCTTTGTAGCGTTGGGTGTGCAGTGCTGTAGCATTCTCATCACCATCCACATACTTGTCAATGAAGGCCTGACGCTGCTGGTCGGTATAGCAGTACTCAGAGAACTTCTTGTATGTGCATTTGTACAGTGGTGGTGTGGCAATATAGAGGTGTCCGCCTTGGATAACCTGTGGCATGAAACGGTAGAAGAGCGTCATGATGAGGGTGTCGATGTGTGAACCATCGACATCGGCATCGGTCATGATGATAATCTTGTCATAACGCAGCTTGTCGATATTGGCCTCGCGGTCGCCCTCGCCGTCTACACCGAAGCGTACGCCGATAGACTGGATGATGTTCATGACAGACTCAGCCTCGAAGACGCGGTGCCACTGAACCTTCTCAACGTTCAGGATTTTACCACGTAAGGGAAGAATAGCCTGGAAATGACGGTCGCGACCTTGCTTGGCGCTACCGCCGGCCGAGTCACCCTCGACGAGGAATATCTCACAAACCTTAGGATCTTTCTCTGAGCAGTCTGCCAACTTACCCGGCAGTCCACCTCCCGTCATCGGGTTCTTGCGTTGTACGCTCTCACGAGCTTTGCGTGCGGCAATACGGGCTGTTGCTGCCAACACTACCTTCTCGCAAATCTGCTTGGCCTCCTTCGGGTGCTCCTCCAGATAGTTGGTGAGCGCCTCACCGACAGCTTGCTGGACGGCACCAGCAACCTCTGAGTTGCCCAATTTGGTCTTTGTCTGACCTTCAAACTGAGGTTCAGCCACCTTGATGGAGATGACGGCAGTAAGACCTTCGCGGAAGTCATCACCAGCCAGCTCTATCTTAGCCTTCTCAATCTGCTTGGAGATATTGGGGTCTTCGTCGGCATATTTTTTCAGTGTGCGTGTCAGCGCCATACGGAAGCCTTGCAGGTGGGTACCACCTTCAATGGTGTTGATGTTGTTGACGTATGAGTGGATGTTCTCGGAGTAGTCTGTGTTGTACATGATGGCTACCTCAATGGGAACGCCCTGTTTCTCAGTCTTCAAATAGATGACGTCGTCGAAGAGGTGGGTGCGGTGACGGTCTACATAGCGCACGAACTCTTTCAGTCCCTCCTTGGCGTGGAATACCTCTTCTTTCAAGTTGCCCTCCTCGTCGGGACGCATATCTTTCAGCGTAATGGTGATGCCGGCATTCAGATAAGCCAACTCACGCATGCGCTTGGCAATGATATCGTATTTGTATTCTGTTGTGGTGAAGATAGAGCCGTCGGGCCAGAACTGCTGACGGGTACCCGTGATATCGGTGTCGCCAACAATCTTCACGTCGTAGAGGGGCTTACCCTTCTCGTATTCCTGCTGATAGATGTGACCGTTGCGGAACACCTGCGACATCATGTGGGTAGACAGAGCGTTTACGCAACTGACACCTACGCCGTGCAGACCACCGCTGACCTTATAGGAGCCTTTGTCAAACTTACCACCGGCATGAAGCACCGTCATGACGACTTCCAATGCAGACTTGTGCATCTTCTCGTGTTCGTCTACGGGAATACCACGACCGTTGTCCTGTACGGTAATTGAATTGTCTTCGTTGATGGTTACCTCGATGTGGGTGCAATAGCCTGCCATTGCTTCGTCGATAGAGTTGTCGACGGTCTCGTTTACGAGGTGGTGGAGACCCTTCTCGCTGATGTCTCCGATATACATAGCCGGACGCTTGCGCACGGCTTCCAGACCTTCGAGCACTTGGATATTGCTCGCGGAATAGTTACTTGGGTTGTTCAGTTCTTCTGCCATTTTGTTTAATAGTCCTTAATAGGTTGCAAAGTTACAAAAAAAAATCGATATGCAAGAATTTTTAATCCAAAAAAAGACTGCAATCTGTTAAGAATTGCAGTCTTTTGTGCTGTATGTGAATGTTTCTTACAGCTTGTTGATGTGCTGGCAGAGGCTCGACTTCAAGTTAGCGGCCTTGTTCTTGTGGATGATGTTGGTCTTAGCCAGCTTGTCCAGCATTTTCTGAACTTTGGGATAGAGAGCAGCAGCCTCTTCCTTGTTGGTCATTGCACGGAGCTTGCGTACAGCGTTACGCATAGTCTTTGCGTAGTAGCGGTTGTGCAGTGCCTTTTTCTTGTCCTGACGAATTCTCTTCAGGGATGACTTGTGATTTGCCATTTTTAATTTTAATTTAATGTTTAAACTTAAAGCTTATGGGTCTTATGTCTTACGGCTGCCCTGGGCGGGTTTTTACACCCCCTGCCACCATTCCCCTTGCGAGTAGCACTTGGCTGTGCAGATGACAGATTTAAAGGGTAGTCCCTAGGAGAGTCGAACTCCTCTTTAGAGAATGAAAATCTCTCGTCCTAACCGATAGACGAAGGGACCATTGTCATTTTTAGCGGGTGCAAAGGTACGTTAAATTTTCCATCTGACAAAATTTTCTTGAGGAAAAATGCTGTTTTTCGGCGATTTTTGTGTAATTTCGCCGTTGTGTTAGTGAAAACGGAAGCCATAGTGCTACATACTTTGAAGTACGGTGAATCGAAAATCATCGTCGATATGTTCACTCGCGAGGCGGGTCGACTGGCTTTTATCGTGCCTGTTCCAAAGACCTCCAAGTCACGTCTGAAGAAGCAGTATTTCCAACCAATGACCTTGTTGGAAGTGGAGTGCGATGTGCGCCAGCGGGTTCAGTTGCAGAAATTGAAGGATGCCCGTCTGTTGTCGGCCTATATCACCATTCCCTTTTCCCCTGAGAAACTGGCTTTATCGCTATTTACGGCGGAGTTCTTGTATCATGCCCTTCGCTCTGAGCAACAGGATATCCCGTTGTTCTCCTATATCTGCAATTCCATGCAGTGGCTCGATATGTCGACTACGGGTTTTGCTAATTTCCACCTCACTTTCTTGATGCACATGAGTCGTTTTCTGGGCTTCTATCCGAATTTGGAGGTGAGAGAAGAGAGGGGAGAGGTGAGAGATGTGTCTCAGGGCGATTTGTTCTTCGATTTGCGTGAGGGGCATTTTTGTTTGACGGCTCCTACACATAGCGACTTCCTACAACCAGGTGAAGCGCGTCTTATTCACTTGATGATGCGTATGGATTTCCCTACAATGCACCTCTATCGGTTAAGTCGCATAGACCGCAATCGCATCACGGAAGTGCTCTTGCACTACTATCGTCTGCATATCCCCCAGTTCCCGGAGTTGAAGAGCCTTCCTGTCTTACGGGAGTTGTGGGCAGAGTGATGATGATAAGCTAATTTAACTACCTTAATTTATAAATGTTATGCCACGCAAAACTGATGGAATAGAAATTGAGATTCATCCTGGTCCTAAGAAGGGCGAGGATGGGAAACCGTTGCTTTACGTTCGTCCGGCGAAAGGTCATAAAAAGACTTTCAAGGAATTGGAAGAGTTCTGTACCAAGTATCGCGGGTTGCGGACTGGCGAGATAGGACAGGTGTTCGATGTGTTGATGGAGATAGCGAGCAACTGGCTGTCAGAGGGTTATCGTGTGGAAACGCCTCTCGGGTCGTTTGCTCCTAAGCTGAAGTTGTTGGGTGATCATACGGAACCACAGACTATTACGGGGCGCGACATAGTCTATACGGGCATTGACTTCATTCCCAACAAAGACTTCTTCAAGAAGGCCAGTCGTAATCGCGAGGGCTATCGGAAGAGTCAGGGAGTTGTGGGCAATAGTCAGATGTACAATCAGCAGGCAATGGATGCCGCTTTGGAGCGCTGTATGACTTTGGGCTATGCCACCATTCCTGAGTTTATGATATATAGTGGACTGAAGCGCGACTCAGCCAAGAGCTATCTTGACAGCCTTTGCGAAGGAGACCATCCACGTTTATGGAGGGTGAAGGAGAGCAGGCGTTTCCTCTACTTCCCTAAGAAAAAAGGGTAGAAGGTAGAAAAAACGGGAATGACCCTTAGGTCGCAAATATTCGGCCTCTCGCTCCAAGATATATGGGCGGGAGGCCGAATATGTTGGGGCTTGTGCCCCATTCAGGTTTCCTCACTTGCTTTTTCCTGCTACATCCCCTGCTTTTCCTTGCTATATCGGGGGATTGTACCAGTTACCTCTTATAGCAAAGCCGGCAACTCATAGAGGTGGGTACTGTTGGAACCCTTGATGAGGATGTAGCGCCCTTGTGGTTGTTCTTGGGCGATGGCGGCTTTCACCTCGTCGACATTGGCGAAGGTGCGGAAAGAACTATTGGCTTTCTGGAACTCCTCACCCACGAGCCATACCTCGTCGAAACGGGCTTCCTCCAACAGCTTGATAATCTTCTGGTGCTCCTCGTCAGACACATCGCCCAGCTCGCCCATCTTGCCCAGGATAGCCATCTTGGGCGACACCTCCATCAGTCGGAAGTTGTCGAGGGCGGCTTTCATCGACGTGGGATTGGCATTGTAGGCATCCACGATGAGGTGGTTCCTCTCCGTCTCCGTCAGTTGCGAACGGTTATTGGTGGGTACGTAGTTTTCCAGAGCGTGATTGATTTGCTCGAAGGGGATATTGTTCACGTAGCCTACGGTGATGGCTGCCAGCATATTGTCCAGGTTGTAGGCGCCAATCAGATGGGTCTGCACCTCCATCCACTCCGAAGTAAAGCCAGTCTCGGCGTCTTGCTCGCGCCAGCGGAACTTCAAGAAAGGGGCGCAAGAAACCACCTCGCCACGAATCAGGATGTCCTGGTTGTCGCTCTGTCCGTAGAAATACAAGTCGGGCTGCTGGCCTCTCTCCTGAATCATCTGCATCAGGTGCTCGTTGTCACGATTGATGAAGATGGGACAGTCGTGGCTGACGAGGAAGTCGTAGAGTTCACCCTTCGTCTTGCAAACACCCTCGAACGAGCCGAAACCTTGCAGATGAGCGCGCCCCACGTTGGTAATGAGTCCACAGTTTGGTTCGGCAGTCTCCACCAGCGTCTTGATGTCGCCAGGGTGCGAGGCACCCATTTCCACTACGGCGATATCGTGCTCGTCAGTCAGTCTGAACAGGGTCTTGGGCACACCCACATCGTTGTTGAAGTTGCCCTCCGTAGCCATCACGTTGTAGCATTCGGAGAGTACGGCACGAATCAACTCCTTCGTGGTTGTCTTGCCATTGGTGCCGGTGATGCCGACGACGGGGATGTTGAACTGACGACGGTGCTCACGAGCCAGGTCCTTGAAGGTTTGCAGGCAATCGTCCACCTTTAAGAGGTGAGAGGATGGCTCATCAATATCTTCGTCCACTATCGCATAGCTGCAACCCTTCTCCAATGCCTGAAGAGCATACTTATTGCCATCAAACGATTCGCCTCTCAGTGCCAGGAAGATGCTGCCCTCAGGACAGTTGCGCGAATCAGTCGTGATACACGGATGCTGTTGATACAGCTTGTATAATTCTTTGATATCCATTGAAAATATAATTTTGTGCAAAGGTATAAAATATTCTTCACTCTTCGCTATTCACTCTTCACTTTTTTTTGTATCTTTGCAGCAGTTATGAAATATACACTGAATTGCAACGGACATTTGCTTGATCTGAGCGAGCCACAGGTGATGGGAATTCTCAATGCCACACCCGACTCGTTCTATGCTGCCAGTCGCAAGCAGACAGAAGAGTCTATTGCAGGGCGCACACATCAGATACTGAACGAAGGCGCTGCTATCATCGACGTTGGTGCCTGCTCTACGCGTCCGGACAGTGAATCCGTCGGCGAGGAAGAAGAGATGGTGCGTCTGCGCTTCGCATTGCCTATCGTACGCCGTGAAGCCCCTCACGCTGTTGTCAGTGTCGACACCTTCCGTCCCAATGTTGCCCGGATGGTTGTTGAGGAATATGGTGTCGACCTCATCAACGACGTCGGAGTGTCTGACGAGAGCCAACATGCCATGTTTCGTATGGTGAGCAACTTACGCGTACCTTATATATATATGTCACGCAAAAGCACGATGAAAGAGGTGATGCTTGATTGTGCCGAAGCGGTTGACACACTTCGTTCCATGGGACAGAAGGATATCATCCTTGACCCCGGTTTCGGCTTTGGCAAGACGGTAGCGGAAAACTACCAGATAATGGGCGAACTGGAACGTATGCAGGCATTGCGACTGCCTGTCCTGGTGGGCATTTCGCGCAAGTCTATGATATGGAAACAGTTGTGCTGTACACCTGATGAGGCTTTGAACGGGACGACGGTGCTCAACACCATTTCGCTCCAAAAGGGTGCTTCGATACTCCGTGTCCACGATGTCCGTGAGGCAATGGAATGCGTGAAACTGGTAGCCCAACTCAACAAGTTAAAATAGTAAATAGTCAAATAGTAAATACCAAAGATGTTTTTTGAATTCGGAATAAAGGATATTATAGACATCGTCCTGGTGGCACTGATGTTGTTCTATGCCTACCGGCTAATGAAGGAGTCCCGTTCGCTGAATGTCTTTATGGGCATCCTGTTATTCGTCGTGTTGTGGCTGATAGTATCGCAGGTGTTGGAGATGAAGTTGCTGGGAAGCATTATGGGTAAGGTGCTTTCCGTAGGAGTCATCGGCGTCGTTATCCTGTTTCAGGAGGACATCCGGAAGTTCCTTTATAATGTCGGCGCTCATCAGAGTATGAGAGGACTTCGCCGTTTGTTCTCTATCGGCGAGAAGAAGGGTGATAAGGAACAGCTAAAGCGGGTCATCATGCCTATCGTGATGGCATGTATGGCTATGAGTAAGAAGCGAGTAGGTGCCCTCATTGTCATCCAACGAGCAACCCCCCTTGACGATATCGTGGCAACGGGTGAGATTATCGATGCCCGTGTTAACCAGCAGTTGATTGAAAACATCTTCTTCAAGAACTCCCCCTTGCACGATGGTGCCATGATTATCTCACATCAGCGTCTGAGAGCCGCCGGGTGTATCTTGCCCGTATCCCACGACTTGAATATCCCCAAGGAGTTAGGCTTGCGACACCGAGCAGCATTGGGTATCACCCATGAGAGCGATTGTGTAGCCATTGTCGTCTCTGAAGAGACTGGCGGCATCTCCGTAGCCATCCGCAGCAGTTTCCAACTTCGCCTGTCGGCAGAGAAATTGGAGAGCATCCTGACACAGGAACTGGCTTGAAAAAGTGAAAAATAATTAAGGCGATAGCAAATTCTTAACGCATCGTTCTTCACTCTTCATTAAAATTACTACCTTTGCACACATTGTATATTTAAATCTAATTTAATAAGTAAAACAAACTATGGATTTATTAAGTCAAATCGTAGCGCGTGCTAAGGCTAACAAGCAGCGCATCGTGCTCCCGGAAGCAGAAGAGGAGCGCACACTGACAGCAGCTGATCGTGTATTGGCTGACGACATTGCTGACATCATTCTGATTGGTAACCCCGCTAAGGTTAACGCTCTGGCTAAGGAGAAAGGACTTACCCATATCGGTAAGGCTACACTTATTGACCCCGAGAACTACGAGCGTAGCGAGGAAATGGCAGCAAAACTGGCTGAACTCCGCAAGACAAAGGGTATGACCATCGAGGAAGCCCGCAAGTTGATGAAGAACCCCCTCTACCTAGGCTGTATGATTATCAAGACAGAAGGTGCTGACGGACAGATTAGTGGTGCCCTGTCGACGACTGGTGACACGCTTCGTCCTGCCCTCCAGATTATCAAGTGTGCTCCCGGCATTACCTGTGTCAGTGGTGGTATGCTGCTCATCTCTAAGGAGAAACAATATGGCGAGGATGGTGTTCTCGTAGTAGGTGACGTTGCCGTAACTCCGATGCCCGATGCTGCACAGCTCTCGCAGATTGCCGTCTGCACTGCTCAGACCGCTAAGTCGGTAGCAGGCTTTGCTGATCCCCGCGTGGCTATGCTGAGCTTCTCAACCAAGGGCTCTGCCAAGCACGAGGTTGTCGACAAGGTGGTTGAGGCTACCAAGCTGGCTAAGGAGCTCGACCCGTCGTTGAAAATTGACGGTGAGTTGCAGGCTGATGCTGCCCTTGTTCCTTCAGTAGGTGCCAAGAAGGCTCCTGGCTCTGACATCGCCGGTAAAGCTAATGTCCTCGTATTCCCCAACTTGGAGGTTGGTAATATTGGCTATAAGCTCGTTCAGCGTCTGGGTGATGCCGTAGCTATCGGTCCTATCTTGCAGGGTATTGCTCGTCCTGTCAACGACCTCTCTCGTGGTTGCTCCGTAGAGGATATTTACTACATGGTGGCTATCACGGCTTGTCAGGCTATGGACGCAAAAAAATAGACCCACCCCCATCCCCTCCCTTTATGGAGGGGAGGAGATAGCAGAATAAACGTATTAATAATTATTTAAAAATGCCCCTATAACTCCCTTGGGTAATAACTCCTCCCCATATAGGGGGAGGCTGGGAGGGGGTCTGTCGTTATGAAGATATTAGTATTGAACTGTGGATCGTCCTCTATCAAGTACGCTTTGTACAATATGGACGACAAGAGCGTGATGACCAGTGGTGGTGCCGAGCGAGTAGGCTTGGACGGTGCCTTTGTCAAGGTGAAGCTGGCTAATGGTGAGAAGAAGCAGATTATGCATGACATCCCTGAGCATACCGAGGGTGTGAAGTTCATCTTCTCGCTGCTGACCGATCCCGAGATTGGTGTTATCAAGTCGCTCAATGAGATTGATGCCGTAGGTCACCGTATGGTGCATGGTGGTGAGAAGTTCAATCAGTCAGTAGTCCTGACCGATGAGGTGCTGAAAGCTTTTGAGGAGTGCTCTGACCTTGCCCCCCTGCACAACCCTGCTAACCTGAAAGGTGTAAACGCCGTGAAGGAACTGATGCCTGGTCTTCCCCAGGTTGGTGTGTTTGATACCGCTTTCCATCAGACAATGCCTGCAAAGGCTTATATGTATGCCATTCCTTACGAGTTGTACGAGAAGTACGGCGTGCGTCGTTACGGCTTCCACGGAACCAGTCACCGCTATGTCAGTGCTCGTGCTTTGGAATTCCTGGGCATGAAGGCTGAGGGCACCAAGATGATTACCTGTCACATTGGAAACGGTGGCTCTGTGGCTGCTGTCCTTGATGGCAAGTGTGTTGACACCTCAATGGGTCTCACCCCACTGGAAGGTCTCGTTATGGGTACTCGTTCGGGCGATATCGACGGTGGTGCCGTTACGTTCCTCGAGAAGAAACTCGGCCTCGATGCCGATGGTATGTCTAACCTCCTGAACAAGAAGAGTGGTGTTGCCGGTATTACTGGTGGTTCTTCTGATATGCGTGATGTAGAAAGTGCTGCCAAGGCAGGTGAGCCTCGTGCCAAGCTGGCTCAGGATATGTATTTCTATCGCATTAAGAAGTATATCGGTGCCTATGCAGCCGCTATGGGTGGTGTCGACGTGATTGTGTTCACCGCAGGTGTCGGTGAGAACCAGATTAGCATGCGCTCAGAAGTCTGCAAGGGTCTGGAGTTCTTGGGTGTTAAGTTCGACGAGCAGAAGAACAACATTCGTGGTGAGGAGGCCATCATCTCTGCCGACGATTCTAAGGTAAAGGTTGTTGTCATCCCCACCGACGAAGAACTGATGATTGCTACCGATACGATGAATCTGTTGTAATCAGATACGCCTTATCATAAAATTGGTCTGTACCGACTCTCGGCACAGACCATTTTTTATCTATTCCTGTAGCGCAAAAATTCTATTGCATCGTTTCTGTTATTTCCTCCTCCGTTGACAGGTTAAAATCGCCTGGTATGGTGCTCTTTAATGCAGCTGCTGCAAGCGAGTAGTTTAGTTGTTTCTGCAGATCATCATGGAAAAGGCTGATGGCATGCAACCATCCGCCCACAAAGGCATCCCCAACACCTACAGGGTCTACGACATTAGGGATGTCAGCGATGGGAGCCTGAAGTAGTTGGTTATCTGACCAAAGCAGGGCAGTGAGCGTATGATGCTTCGATGATATCTCGTTGCGCATACCCATCATCCAGTGTTTGATACGAGGATACGTGGCATGAAGCTCGTCAAACCATTCACCATACTCCTTCATCTGCATCTGGAAGGTTGAATCCAATGCTGTGAAGGGGGGCTGTGGATGTTGTGACAACCAGTCGAACTCTACGGCATCACCAAACATCATATCACATCGTGACAGCATCTTGCTCAACGTCTTGCGAGGTTCGGCACCATTATATTTCCATAGGTTCTTGCGATAGTTGATGTCAAAACAGATGGTGACACCCAACTCGTCGGCGATGTCCAATGCTTCGAAAGTAGCTTCTGCAGCCTTGGGAGATATCGCAGCCGTAATGCCTGACACATGAAAGTAGGCACAGTCTTTCAGTATCTCGCGCCAGGGAATCATGCCAGGTTGTAAGTCGTAATAGGCCGAACCGTCGCGGTCGTATATAACCTTGGCAGCTCGCATACCGGCAGCAGGTTCAAAGTAATAGGTGCCAATGCGTTTCCCTCCATACAGTATCTGACTGGTGTCCACTCCATACTGAGCCAGACTCATGGCTCCTGCATGCCCTACTGGTGTGTCTGGCAGTCGGGTGATGTATGTAACGTCTTCCCCTTGATTAGCCAGCGACACAGCAACATTTGCCTCACTGCCACCATATTTGCTGGTAAACAGGTCACCCTGAGTGAGTCGTAGTTGTCCTGGTTTCGAGAACCTCAGTAACAGTTCGCCAAATGTAACAATCTTCTTCCTCATAGTCTTTAACCTTTAACCCTCTTCATGGCTGACTCTCTCCCTCAACGTACTCCTCGAGGAACATGTGCTCTCCGTCATAGACGGCATAGGTGAACTGGCTAATCCAGTCGCCCAGTATCATCATGCGTGTGAATCGTCCCAGTTTGATGTCAAGTTCAATATGGCGGTGTCCGAAGATGAAGTAGTTGATGTTCGGGTGACTCTTCAAGTAGTCTTTGGCGTAGAGCACGAGATGCTCCTTGTCCTCACCCATGTAGTTTGGTTCGTCAGTTTGTTTGTGCTTGATATAGCTGTGTTTCGCCCATGTCAGTCCGAAACTTATCCCCCATCGCGGATGGATATTCGAGAAAGCCCATTGACAGAAACGGTTATGGAAAATGGCGCGTATCAGTTTGAACGATTTGTTGGGATCGCCCATCCCGTCGCCATGTGCCAGGAAGAACTCTTGTCCGTAGATTTCCGTTGTTTCTGGCTTCTTATGCAGGATGATGCCACACTCCTTTTCCAGATACTCGTATGCCCATATGTCGTGATTGCCTGTGAAGTAATGCACCTCCACTCCCATATCCGTCAGTTCCGACAACTTGCCCAAGAATCGTGTGTAGCCCTTCGGCACCACATACTTATATTCGTACCAGAAGTCGAACATGTCCCCCAACAAATAGATAGCAGCAGCCTTCTCCTTGATGGAGTCCAGAAATCTTACCAGTCGTCTCTCCTGCATTCTTTGATGCGGAATAGCCAACGACCCCAAGTGCGCATCGGATAAGAAATAGACGTTTTTCATTTTTCCCTTCTTCAATTCTTTAATCCTTCAATTTTCCTTTAGTCCAGTCCTAGTTCAACTTTTGCTTCCTCTGACATCATCGACTGATCCCAAGCTGGTTCAAAGACCAGGTTGACGTTTGCTGTCGTAATGCCGTCTACCGACTCTACCTTTGTACGGACGTCCTCCAGGATGAAGTCTGCTGCCGGACAGTTAGGTGCCGTGAACGTCATGTCCATATCCACGCTACCATCTTCTTGCACGTCTATCTTATAAATCATGCCCAGGTCGTAGATGTTCACTGGTATCTCTGGGTCGTAGACAGTTTTCAGCACGTCTACGATGCGTTCTTCTAATTGGGTCTTTTCTTCTTGCGTCATGTCAAATAGGTCCTTAATATCATTAAGAGTTCTTTCTTATTGATGGCAAAATTACGAAAAAATGGGCGAAGAACAAAAGAAACCCGTTTCTTTTTTATGTCAAATAATAGAAACTCGTGTTTCTCACGCATAGAACACTCTATAGATGGTGGCGTGCGGGTCGCTGTCATTCTGTGATAAAATTATAAAAAAAAGAAAAAATAAACGCCATTATTCGTTTTATTATATAATAATGTGTAACTTTGTGCCCGATTTTGCGCAAAGTCGCACATTTTTTATTTTTAGATGTTTTAATTTCAAGATGAACGTAATTACGAAAAGTATTCAATTGCCTGATGGAAGAACCATCACAATTGAGACCGGGAAAGTGGCAAAGCAGGCCGATGGCAGTGTGATGCTTCGCATGAACAACACTGTACTGCTGGCTACTGTTTGTGCCGCAAAAGATGCAGTTCCCGGAACAGATTTCATGCCTCTGCAGGTAGACTACAGAGAGCAGTACGCCGCCGCAGGACGTTTCCCCGGTGGCTTCACCAAGCGCGAGGGTAAAGCCTCGGACAACGAAATCCTGACTAGTCGTCTGGTAGACCGTGTGCTCCGTCCGCTGTTCCCCTCCAACTATCACGCAGAAGTTTATGTCAACGTAATGCTGTTCAGCGCCGATGGTGTTGACCAGCCTGATGCTTTGGCAGGTTTTGCAGCATCCGCAGCGCTGGCATGTTCAGATATTCCTTTTGAGTGCCCCATCTCTGAGGTGCGTGTAGCCCGTATCAATGGCGAGTATGTCATTGATCCTACTTTCGAGCAGATGAAGGAAGCCGATATGGATATCATGGTAGGTGCCTCAGCAGAGAACATCATGATGGTAGAGGGTGAGATGAAGGAGGTATCAGAGCAGGATTTGCTCGGTGCCTTGAAGGCTGCTATGGCTGCCATCAAGCCTATGTGTGAACTGCAGACCGCACTCTCTAAGGAATTGGGCAAGGATGTTAAGCGCGAGTACGACCACGAGGTGAACGATGAGGAACTGCGTGAGCGTATGAACAAAGAACTGTATCAACCCGCTTACGATGTAACTAAGCAGGCTCTCGAGAAGCAGGCTCGTGCCGAGGCCTTCGAGAAGATTCTCGCTGACTTCAAAGAGAAGTATGCCGCTGAGCATGCCGACATGACCGAGGACGAGCTGGAAGAGAAATATGCCATGATGGACCGCTACTACCACGACGTTGAGCGCGACGCCATGCGCCGTTGCATCCTTGACGAGGGTATCCGCCTCGATGGTCGTAAGACCGACGAGATTCGTCCTATCTGGTGCGAGGTTTCTCCGCTGCCCATGCCTCACGGAAGTTCTATCTTTACCCGTGGCGAGACCCAGTCACTGACAACGGTAACTTTGGGTACAAAACTCGATGAGAAACTGGTTGATGACGTGTTGGATAAGAGTTATCAGCGCTTCCTGCTGCACTATAACTTCCCCCCGTTCTGTACGGGTGAGGCAAAGGCTCAGCGTGGTGTAGGCCGTCGTGAGATTGGTCACGGACACTTGGCATGGCGCGCTTTGAAGGATATGATTCCTGCCGACTTCCCCTATACCGTACGTGTCGTATCGCAGATATTGGAGTCTAACGGTTCTTCGTCAATGGCTACCGTCTGCGCAGGTACACTGGCCTTGATGGATGCAGGTGTCCCCATGAAGAAGCCTGTAAGTGGTATTGCTATGGGACTTATCAAGAATCCCGGTGAGGACAAGTATGCCGTACTGAGCGATATCCTCGGCGATGAGGACCACTTGGGCGATATGGACTTCAAGACCACCGGTACGAAGGATGGTCTGACAGCTACCCAGATGGATATCAAGTGCGACGGTCTGTCGTTCGATATTCTGGAGAAGGCTTTGATGCAGGCAAAGGCTGGTCGTGAGCATATCCTGAAGTGCATCACCGATACCATCGCTGAGCCTCGTGCTGAACTGAAGCCCCACGTACCCCGTATTGAGGCCTTCGAGATTCCGAAGGAGTTCATTGGTGCCGTTATTGGCCCGGGCGGAAAGATTATCCAGCAGATGCAGGAGGATACAGGTGCTACTATTACCATTGACGAGGAAGACGGCGTAGGCAAGATTCAGGTTAGTGGTCCTAACAAAGAGGCTATTGATGCCGCAATTGCCAAGATTCGCGCTATCGTAGCCATCCCTGAGGTCGGTGAAGTCTATGAGGGTACTGTTCGCAGCATTATGCCTTATGGTTGTTTCGTAGAGTTCATGCCAGGCAAGGATGGTCTGCTGCATATTTCAGAGATTGACTGGAAGCGTTTGGAGACTGTCGAAGAGGCTGGTATCAAGGAGGGTGACAAGATTACCGTCAAGTTGCTCGAAATTGATCCGAAGACAGGTAAGTTCAAGCTTTCACACCGTGCGCTTGTAGAGAAGCCTGAGGGCTATGTGGAGCGTCCTGCCCGTCGTGAGCGTGGTGAGCGCCCAGAGCGTGGTGAGCGTCGTCCTCGTCCAGAGCGTGGTGAGCGTCGTCCTCGTCCAGAACGTGGTGAGCGTCGTGAGCGTAACGAGGAGTTCCATGAGGGTGAGAACAACGAGCCCAAGGACTTCAGCGACGAGCTCGACAAGATGGACTTTTAATGATTAAAGATTAACGGTTAATGGTTAACCGAGGTCTATATTAAAACTGGGCACTGATGTCGTGAATCGCATCGGTGCCCAGTATATTATATGGCAATCAGATATACTCATAGGGAAGAGTTGTGGAATTCATGGTCACATGCCGGAGGCATTGTGATGGGCGCCGTGTTCGGTGTGGTGTTCCTCTGGATGTCGTTCAAGGGAGACAACCCGTGGGCGAGACTAGGAGTATGCCTCTACCTCTTCGGCATGTTAGGCTCGTATGTCACTTCGACCATCTACCACGCATTGCCCCGTCGCTCGAAGTGGAAAGAGCGACTACGGCGATGGGACCATGCTGCCATTTATTGGCATATCGCAGGTTCCTATTCGCCATTGACCCTGGTGGCATTGCGGGAGCAAGGTTATTGGGGGTGGGCACTCTTCCTATTCGTGTGGACTTGTGCTGTTGCTGGCACCATTGTAAGTTTCATCCGGCTGAAGGAGCATTCCAATCTGGAAACGTTCTGTTTCATTGGCATGGGACTCTCCGTATTGGTAGCCTTTAAACCTCTAATTGACTCGGTTTCCACAGCTGCCGTTGTATGGATTATTGCCGAGGGAGTAGCCTATATCACCGGTGCCGTTTTCTACTCCCTAAATAATAAAAGGTATATGCACAGCGTGTTCCATTTCTTCGTTTTGTTGGGCTCGCTGTGCCACATCATTGCCGTGTGGGATGTATTGATGGAATACCTGTAATTTTTATTCTGCCAGAGCCAGACTCCCTTTGTTTCGTGAAAAGTGACGGTTTGTTTGGTGGTTTGGTCGAAAAGTAGTAAATTTGCACGCAAATTTGCAAATTTAACGAAATTATGGCTTATACACGTTTGACAGCTGCAGAGGCTGCAGCAATGATTAAGAATGGTGAGCACATCGCCATGAGTGGCTTTACACCCGCCGGTGTAGCCAAGGCAACAACAAAGGAACTGGCTAAGTATGCTATTGCAGAGCATGAGGCTGGTCGCGAGTTCAAGGTGGCTATCTTCACTGGTGCCTCTACAGGTCAGAGCACCGACGGTGACCTGTCTAATGCACAGGCTATCCTTTATCGTGCCCCTTACACCACGAACCCTGACTTCCGTAAGCATGTGAATGCAGGTGAAATCCCTTACAATGATTTGCACCTGAGCCACATGGCACAGGAGTTGCGCTATGGCTTCTATGGTCCGCTGGACTGGGCCATCCTGGAGGTGTGCGACATCGAAGAGGTGGGCAATGACTATCATGTCTATCTGACTGCTGCCGGTGGAATCTCGCCTACGGCTGCCCGTTTGGCGAAACACGTGATTCTGGAACTTAACTCCTTCCATAACCCCAATGCCAAGTTCATCCACGACGTCTATGAGCCGCTGGATCCCCCTTACCGCAAGGCTATCCCCATTGAGCATGTCGGCGACCGCATCGGTCAGCCATACGTTAGCATCCCCAAAGACAAGGTGGTGGGTGTCGTAGAGTGTAACATTCCCGATGAGGCCCGTTCCTTCAAGGACTCAGACCCTGTAACCGATAAGATTGGTTTCCTGACAGCTGAGTTCCTGGTGGAGGAGATGCACAAGGGACGCATCCCCAAGGAGTTCCTTCCCTTGCAGAGTGGTGTGGGCTCAACAGCCAATGCCATCCTCGGCGCCCTGGGTCAGGACAAGCACGTGCCCGACTTCAACATCTATACCGAGGTGCTGCAGGACAGCGTGGTAGCCATGATGCTGAACGGTCGTGTGAAGGATGCTTCGGCATGCTCGCTGACCGTATCGAACGACTGTCTGATGCAGGTCTATGATAATATGGACTACTTCAAGAACCACCTGACCCTGCGCCAGAGCGAGATTTCCAACTCGCCGGAGATTATCCGCCGCTTAGGTGTTATTGCTATCAATACCGCTATTGAGGCCGACCTCTATGGTAACGTGAACTCTACACATATCAGCGGTGTGAAGATGATGAACGGTATCGGTGGTTCGGGTGACTTCATCCGCAACGCCTACCTCTCTATCTTCACCTGTCCTTCAGTGGCCAAGGGTGGCGTGATCAGTTCTATCGTACCTTTCGTCAGCCATCAGGACAGCTCGGAGCACGACGTGAACATCATCGTGACCGAGCAGGGTGTTGCCGACTTGCGCGGCAAGGGTCCCATCCAGCGTGCTGAGTGCATCATCGAGAACTGTGCACACCCCGACTACAAGCAGCTCTTGTGGGACTACCTGAAGATTGCCAAGATGGGACAGACGCGTCATAACCTGCCTGCAGCCTTCGCCATGCACGATACGCTGGCTCGCAAGGGTGACATGAAGTTGACGGACTTTGCTGAATACGTGAAGTAGATTAAAGATTAAACATTAAATTCACCGCTTCGCGGTTCAGGATTTAAGTTATGGAATCAAGATTAGTTATATATAATACGCTGACGCGCCAGATGGAGCGCTTCGAGCCGTTGCATGCCCCCAACGTGGGCATGTATGTGTGCGGTCCTACCGTCTATGGCGATCCCCATCTGGGACATGCGCGTCCTGCCATTACCTTCGACTTGTTGTTCCGCTACCTGAAGCACTTAGGCTATAAGGTGCGCTACGTCCGTAACATTACGGATGTAGGTCATCTGGAACACGATGCCGACGATGGTGAGGACAAGATAGCCAAGAAGGCCCGTCTGGAACAATTGGAACCGATGGAGATTGCCCAGTACTATACCAACCGCTACCATCAGTATATGGATGCGCTGAACGTGCTGCGCCCCTCTATCGAGCCCCATGCCACCGGTCATATCATCGAACAGCAGCAGCTGGTACAGCAGATTCTGGACAATGGTTTTGCCTACGAGTCGAACGGCTCCGTGTATTTCGACATCGAGGCTTATAACAAGAAGTTCAAGTACGGCATCCTGAGTGGCCGTTCGCTGGAGAATATCAAAGACGAGAGTCGCGAGTTGGCCGGTGTCGGTGAGAAGAAGAACCAGGCCGACTTTGCCCTGTGGAAGAAAGCCCAGCCCGAGCACATCATGCGCTGGCCGTCACCCTGGAGCGACGGCTTCCCCGGCTGGCACTGCGAGTGTACAGCAATGGGTCGCAAATATCTGGGCGAGGAGTTCGATATCCACGGCGGTGGCATGGACCTGGTGTTCCCCCACCACGAGTGCGAGATAGCCCAGGCACAGGCCTCGATGGGTCATCCCGCCGTGAAGTACTGGATGCACAACAACATGCTGACCATCAACGGCAAGAAGATGGGCAAGTCGTACAACAACTTCATCACGCTGGAGCAGTTCTTTACCGGCAATCATCCGTTGCTGGAGAAGGCCTATTCACCGATGACCATCCGCTTCTTCATCCTGTCAGCCCATTATCGTGGCACGGTAGACTTTTCGAACGAGGCACTGGTGGCAGCTGAGCGCGGACTGGAGAAGTTGATGAATGCCATTGCCGACATGGACCGCATCCAGCCCGCCGACAAGTGTGATGCCGAGACGGAGAAGGTGGTTAAGGCACTGCGCCAGAAGTGCTATGACGCCATGAACGACGACCTTGCCACTCCGCAGGTTATCAGTAACCTTTTCGAGGCATGTACCGTCATCAACAAGTTGGTAGACCACAAGGCAACCATCTGTGCCGACTGCCTGCAGGAGCTGAAGGACACCATGCACCTCTTCGCCGAGGACATCTTGGGACTCAAGGCCGAGAAGAGCGGTACCAACGACGAGCGTGAGGCCGCCTTCGGCAAAGTCGTGGACATGGTGCTGGAACTGCGTGCCAAGGCCAAGGCCGACAAGGACTGGGCTACGTCAGACAAGATTCGCGACGAGCTGGCTGCCGCCGGCTTTGAGGTCAAGGACACCAAGGACGGTGTCACCTGGAAACTGAACAAGTAAGGGTTAATACAGGTAGAAAATCCTGTCCATCATACGCCACTTCTCATCAGAGGTGGCGTTTTTGCTGCATTGCTGGAACTGAGCGACATACGCCTCCCATTCAGCCTGACGGGGTAGGGTGGCGAGGCGAGCCATCGCCGTGTCCCAGTCGAAGTCGAGAGGTGTCTCCACAATCATGAACAGGCGCGCCCCGAGGATGTAGATTTCCATTTCGAGAATGCCGACACTACGGATGCCCTGCTTGATCTCGTCCCAGAAGTGGTCACGGTCGTGCGCCTCCTTGTATTTCCTGATTAACTCCGCGTTGTCGCGCAGGTCCATGGTCTGGCAATAGCGCTTCACGGGACCATGGTATTCCTGTACCTTGTAGCCTTCAGTTTTCATTGTTCGTATGCTGTTTTAGTCATGTAAATGGCAATCATATCCTCCCACATCTTGCTCACGGGCATGTACACCAAGCCTTTGTACGGGTCGTCAGAACCCCACGAGTTCTTCATCACATAGTATTGCCGCTGCTGCTCGTCATGAGCCATTCCGACCACCTCCATGGCATGTCCTCGGCTCTCCCAGCAGACGGGGTGTCGATGGTGCAGAGCCCGGTCTACGTGCGTCTTCAGCGTGTCCAGCGGGACATTCAGCAATCGGTTGTGCTCCCAATTGTCGGGCACCGGCACGTCCACCTTCTGATAATACGGCGAGTCCGGCCAGCACGTCAACGACAGGTACTCGTCGGGTGCACAAACCGAGTGGGCAAACTCCTGTGGCGTGTATTTCGCGCCGAGCATGAAGACCCATTTCGGCAGGGGCAAGTCGGGCGTGGCGTCGTCGGGCATCACGTCGTAGCCTACGATGCCATGGCGGCCTATCATGTTGAGCGCCGTCTGACACATGGCGCGGTGATTAGAGTTGATAGTTGATAGTTGATAGTTGATAGTTTTGTAATCTTCCAACTTGCGCCCGACATAGACGGGTGACAGGTTTACCGAGTCGCCTCGCAGGATGTGTTCCGTCTCGATGGTAGCCAACATGGCGTACGCCCAACAGAGTTCCGACTTGCCCTGGTTCTTGACGGGCGTCATGGGCAACAGCACATCGTGGACAAACACCTTTGGCTGGCGGTTGGCGCATCCCGTGAGCAGCAATGCCACCACCATGAAGACAGCAGACCGTATTTTCATTCGGCGACGGGCTCCAGTTTGATGTAGAAGAGGTTGACGCTCTTATCTTTTGTCAGCTTATAACTGCCGGGCTCCAAGACTTGGCTGTATGTGCTGGCAGAACCAGTTATCTTCGTTCCGTTAATCTTGATGCTGGCAGTCTCGGTGTCAGCAAAGTAGAGCGTCATCTGACGCTTGTCAGTCAAGACGAACTGGATAGAGGTGGCAGTCTCCATTTTCAGGCAGGTGGTATATTCCACCCCGTCGACGGTAGCCTTTCCTTTGCTGTTAGAACCATTACCGACAACCGTAAAGAACGTGTTGGACGGCACCCCCGTTTTGTCGAAGGAGCATGTGATTGTTCCCTCCGGCATGGGAACGTCGCCACCCCCTTGTTCTTCCTCTGATGAGTCCTCTTCGCCAAAGATGCCCAGTAGACTTGTCTGATAGCTGTCAAGCAGGCTGCCCAGGGTGGAATCGTAAGCAGCGTCGGTGTCGTCGCTTCCCACATTGTCAGGGAAAGTGTAAGAGAAGTCGCCATGATCCATGCGGCCGGCACCATAATATCCCGTAACGAGGGCGGGAACATCGTCGGCAGCCACTGCGTCGTAGTTGTACATGAGTGCGGCATCGGTATCGAAGTTGTTGTAAGCGGTTGCTCCCTGCCTCGTCAGTTCCGTAGCAGGCACCTGTTCACTGCGTGCAGCCGTCTCGTAGGCATCGTAGCCCGTAGCAGCGAGATTGTTCTGGGTGTAATATCTGAAATTGGAAATAGTCTTGTCGAAATGATTGCCGTAAGCCTTGATCATTCCGCCGTCCTCATCCGAGAAGGTGCCGCTGCCCAAGGCATCCGTGCCCTGCATCGACGACAGGATGGGCTTCTTGGTTTTCAGGAAATAGTTGTTCTCCACAAAGACGCTGGAGCCGGAAGTAGCTCCCACGCCATATTTGGCTACGTTGTCGAAGTAGTTGTTCCAGACATGTACGGACATGGTGCGTACCCGCGGATGGCGCGAGTCGGAATGGTCGAACCAGTTGTGGTCGTAGGAGATAAAGTTAGGCCCGCTCTCACTCTTCATGCCGAACATATTGGTCTTGCCCGTATCCCAGAAACGGTTGTAGGAAACGGTGACCAGCTTAGAGTCAGCCTTCACGTCGCATGAGCCATCGCCCTTGGCGTGGTCGCCGCCCCCATTAGGCCCATAGAAGAAGTCCATGTGGTGAATCCAGATATTAGCGTTGTCCGTGTCGAGCGACAGGCCGTCGTCCATGCAGCGCATGATGCCGAGGTTGCGGAACTCCACACTCTTGCTGTTACGCACGAGGAATCCAAAGCCGTGAATGGTGGCATCGTCGCCGATACCCTCGAAGGTAAGGTTCAGTTCGGAATCGGCCTTGCGCCCTTTCACCTGAATGCCCTCTTCGCTACTGCCAATGGCGTCAAGGTCCGCCTTCTTGATAAGTCCGATGAAGCGGAAGGCAATAGGAGTCTTGTCTTCCCCTTTTTCGTAGGCAGCAATGATGGCCTGAAGACCCACACAGGGGTTTTGTGCAGCACCTGCCACATCGGTGGAAATGGTCTTGGCATTGTTTTTCGTCACATACAGCACCTTGGCTCCAGCCTTCAGCGTACCGTCAGCCTTGTAGGCGCCCGGCTCATAACCGTCCTTGAAGGCAAAGCCCTGCCGACTGTAGCCCTTCACTTCCAGCGGTCCCGTCTCGCTGGCAAATGCGGTCAGTTCCGTGCCGTCGCCATTCACGGGCACTACCTTCAGCTGATAGTTGTCGGCAGCCTGCAGGCCAACCACGTCGGCGCGCCCGTAGGTGCCGTAGTTGCGCACCAGTTCACGGTCTATCTTGGTGTAGTCGGCATACTGTCCGCCTTTCACATAGACGTTGTAATTGCGGATGTTGCCATACACGCCGAACTTGACGTAGGCAGCCTCCAGCCAGCCCTTAGCCTCCTGGATGTTCACCCGGTCGGTAATCGCCTTGGCAAAGGAGATGGCAGCCACCGTGTTGTCGTATCGGTCCTGACCCGCCATGACCTTGCCGTTGTCGAAAGTCATCTCGTGGATGTCTGCCGTGTTATAGTATTTCGAGGTGCCGTCAGCGAGCTTCAGCTGTACCTGGTTCTTGGTGGCGTCCTGCTTGACGTCGTTCTGCGCCAGTGTGCCCGTGGCCATCATCAGGGCGAGCAGGGTGAAGAGTGATGTGATATGCTTCATTGTTGGTTTCCTCCCTTATTTAATCAGAACTTTCTTGCCGTCTATCACGTAGAGCCCGGGCTCGAGACCGGCCATGCTCTTTCCCGCGTACACCCCTTTCAGCGTGTATATCGCCTTGCCTTCCAGTCCCGCCTGTCGGGCGATGGTGATGCGCTCCTCGATGCTTGTGGCACCCTCGAAGCTGATGACCACCTCCGCCATGTCGAACGTGGCGTCGGCCGTCCCGTCGTTATACTTGACGGTCATCTTGTCGCCGTCGAAGGTAATCTTCTGTATTTTCATGCCGTCGATAGTGGTCTTGTCGCCATCGTCTGCCATGACGGCGGTGCAGAGCAGCAGCAGGCTGCCAGTCCATAGAATCTTCTTCATATTCCAGTAGTTTGATTTCGTCTGCAAAGGTACGCATAATATTCGGTTTACCGTACCATTCCGCCCGATTTCTTCGCCGAGGCGGTTCCTTGGGGGGTATAGTTTATTGTCATACCGGGTTTCCATAAAATCACAGGTGTTGGGATTATTATCCTCCCGGGTTGCTATAAAACCTCATGTGTTGGGTTGATTGTCCTCCCGGGTTGCTATAAAACCTCATGTGTTGGGTTAATTGTCCTCCCGGGTTGCTATAAAACATCATGTGTTGGGTTGATTGTCCTCCCGGGTTGCTATAAAACCTCATGTGTGGGGATTATTATCCTCCCGGGTTGCTATAAAGCCACGGGGGTGATTTGTTGGAAAAATCCTTGGCGGTATGGTGGAAAATGCGTAACTTTGCCCCAAAAACCAGAAATAGGAGGTAAGCGTATGTCGTATTATTCATGGTGTAGTCGGCCGCCGAGGAAGTATCAGGGCCAGCCACAGTGGACAGTTGACGATTTGTACATCTCGCCCTTCACGGCGAAGCGGCGGTATGACGAGGAGGGTGAGCCGCACTACGAACCGATAGCGCGCAACCTGAACCCGACGGGCGTGAAGGTGATGGACCACTACCTGCAGCGGCTGACCGAGGGCAAGGACGTGCTGAAGGATTTCTGTCCCATCTACGGCCTGCGCACCGAGGACATGGACTCGCTCATCTACATCCTGACGGGCATGAAGGGAGAGGACTTCCGCACCGCCTACCAGCTGCGGATGGCCGACGACCTGCTGCGCTACACCGACCTGCCTATCAAGGACGTTGCCCGCCGCTCGGGACTCGGTTCGCACTCCAACTTCTGCGTCTTCATTCGCCGCAATCGTGCGCAGTCGCCCACACAGCGACGCATGATACTGCAGCAGAAGCACGACGCCGGGCGCTATAAGTTGTGATTTCTGCCCAAAAAGCATGCGTATGTCACCGTTATTTCGTAATTTTGCACCCATGGAAATGAAAGACTTTGAAATCATGGCACCCGTAGGCAGCCGCGACTCGCTGGCTGCAGCACTCAAGGCGGGCGCCGGCAGCGTGTATTTCGGCGTCGAGCAGTTGAACATGCGCTCGCACTCCGCCAACCACTTCACCATCGACGACCTGCGCGACATCGCCGCCACGTGCAAGGAGCACGGCGTGAAGTCGTACCTGACGGTGAACACCATCATCTACGGTGAGGACATCGCGCTGATGCACCAGATTATCGATGCCGCCGTTGAGGCCGAGATAACGGCTGTCATAGCCTGCGACATCGCCGTGATGACCTACTGCCGCCAGCAGGGCATGGAGGTGCACCTGTCCACGCAGCTGAACATATCGAACATCGAGGCGCTGAAGTTCTACGCCCAGTTTGCCGACGTCGTCGTGCTGGCGCGCGAGCTGAACCTCGACCAGGTGGCCGAGATTCACCGACAGATTGAGCAGCAGCACGTCACCGGACCCAGCGGCGAACTGGTGCGCATCGAGATGTTCTGTCACGGCGCCCTCTGCATGGCTGTCAGTGGCAAGTGCTACATGAGCCTCGACAACACCGGGCGCTCAGCCAACCGCGGCGCCTGCATGCAGATATGCCGCCGCAGCTACATCGTCACCGACCGCGAGACGGGCACCGAGCTGGAAATCGACAACAAGTACATCATGTCGCCCAAGGACCTGAAGACCATCCGCTTCATCGACCGCATGATGAAATCAGGTGTGCGGGTGTTCAAGATTGAAGGCCGCGCCCGCGGTCCCGAATATGTCTTGACCGTAGTACAATGCTACCGCGAGGCCATCCAAAGCGTGCTGGACGGCACCTTCACGGAAGATAAAAAGGATGCTTGGGACGAGCGACTCGCCACCGTCTTCAACCGCGGCTTCTGGGACGGCTACTACCAAGGACAGCTGTTGGGCGAGTGGAACAAGCACTACGGCTCGTGCGCCACCGAGCGCAAGCAATACATCGGCAAGGGTGTGAAATACTTCTCCAAGCTCGGCGTGGCGGAGTTCACCGTCGAGGCCGACACCTTCTCCGTGGGCGACAAGATGCTCATCACCGGTCCCACCACGGGAGCACTGTACGTCACCGTCGACGAAATCCACGACGACGACAGCAGCATACAGACCGCCCAGCAAGGCACGCGCGTCAGCATCAAGGTGCCCGAGAAGGTAAGACCCAGCGACAAGCTCTTTAAAATAATCAGATTAGAAAATAAATCGTAAATAGTAAATAGTCAAATTGTAAATTAGCATCATGGCAACAATCAACGAAATACAAGACGAAATTATCGAGGAGTTCTCCGGTTTCGACGACTGGATGGACAAGTATCAACTGCTCATAGACTTAGGCAATGACCAGGAGCCGCTCGATGAGCAATATAAGGTAGAGCAGAACTTGATAGACGGCTGCCAGAGTCGTGTGTGGCTGCAGGCCGACTATGAAGATGGCGTCATCCGCTTTACTGCCGAGAGCGACGCGCTGATCGTAAAGGGCATCGTGGCACTGCTCATCCGCGTGTTGTCAGGTCATACCCCGCAGGAAATCCTGGACGCAGACCTGTACTTCATCGAGAAGATTGGATTGAAGGAACACCTGTCGCCCACGCGTTCGAATGGCCTGTTGGCGATGGTCAAGCAGATGAGAATGTACGCCTTGGCGTTTAAGACGAAGGAGGGTTAACGGGCTGAAGCGGCTCGCAGCAACTCATAGTCTTCGATTTTCTGCAGATAGTGTTGGCGGAAGTCACGCCAATGATAATAAGGGGCGATGTCTGTCGGAATGGGCAGCTTCGCCTCTTGTTCGTTCAGCAGCACCTTAAAGATGACGTCTTCGTCTTGCGCGTCTTGACGGTAGAAAACAAACTGGACATTGCTGGCCATGGGGAACACCAGACTGGCCCACCACCCGTTGGGCTCCAATTGCTCAAGGTCGTCGGTCACGAAATCAAATCCGTTGAGTCCAAGAAGGCAGACGAGCGGCAGGATAACCGTTTCGTGCCCGAAGCGAAGATGGGCACCGCGACGGTCGGTGCGGATGATGCTGTCGGCATCTTCAATCATCTTGCGCAACAGTTTGCGTTGCGTATAATGTTGGTGTCCTGAAGTAAACGGAGACGGACCGTGCATGATGTACCACCAGGCATTCTCGTTTTGCCAGAAACGGTGTATCTCCTCGTAAGTGAAGAGGTCTATGAGGCTTGTCCGTTCGTTCATACGGGTGTTCTGCTGGATGAGTGCCGTCTTTAGCAGATAGTAGTTCAGCCATTGCTTGCTAATCATCTGGCTGACGGTGTCGGGGTTGATGAAGAGCAGGTTCATCAGTCGGGGATTCTGCTCTCTGGACTGGCAGAAATGAGCGAACACCTGGTAGCCTCGACGGCTTTTCATACTGTCGCGCAGTTGCTGGTCTTGGTAGTTCAGATACCACGCGTCTTGTTTGGAGGCATGCAGGCTGATGGCAAGCCTTGGATGCAGTGCGGCAAGTTGTGCCACGGCAGACCCCATGGACAGGATGCAGCGGTTGGCTGTTGTGCTGCGGGCATCGATGAATGCACTGTCGCGGAACACCTCGGGGAACCGTTCCGACATGCGTCGTGCAATATGGCGGTGCTGTTGCTTGCCAAGTCCGGTCAGGTCACCCCAGCGACCTTCCGAGTCTTCGATAATCTGGCGCAGTTCGTGCAGCACATCCTTTCCGATGGGAGTCAACTGGTTCATGCTGTCCGCTTTGCACAGCATGTTATAGGGAATGTCGTAGCCTTTGCGATTGCTGAGGTATCGGGAACCATGTCGCCCGTAGTGGCTGATATAGAAAGGCTGTTTGCCAGCCGGAGGCGGTGTCATCTGGGGTTGTATGCTGTCAGGATAGATGCAGTAGTTGCTGGCAGAGAAGTTACGGTTCTTCGTAATGAAATCGAACGCGTTTTGTGCAGCACATGACAGGCTGATGACTGCCGTCAGAAATAATAGCAACCGTTTCATGGCTTTTCCCTCCTTTCATTCAGCAGTTCCAGTCTCTTGAGGCAATAGGTGCGGAAAGTGCTCCACTTGTAGTAGGGCGACTGTTTGGTCGGTAATGGCAGTGTGATTGCCTTGCCGTCCACGAGTACTTTTACCAGCACGTCCTGGTCGTCCAAATGGCGACGATAGAATACCAGCTGGATATGATTGCCTTCGGGAAACAGTCCCACCAATGGTGTCGTGGACGTCTCATGACCATAGCGCAGGCTGATACCAGGCAATGGTTGTGTGATACAACTGTCTGCCTCGTCAATGATTTTCCGTAACAGCTGATGCCAGGCCTGTGGTTGGTCGTGCTGTTGGTCCAGATAACCTAAGTCACGTCGCGTGGCATTGTGGTGGATGTTCAGGTTGGGATAGAATGTGGACAGTTGTACCATCGCGTTTTCCATGGCAAGGATGCAGCAGGCATTGGTCATGCTGCGAGCATCTACGGGCATCTTGTCGACAAACACCTCGGGGAAGTGTTCCACCATTTGACAGATAACGGTTCTTTCCTTGTGAGCCGCAGAATCAGTGAGCACATACTCGTTGACTTGGCCGTTGTGTTGCAATTCGTGTCGTCCGTAATGACTGATATAAAAAGGCTTCATACCAACAGGAGCTGGCGTCAAGGACTTTTGAGCCCAAGCCAACAGACAGGCCGCAAAAGTGAATAGCATTGACAATAGTGCCTTTTTCATAAAAGATTTTTCTCTTTGGAGTGCAAATATAAGAAAAAAGTCGTATATTTGCAACATAAAACTATAAAAAAGTAACTATCATGGCAAAGAATCAGAACTGGCAGGACGATTATTGGCTGCTTGTTATGCAGCTATACCTGCGTAAACCCGTTGGTGTGAAACCCATGTATAGTCGTGATGCTATCTTCCTGTGCTTGGAGTTGCATTTAGCACCAGAACAGCTCTTTGCACGACAGTGTGAGATAGCCAATTTGGAAACACCGCGCATAGAACGTATCTGGCAGGAGTATGGACGTAATCCCAAGCGCTTGACACGTGCCGTGAGCTTGTTGCGCAACATGATAGGATTCAATAGCAGTGGAGACTTTTATGATGGTGTCGAGGTGGAAGAGACCTTTGAACGTGACTTCCACCCGTTAGAGGGAGAGGAGCGCCTGATGCCCATCTCCTTGGTCTTGATTCTCGACCTGTATTTCCGGTTGACACCTATTACGATGGTGGCTGAGACTCCCGAGGTCCGCAATATGGCCAGCCTGTTGAAAGTGCCAGTGTCCGTGGTTGTCGACGTGCTGAACATCTTTCAGCACTGTGACCCTTATCTGCATCGTCGTGATGTTATCGTTCATCCGCTGATGACTGCCTGTCAGCAAATCTGGGACCGCTATGGGAATATGGATATCCGGCAGTTGGCTTCCTATGCAGTCCAGTTGCGGGCCTACTATCTGTAATCTCAGTATAAAAAATATTGATTTTATTTTGTCCTGCTCTTAATAATTAGTACCTTTGCACACGATTATGGCACAAGAGCAAGTTCAGGTACAGGATTTGGCGCAGCAACAAAAGCTGACACAGACGATTACGAAGCAACAGTTGTTGCAGGCGCAATTGACTGAACTGCCTATTACGCAACTGCAGGAAAGGGTCAATGCGGAGATGGATGACAATCCCGCTTTGGAGATATCAACAGAGCCTGCTGACGATGCTGCTTACTCCGAGACACCTGATACCATAGAAACCCCAGAGACTTTCGAACAAGAAGAACGCCAGTCGGCGCTTGATGCCGCCTTGGAGTCGATAGGGCGCGATGACGAGGATCTGCCTGTCTATCATGGAGGAATGTCAAACCAAGAGGAGCGCGAGGAAGTGGTCTATGGACAGACCGAGTCTTTCTATGACCAGCTGAAGAACCAGATGGGTATGGCAGAACTCACTGAGCAGGAGGAACGTGTGATGGAATACCTTATCGGTTCGCTTGACGACGACGGACTCTTGCGCAAGCCGCTTCATAGCATTGCCGACGAACTGGCTATCTACCATAACGTGGATGTGTCTGAACAGCAGATAGAACGTGTGTTGCGCAAGTTACAGGAGTTTGACCCTGCAGGCATTGGAGCCCGTTCGCTGCAGGAGTGCCTGTTGCTACAGATACAGCGCCGTAAACCTTCAAACCTGAAAGCGCTGATGCTCCAGACTATCGAAGACTATTTCGAACTGTTCACCAGAAAGCATTGGGATAAGTTACAGCAGCAACTACGACTGACCGACCTACAAGCCGAGGTGTTGATTCGTGAGTTACGTAAACTCAACCCTAAACCGGGCACTTCCTTGGGAGAGGTGGTAGGGCGCTCCGTACAACAGATAACCCCCGACTTCATTATCGACACACAGGACGACGGTACGGTGACATTTACACTCAATGGTGGCGACATTCCCGAACTCCACGTGTCACAGTCGTTCACCGATACATTGAAGGAATACCAGACGAACAAGGATAATATGAGTCGTCAGATGAAGGAGGCACTGCTTTATACGAAGAAGAAGGTGGATGCCGCCCAGAGTTTTATAGAAGCCATACAGGTACGTCGCCATACGCTTATTGTCACCATGCAGGCAATCATCCAGTGGCAGCACCGTTTCTTTGAAGAAGGCGACGAGGCCTTATTACGTCCTATGATACTGAAAGATATTGCTGAGAAGACCGGACTCGACTTGAGCACCGTCTCACGTGTCAGCAATTCCAAATATGCCCAGACCCGTTGGGGCACGTTCCCTTTGCGCTATTTTTTCAGTGGATATGTTTCCGCTGAAGGCGAAGAACTCTCCACGCGGGAAATCAAGGCTGCCTTGCGCGACCTCATAGCTGCTGAGGATAAGCGTTCGCCAATGAGTGACGATATGCTGACTAAGGAATTGGCCAAGAAAGGCTATCCCATAGCCCGTCGCACCGTCGGAAAATATCGTGAGCAGCTTGGTATACCTGTCGCACGTTTGCGGCGTTCGTAATGATTTTGAATGAGAAGGATATGAGAAGAGAGAAACAGATCATTCTTGCTGCGCGCATCATTAGCATGGTTTTTACACCGTTCTATCTGCCGATGCTTGGACTGATAGTGCTTTTCTTGTTCAGCTATCTCAGCATCTTCCCCTTTTTCTATAAGTTGGAAGTGCTCACCTTGTCCTATCTGTTTACGATTCTTCTGCCCACGGTACTGATACATATGTATCGGAGATATCAGGGATGGAACTTGATAGAACTGGGTCACCGCGAGCGGCGTATGGTGCCCTACATGATTTCCATCGTGTGTTATTTCGTATGCATCTATGTGATGGAATGGCTCCATATGCCTCATTTTATGAGTGCAATCGTCATTGCTGCCCTATTGGTGCAAATCGTGTGTGCACTGATTAACCTCTGGTGGAAAGTTTCCACCCATACCGCTGCCATCGGCGGGGTGGGAGGAGCACTGTTCGCCTTCGCTGAATACCTGAACTTCAATCCTGTGTGGTGGCTTTGCCTGATATTCCTCGTAGCAGGTTTGTTAGGTACCAGTAGAATGATTTTGCGACAGCATAGTCTGGCACAGGTAGTTGTCGGTTTCTGGGTTGGTTTCCTGTGTGCCGCCATCGTGGTTCTTATGATATAGAATGCAAAACCGTAAAAAATAAATAGAATGAATCCTATCGTAAGCATTATCATGGGCAGTACGAGCGACCTGCCCGTTATGGAGAAAGCCTGCAAGTTGCTCAACGAGATGCAGGTACCTTTTGAGGTCAATGCGCTGTCTGCCCATCGAACCCCTCAAGCAGTAGAAACTTTTGCTAAGGAAGCTAAGGGACGCGGTTTGAAAGTGATTATTGCAGCAGCGGGTATGGCTGCTGCCTTGCCTGGTGTGATAGCTGCCTCAACGACGCTGCCTGTCATTGGTGTACCTATCAAGGGCATGTTAGACGGATTGGATGCCATGCTTAGCATCATTCAGATGCCCCCGGGCATTCCTGTGGCAACGGTAGGTGTCAACGGTGCACAGAACGCTGCTATCCTGGCAGTCGAGATGCTTGCTCTGAGCGATGAGGCTATTGCCCAGCGCCTTGCTGACTACAAGAGTGGGCTGAAAGAGAAGATAGAGAAGGCCAACAAGGATTTGGCGGATGTGAAATATGAATTTAAGACCAATTAGTCCAATGAGTCCCATTAGTCCCATAAGTCCTATACATCGAAGACCCACCACTGTCGCCCATGTGGGACAGATAACCATTGGTGGTAACAACCCTATTCGTATCCAGTCGATGGCTACGAAGGATACCAATGATACAGAAGGTTGTGTGGCTCAGGCCAAACGCATCATTGACGCTGGTGGCGAACTGGTTCGTTTCACCACTCAGGGTACCCGTGAGGCAGAGAATATGAAGAACATCTCGGCCCGTCTGAAGGCTGATGGCTACATGACACCACTGGTGGCTGACGTCCACTTTACGGCTCACGTAGCTGATGTGGCAGCACAATATTGCGAGAAGGTACGTATCAATCCTGGTAACTATGTTGACCCAGGACGCACGTTCAAACACTTGGAGTACACTGACGAGGAGTATGCCGAGGAACTGAAGAAGATTGAAGCAAAGCTCGTTCCTTTCCTGAACATCTGCAAAGAGCACCATACCGCCGTGCGTATCGGTGTGAACCACGGTTCGCTCTCCGACCGCATTATGTCGCGTTATGGGGATACTCCGGCGGGCATCGTCGAGAGTTGTATGGAGTTCCTGCGCATCTTCAAACGCGAGCATTTCGACGATGTGGTCATTAGCATCAAGGCTTCTAACACCGTTGTCATGGTGACAACCGTCCGCCTGTTGGTTCAGACAATGGATCAGGAAGACATGCACTATCCCTTGCACCTGGGTGTGACGGAAGCCGGTGAGGGTGAGGATGGACGTATCAAATCAGCTCTCGGTATCGGTGCCTTGCTCACTGAAGGCATTGGAGACACGATTCGTGTATCATTATCTGAAGAACCCGAGTGTGAGATTCCTGTAGCCCGTAAACTGGTAGATATGATTCCTGAATGTGCCCAACTGCGTGCAGAGGCTGAGGCAAGCATCAAGGACGACACCATCACGCTGACCATGGATGCTCCCGACTGGGAGACTTTCCAACTCAAAGCTGCGATGGCTGTTGGTGCTCTGCTGATCGACCGCAAGGCCACGAAACTGGTCATAAAGTCCATGAGCCCTGTTGGCTCCAAGAATCTTGTCGAACTTGCGGACGCTATCCTGCAAGCAGCCCGCATCAAGTTCACCAAGACGGAATACATCTCTTGTCCTGGATGTGGACGTACTTTGTATAACTTGCAGGACACCATTGCCCGCATCAAGGCAGCAACAAGTCATCTGGTAGGCTTGAAGATCGGTATCATGGGCTGTATTGTCAATGGTCCTGGTGAGATGGCTGATGCCGACTATGGCTATGTTGGCGCAGGACGCGGCAAGATATCCCTCTATAAGCAGAAAGTCTGTGTAGCGAAGAACATTCCCGAGGATGAAGCTGTCGACCGACTCTTGCAGCTTATCGCAGAGAATGAATCTATTAAGTGAGCTGAAGCCATTCCGTGTCGCCTTATAGCATCTTGCGGTAGCAACGATGACGACGATACGGAGTGGCTTCCAAGTATTGCCATTGCGACAGCACACCTTCGTTGCTCTCCATCTGCGGACCTGTGATAGCCCACTCGAAGTGGTAGCGTTGGAACCAGCGGATGAGATCGTCGAAGATGAGCGCATTAGCACCCTTGGGGCGATATTCGGGCAATACACCGATAAGCAGCAAGTCGACGAGTGGTGTCTTGTGCCATTTGAGGACTTTCAGCATGTGCCACCATCCGAAGGGCAGGAAACGACCGTCATGTGTCTTCTGCATAGCCTCAGAGAACGAGGGGAAGGTGATGCCGAAACCGACTAGTTTGTCACCATCCATGATTCCTGTCACTAAGTTCAGGTCGGCTATCTTAATGTAGTCATTTACCAGTTTGTTAATCTGGCGATCGGACAACTGGCTGAAACCATAGAGATCTTTATAGGTGGCATTAAGCAAATCAAAGACCTTACAACCCCATCCCTCATCAATCAGTTCCTTGCGCGTAAACTTATGAACACGCAGACCATAGCGTTTACGCACCATTTCGGTGATTTTTGAGAACTTCTCCGGCACGACTTCAGGCACTTTCACCTTCATCTCCACGTAGTCATTGTCTTTCTTGAAACCCTGCATCTGTTCCATGTGTTGTGGATAGTAGGGGTAGTTATAGTTGACGTACATGGTGGATAGCTGGTCGAAACCGTCAACAAGCATGCCTTCGCGGTCGGTGTCAATGAAGCCCAAGGGTCCGGCTATCTCCGTCATGCCCTTGCTCTGTCCCCATTTCTCAACAGCTTGTAACAAGGCAGAACTGACAGCGATGTCGTCGATAAAGTCGAACCATCCGAAACGTACCTGATGGCAGTTCCATCGTTCATTGGCACGTCGGTTGATGATAGCTGCCACACGGCCCACCATCTTGCCGTCTCGGAAAGCCATGAAATAACAGGCTTCACAACATTCAAAGGAGGGGTTTTTATCTTGTCGCAGTGTCATTATCTCATCCCTGTATAGATAAGGCACAGCACAGTTGTTGCCGCGATACAAATCGTAGTAGAACTGGACGAACTGTACCAGTTCTTTATGGTTAGTCACTTGTTTGATTTCAATCGTGCTCATTCTTTATGTTGAGTTAAAATCGACCAAAGGTCGAGTTCTCATTTTTCTTTTCAATGTGCAAAGATACAAAATAAAATGAAAATGTATCATGAGAAAGTGGAATTTTTGGCATAAAAGTTAAACGAAAACGAATTACGAACGTCTTAATAAAAATTTATTAGAACAAATAAAGTATAGTAACAATGAAAAAAATGATTTTGATGGCCGTAACGATGATGGCCACACTTACCGTAAGTGCACAGAACCAAGGAGATTGTAAAAAGAAATGTGATATGAACGAGAAAAAATGCGAAAAGGAATGCTGCCAGAAGACGCGCAGTGCCAGTTTCCTCTATGAGAAGGATTTGAAGTGGGAAGATGCAGAGCCGGGTGTACAGCGCCAGATCATGGGCTACGACGGTCAGCTGATGGTTGTAAAGGTTAAGTTTGAGAAGGGTGCCATCGGCAAGCCCCACAGACATTATCACACTCAGGCCACCTATGTTGCCAGTGGTAAGTTCGAACTGACCATTGACGGTGAGAAGAAAATCCTGAGTGCTGGCGACGGCTATTATGTGGCTCCTGATGTGCTTCACGGTGCCGTATGTCTGGAAGCCGGTGTGCTGATTGACACGTTCAGCCCTATGCGTGCTGATTTCTTGGGCAAGAAATAAGATAAAACAGTACAACCATGAAACGGCTGACCTTATATGTTGCAATCTTCCTTGTCGCCTTGTCTGCAAAGGCTGGCGACAAGGAGGTAGAGCAGACCATGCGCCGCGCCACGCAATACATGATGGACGTGGCATCTTACAAAGGTGGATTCGTATGGAACTATCTGCCTGATTATTCGCGACAGTGGGGTGAGCTGGAGGCTTGGCGTACGATGGTGTGGCTTCAATCACCAGGTACGCCAGACATCGGACAGGTGTTGCTGGATGCCTATCATGTGACGGGCGACGAATATTATTACGACAGTGCCTGCAAGGTGGCACGTTGCATCATACATGGTCAGCAACCCTCAGGAGGTTGGAACTATATGTTCGACTATGAGTCGGAGGAGACCACGAAACGCTGGTATGCTACTATCGGTCGTCAGGCGTGGCGATTGGAGGAGTTTCAGCATTATTATGGCAATGCTACTTTCGACGACGAAGCAACGATGCACAGTGCTGAGTTCCTGCTCCGCATCTACCTGGAGAAAAAAGATCCTGAGTTCCATGCCGCCTTACAACGTGCTATCGGTTTCTTCTTGAAGAGCCAGTACGAGAATGGCGGGTGGCCTCAACGCTATCCGTTGATGTATGATCACCCGTTCCGTGGTCAGGCAGATTATTCGTCGTTCATCACGATTAATGACGACGTGATGCCTCGTAACATCGACTTCCTCATCCAATGCTATACCTCGTTGGGAATGGAAGAATTGAGGGAACCTATCCTGAGAGCGATGTACTGTATGCGTGACTTGCAACAACCACTGCCCTTGGCAGGGTGGGCTGACCAGTATAGTGTCAAAGACCGTAAGCCGGCACATGCCCGTAGTTATGAGCCACGCGCGGTGAACACAGGAACGACTGTTGCCATGATTCGCCAGATGGTGGAGTTCTACAAGATGACGGGTGACAAGAGTTTCTTACAAGGAATCCCCAATGCTATCCGCTTTTTGGAGCGTCAGCAGTTGCCTGATGAATGGGTGTCGATGCTAGGTCGTCGTCCGTTGGGTGAGGGTGATATCTTCCTGCCCAGATTCATCAACCCCGACAATGGTAAACCGATGTATGTACACCGGAAGGGTTCCAACGTCGTGAATGGTGAGTACTATACCGACAGTATTCCTCAGGGAACGATTGCCCATTACAGTTCTTTCTATTCAGCCAATCCCGAAGCGCTCCGCCAACTGCTACGTGAGACGGAGGCATTGGATGCCAAGCAGTTGCAGGAGAATTCTCCCTTGAAACAGGCTGCTACCAGCGGTCCGCAAGAATGTTACTATCGTCGTCCGATGGGTGTACGCCGGCAGTTTGGCATGCCAAGTGTTGATGCCGTCATCTCCTCGTTGGACGAGCAAGGCCGATGGCTAACCGTTTTCAACCAGATTTCCAACCCTTATCAACCGATTCCGTCCACCATGCCTGCCAGTAGTGAGGACCGTTCTTATGCGCAGAAGATGGTAGGTGATGAGTATGATACCTCGCCTTACGAGAACCGAAGCGTGAAAGGTATCTCCACACGAACCTATATCTGGAACATGGTGATGTTGATGAACTATCTGCGCAACCGGAAATAATGCAGTATATAGGTGAATTGATTTCTATTGGCGTGGCTTTCTCCTGGACAGCCACAGCCCTTCTTTCAGAGTTTGGCAGCAAGCGTATGGGCAACTTGGTGCTCAATGTGTTGCGCATGATGCTTGCCTTACTGTTCGGCTCGTTGATGTTTTGGCTGACAACGGGTAGTCCGCTACCGCTGAGTGGTTCCATGCAAGCCTATGGCTGGATGCTGTTGTCAGGACTGGTAGGCTATGTCATAGGCGACTATTGTCTCTTCCAGTGCTATATCATTATCGGTTCGCGTTTCGGTCAGCTGTTTATGACATTGGCTCCCCTTGCTGCAGCATTTACTGCCTGGCTTTCCTTAGGCGAACAAATGACCTTCATGAGTATGGTGGCAATGCTGGTCACCCTCTCTGGTATTGCCATCTCGGTCTTAGGCCGTGGAGAGCACCATCGGGTGTCGTTGAAACTGCCCCTTAATGGGGTGCTTTTCGCCATCGGAGCAGCTGTATGCCAGGGCGTAGGACTGGTGCTGAGCAAGATAGGCATGAACTATTACGAAGCTTCTATGGATGGACAGCAGGCAGCATGGCTCTTGCCGTTCTCTGCCAATTTCTTCCGTTGTATTGCAGGTCTGTTGGGTTTCACCTTATTATTGTATTTCAAGGAAGGACTGAAACCCCTGCGTGAAGCCTTGTGTGACAAGGTAGACATGACGGCAGCAACCACCACGACCATCTTTGGGCCGTTTGTGGGAGTGGGCTTCTCGCTAATGGCTGTCCAGTATACGGGTGCAGGAATAGCCAGTACACTGATGGCGCTGACGCCTATTATCATCATCCTGCCATCCTATTGGCTGTTCCGTCAGCCAATCACCTTTAAAGGCGTGTTGGGAGCACTGATTAGTGTGGTGGGCGTGTCTTTATTCTTCCTTTCCTGACAATTGTTGGATGTATTGCCATAGCTGGCGATAGAAAGGGTGGCGAGTCAATGTGTTCTTGTCGCCTAGGATAATCAGTTTCATGCGGGCTCGTGTGATGGCTACATTCATGCGTCGCAGGTCGCGTAGGAATCCGATTTGTCCGTCGTCGTTGGCTCGTACCATAGAGATGATGATGACGTCGCGCTCCTGTCCCTGGAAGCCGTCGACGGTGTTGACGCTGATGAGTCGTCGGAAGGGTTTGAAAAACTCCCGTTTCATCAGTAGGCGCCGTAAGTGTTGCACCTGGGCCCGATAGGGTGAGATGATGCCGACGTCGATACGCTCGTCCAGGATGCGTTGCTTGCCGATGCGCTCGAAATAGTGTTGCAGGGTGTTCAGCGTGAGTTCTGCCTCTGCCTTGTTGATGCGCCCGAAGGATTCTCCGACGAATTGTTCGTGGTAATCGGGCTTTTCTAGATTATCTAGATTATCTAGATTGTCTAGACGGTCTAGATTATCTAGATGGTCTAGATGATTGGGACTAATCCATTCTATTGGGATATCCAGGTCGAGGATGCTGCGGTATTTTACCTCTGGTGCGCTCTCCACCTTTCCCTCATAGAAATAGTTGCTGCTGAACCGCATGATGTCGTCGTTCATGCGGTATTGTATCTTCAGTAAGGTGACGGCCTCCGGATGTATTTCCACGATGCGCTCCATGAGTGTCTTGCCCAGTCCGGCTTTGAGGGCTGCGATGCTCTTGACGGTGGGAGGAAGCTGACAATGGTCACCAGCCAGGATGACGCGACTGACACGGCGCATGGGAATCCAGCAGGCTGCTTCCAGGGCTTGGGCTGCCTCGTCGATAAACAAGGTGCCAAACTTCTGACCATCTAATAGGCGATTGCTGCTGCCTACCAACGTGGAGGCAATGACGCGAGCCTCGCCGAAGAGATCGCTGTTGATGCGGATTTCCAGTTCGGTAGCCCTGCTCTTCAGGCTTTCCAGTTTCTGGTGGAAATGCTCATCAGCGCGTTTCCGATGGCTACGCAGTTCACGAATAGCCTTGCGAATAGCCCATAGCTGGGTATAGTCGGGATGGGCTTCGAAGCGACGCTCATAGGTAAACGACAGCATCTTGTCGTTCACTCGGGTGGGGTTGCCGATGCGTAGCACGTTGATGCCTCGGTCAACCAGTTTCTCGGAAATCCAGTCGACGGCCATGTTGCTTTGTGCACAGACCAGCACCTGGTTCTCGCGCATCAGCGCCTCACGGATAGCTTCTACGAGCGTTGTCGTCTTGCCTGTTCCTGGCGGTCCGTGTACGATAGCCACATCCTTTGCTCTCAGCACTTGGTTGACGGCTTCCTCTTGTGTGGGGTTCAGGTAGGGGAAGTGCAAGGAAGGGAAGACAAAGGTCTCAGGTTTCTGGTGTGAATAGAACAGGTCGCGCAGGTATCCCAGGCGTCCTTTCCCCTTGATGGCACGATCCAGGGCGTCCATCATGGTTCGATAGGATGTCTCGTCGAACGACAGTTGGACACCCAGGTTCTCGGCATTCTGCAAGTCAAGGACGCTTGTGCCGTCAGGTATGGTGATGACCATACGGTCGCCATCGGCATAGCTGACGGTGGCTGTATAGCGGAAATATGAAATCTTGGAATGGTCCGTGTCGACGGAAAAGAACTGGACCGGTCGGCCGAATTCGAAGCTGTGCTCAATATCCGTATCGGTCTGGCGCATCACCTCGACAGCCAGTTGGTTGAGTGAGTTGTAATAGCTGCGGATGACTTTGACAGGCCACCATGCATCGCCGCGTTTCACCTTCCGTTCTATCCCGATTTGTTCGGTCTGCTGACGGAAGGCCTCCTTTTCAGTATTATACTCCAACTGCAACAAGAGGCGTTGCTGTTGGAGTAGTTGTATGGGCGATGCTTGGGGAGCCATCTCTTAGTGGATGTATTGCATGATGATTTCCACGGCTTCATCCTCCGTATGGTCGTCCATGTTGATGACCAGGTCGTAGTTGCGCGTGTCGTATCTTGAAGTACCCGTGTATTTCTTGACATAGTTCTCGCGCATCTCGTCCACCTTGGTGATAATCTCGCGCGCTTCTTCAGCGGAGATTCTGCGTTTCCTAATCAGACGGTCTATACGGTGTTGCATGGAGGCTTGAATCAGAATGCTCAGATGGTTGGGATGATCGCGGAAGATATAGAATCCGCTACGTCCGGCAATGACACATGAGCCGTCGTCTGCCATACTCTTCAGTATCTCCGTCTCTGTCTGGAAGATATCGTCTGTTAACAGGAAATCGGGAAAACTGCTGGGGGAGCCTATGTACTGAGCGGCCACGTAGTTAGGCATCACCATCATGCTACGCTTGATGTCTGCCAACCAGTTGTGCTTCTGTCCTTTCAGACGCTCAATCTCTTCAACAGTGAGGTGGTACTGGTCTTTCAACTGCTGGATGAGTGCCTTGTCATAGAAAGGAACCATCAACTTCACGCCTAGTTTCTCACCAATGGTTCTGCCACCGGAACCCAACTCACGATTAATCGTAATGACAAATTTCTCGTTCTTCTTCATGCTGATTAATTTGATAAAGTGTTAGTATTTTATGTGTCTTAGTCGTTGCAAAGATACAATTAAGTAAGCACAAAACCAAAAAGATGGATGATTATTTGAAAATTTTATTTACCTTTGCAACGATGGAACACTTACATCCGCTACATACCGACCTGCAGAAGCCCCAGCGTTTTACCTATCCTTTCTGCTATGAGCCGCATCCGCTATGCCAGTTGGCGGCTCGTGAGGTGCAGACCTATATCGGCAGTCATGTGGAAATCAGGGAGGATGCTGACCGAGGCAAGATGTTTGGCGTGTTGGTGGTGGAGCATCAGGGCAGCTTGGCTTATCTGGCGGCTTATAGCGGGCTGTTGGCAGGCAGAAACGATTGGTATTTCTTCGTGCCTCCCGTCTATGATGCGCAACAGCCCGACGGACATTTCAAGACGACGGAGCGCGAGATATCTCAAACATCAGCCATCAGCCATCAAACATCAAAACAGATGTCGCAGGACCTGCAGATGTGGCTCTTCCATCAGTACCAGTTTCTCAATGCTCGTGGTGAGGTAAGGGATTTGGTGGACATCTGGCAAGATTATTATGCCCGACCAAAATTGCGTAAGAAGTATCCGTTGCCTCCAGGTGGGACGGGTGACTGTTGTGCGCCAAAGCTCTTGCAATATGCTTATCAACAGGGGTTGCATCCTGTATGTATGGCGGAGTTCTGGTGGGGTGCTACGACAAAGACCGAACTGCGTCAGCATCTGAACTACTATCCGGCCTGTCGGGGTAAGTGCAAGCCCGTCCTCACGTGGATGTTGCAAGGGTTGGAGGTAGATCCTGACCCTGAGCTTCAGGGCTTTGCCCGATTGGAGGTGAAGACCATCTATGAGGACGATGCTATGGTGGTGGTCGACAAGCCCAGCGGGATGCTGTCTGTACCCGGGCGCATTGAGGATTATAGTGTCGAGACCGTCATGCAGCAACGCTATCCTGGCTGTATGGTTGCTCATCGGCTGGATATGGGGACGTCAGGACTGCTGATTGTCGCAAAGACGTTAGCGGTGTATCGCCTCTTGCAGGAACAGTTCATCAAACATCAAGTCAGGAAGAAATATGTGGCGATGTTGGAAGAAACGGCGGTTGCAAATTTTTCACTCTTCACTCTTCACTCTTCACTTCCTGCAAAAGGCAGGATAAGTCTTCCGCTCCGTCCTGACCCCATGAATCGTCCGCGACAGGTCGTTGACTTGGAACACGGCAAGCGGGCGGTGACCGACTATGAATTGATAGGCGACAACCTTGTTGCTCTCTATCCGCACACGGGCCGCACGCATCAGTTGCGCATCCACTGTGCCCATCCCGACGGCTTAGGACGTCCCATCGTTGGCAACGAGCTCTATGGCACGAAGGGCGACAGATTGATGCTCCACGCCTCGGAGATATGGTTTCGTCACCCCATTACAGGTCAGGAGATGCACCTCGCATCCTCTCCCCCCTTCGTTGATTCTGAAATTTAATATTTAATCTTTAATCTTTAATATAAAAAGTATGGTTAAGCACATTATTCTCTGGACACTGAATCCAGAACTCTCAGAAGAAGAGAAGAAAGCCGTTAAGGCAGGTATTAAAGCTGGTTTGGAAGGACTTGTAGGCAAGGTCCCAGGACTCATCGACGTGAAGGTACACATTGACGGACGCCTGGCATCCTCGAATGCCGATGTGATGTTAGACAGCACCTTGGAGAGCAAAGAAGCGCTGAAGGGCTATGCCGTTCATCCTGAGCACGTCGCAGTAGCCAACGGAAAGGTTCGCCCCTATACCGTTCAGCGCTCTTGCCTCGACTTCGAAATCTAAGGCTCTCTCAAGGTCAGGAATCGCCTCTAGGCTTTGTTTTTAGTCCGTCCCGACGGACTGCCAGTCCGAACGGGTCGGACTGAGAGTCCGAAGCCTACGGACTCCCGGCTACCATTAATACCCAAGGTTGTTCCCTCATAACCTTGGGTTATTTTGTAATAAGCGTGCCTTATTGCTAAATAAGCGTCCCTTATTCGACGCAGAAAAAAAGTTTTTTCGATTTTACCCTCACACCCTAACGTCACCCCTCTCAAATGCCGATGTGTAGGGCGTTTAAACCACGTTACCCTTTTTCGTTCTCCCTAACGTCTCCCTCACATTTTGGGTAACCTATTACATTTTGAGCCTCAGAATTGCAAAATGTGACCCTCCAGAGGCAAAAACGTTAGGGAGACGTTAGGGAGAATCCTTTGTCCCTAACGTGCTCAAACGCCCTGTACATCGTGGTTTGAAGCAAAAACGTTAGGATGTGAGGGTAAAATCGCAAATCCTAATTCTCCGAAAGTAATTTTCGTTACTTTTGGAGAAATTAATTTTCTATTCGGAGTATTTAAAATTCTATTCGGAGTAATTCAAGAAGAAAGATAGCCCTAAAACATCTAATATATTATTTTTTTTCGGTAATTTTTATTTGTCCTCTAAAGGCAGTTCACCTAAATATTTGTCAAAGTCACTTTGGAACAGGCGGTCTTGTACTATTCGGTATTTTTCAAATTCCGTCTCAGCGTGTAGTACAGCCTCTTCATGACTGACGCTTCCTGCATTGTCAAGCAAAGGGCGCTCATCACTATTCAAATAGGCATCTATACGTTTAGCCCAGTCTTCCATCGTCATGGGTATATGTCGTTTGGCTCGGCTTTCTGCAAACTCCAGCACAGCCGTAACAATACGCCCCATATCCTCCAGTTCCATTTGCTTCAGATAGTTCTTAGCTATCGAAACATCCGTCTTTACAATCTTTCCGTCTGGCGCATTCTCCCAAGTGGTAAGTCCCATGTGTTCCTTACTAGCATCAGCCCTGTCAACAATCAGTTCTGCAGCCGTACGCCCATGCACAGCATAATGCATCTTGTTCTGAATCCGTTTAAAAAACATTCGCGTGGTAGGTGCGTCTTTGTTATAGTCCATACTCGTTGCATAGATGTCCGTCAGTTTTTGATAGAAACGACGCTCAGAGAGACGTATCTCCCGAATCTCCGCTAACAGGTGCTCGAAATAGTCTTCATTCAAGAACGTCCCGTTCTCCATACGCTTTCTGTCAAGCACATATCCTCGAATGGCATATACCTTTAGTACGCTGGTTGCCCACTGACGGAATTGCGTAGCACGGACGCTGTTAACACGATAACCCACAGCGATGATAGCATCGAGTTTGTACATCACGACCATACGCTTTACATCACGATTACCTTCGTGTTGAACTGTTTCCATTTTGGAAATAGTTGCTTCCTCACTCAGTTCACCTGTCTCAAACACATTTGTCAAATGCTTGCTGATAGCAGGAATTCCCACATCGAAAAGTACTGCCATTGCCTTTTGCGTGCACCAAATGGTCTCATCGGCATATATCACCTCAACACCTTGTTCCTTCGCCTCAGCCTGAAAGATCAGGAACTCAGCTGTACTATTTCTTATTTCTCTTCGTTTTGCCATTTCTAAATTATTTCACACTGCAAATATACGAATATTTTCTGGAATGTGATAGTGATATTTCAAAAATTACTATTCTTTATGGAAGGCAGAAAACGTTGGGAGATTTTTAATGTTTCATTTTTCCCACAAAATACTTTGTAAATTCATAATTAATCTTTATCTTTGCAGCAGACTAAGCCAGTTCACTTGCGGACATGGCGGGTCAAAAACATCGATGGAATTGAGGCCATCAAGCCATTTGTAAGGCTGGCCTCGAAAGGACGTTTTCAAAACGTTATCTTCTTTCGTCTCAACTTCGCAACTTGAAACTCTGTTAGAAGATAAACGCAACGAAGCGTCTACGTTGGGTGTATTGTATCCCTATGTTAAGAAATCACGATAGGTTTCTGCATAGTTCATATAATACGCGATGGCGTGGGCTGGCTGAGTTGCTTATCCTAACAGAGTGGCAATGCGAAGGCCGAGACGATGGGATAAGTGACAGAAAGTTTACTCCCACGTCTTTTCATTTCCACAAAATATTACTACTAACCAGCCGAAGCAGGGAGAGAAGGTAGGCAGAAAAAACAAAAATTATGAAAAAAAATGAGATGTTAGCAAATTGCATCGAAAACTTTATTGAAAAACATTACTCGGATAAGAGTAAAATGTCATTGCCTGAAAGTGTTTTGAAAATCCAAGAGATTCGTGAAGTTAGCATTGATGCTGAAAAACTAGAAAACATAAGTTCGCTATGGACGTTTAAAGGGACAGCTCAAATTACTTATATTGATAGTGGCGTAAAAACTACGAGAAATAAGATTATAGTAGGTAGTTCTAAAGTAATATTTTATCCTAATGAGATAAATTCAAAGGAAATGCTACCTGAAGTGAATAATGTAACAATTACTATGATAAAATGATGAAAAAAATTAAACTTACATTTCTGCTCACTGTGCTCATGAGCATGGTTGGAGCTAAATCTTTTGCCCACGACATTGAAGTAAAAAATGCCGATGGTAAAACCATTTATTACAATTACATAAATGATGGTACAGAATTAGCTGTTACTTTCCGTGGTAGCAGTTATTATTCTTATTCGAAGGAATATAGCGGCTATGTTGTTATTCCTGAGGAAGTAACCTACATGAACAGGACACGCAAGGTGACGAGCATTGAAAAGTATGCGTTCTATCGTTGCTCTGGCCTTACCTCCGTCACCGTCCCAAACATTGTGACGAGCATTGGAACGAGTGCGTTCTCTGGTTGCTCTGGCCTCACCTCCGTCACCATCCCAAACAGTGTGACGAGCATTGGAAGTTTTGCGTTCTATGGATGCTCTGGTCTTACTTCCGTCACCATCCCTAATAGTGTGACGAGCATTAGAGAGAGTGCGTTCAGTAGTTGCACTGGCCTCACCTCCGTCACCATCCCCAACCGCGTGATGAGCATTGGAAGGGAAGCGTTCAACTATTGCACTGGCCTCACCTCCGTCACCATCCCCAACAGCGTGATGAGCATTGGAAGGGAAGCGTTCGGTAATTGCACTGGCCTTCGCTCCATCACCATCGGCAACAGCGTGACGAGCATTGGAAGTGCTGCGTTCTATAATTGCACTGGCCTTCGCTCCATCACCATCGGCAACAGCGTGACGAACACAGGAGAAAATGCGTTCGGTAATTGCACTGGCCTGAAAAAAGTAATCGTAAAAGATATAGCAGCATGGTGCCGAATCAAGTTCTATGACTATTACTCTAATCCTTTATATTATGCCCACCATTTGTATAGTGATGAAAATACAGAAATCACTAATCTGGTTATTCCCAACAGCGTGACGAGTATTGAAGAGTATGCGTTCGATGGTTGCACTGGTCTCACCTCCGTCACCATCCCCAACAGCGTGACAAGCATTGGAAAATCTTCGTTGTATTGCGAGAACCTTGCTACGGTAGTATCGTTGATAGAAAATCCGTTTGCAATTTATGAGAAATCTTCAGATCATAGAACTTTTTCCATCAACACCTTTAATAACGCCAAGCTCTACGTTCCAGTGGGCACTATAGAAAAATATAAGGCGACAGGCGGTTGGAAGGACTTCGTGTTTATAGAAGAAGGTACTCCAACTGGTATTACAAGCGTCACCTCGGATAAAGAAACCACAAACGCTCCTATTTATGACCTCAATGGCAGAAGATTAACTGAACCACAAAAGGGTATTAACATCATAGGCGGAAAGAAAGTTGTGGTTAAGTGAGCATAAAGCCGAGCTTGCTCATGCTTAATCGCGCTTGACCTCTGGTCGCTTTCATAGCGAAGCGGAGAAAGAATGTGAATGCAACGCCACACTCTGTACCTTTAGGTCAGAGAACGAGCTCGAACGCAGTTCAAGGTTGTGGTGAAATAATCCCAACCTATATGCTATACAAAGAACCCGATGCACTCCATGTGAGTGCATCGGGTTCTTTAGCAAACAGGGTGAAAGATACCGTGTTACGCTATTTTAATATTCTATCATTCTAATGACGCAAGATACTCGGTTGCTGTCATCACAGGAAGTTTCGATGCTGAGAAGTCCTTCCCATTACGTGTTATGATGATATCGGCCTTAGCCTTAACAGCTGTGTAGTATTGCATCGCATCCTCAAAATCTTTGAATTGCGAAGCCAACGAATCATCAACAGTTCGTTCGTTAGTCGTAGCGACACGTGAAAGCTGGCGGAAGTTAGACAATAGATTACGAACTCCTTCCGGTCCTTGTTTACGAAGTAAGAAGGAGGCCGTTGAATATGTCAGAGGTGAGACGACAAGCTGTACCTGTTTGTTGTAAGCCATAGTGAACAAACGTACTGCATCGTGACAGAAAGGTTCACGACGTTCCAACACATCCACTACGATATTGGTATCCAGAAACAGACGTGTCATTTGTACTTCTCCTCTAAGTATTCATAATACGCTTCGCGAGCGTTCATATCGTCTTCGGCAACTTTTTCGCCTGCTCCCAGCAGACTCTGCACCACGTCAGGAACAGCCTGCTCCGTCGCGTTCTCGCCGGTTCCAACAAAACGCATCAGGAAGTTCTCAATGACAGAGGTTAAGTTCAACCCGCGCTGCTGAGCGTAGGCTGAAGCCTTTTGATAAAGTCGTGAATCAATAGCTACTTCCATAATAGGCATTTTTTATTCATCTGCAAATATAAGCACTTTTTTCGAAACTTCCAAGGAATTTTGGATAAATGTCAGCAGAAGTAACAGATGACAAATGACAGAAACACTGGGACGGGTACATGTTTCACGCACTGAGTCGCTTGAACTCTAATAGATAACGAAGGTCTTGTGGTGAAAAGAGACGCAGGGACTGGTACCTGTTTCACTCAATCATAAAGAGAATATGACCGTGGCTGGTATATGTTTAATAACAAAAGTTTAACAAGAAACCAAAAAACTCCATATATTACATCAGTATTCCCACACTGAGAGAATATACTTCAAAAAATCCTTCTGTTTACAAACGAACAAGGTAAAACAAACAATAACTGCTGTTAGCCATGCAATTATGCTAACAGCAGTTATACTCTTTACACAAATCATTTTCTCATCAGCTTGACGAACCACTCTTCATCTGGATGGAAACCAAAGAA
>Ga0256404_1001074_pt1 | contig 68967 bp, 49 predicted proteins | sample RumenRJG_01DNA_FD_185990 | JGI IMG/M metagenome (GOLD analysis project Ga0256404, IMG submission 185990) | Bovine rumen microbial communities from Lethbridge, Alberta, Canada - RJG_01 | ecosystem: Host-associated > Mammals > Digestive system > Stomach > Rumen | place: Canada: Alberta | collected... | reverse complement strand
TCTTCTCCAGCCAGATACCATCGGCATTGATCTTGGCCTTGATGTTACGGTCAGCAGAGCAAGAGACACCCATACCGATAGGACAACTTGCACCGTGACGAGGCAGACGGATCACACGGATGTCGTGGGCCAGATACTTGCCACCGAACTGAGCACCGAGGCCGATCTTGTGGGCCTCTTCCAACAGTTTCTGCTCAAGGTCGATGTCACGGAAGGCACGACCAGTCTCGTCGCCTGTTGTAGGCAGACCATCGTAATACTTGATAGAGGCGAGCTTCACGGTGAGCAGGTTCTTCTCTGCTGAAGTACCGCCAATCACGAAAGCGATGTGATAGGGAGGACAAGCAGCCGTGCCCAGACTTTTCATCTTCTCCACGAGGAACGGAATCAGCGTACCCTCGTTCTGGATGGTAGCCTTCGTCATCGGGTAGAAGTAGGTCTTGTTGGCTGAACCGCCACCCTTGGCCACCATCACAAACTTATACTCAGCACCCTCGGTGGCCTCGATGTCAATCTGGGCAGGGAGGTTGCAGCGGGTGTTCACCTCGTCGTACATGTTCAGCGGAGCATTCTGAGAGTAGCGCAGGTTGTCCTGCGTGAAAGTATTGAACACACCCAGACTCAGGGCCTCTTCGTCCTCGAAGCCTGTCCACACCTGCTGGCCTTTCTCACCGTGGATGATAGCGGTACCCGTATCCTGACAGAACGGAAGGATACCCTTGCAAGCCACCTCGGCATTGCGCAGGAACTGGAGGGCCACATACTTGTCGTTCTCCGATGCCTCGGGATCGGTGAGGATCTTGGCCACCTGTTCGTTATGCTCGCGGCGCAGCATGAACTCCACATCGTGGAAGGCCTGCTGGGCCAATAGCGTCAGGGCCTCCTTGGAGACCTTCACAATGGTCTTTCCTTCAAACTCGGCGGTGCTTACGCCGTCTTTACTCAACAGACGATACTCCGTCTTGTCTTCGCCCACCTGAAACATCGGGGCATACTTGAATTCAACGTTTTTAGCCATAATTGTATTTGTTTAATGAGTGAAATCTGTGTAATCAGTTTTAATATCCAAACACCTCTTCTGCAGTAAGGCGCTTCACGGGACCTATCTTCTCAAGCATCTGCATATCCAGGGCTTTCTCATCGCCGAGGATGATATAGCGGTAAGCCTTATTGGCCATCATCTGCTTCTCGAAGTCGACGATATCCTTGAGTTCCACCTTTGCCAGGTTCTTGTAAATCAACTCATTGTAACTGATGTCGAGTCCCAGATGCTGAGCAGTATTATAGGAATAGAATATGCTCTGTTTCGTGGTACGGGCACTGGCCAGGCGCTTGGTGACAGCATCCTTGGCTATCTGAAAGGCCGTCTCACTGGCTGGCATCTCGTCGAGAATCTCCTTGAAGTGGGTGATGCAGTCTGCCATCTTGTCATTCTGGGTGATGATATGAGTCACGACATATTCCTTACGATCCTTCCAAGAAGGACTGACATACTCGGCAAAGGCGTTATAGGCCAATCCTCTGGCCTCACGCATCTCCTGGAACACAATGCCGTTCATGCCACCACCGAAGTATTCGTTGAAGACCTCCTGCACAGCAGCCTCCTCAGGATTCCAACTGCGCCCCTCGTTGTGGTACATACGCATATAAATGTTCTTAGCGTCATAAGGGGCTATCAGCACCTCGTTCTCGGTGGCAGGCTGTTCCAGATAGGGCTTGTTCAGTGGTATAGCAGCCAACTGACCTGGTGTCTGGTGCGTTTTCTCGATGATGGAGGTAATCTCCGTCTCCGTCATCGGACCATAGTAGACCACCTTGTGCTGATAGCCAGAGAGTCCTTTCAGGAGATCCACGAATACCTGTGGATGAGTATCCTTTAACTGCTGCTCGCTCATCACGTCGGTATAGGAATTGCGTGGACCTGACACACCATAGTTAAACAGGTAGCCGAAATAGGTGCCCTGGCTCTTCTTGGCATCCTCACGACGCTTCAGTGTCAGGCCAACCATCTCATTATAGGCATTTTCGTCTGCCTTGGCATTCTGAAGCAGATCCTCGAGCAAGGCCAGGGCCGCAGGCATGTTCTCGCTCAGTCCCGACAGACTGACGGACATATTCTCGGCCCCTACGTTCACATTCCAGTCGCAAGCCAGTTCATAGAACTTCTGCTTCAACTCGGCAGCCGAAAGTTTGTCCGTACCAATATAACTTATATAATCGCCAGCCATATCGTAGCGGCGGTCGGCACTCCGTCCAAAGTCGTAATAGAATACGAGGTTGAACAGGCCGTTGGTATTGTTCTTGACATAGTAAAGCGGCAGGTTCTTCTTGGTCTGTGCGATAGTCATATCTTTCTGGAAATCCACGAACTTGGGCTGTATGGGCTCCACTTGCGAGTTCTGGATATCCTTTACGAACTGGCTCATCTGGTCGCGGTTCGTGGGAATCGGAGTGATGGCAGGCTTATCGATCTTCTTCTGTGTAGAGTCGATACCCTGTTTCTTATACACCGTCACATAGTCGTCGGTAAAGAAGCGATTGGCAAAGGCCACCAACTGGTCCTTAGTAATCTTCGAAATACGGTCGATGCGACCCACTTCTTGTTTCCAGTCCACCTCGTTGATAAAGGCCTCGACAAACATATCTACCCGTCCCTCATTACTCTCTAACAACTGATAATGACTACGTTTCTTATTGTTGATGATACTCGGCAGCAGATTATCTGGGAAGTCGCCTTTCTTCAGTTTGTTGATCTCTGCGAGCATAAGGTCCCTCACCTCATCAAGGCTCTGTCCCTGCTTCGGGATTCCCATTAGCAAGAAGCCACCATGATCGTGCAGTAACTCACAACCACCAACAGCACGCTGCACTTTCATTGTCTGGTTCAGGTCAAGGTCGAAGAGTCCAGCCCGTCCGTTGCTCAGTACATCCTCCATCAACTCCAAGGTATCAGCCTGCATAGCATTAGCCTGCTTGGCGCGCCAGGCCACCCATATCTGCTCTGCCTCCTGTCCGATGACGGTGGTGTCCTTCGGAGTTGTCAGCGGAGGCAGTGGGGCAAAAGTGGGCTGGGCCACATCCTGGCCAGGCTTCCACGAAGAAAAATACTTGTCGATGATAGCGATGGTCTTGTCCGGATCCAAATCGCCAGCCATGCAGATGGCGACATTGTTGGGCACGTACCACTTATTAAAGTAGTTCTTGATGTTTACGATTGAGGGATTCTTCAGATGCTCCTGTGTGCCAATGGTGGTCTGCAGGCCATAAGGGTGAGTCGGCCACAGCATCTTACTACAAGTGGCAAAGAGTTTGCGCCTATCAGAACTCAGACCGATATTATACTCCTCATACACAGCCTCCAACTCGGTATGGAAGCCACGTATCACCATATTCTGGAAACGATCGCTCTGTATCTTCGCCCAGTTCTCTATTTCATTAGAGGGAATATTCTCCGTATAACAAGTCACATCGTTCGACGTATAGGCATTCGTTCCCTGAGCGCCGATAGCAGACATCAGTTTGTCGTACTCGTTGGGAATAAAGTACTGTGCAGCCACCTGCGACACACTATCGATTTCATGATAGGCCTTCTTACGTGCTTCAAGGTCTGTAAGTCTGCGATAGGCTTCATAGCGCTGCTCGATCTCCCTCAGCAAAGGTGCCTCTGCCTCAGGATTGCTCGTACCGAACTGTTTCGTACCCTTAAACATCAGATGCTCCAGATAGTGTGCCAAGCCTGTAGTCTCTGCCGGATCGTTCTTTGAACCGGTCCTCACGGCGATATAAGTCTGGATACGCGGTTTCTCCTGATTGACAGATAGGAATACCTTCAAACCATTATCCAGGGTATAAATGCGGGTCTGCATCATGTCACCCTCTACAGTCTCATACTTGTAATCCTTGGCCTGCGCACTCATTCCAAGCATCACACAAGCCGCAACCACAAACAAATGCCTTATCATATCATCTATAAACAATAAACTGATATACTTTAAACTATAAACTCCCTCAATTCTCATAATCAATCTCATGGTCGAGTTTCTCAAGGAACTCGTCGAAGACCTCCTTCTCCACATCGCCCATGGCATACTCCTTCTCGGCATCCTTGCGGATCTCTGCAATCCACGCTCGACGTGCCTTCACATAATCCTGACGGATGTGCTCACAAGCCTGAGCATCGAGGGTATCCAAGTGATAATAGTCAAGAATCATCTGATAACTCCATGCCCAACGGTAGTCACGATAGTGGTTGTTGATATCTGTAAAGCGATCGAGTACCTGCTGGATATTGTCGAGGGCTCCAGACTTGATGTCTGCAATCAGCCGTTTTTCCTCACTCTCTGGCAGCAACAATCCGCTAAGGTCTGTCCACCGGCCTTTACCCGATGCGTTCACTGGTTGGCCGATATAACCCTCTTTCTGGGCACGTTTCAGTACAGCGCCCATATATATACGCAGGGCAATATCATAATACTTCAATCCTTTGCGTAATGACGAAGCGTTGATCACATATTCGTGGAAGTTGTAAGTCGACACGTTGTCGCCGGAAGCTTCCCGAAGAGCCTTCAGAATCTTAATACCCTCCATGATCTCACCGACGGTAAAGGGCGAGAGCCAGTCAAAGTTGATGATACTCTTCCTTGACTGTTTGGAACGTTTGTCACGTTTCGGCCATTTCTTGATATCACGATAGAGTCCCACGGTGGTGATATTCCGGCCTGGCACCAGATAACAGTCATCGCCATATGCCACCAGATAGGAGAAGGGCAGATTGCGGGTGTCAGGATGGTGCATCAGTTTACCAAAGCAGACACTAAAGGCACCGATAGTGGCTGGCATCAGGATATAGGCACCAGAGGCTGTCTTCGTACCGCGCTCCAGCGTTCCCCAATGCAGGGGACCCATCTTATAGGCATGGTTTGAGAAGTTCGTGTTCGAACCTGCATTATAGAACGAGAACTCGCCACCTATGAGCAGCGAACTCTTATGATGCGAGGCACAGAAGGGACCGCAGAAGGCGGCACAAGCCTCACCATTAGCCATAAAGGAGTTGGCAAAGAAAAGGCTAGCCTCAGCCGTAAAGCCATTGGTAATCTGACAAGCCTCACCCACGAAGCAGTCCTGCATCTTCACCGAGTTATTGATCGAGCAACCGTCACAGATGATAGAATTCTCACAGATAACGCCTGTACCTATAAATACAGGAGCATCCATCGACGACATCACCGTACACTCCGACAGGCGGGCGGCACCACTGATCTCACAGTCGCCCTTGATGATCGTATTCGTAATATCCTTGGCATTAATGATCTTCACGTTGTTGCCGATGTAGCCACGATCAGGACGGGACACGCGCAGTTCATCCTCGATCATCTGCTGGAGTGTCTGGCGCAAGCCCTTGTCGTTGTAATGCTTCACCATAAAGGAGGCCAGTTGAGAGTTCAGTTCGCGGAAGATGGTCACATTGCCGTCACCCATCTCGTTGAGCACACTGATGACAGATCCTTCACCAAAGGTAGCGTCATCGGTGGTTTCCAACGTACAGATATTCGAGATATAACAGTCGTTGCCGATAGTATAGTTGTTGATGTAGTTGCCCACCTTCTCTATCAAACAGTCATTGCCGACAGTCACATTGCGCAGAGATGCATCATTAATGCCTGAATGCTTAAAAAAGCCTTTTGACACTTCCACTTGTTTATTAAACTCTCCCAAACGGATATCTCCATAGAATATCACTCGGTGGAAATTATAGGGTTTAAACCCGTCGGCCACCATCACACGCTGCCAGTCCTCTGCCCAGCACACATTGTTCTCTAATACTTCAATTTCAGTCTGTGTTAGTTGTCTGTACTCACTCATAGTCTTGATATAAAAAATCGTTATAGGGATATTTCTGAACGTGCAGTTCGCGGACTCGTTTATAGAGCACCTCGCGCAACTCGTCGATATTCTCTTTCTTTTTCGCGGAAATAAAGATACACTCCAGGTATCTTCCTTCCCCTCCTATGTTTTTCCCCATCCAAGTCTTCTTAAGGTCTTCGAGGGAAATATTCTCCTTCGTCGCAGGCGTCAAATCATCATCCTCCTTCTCTACCCACGTATACGAATCTATCTTATTAAAAACCAGCATCTGAGGTTTCTCAGCACAGCCCAGTTCCATCAGCGTCTCCTCCACCACCCGGATTTGTTCCTCAAAGTCAGGATGGGAGATATCCACCACATGTACCAGCAGATCAGCCTCTCGCACCTCGTCGAGGGTGCTCTTAAACGACTCCACGAGGTCTGAGGGCAACTTACGGATAAATCCTACGGTATCAGCCAGGAGGAAAGGCAGGTTGTCGATAGTCATCTTACGGACGGTGGTGTCGAGGGTGGCAAAGAGTTTGTTCTCGGCAAACACCTCACTCTTGGCCAACAGGTTCATCATCGTCGACTTGCCCACATTAGTATATCCCACGAGAGCCACACGGATCAGACGGCCACGGTTCTTTCTCTGGGTGGTCTTCTGTTTGTCTATCTCTGCCAGACGCTGCTTCAACAGGGTGATACGCTGAAGAATGATACGACGGTCCATCTCCAACTGCGTCTCACCTGGGCCGCGCAAGCCCACCGACCCTTTGCCGCCGCCGGAGCCGGAACCACCACCCTGGCGCTCAAGGTGAGTCCAGAGCCGCTGAAGGCGAGGCAACATATAACGGTGCTGCGCCAGTTCCACCTGGGCCTTGGCCTCTGCCGTCTGGGCCCTCATGGCGAAAATATCTAAAATAAGAGATGTACGGTCGAGGATTTTCACCTGCAGTTCTTGCTCGATATTCCTGATCTGCTTTGCACTCAGTTCATCGTCGAAGATCACCATTCCCACAGGCTGTGGGGCATTCTTCTCGTCGAGCAGGCCCTCGGCAAAAAGTGAGGCATCCTGAGCGTCTAACCAGTCATCATACGCATCCTGACATTTCTTGATGTATTGCTTGATCTCCTGCAGTTTACCTGAGCCCACATACGTGGTCTGGTTCGGGCCACCCACCTTCTGCGTAAACCGCTTCACTGTGACAGCCCCAGCCGTATCGGCCAGGAACTCCAACTCGTCGAGATATTCTTTGGTCTTAGCCTCATCCTGCTCCTTGGTGACAAGTCCTACCAGCACAGCAGTCTCGGCCTTGGCCTGCGATATGACAAATTCTTTCAATCCTTGCTATTTTTTGCGCACAAAGATACAAAATAAAAGTAAAAAGGTAGAAAGGTAAAAAGGTAAATTGGAAAAAAGTAATGTCCTTTAACTCCTTTTAACTCCTTTAACTCCATGAACTCCTAATTTATTTTGTACTTTTGCAGCAGAATTACGAACCAAACAAAACAATAACATTATGAGAGTAATTATCCAGTCTGACTATCAGAAACTGTCCCAATGGGCAGCCAACCATGTCATTGAGCGAATCAACAAGTTCAACCCCACTCCCGACCACAAGTTCGTTCTGGGCCTCCCCACAGGTTCTTCGCCCGTTGGCATGTACAATGCCCTCGTCGAAGCCAACCGTGCCGGCAGGGTGTCATTCAAGAATGTCATCACTTTCAACATGGACGAGTATGTCGGTCTGCCCGAGACACACCCCGAGAGTTACCATGCCTTCATGGCCCGTAACCTCTTCGACCACATTGACTGTCCGAAGGAGAACATCCACATTCTCAATGGCAATGCTCCCGACCTCAACGAGGAGTGCGCCAGGTACGAGGCCATGATTGAGGAGGCTGGTGGTGTCGACCTGTTCATAGGTGGCATAGGCCCCGACGGTCATATAGCCTTCAACGAGCCGGGCAGTTCACTCTCCAGCCGTACCCGCATGAAGACCCTCACCACCGACACCCGTATTGCCAACAGCCGGTTCTTTGGCGGCCGTCCTGAAAATGTGCCTGCCCACGCCCTGACGGTTGGCGTCGGCACCGTGATGGCCGCTCGCGAGGTGATGATTCTGGCCAACGGTCACTTGAAGGCCCGCGCCCTGCAGGCTGCCATCGAGGGGAGTGTCAACCACATGTGGACCATCTCTGCCTTACAGATGCACGAGCACGGCATCATCGTCTGCGACGAGGAGGCTGCCGACGAACTGAAAGTCAGCACCTATAAGTACTTCAAGGACATTGAGCAGGACAACCTGCTGTAAGTTTTTTTACACAGATTTCACAGATCTCACAGTTTTTTCCTTGGACAGATAATGCGGTCTTATTTGATTTCACATAAATAAGGACGCAAGTGTCCTTCCAAGTGCTTAAATCTCTGTGAGATCTGTAATATTTGTGTGACAATACAAACATAACACTCAAATCTATGAATAGAATAGTTTCTTTTTTGATCTGTCTTGCCACTGTATGTATTTGTCAGGCGGAGGACGTAAAGGTGTCATCGCCCGACGGGCAGTTGGTAGTAAACGTCAGTTGCGAGGGAGGGAGGCTGTACTACGATGCCACCCTCGACGGACAGCAAATGATGGAGAAGTCAGCCCTCGGCCTGAAGACCAGCATCGGTGACTTCACCCGCGACCTCTCCACCGTAAACTGTCAACTGTCAACTGTAAACTCCTCCTATTCCATGCGCGGCACCAAGGCATCTTCTCATGATTACAAGGCCACGAAGGCCGTCATCGACATTGAGAACAAGGATCATCAGCGCTTCAGCATCATCTTCCAAGTGAGCAACAACGACATTGCCTTCCGCTACTCCATTCCCCGCCAGAACATAGGGCGCAAGGAGATGAAGCGCGTGAGAATCAAAAGTGAACTGAGCAGTTTCAACTTCCCTGACGGCACCACCACCTTCATCTCTCCACAGATCGGTCCTGAGACCGGCTGGGAACAGACCAAGCCCAGTTACGAGGAAGGCTACTCTGCCGATGCTCCGATGGACGCTCCCTCGCAGTACGGTCACGGCTACATCTTCCCTGCCCTCTTCCATTATTCTAAGGAATCTTGGAATCAAGAAAATCCAGTGCAAGGCACTGGTAAGAAAAATCCTAGATTCCAAAATTCCTTAGAAAAAAAATCTTCCTCTGACTATTGGATTCTCCTAAGCGAAACCGGCGTTGGAAGCAACTACTGCGGTTCTCATCTCTCCGACTACCAGTCTGGCGTCGGCTACACCGTTGCCTATCCTGATGCTGGCGAGAACAACGGCTACGGCACAGACTTCGCCGCCATCCCCCTGCCAGGAGAGACCCCCTGGCGCACCATCACCCTCGGCCATACACTCAAGCCCATCGCCGAGACCACCATCAGTTACGACCTCGTTGAGCCTTTCTACGAGCCTTCAACAGACTACAAACCAGGCCGTTACACCTGGAGTTGGCTCATCTGGCAGGACAAGAGCATCAACTACGACGACCAGGTGAAGTTCATCGACCTCGCCTCGGCTATGGGTTTTGAATACTGCCTCGTGGATAACTGGTGGGACACACAGATTGGCCGCGACCGCATCGAGGAACTTTCGAAGTATGCCCAGTCGAAGGGCGTGCACCTCCTATTATGGTATAACAGCAACGGTTTCTGGAACGATGCCCCGCAAGGACCGCGTGACTGCATGTCGACGGCCATCGCCCGCGAAAGGGAGATGAAGTGGATGCAGTCCATCGGCATCAAGGGCATCAAGGTGGACTTCTTCGGAGGCGACAAGCAAGAGACGATGCGGCTTTATGAGGACATCCTCAGCGACGCCAACCGCTACGGACTGCAGGTCGTATTCCACGGCTGCACAGTACCTCGCGGCTGGGAACGGATGTATCCCAACTTCGTAGCCTCAGAGGCTGTGCTGGCCTCTGAGAACGTGTTCTTCAACGAGGGAGCCGCCATCAAGCAGCCTTTCGACCTCACCCTCCATCCCTTCTGCCGCAATGCCACTGCCTCGATGGACTGGGGAGGCATCATCATGAACAAACACCTCGCGCCAGACAACAAGAGCCGGCACACCCGCAAAACGACCGACATCTTCGAACTCGCCTCAGGCCTCATCATGCAGACCTCCGTGCAATGTGTCGCCATGCAGCCGAACAACCTCGGCGAACTGCCTGAATTCGAACTCGACTTCCTTCGCAGCCTTCCCACCACCTGGGAGGAAACACGCTTCATCGACGGCTATCCAGGCCGTTACGTTGTTCTCGCCCGTAAGGCCACTGACGGCCAATGGTACATTGCCGGCCTCAACGCCCTCAAAGAGCCTCTGACGCTCACCCTCGACCTGCCGATGTTTGCCCCAGGCAAGACCCTCCGCTACTACGTCGACAAGCCTTCCGGCGAGCCCACGGTCATCCCCCTCAAGATTGACAAGAAGGGTCGCGCCAAGGTAACCATCCAGCCTAACGGAGGCATCATCATACAGTAGCCTCTTCCTGACTATTAACAACAGAGGCTGTGCCGAAATAGCACAGCCTCTTATTAATTTGCCGTTCTGATGCCTTGCATCACTCGTTCAGATGCCTTGTACAGGTTGTTCAGACGCCTTGCATACCTATATGGAGATGCCTTCCACGACTCGTACAAGGGATTCCTTTAACCCATACAAGGCATTTGCACAACAGACTGGATTTTGGACACCTTCTGGCCGGCAGTAAGAGTAATCACCTAACAATCATCTAGCGCATTAGAATTTGAAAAGGTTGCAGAAGATGATTGCGGCCGTCCACACGTGGTTATTGCAATTACAGTAGCCTAAGGTCTTGGAGTCTTTCGACATATCGATGCGCCCGTTAGCCTTCACTTCGGCCACCGTCGCGTTAGAGCCCTTCACGGAGATGGAACCGCCGGAGGTGACGCAGCAGAGCAAATTGCCCGACGAATCTTTGATGTCGCCAGACCATACGCTGCCAATCCTGTGCCCCGTGCCGTCGGTGATGTCGCCATTGCCCTTGGGCAACTGTCCCACTTTCGTATGAGACCAGTTATAGACCACCCCGTTCTCGTCGACATACCCACGAGCGCTGCCCTTCTCAATCGAGTATTCACGCACCTTCTGCTGTGTGCTGCCGTTCGAACTGCCGGAAGTCCTCGTGGGGTTCTTGGCAGCCTGTGCCCTACGCTGTGCGGCAAGTTCCTGCTGACGTTTGGCCTCTGCCTCCTGCTTGCGCTTCACTTCGGCCAATTCTGCCTTCGACTTGGCCAGCGACTCCTTGTTGTGATAGATGCCCAAATAAAGCAATGCCGCATACTTCTTGTCGAGACCCTTGGCAGTGCCGATGAGCACATCGTAGATAAACACCTGACCATTGTCGTTGATCATAGCCACCTTCTCGCCGTCCATCATCACCGAGCCGTCGCCCTGCACTTTCAGATAACCCTGTTCGCCGTGGAAGTTCACAGTTCCGTCCTTTAGCACCTCGCCGACCTTTCTGCCGTCGTCGTACATCACGTCGCCGTTCTTCTCCACCTTGAAGATTACCTTCTTGCCCTTGCGCTCACCGTCGGGATGTGTCTTGTCGAGGATGAACTCCCCCGTCCTCGTGCGGAAGAAGCCTTGCACTGTACCGCCACGCGTAAACTCGATGTCGCCGTTGCGCTTCTTGTTCACGTCTTCCACCGTCTCCTTGACCTTCTTCAGATTGCCAACGAGATTACCAAACTGTGCTTGCACAGTCGTCGTTCCTAGCATCATCACTGCCGAAACGACCAAGATTCTCATATTTTTCTTCATAACTCCATGGTTTTTGGTTTATTACAATTAATAATGTCAGTTATTCAATATCGACTGCAAAATTACAAAATAATTGTGTTATTTGCAAGTATTTCACCTTCTTTATTATTATCGTCAGCCATGCCACAACAAGGTCTTGAGACAAAGAATCCCCCGCCAGAAAAGACTGACGGGGGATCACTAAAAAACGATTCCTATATAAATATCTCACGACATTTCTGCAACATTCTTCGTCGTTGCCGCCTTCTGCGGCAGGTCGAGTTCCTCATAGACAGAGTTGTTCGACTTATACTCCGGCACAATCTGCTTCATCTTGCGAACGGTCTCCATATCATTGTAGTTCTTGGAGATGGCTATCAGTTCGTCGATATCCTGGCAGACCTGACGGTAGTCGTAGGGCCGTACCTCAGCAATACGGATCTTCTTATGGAAGGTGGGCTTGGTGGTCTCCTTGTCGTTCAGAACTTCCTCAAACAGTTTCTCACCATCTCTCAAGCCCGTGTACTCTATTTTCACATTCTTAGCACCCGAGAGGCTGATCATGCGCTTGGCCAGGTCGGCAATCTTCACGGGACGACCCATATCGAAAACGAATATCTCGCCACCATTGCCCTTCGTGCCTGCCTCGAGCACCAGTTTACAGGCCTCAGGGATGAGCATGAAGTAGCGGATGATGTCGGGATGAGTGACAGTGACGGGGCCGCCGTTGCGGATCTGCTCGCGGAAGAGGGGTATGACGGAGCCATTGGAGCCCAGCACATTACCGAAGCGGGTGGTAACGAACTGAGTGATGGGTTTGAAGTCGCTGGCGATGTGAAGGCCGGGACCGCCATACTGGGTGGTCTTGATGGCGCGGTCGAGTGTCTGCACATAGATCTCGCAGATGCGTTTCGAGCAACCCATGACGTTGGTCGGGTTGACAGCCTTGTCGGTGGATACCATCACGAACTTGCGGACACCATACTTCACGGAGAGGTCGGCCATAACCTTCGTTCCGTAAACATTATTCATAATAGCCTCAGAGGGATTATCCTCCATCATAGGCACATGCTTATAGGCAGCAGCATGAAACACATACTCTGGACGGAACTGGTTGAAGATAGCTTCCATTCGCGACTGGCTGCAGACGGTGGTGACCACCACATGCACATCGATATTAGGGAACTCCTTGGCCATCATCAGCCGCAGGTCGTGCTGGGGTGTTTCCGCCTGGTCGATCAACATCATAGTGGCAGGCTTACAGGTGGCTATCTGTCGGACCATCTCAGAACCAATCGAGCCCGCAGAGCCAGTGATGAGGATGCGACGACCACTGAGCAACTCGCCCACAGACTTCATATCGACCTTGATTTCGGCACGCGGCAGAAGGTCTTCAACCGACACCTCCTTCAGTTGTATCTCTCCTATTTCCGACTTCTCATCTTCTTCGCCAAGTTTTTCGACCTCGACAGCGTTCTGAGCCATGAAAATCTTCACGCCCAAGCCTATCAGCAGGTCCTGCAACTCCTGGTTCTTACGGAAGTCGTTCGTACGATAAGGAGATACGAGCACGGCACCGATATGATAATCTTCAACCACCTTCCGCAAGTCGTCCTCCATCGTAAACACCTTCTCGCCGACAAGTTCATTATGGCGCAAGCGACGGTTATGGGAGATGAAGCCCTTCAGTATGAAACGCCGCTGAGTACGAATGCTCTCTGCCAGTCCGACGCCACCACTCTGTGCTCCGTAGATCAATACACGCAGGGCATTATTATCGGCCGTAGACACATCGTAGACTGTCTTCACCAGCACACGCATGGCCCACATGGCCATAGTGGCAATCACATACATCAAGACGATCTGTCGTCCAGACAATGGTTCGAAGTACTGGCTAGGGGCAGAGAACATGAAATAGTGGATACCCAAAGCAAGCGCCAACGACACGATGTTGGCATAAGCCACACGCATCAAATCGACAAACGACGAGTAACGTACGATGCCGGCATACGTATGGAAATAACGGATGCCAATGATACTCAAGGCCACATAGACAAGCAGCGATGCCAACAAAGACGGCATACGCGTAGTCAGATCCGTCCAGTCGCTGAAGATCCAGTAACTGATAACACCAGAAAACAGCAAGGTGATCATGTCGAGCACGAAGATGCTCCAATAAGGCAGAGAGTTTCGGCGGAAATACCAGTTCGCGAGTTTACGAAAGAAATTCATATATTGAAGATTTGTTGTTCACTGTTTACGGTTTGATAGCGGTGAGGATGGTTGAGATGATATGATCCACGTCGGCATCAGAGACCATCGGGCCAGAGGGCAGGCAGAGTCCCCGGTGGAAGAGGTCCTCACTGACACCGTTGATATATGCCGGAGCATCATGATAGACAGGTTGGCTGTGCATGGGCTTCCATAGTGGTCGTGACTCGATGCCAGCCTTATCTAGAGCGACGCGCATAGCCTCGACATTGCGGTTAGGCTCACAGTCCGTATGAATAGGGCCACCGGCATGAACCTGACCTGCAGCACCACCGACAGCACCCTTGACAGGATGTTCGTAAGCATGCTCTTCACCCTCTACATGCAGATTCTCATCGAGCAGGATGGTGCTCAGCCAGAAGTTAGACTCCATATTCTGCGGCTCATCGTGGAAAGAGATACCCTCCACCTCGGCAAAGGCATCACGATACTTGGCGGCAATCCTGCGATGATGGGCTATATGTTCGTCGAGCACACGCATCTGTCCACGACCGATGCCCGCACAGATATTACTCAGACGATAGTTGTATCCCACAGCCTCATGATGGTAATAAGGATAAGCCTCACGGGCCTGGGTGGCATACCACATGATACGGTCACGAGCCTCTGGGTCGGGGCAGATAAGGGCGCCGCCACCAGAGGTCGTGATGATCTTATTGCCATTGAACGACAAGATGCCATAGCGTCCGAAGGTACCGACGACACGTCCCTTGTATCTGGATCCGAAGCCCTCTGCCGCATCTTCCACGACAGGGATGTCATAACGTTCGGCCACAGCCATAATCTCATCGATCTTGGCAGGCATACCATAGAGATAGACGGGCACGATGGCCTTCGGCTTACGGCCCGTGACGGCGATACGGTCCCTGATAGCCTGCTCGAGCAAGTCAGGATCCATGTTCCAAGTCTCTCGCTCGGAGTCGATCATAACAGGCGTAGCACCCAAATACTTGATTGGATGGGTAGAGGCGCAGAAGGTAAAGGTCTGCACCAAGACCTCGTCACCAGGCCCCACGCCACAAGCCAACAGTCCAAGATGGACGGCTGCCGTACCTGAAGAGAGGGCAACCATCTCCTTAGAGACCACGGATGTGCCATCAGCAAGTCGGCCGACATACTGTTTCAGATCTTCCTCGAAGCCATTGACATTTGGTCCGAGGGGAACGACCCAATTGGTGTCGAACGCCTCTTGAATATACTTCTGTTCCCAGCCTGCCTCACTCATATGGGCCAGGCACAAATAGATTCTATTTGCCATTATATAATGATATTTTCAATTTCTGTTAGTTGCGGCACGCTGTGCTGTGGCAGCATCTGCGGCGATAGGGAAAAGTCTTGCGGATGGATATTCCGGCCATCGTCGAGCAGGCAGATGGTCGTCCACCCTAAATGATTGGGTGCCTGGAAATCCTTGGCAGGATTATCGCCTACATAATAATAGGCAGACGAGGGATAGCACTCCATGAAATGCCGGAAGGGCTCGTTTGAGGGTTTCTGGAAACCCGTCTCCTCGGATATCAGGATATCATCAGCATCCATGTAAGCCGACAGTCCTAATGCATCGATCTTATGCCGCTGTGTGATGCTACGACCGTCTGTCACAAGGCCTAAGACTGCTTGCTGATGCAGACGGCCTAAGAGGAGGTTGGTCTTTCTGTCAAGACAGATGGCAGGCACATGAGAGCGGTAAACTGCCAGAAGGTCATCGATGGTGAGATGCAACTGGTATGTTCGGATCAGCCGGTCAAAGACATTCTCACCCTCCAGCCACCATTGGCACATACGATCAAAGACGCCTTCCTGTGCATAGTCAGACTCCAAGGAGGTGGCTATCTCACGATAAGCAGACAACAGATAGTCCTGTTCTTTATAGAGAGTGTCGTCGAGGTCGAAGACCACCACCCTATTCTTCTGCATCATAGACGATGATGTCATTATCATAGCGCAGCATCAGCGTGCGGTCGAGCCATGCCTCAGAGTAGTCTACTGCCTCACCCAGCAGATACTCACGTATCAGATATCCCGCATAGTTTGCCTTGGCATAATAGGAGAGCGGAAATCCTCCGCCAAAACGCGGGTTGATCTCTATACCCTTCACGTCGCCATCGCTCTCACGATAGAACAACTGGAGGCAGATACAGCCCCGGACACCAGGAAGGGCGCCCATCTTCTGACGCAGCAGACTGACGATGCCGTTCTTGCGCGTGATGCCTTTGTTGATCTCCCCAGCACGGACCTCGATCCGCTCACGAGGTACGATACCTTTCACACAGCCGTCAAGGCCAAAATACATGTCGACCGTAAACTCCCGATACTCCTTCGGATCGATGTATTCCATAAAGATCAACTTCGGATCATTCAGGATTTCCTGCGACAAATCCTCCTCCCGCCGGATGACGTGGATGTTGGTACTCAGAGAACCGTCGTAGGGTTTGGCAAACATAGGGAATACGGGGTGATACTTATCAACAGGTTTGGGAACAGCGATACCCACCTGTGAGAAGAAATCCTTCGTCAGGCGCTTGTCACGACAAATTCTGATGAACTCCTTGTCTGGAACTGCCAAGCGAACACCTTGATCCATGAACCGTTGATGGTTATCTGCCAGCACTAGCAATTCTGTATCAATCGTCGGTATGACGACACCTATCTGTTTCTCCTTGCAGATGTCAAGAAGGCTGTCGATATAGTTGTCGGCCGTACAGCGAGGGACAGGTATGCATCCATCGGAAATGATACCGGCTGGAGCCATCCCTGGACGCATGTCTGTCGTGTAGACTTTCGTACCGAGTCCCATCTCCTGCAAGGTGCGCTGGAAAATCTGCACCAACACAACCCGCTTGCCCGCCGAAGTGATCAGTATATTATTCATTTCTCTTACCACCTTCCTCTTTCCTCTCTCAATTATGTCCATTAAAGAACTCCATTGTGGCATGACCTTGTTCTGAGATGTCTGCGCGCTTCAATACCTTCTGAATTGTCAGCCAAACCACCTGAAGATCTGTCTTCAGCGATACGTGGTCCACATACCAGACATCCAGTTTGAACTTCTCTGACCATGAGATGGCATTACGCCCATGACACTGTGCCCAGCCGCTAATGCCCGGACGCACCTCATGACGGCGGGCCTGCTCCTTGGAATAGAGCGGAAGATACTGCACCAGCAAAGGCCGGGGACCGACCAAAGCCATATCACCCTTCAAGACATTCAACAACTGGGGTAACTCATCGATAGAGGTGGATCGGACGAAGCGTCCTACCCGCGTCAGCCGAATCTCATCAGGGAGCAGTCGTCCATCGGCATCACGCTCGTCTGTCATGGTCTTATACTTAATAATCTTGAAGATCCTGCCATCCTTGCCAGGCCGCTCTTGTAGGAAGAATGCTCCCGCCCCTTTATTCGCCACATGCAGCCATAGGGTGACGACAATCAACAAGGGCGAGATACAGGCTAAAGCAATAAGGGCGATCCAAAAGTCGAGGAATCTTTTCAGGAAATGTTTATACATATTCTATATTAAGACGCCTCCGGCATAATAACATCATAGAAGTCGAACAGGCACTGCCGCACGAATCCTTGTTCAAATCGGCAACCGATCATATTCCTGGCATGCGATGCCATATAGGTACACCGTCGGCTGTCGCTCATCATACGGCACATGGCTGCAAGAAGTGCATCACTGTCTTGCGGGGGAATAATGTATCCATTCTCATTCTCCACAATAATCTCACGGGAGCCATTGATATCCGTCACGATACTCGGCAATCCCATGGCGCCAGCCTCCAAGACGGTGTTCGGAAATCCTTCACGGTAACTCGGGAATACAAAGCAATCGGCGGCTGCATAGTAGGACAGTAAGTCCTCTCCTAACACCTCACCGACATAAGTGATAGCAGGATTTGATTCGATCATTCTCAGAGAATCCTCAGACACAGGGTCCAGTTTATCTTCCCGGGGGCCTACGAGCAACAGACGCACAGACTTGTTTTCACGGGACAATTGATTGAAGGCCTTACATAGTTCATTGATGCCCTTAGCTCTGACGATACGACCAACGAAGAGGAATGTGAAGCAACTATCATCTCGCAGTTGTCGAGCCCTTTCCATTACCTCTGGTCTGCGGCTAAAATAATTCATATCGACACCCATCACATTACCGAATCCAAGCACCCGCAAGGGCTTTTTAGTAATACCATAGTCGAGCAGATCCCGCTTCACGCCTTCTCCCTCAGGTATGACATGCGTAGCACAACGGCATGTGATTGAATCCGTCAGCATCAGCAATTTACGCTGCAGGCCCTTTGACGTGGGGAATACCAGCCCTGTAAATGTATGTACCCGTATAGGCACATGAGTCCACCATGCTGCTATCATGCAAAGCAGACCAGCCTTCGGTGTCATGGAGTGAACCATCATGGGCCGTTCCTGCCTGAACACCTTTATCATCCTATATAAAGCAACGAGATCTTTCCATGGCGAGATATGTCGCTCCATCGGTACTACTATCGTCCGTACCCCTTCACGTTCGGCAATGACCTTCATCTCCTTGCCCGGAGAGGAAAGTGCCACCACCTCATACTTCTCATTCAGTATCTTCAACAAGCCACGGCAGAACGTGTCGAGAGACTGTGGAACTGTTGTCGCACGGATAATCTTCATAATGGTATGATACGCTTTAAAATCACGTTATGTTGTATCTTGAATTTCAGATTGTCTCCAAAGAGCCGATATCCCAACTGAATAAGATTGTACTTAACCACAGCCTGTAACCAAATCCTTCGGAAATCCAATGTCGAGCCACCGAAACTTCGGACAAAAGCACGATAGTCTTCCTTCTTCTTATAGATCGGATCATTGGTTGTCCCGCCAAGACGGAACTTCGCTAATGGCCGATCAACGAGTAGGAACCTAGCGCCTTGTTTATAGAACCGACACAAGAGTTCGATATCCATCATGTAACGAAGGTCTAACCGATACAAGCCATAACGCTGATAGGCATCTTTCCTCACGAAGCGGGCAGGATGAGCCACATTATATTGAAGTTTCAGTTTATCAAATGCCACATCAGGATAACTGGGGAACGTCTCACCAGTATTCTCATCCCAGAACAGAATAAGGCCACTATATACATCCACTTCGGGATTATAATGGACAGCAATTTCCTGCAATGCCCCTGGGAGTAATATGTCGTCAGAATTGATGATGCCAATGACTTCACCTGAGGCATGAGTAATGCCTTTATTAAAAGCATCGCTAATACCTTTGTCCGGCTCTGAAATTACAACCTGTATACTGTCATTGTACTGATCGATTATATCGAGTGTACCGTCTGTAGAGCCCCCGTCGATAATCACATACTCCAGATTCTGATAGTCCTGCATCGTCACACTGCGGATGGTATCCTCAATCGTAGCAGCACTATTAAAGGATATCGTAATAATCGTTATCCGTGGGAACATTTCTCTCACCTCTTACCTCTAATAGATGTTCATCAACACAGCCAGTTGGAAATTGTGGTACGTCTCTTTGTCACTACAGCGAAAGCGACGATCACGAAGCAGACTCAGACGCTGCCTGAGATGATCCTTACCAGCAATGAAATCAGACAATATACACTGATTCTCCTCTGGCATCATGTCAAAGTAGCCCGTATAAATCTCCTGTGCCAACTTTGAACGTGAATGCAAATCACGCTTCACCAAACGTCCTGTGCGATGTTTCCATTCCGTCATGGCTGACGTAGACTGCCCTGTCACATTCCCCCCATGCTGACGATAGAGGATATGTGGAATATGGTCGAACACAACATGGGCACCGATGGCCTGAGCCACATCGTAAATCCATACATCATGCATGCTGAGATACTGCGGTTCGTATTTCAGGACCATGTCACGCAGCGCCCGATTCATCACCATCGTACAGCCTCCAATGAACTGATAGACTAAAGACTCGCCAAAAGTGAGCCGCGGATGAATGATCACGCTGCCTACACGGTTCAGATTCTTATCCACCAACTCTGTCTGGCAGAAATAAAGAGCCGGACGTGTCTCATAAGATTCCAATTTATCAACAGCCACTTTCAACTTATCAGACAGCCAATAGTCATCCTGATCTGAAAATGCATAATAACATGAATCTTCTGCATGATGGAGAAGTTCCATAAAACTACGAGCCGGGCCTATATTCTCACCACGATACCATCTGAGATTTGCCTTTTGCTGCCATTGCTCCAATATGTCACAAGTACGATCGGAAGAACCGTCATCACGTACAAGAATACTCGTCGATACATCTTTCTGGGCCACGATGGATTCAAGTTGCTCCTCCAGATATGTCTCCCCATTGTAAGAAGACAATAATATAGTCACTTTTTTCATCTCAACACACAATTGTCAACCACCAGGGGTTCCTCCCTCTCCTCATTCCACATTCCGTATTCCTCTTCCTTCACCTTGTTCACAATCGCCATAAACATAGAAAGCGCTGTAAGACCTATCGATCCCAACAAGAGGGGATTCGTCCCTGAGAGTATGAGGAAAAGCACATACCCCTGACTATACCGTTTTAAGAACTGTGAGCGGGGATAGTACCTCCACAACCAGAAGAAAGGGGCAAAGAACAGGAAGATAAAACATAATCCCACTGGTAGACCGTACATGCGTAAGATATCCATATAGGAGAGCTCTGTATAAGTCTGCATCATATTACGGCCTTTGGCAAAAAACTGACTGCCCAATCCTGCTCCCCAGATGGGGTGGCCTTTGTCACCGATATCCTCTACATAGGATTCAAAGTTTTCATATTTCACTTCGTTCGACTTCTCATTCTTCTGGGTAGCCAGCATATAGGTCAGCATCACCAGCATCACCAGGAAAGCCAAGGCAGAAAGACGTGTCAGGAACTTACCTATAATGTTCTTGTCATACAGATAAATCAAAAGAATCATAAGTTGCACCAGCATGGGGGTTCTAGAACCGGCAACCATCAGTGAGAGGAACAGGATGACAGAGAAAAACATTTTGAACTTTCCCTTGTACTGATACAGATTATAGATAAATGAGAAGATGATGAGTGACCCAGCCTTGAAATAGAGGCCATTGACTGAGAAACCTAAGAAATTACGGTTATAGGCCATCGTGAAGTTGTCCGAAACATTGCAGTAATCATAGATGGCTACCAGGAATATACCTCCGAGTTGTGACAAGAAAAAGAGTATCAAGGTAACTGTAGCCATGATGATGCCATTGATCCATACGGCCTTCAACAGGACATTCAGTTTCATGGTTACTATAAAGAAGAAGATACATATATACAACATAGACCTCACCTGGCCCATCGCATAGGCAGAATCCTTCAGTTCTCCCGTAATATAGGCGATAAACATCCCCCATAACGGTATTAAAAGAATTGCCGACACCGTCATCCTATTGACCGGAGCCAGATACTGCCGGCGTTTCAGACAGTAGATCACGCCATAAATCACCAGCACGACGAACAACAAATCCTTCAGTCGGGAGTGGAAGCCCGTCGGGTCAAGTGACAATGTCACCAGAAATAGGAAATACATATAGTCTACAATTCGCATAACTGGCGATAAGTGCCTTTTAACTGTTTTGAAATCCTCTCTGCATCATGCCTCCGGTGAGCGACGGTCCAATTATCTTCTGCGAGGCACTTGGCCTTGGCCTCATCTTCACGAAGTTCCATGATCTTCGATGCCAGATAGAAAGGATCATTCATAGGAACGATCATGTTCCTGTCGTATTGCTCACTGAACAACGATATGACTCCGCCCGTATCTGTCGCGATGACAGGCATGCCCAGATACTGGGCCTCACAGACGGCGTTGGGGCTATTATCAGAATAAGACGCGTGGACATACATGTCTGAAGACAACAGTTCCCTAATCATCTCTGCGGCACTCAGGGTTCCCATCATTCTGAGCCCGACCTCCTGAGCCTTCACCTTCGTCAGTTTCTCGAACTCCCGGATGTCCTCGTCCGTGCCGCCAATCCATTTCCATTCCACCTGACAGTCGGTATTCTCACGGATGAGTCTGGCTGTCTTCAAGACCACATCAGGCCCCTTGACGGAATAGCATGCACCCGTTGTCACCAATACGATCTTCTTATCCTCAGCATGGGGCTGCCACCTATCTTTACACCTGATGAACTCCAGGCGTAAAGCCTCGTCAACATGGAATATCCGGGCGTTCTTATTATAAAACCTCACAACAGACTGGTCCCATCTCGTCCGACACATGAAATTCGTATTGCGTCTCAAGATCTCTTCCTCGCGCCGATGGCGTTCCATCGACAGGTTGTAATACTGATATCTGGCGAAGAAACCTAAAGGATGATTCCATAATTCAGGCTTGAACCTGTCGAAGAGGGAACTCTGTCCCGGGAGCAATAAACTGTTTCTAATCTGCGACCACAATCCCTGGATATGAATGACCACCGGGATCGTCACATAACTGACCAACATGCCATAGCACCACTCTGCTCCGAATACATGAATCAAATCAGGCCTGTTCTCTTGAACAATCTTCAACGACTCAGAGATGACGAAATCGTCCACCTCCCGAGACGTCATCATATCCTTAATGATCTGCCTCTTTCCATAACGGCAGATATTGAGAGGAATAATCTTGAGCCGTTCTGTTTCCTCCACTTCTTTCTTAAAAGGTGACTGATTCCCGTATACGACCACCAATTCCAGGTCCTCAATGCCAAGCGCGATCTGCAACAATGACGAGATCCACCCCTTGCCTTCAATACCAGTATTCTCTTCTGCTTTCAGAGAGAGCGGTGTCACCGAAAACCAAAGAACCTTCATAACAATACCATTATATTCCTAACCGTGCGTGACACCAAGTCCTCACCTTAGTGCTGAACAATCGCCACCTGATGTATGTATGGGGCATCGTCCTGAACAGAGCCGAGACGACCTTAGGCTCCACGCCGCCCGTAAAACGTAAGTCGGGTACTTTTCTGATCATATCATCGACAATCTTTTTTCTTTCTGACGGATCTCCAAAGACACCGATGATACAATCCACGGCATAGTTAAAGAACAGATAGATGTTTTTTTTCTGCCGGGTAACTACCCGCTCCGGCAGGTTACCCATCTCCGTCAGACGCCATGAGTTTGCAATGGCCGTATTATAATCCATTGCATTTTTCATGGTAAAGGAATAGGTACATGAACGCTGCCTGATCCTATATATATAATATAATAAGTGTACACCTATGACACGCAGCGCTTTCAGATAACATTCCTGTAAGAATGGGATATCTTCATAATACACGCCAGGTTCAAGTCTGATATGGTTTTCATTCAGGAACGTCCTCTTATAAAGGATCCGCCAGATGAAACTTCCCACCCCGGGATCATATTCTTCCACATAATAATCAAGTCCAGTTTTATCAACGACCTGGGAATCTGTCACCTGGGAATCATAAACAGAGGTTATCTCATCATCGTTCAACCGCATGAAATCAGCAACCACCATATCTGCAGAAGTGTCCAGCGCCTTCTTCAGCAAGACTGTGAGACCGTTATCCATCAGCAGGTCATCGGAATCCACGAACAACACATATTCACCCTTGGCCATCTCCATGCCCTCATTCCGGCATACGGAAGGGCCTGCATGATCCTGATGGATAATCTGGATGTTATGGTGATGAAGCCGAATGTCCTCAACGACTTTCATGCTATTGTCCGTAGAACCATCGTTCACGACAATGACCTCAAAGTCCTTGTCGGACAGTCCCTGGCGATAGATACTTTCCAGGCAAGGCCCGATGTATTTTTCTACGTTACAAACAGGAATAATGATACTGAGTTTCATTCTATATCTTATTAAACAACAAAAGGACAGCCTTTCTCATCCTCTCCTGCCAGTTCGAAGCACGTTGGTATTCCGGTGACATGACTATCTTCCACTTATTCTTAAAGGAGTCTTTATAATGCAGGAAGACATTCAAGATATCCCGGTCTTCATCACTCAGTCGAGACTTATAGGACTGATAGAACTCTTCAACCATCTGGGAGTTCTTGGCATCAGAGGTGAAGAAGAATTTGATATCGTCCATAATCCTGGCCCAGAAATTCTGTTTCTTTCCAATCATGTTTCCGCCATGGATGCGATAGTAGAACAACGGACTCTGACAATAGACAGACTTGCCAAGGAAATTACAAATCAGGCACATCCATCTGTCATGCCAGGCATTCTTGGGGGGATTGGTGTCGTAGAGTTCCAATGCACTTCTATTAAACACCATACTACATCCCTGCTCTGTCGGATAGATCATCACATTCTGCTTCGTATAGTGAGGTGTCTCCCGGTGGAAAGTGCCCAAGACTCTCATATTATCATCTACGAACAAAGAATTAGAGGAGAACAGCAACGGTGTATCCTGATTGAAATCTTCCAAATAGCGACAAGCCGTCTTCAGTTTGTTGGGCATCCAGATATCATCCTGATCGGAGAACGCATAATAATTGACAGGCTCAGGAAATGACAAAGCCTTCTCGGCGAGAATCGAGAAACTCCTTACGAAACCCACATTCTCAGAAGTCTGCCATTCCATATTGGGATACTTCTCGCCATATTCAGCCAGTATGTCACAGGTATGGTCGGTAGAACCATCATCTCTCACCATCAGATGAACCTTCAATTTATCCTGATGGAGAATACTATCCAACTGTTTTCTCAGATAAGCCTCACCATTATAAGTTGACATCAGAACCAAAACAGTCGTATCCTTCTTCAGGCTGGCGATTCCTAGATTCCTTAGTTCTTCGTTCTTATACCTGAGTCCGGAAATAATACCCTTAAAGATTGATGCCGTCTTTTTAAAGCGCTGCTTCTCAAACAAGAACACCAAGACGATGGCTTTCAGCCAGTAATGGAAGAAGTTCTTTCTGAGATAGTCAATTTTCGGATATTTACGAATTAGAATAATATTGTTCCTGTAAATATCATAGAGTCTCTGCGGTCCATAGTTTCTGAGTTCAAGCTTATGACCGAATACCGTCACCACCTGAGTGATGCCGAAGCGTTGTAACAATGAAGCATCTTTGACTTTATACTTCTTAATCTTACACTGGTGGGCTTGTAAGAAAAACTCATCGTCGACGGAAGCAATCGTATATGACTCATTCCAACCGCCAATGGCATTGACAATCTTGACAGAGGCAAGCATACCTGAGGTAATAGGGATGTCTATCTCCTCATATTCGGCAGAGACGGTCTCCCTGTTCATCTGCGGTGTCCAAATGCCATCAGGCGCATCTTTGCACAGGACGGTCTTGCCAACATAGAAATCAAAATTCTCGAAATATGAATCCTGATCCATCGTCAGCATATAGTCAAATCCGTTCTCATTGGCATATTCCCATGCAAAGTTCAATGCCCTTGATATACTGTTGATACCATCACCATAGTACTCAACCTTCTCATGTGTGATGTATCTGTATTGCAATTTGTCCGAGGAAGGCGTATTTTCCCAAATTAGGACCTTGTCCACATATCCGATGAATGCCTGGACATTCCGGACGAGCAGATCCTTCTCTGGATAGTACGTAACAACGATTGCAAGTATCCTCTTTTCTCTTTCCACGTTTCTCTTTCCTCTTTAAAGCCGGCCCGCCATGATGAGCCATTTCAACAGCCGACCTTCATTCACATCATAATAGGGGTAGATAAAATGACGGGAGAACAGCATATATATCTTTGACACTATACTCTTCCTACAAGCAATAAAGCGCCTGAACAACTGACGGTCTGCCCTATTGAGCCTTGGAGCGAAGTGGTCATAAAACTCCCTGGCCATTTCTACATGATTCGTCACTGGTGGCTCCACGAACAGAATCCGGTAAACTCTGACGATCTTGCTAGGTTCTCCTTCCAGACTACCGGCATGGTGGTTTGCCAAAGCATTGTTCTCATGCCGGCGGTAATAAAACAAGGGCTGATGATCATAGGTCACACTCCCCAGGAAATAACAAATGTGATACAACCAACGGTCATGCCAGGTCAACTGCGGCTCACATTCCGAGTAAAGTTCTATCGCCCGTCTGTTGAAAACCATACTACAACCTTGCTCTGTGCCGAAGACAAGTACATTGCCTTTCCTGAATTTCGGTTCCGGTCCTTTGTGGAACAACTCCAGTTCCTTTCCCTCTGCATCCACCTGCATGGAATTAGAGGTAAAGAGGTTGGGCTTGGACGGGTCTTTGGATGACAAGACAGAACAAGCCGTTATGAGCTTCTTCGGCATCCAAATATCATCCTGATCCGCAAATGCATAGAAATCAGCAGGAATCTCTGACGCCATAGCCATCCTGACCAGCGCAGAGAAACTTTTGACAAAGCCAACATTCTCACAAGTTTTCCATTCGATGTTCTGATGCGCGGAAGCATAGCCTGAAAGGATGGTACATGTATTGTCCTTAGAACCATCATCACGTACTAGCAGACGGACATCCACGCCCTCCTGAGCAAGGATGCTGTCAATCTGCTCCTTTAAGAACCGCTCCCCATTGTAAGTGGACATGAGGACCAAGACAATCGGATTCTTCATGCTTCTGGTCTCCTCAGTAACTTCACCTTGACAAACCAGCCAAAGAACTCCCTGTCCTTCCGCCCGATCATCATATAAACTATCGACGAGAAGACCAACACAAACATTGTACCTTTCACCAAGAACTGAATGAGGTGAGAGTCGCTTACCGTAAACATCCTGAGAACGCACGTCACCATGATGCCCATCAACATAAAGGGCAGCAAGTCATGGAAGAAGATATATCGTGAATTGATCTGCAACTTCTTCGGCCAATAATAGAAATAATAGAATGACATCTGCATGAGGTTGCAGAGTGTTCCAGAAATGGCGATGCTCCTGGCACCATAGTAAGGTATCAGGAACCAGAATACGATGACCATCGTGATGTATGAGAAAGCAGAATAGCGGGTAATAAGACGTATATCCGTTCCTGCATAGATGATGGCAGACATGCCGGCATTATGACTTCCCAGAAGATTGATGAAATAGAAGTCCATCCACGGTACGAGATACATAAAGGAATCACCCAGATACATGTGCATCACATCCGGAGACACGCTGATGTATCCAAAGGCCACGAAACTGATCACAATGACCAGATACTTCGTTCCCTGATAGGCGACACGCTCAATCACTTCTCTGTTATGCAAGGCGACGGCCTTTGTCACCGAAGGGAATATGGCCGAATTGAAAGAGCCGCCGACAAAGCCCAGGAAGGAATAAATGGAGAAGATGATGTTATAGTCTGTCACCTCACTGGAGTTACACCGTATTCCCAATAGGATCGGCTGCAACTGCAAGGCGCCCCAGGTCAGCAGTGAGACAGAGAAGATGTTCATGCTGTAAGGCAGGGTCTCCTTAAACAGATTCTTGTCAAAATGAGGCCGGAAGGAGATGTCGGGGATGATGGCCTTGATCTTCCGGATTGAAAGTATTGTCCTGTAAATCAGCCCGAGGAAGACCAAACCCGCATAGTACTCCACGATGGAGAACTTGAAGATCAACGTCAGCGCCAGCACCACGACATTCAGCAGATTGCCAATGAAACTGATCTTGCTGAAGAAGTCTACGTATTCCGCTCCCTGGATGAGCTGTCCAAAACAACTGGTATACCAATTGAATATCGAATTCAGGGCAATGATATACAAGAGGCTTCGCAGGATCACCACCTGTTCGGGAGTCACCTGAAAGATATCACCGACGAAGAAAGAGATGCCAAAGATGATCAGCGCATTGATCAAGCCGATCGAACCATAAAAGGTAATACTGGTCCCAAACAGTCTCCTGACATTCTCAATATCGTTCTTGGCCAGATAATTGGAGAAATACCTGAGGTTGGTATTGGAGAACCCAAGGTCCAGCAATGTCATATAAATATTAATAGACAAAGCCAAACCTATCAGTCCATAGTCCGCCTTACCGTAGAGCCCGATCAAAATGGGCACAGCCACAAAAGCATAGGCTGCGCTCAGGAACTTACTGGCGATAGTCCAGATAACACCGTCTGCAATCTTGTTGATGGTACTCATCTCTTATTCCGGGAAAGAAACCGTGTTTTTAAAGAACTTAGTGCAATACTGTTCAAATCTGGGATAGACAGCCTTGAACAAAGCGCTGGACCCGAAAAGTTTCAGATACTCAATGCAACCGGGAATCTTCTTGCCTAGGAAAGACACGGTAAACCAGTTAAACGGAACTGCGTCGTCTGTTTGTATCCGTTCATCGGTGGCCATATAATAATAGCCGTATTTCAAGGCCCCATCTTTTGGCTTCGGGGGCAGTTTTTCACCCAACAACTGTACAAGTTCCTCTTTCGTCTGTGGGTTATATCCGACATTTAGATAAAAATATTCTGATTTGTGCAGATTAATAACGGGTTTTCCCCAGAAACAACTCTCTGCACCCATCGTAGACCCCATTACGAGTACTTTATCCGCAATGTCCATCAATGCATATGAACTGATAGTGCTTTCTGGCGGGATGACTGTCAGATGGCTACTCTGCAATTTGTATAAATCAGTATGATAAGATGCCTGCAAGCCCTTCAGATTCGGATGAATCCGAAGATAAACGTGAGAATTTTCCGGCAGATGATCTACAACGAAGCGAATAGCCTCCATTTGAGTCTCGAACAAATTTCCCTCATCCCAATCTCCACCAAGTGAAACGATCTCATCTTCAGAAGAATTAAAGATAACAATGTTACGCCTATTCTCATCGAATTTCTCTGGTAGTTTATCCTTAACTTGCAAACCTGTATAGATAAAATCATTTGTAGGTTTTCCTGTTCTTCGGTTGATAAAGAATGATGATCCGATCTTTATCTTTTCGTCCTCAGAGCGTTTGGAGTTATTCCATATATCATGACACATACGCGTCAACTGATGGATATCGAGTGGCAAATCGCCTTCAAATTCTATACGATAAGCAGGTTCGTTGATTCTCCAACAGACTTCCAAAGACTCGAAATGAATGCCCTTTGCAACAGCAATCTCATAAAAAAGGCGATTCTCGAACAACCTGCCATTATAAATAGAGATAACATCCGGACGGATCTCCTCTACCAACTGATAAGCATAGTCGACAAAAGAGCAAAGAGCCGACAATATCTGGTCAAAATAAGCACGTTGACTTGGTGTGACTCTACCAGAAGGTTTCCTCGTAATGGTCACGTAATAGGAATGGAGCGACAAGCCTATGTTGACATTTCTATAAGTAATTTTCTTCAGATCAAAGATGTCATCATAGGAGAAATCCGTCTTGCTTGGGGAGAACTGCTTGGCAGAAATGGGTATCACCTGAATATCCGGCAGATAGTTATGAATGATCTGCCGGTGCATATGTCTACAGACTTTGCAGATGCCCGTATTTCCATGGATATTGGTAAAGCATGAAGGCAAGGCCCGGTTACAATAAGCCATCACCACCTCAACACCCTTCTTCCGGTCAGACAGCATCTTGTTCAACATAACCCCTGCGTGGGGACTATGCAATGAACTGACACAATAAAATAGTTTCTTCATTCGGATGTTGTCCTGCCCGGCCTATTTAACGACAAATTCATGAGGGTACTTCTGCTTCATATTATATTGCTTCAACTCACCACGAGAGTATATCACAATTTTCTTCACGTCAGGATAGTCGCGAAGAATCGTCTCCACAAACTTATTACCAAAGGAACCTGTTCCGCCAGTAATTAAAACAGTCTTACCATTTAACATCTTATTCGTCTTTCTTATCTGTTAAGCCTAACAAAGGCCTGATTTCGTTTTCATCATACAGCACCCAGATGGTTGTAAAAAACAATGCAACAATGGTGAACAAAACCACCAACCGACTCCTGTTCGGGCCAGATGGCCACAGTGGAACTGTAGCAGGCTCTAAAGTGGTGAAGGCAGGAGTCACCTCTTGCACACGAACCTTCGCTGCTAGCAACTGGGTACTGATGGCATTATAATTATTATAAAGCAATTGCATCTCATTTTCCAAGTCTGTCTGTTTCTGACGGACACTCTCTAACAACAAGTCATGGTTGCCATCCAAGAACTCTGCATACAATCGTCTTGCACGCTCATAGTCTTTTTTAGCATCCTTATATAGTTTCTCTGTAAATTCGAGGTCATGTCTTGCCTTTTTGGTCTTGTAATCTGTCACGAACGCCTGAAAATGCTCTTTCACAGAATCAACCATTATGGCTGCCACATGAGGGTCTTGGTCAGTCACCTCAATGGAGACAAGCACTTCCTGTGTCTTCAGACTATTTGATATATCACAGATAATCTTCGACTTGATCATGCCTGCAATGGCCGTTTGCTCAGCCGTTAATTCGAAGGGATTCACTTCTACTAACCCAGTTTTCTTTTCTTCCTTATCAGAAAATAAAGCATTTTTGAATGTGATCCACCAAGGATCCTGCTGCTCATTCTTCAAATAATCATAATAGGTCATAGGGGCTTTATCAGTGGGGCGCTTGACCATAATGTTGAACAAACTGGTATTAAATTCAACACTGTTCATCAAGTCAGGAAAGAACATCGGTTTAATAGCATCACCACCTGAGTTACTACCGAGATTCACGCCAAAAGTACTAGCCAACATAGCCAAAGAACTCACCGACTGGCCAGAATTATCCTCTGGAGCCAATTGAATCTTGCACTTATAGTAATCTGGCAGTCCGAGGGAGATAATCCACACCACCAAGACAACGGTAGGAATCACCTTGAAATATGTCGTTTTCCGCCGTACTAAGGCAGCCCATAGACGTGGGAAATCTATAATCGGGTCACTTTTTTTCTTAGGTTGCACTGTTTCCATATTTGACACTATACTTTTACTTCACTAAATTGACTACAGAAATCAACAAGGTCAAGAGCGTAGCCATAGAGGTGCCGACTGCTCCTATTTGTCCGATAACCTCTGTAGGAGTCGTTGTCTTCGACGGAACGATAATTTCGCACCCTGGCTCTATCCTGGCTTTCTTTGCCTTTGAAACCGTACCATTCTGATAAACTACAAAAGTACGCGATTTCTTGGCACGGCTTCCGAAACCACCAGCCTGATTCACATACCACTTGTATTTCTTACCATCGCTATATGCCACCGTGTTCGGGTACATCACATTACCGTTGATCTTCACAGTTCCGTTATATTCAGGAACAATCAAACGGTCGCCCTCCTTCAAAGTAACATCGTAATCTGAACCTGGATTAGCCAACGCTTTATCCAGTTCGATACCAACAGAGTATCGTACGGTATCATTCTCCACGCTGTCACGTGCCTGATTGATATCATAATCAGCAGCCTCTTCATCCTGCATGACCATATCGAGTCCGGCATTCTGTCCTTTCTGCCTTACAAGATCCAGCACCTGACGGTTACGGAACTTTTCATCTTCGGTCATAACACGTTCAATGCGAGCGCCTCTGACATAAGCCTGATCCGTCACGCCTCCTGCAGCTTTCACAAGTTCAGAGATGCGCTGGTTCTTGGTCGTCAAAGCATAGTTTCCGGGGAAAAGAACTTCACCTTCAATCAACACATTCCGCTGAGGCTGATAGGCTGGGCTACGACGTACATAGACTTCGTCATATGGTTCCAATGTAAAACTACGGTCACCATCGACTACCATTCCATTTTTCACCACAAACGAATACATATTGGCAATCTCGTCGGAAGCCTGTGTTGCCCCTGGGTCAGAAATGCGTCTTGAGACATCAACACGAGCCGTAGAGGCAGCATCTGTCAAGCCGCCTGCCTGCAAAATAAAGTCTTCAACCGTCTCGTCTTCTGCATATTCATAGATGCCTGGCATCTGAACCTCTCCATGTATCGTCAGTGTACGCTCATTCAGAGTCTCGCTACGGAAGGGGATAAAGAGGATATCCTCATTCTCCAATGGCATATCGGCAATGGTACCAGCCATGATACCCTCAATATCAACAGAAAGTACTTTGCGCACACGGTCTGGCTTCATACGATGAAGTACGGCATGAGCAGTAAAAGCATCCTCTGTCAATCCACCAGCACTCTCAATCAGAGAACGGACCGTATTGTTTGTGCCTCCCAAGTCAAACATTCCGGGATGGAAAACTGCACCTTTAATCTGTACGGTGTTAGCATAACGCTCCAAAATGGAATCAACGGTCACAGAGTCACCGTCCATCAGTTTAAAACTGCTTACATCGAACTCTTGAACATTATAGGCCGAATACTGCTCTCCTGAGACACGATTAACCTGTATGCCTTTCTTATATGCTTTGGAAGTGAAGCCACCGGCATACTTGAGCAGCGTTGCCAGGCTCTCTCCTTTGCGCATCTCATAAGCCATTGGACGTTTCACCTGACCAGAAATATCAACCAGACAGTCATAAGGCCCAACTACGATTACATCATTATCTGCCAAACGGACATTCCCTGCCAGTTTGCCATTCAGAATATAGTCGTACACGTCAACCACCGTCAACTGACGACCGCCTCTGTAGACTTTGATACTACGAAGCGTACCAACACCTGTGACACCGCCCGCCATATAGATAGCATGAAACACCGTTGCAAAAGCCGATAACGTATAAGTGCCAGGGGCGGTTACCTCACCCATCACATTAACAGAGATGGTACGCGTCTGTCCAACTGTCATCCTGATGTTCGAACTCTTGTAGCGCTGTCCCAATTCCTGTTTGATCTTTTCATTAGCAGCCGAAACAGTCAGGCCAGCAAGATGGATAGGTCCAAATCCTTCCACCGTGATAGTTCCATCAGGAGACACCTCCAACTGCTCAGACTTCTGAGAGGCGCCATAGACATCAATGATAACCCGATCACCGGCACCAACTACATAATTGGCAGGAGTTGCAATATTCATGTTAGGTTCGAAAGTCAACATGCGCCTATTAAAAATATCACGACCAAAAACGTGCTTACCGTTCACCATCGTACTCATGCTATCGGGAAGATACACATTAGGACGGCTCGCAATATCCTCTATTTCGCCCGCAGCACCCATTGCGAAACCGTTGGTCTGCGAGTAGAGCGGATTACCCTGAGCATCAACCATAACCGAACCATTACTCCTACGCAGCCGACTGCTTCCGTCAACAGAGCCACCACTTGCCGTTGCGGTCTTAGATGATGAGGTTCCTTGTGATGCCGTCACCTGCTGACGCACGCGCTGCAACTGCTTCATATCCACTCCGCGTTGCATCAGTTTCACAGCAATCTGCGACTGAGAGGTTCCGGCTTTGACCTCCCTCTGGATGTACCTCATCACTTGAGCGTCACTCATACCTTGTGCATGTGACAGCACTGCACTCAGTATGAACAACATTGTTAAAACAAACTTATTCATAATCGATTTAAATAATTATCATGCTTCGAACTGGCGCCAGGCTCCTCATACCGGCCTACAATACCAACGTGTGATACGCAACTCAACACTAACGCCAGCAATAGTCTTAACAAACCAATACTTCTTCTGTTTCCTGTATAACCTGCCATGGACACCTGCAAAAGGGCCATGGATAATCTCGACTTCCTTTCCCACTTCCGGCTCTTCACCCTGCTGGATGATATTGACCCGTTGCTCAAAGGCTGGGTCGCACAGCATACGAAACTCCATCATTTCACGATTGGATATTTCCACCGGACTATCAGTATCCCTGTGTTTCAGAATGTAAAGGGGAGTAGCACACTTTGCCAACAGAGAACAAAACTGTTTCATAGGCATCTCCAACCCCACAAACACGTAATTATGGATGACGGGTACCAAGATCCTGCGGGGTTTGGACTCGTCACCGGCTTGTCTTTCCGCATATCGCATAGGAATAAAGCACGTCAGTCCTTCCTGCTTCAGGAAGTCACTCACAATCATCTCATGTCTGTTGAAGGTGCGAACCACCATCCAAATCTGTTCTGTTTGTTGCATTTTCTTTCCTTCCTCCGGCAGGGCGAATGCCCCACCAGAAGCAATTTAACATTCTGACCATCAAGGATATAGGCAGTCTTACCCCCTCCGCCGGAGAGCTGAAGGCTCGCAGATTATATAGGAATCGACTTTCTATAACGGGCGCAAAATTACTATTTTTTCTCGAATTGACCAAATTAAAAGGGACTAAAATACATATTATATAAGAAAAACATGAATTTCGTCAATCTGCTATTGTTGATTTTGCCACCCGATAAGAGTCGTAAAGACATCAAGAAGGAAAATTAAGCCGCAATATCTTTGGTGCTTTGGAAAAAATATCATATCTTTGCATCGTCAATGAATAAATTCTTTACAACAATGATAAAAAGAACGATTACTCTATTACTGACCCTGACGCTGATGCATTCGGCAAGGGCAGAGGATGGTAGCAGGCTTTGGCTGCGCTACGAACCCGTAAACAAAGTCAACGTGACAGGTGCTGAATGTCTGGCTGCAGACGAGTTGAAGAATTATTACAACGGCCCAGAGGTCACTCTGAAACTCGATGCCACCCTGCCTGACGAGGCCTATCAGATCAGCGGCAACGGTAACAAGATCAGCATCTGCGCCAAGAGCGAGATCGGGTTGCTCTATGGTGCCTACGCCCTTCTGAGAAGCCAGAGCGACCCTTCTGCCATCCGTCAGAACATCGTTGAAAAGCCCTTCTTCAGATACAGGATCCTGAACCACTGGGACAACCTCGACGGCAGCATCGAGCGCGGCTATGCCGGACGCAGTGTCTTCTGGGATCTCGAAGGCACCCAGCCAAAGGCCATCGACGCCCGTCTCATCAAGGAATATGCCCGTGCCAACGCCAGCATCGGCATCAACGGGACGGTGCTGAACAACGTCAACGCCTCGCCGAAGATGCTGTCGGCTCCTTATATCAACAAGGTGAAAGAGATAGCCGACATTCTGCGCCCTTACGGCATCAAGGTCTACTTGTCCGTGAACTTCGCCTCGCCGATGACGATTCCTGCCAAGGGATTCAATGGCGGCAAGCCTTTGAAAACCGCTGATCCTCTGAACACCAAGGTACAGGCCTGGTGGAGAGCCAAGGCGAAAGAGATCTATGCCCTGATTCCTGATTTCGGCGGTTTCCTGGTCAAGGCCAATAGCGAAGGCCAGCCTGGTCCCTTCGACTACAAGCGTACCCATGCCGATGGCGCCAATACACTCGCCGATGCCGTGAAGCCCTATGGCGGCATCGTCATGTGGCGCAGTTTTGTCTACGGCGCTGCTCACAAAGGAGAGGATCGCGTCAAACAGGCCGTATCGGAGTTCAAGGACCTTGACGGCAAGTTCCGCGACAATGTCATCCTGCAGTCCAAGAACGGCCCACTGGACTTCCAACCCCGTGAACCCTATGCGCCCATCTTCGACAACATGCGCCAGACCTCCCAAATGGCCGAGTTGCAGATTACGCAAGAGTACCTCGGACAGTCTCGTCACCTCGTCTACCTGGCTCCGATGTGGCGCGAATTCTTCGGATTCGTGGCTCCTGACCGTCTGGTGGGTATCGCTGGCGTCTCAAACATCGGTCTCGACAAGAACTGGTGCGGACATCATTTCTCACAAGCCAACTGGTACGCCTTTGGCCGTCTTGCCTGGAATCCCTTCCTTTCCTCAGAGGCCATTGCCCAGGAATGGCTGAAGCAGACATTCGACAGCCAGTTGCCAACTCCGTCCGAAGGAGCCTCATCACCTGAGACAAAGGTCGGCAACCAACTGCTCAGCATGATGCTCCGCAGTCGGGAGGCCTGCGTTGACTATATGATGCCCTTAGGCCTGCACCATATCTTCGCCTTCGACCACCACTACGGCCCTGAGCCCGACGGATTCATACCCACCTATCCCATCGAGTGGTGCCCTGTCTATTATCACAAGGCCGACTCCATCGGCATCGGCTTCGACCGCACTCACGCTGGTACCGACGCCACTTCACAGTACCGCGAGCCCTACTGCTCGCTGTACGACGACATCAACACCTGCCCTGAGCGCTACCTGCTCTGGTTCCATCATGTGCCCTGGACCTATCGTCTCAAGAGCGGCAACACCTTGTGGGAAGAACTACAAGTGCGCTATGCCCGAGGTGTAAAAGAAGTGGAAGACTTCTATCAGACCTGGCAGGAGGCCAAGCCCTTCGTCGACGAACAGCGCTGGAAGGAGGTCGATGAGCGTATGCAGCATCAGTTAGAGAACGCCCGAGAGTGGAAGAAGACGTGCCTCGACTACTTCGGAAGTTTTGTCTGCAAATAACAAATCATTTCGATTAACAATCCGTCATCCTGCCAAGATTACTTGGCAGGATGATTTTATATGGTAATCTCACCCGATCCCAGGCAGCGGTGGTGATGCTCGTCGTAGACGACACAGAACTGTCCTGGGGCGACGCCATGTATCCTGTCTTTCGAATGTACGACAAATTCGTCATCTCCGGTCCATTCCAAAGTGGCTGGATGATACTCTGGCGTATGGCGGATCTTAAAGGTCACATTAGAAAGCGTCCATCGTTTTGTGAGGAAATGGAAGTCACGCACAGGGAAATCCTGCTTATAGGCCGTCTCCGGATCGTAACCATGCGAAACGTAAAGAATATTCATGCCCACATCCTTCTTCACCACGAACCAGGGACCACCCCCAAATCCCATGCCTTTACGCTGACCGATTGTATGGAACCAAAGGCCCTTATGTTCGCCAATCCGACGGCCCGTCTCCAGTTCGATCACGTCGCCAGGCTGCTCACCCAGGTAGCGTCTGACATAGTCATTATAATTCACCTTGCCTAAGAAACAGATGCCCTGCGAGTCCTTGCGCTTCGCATTCACCAAGTGCTCCCGCTCCGCAATCACCCGCACCTCATCCTTCATATAGTGACCAATGGGGAAGAGCGCCTTCTTCAACTGCCAGTCATAGATCTGGGCCAGGAAGTCAGTCTGGTCTTTCACGGGGTCCGGACTGGTACAGAGCCACTTCAGCCCCTCTCCGTCCACCTCCGTCTGGGCGTAATGGCCCGTGGCAATGAGGTCATAGTCCCTACCGCGCTTCTCGTCGAAGGCACCGAACTTGATGAGACGGTTGCACATCACGTCAGGATTAGGCGTCAGGCCTGCACGGACCTTATCCATCGTATACTTCGTCACCTTATCCCAATACTCCTGATGACAGTCGATTACCTCCAGCCGGCAACCGTACTTATGCGCCACAGCCGTCGCCATCTCCAGGTCCTCCTCCGACGAGCAGTCCCATTCCTCCTGCTCCTCTGGACCTATCTTAATATAGAAACAGTCTGGATGCAGGCCGAGGCGCACCAGTTCGTACACCACGACACTACTGTCGACGCCGCCCGAAAGCAGCACGGCAATCCGCTTGTCACCCAGACTCTGTTCGCCGATAGTCATTCTGCGATCCTTTCCTTTTTCACGATTACCCATCTTCGCCGCCTGCTAGAACCTCAGTCCGTACGAGGCGTAGACGGTCCAGTCAGAGAGTCGGCCGTCACCCTCGTCGTTCTTGTAGTTAAAGCGATTATAGTGACCATACAGTCGCAGATAACTGCTGCGCCAGTTGTAACTCACAGACAGACGGGCATCAAAGTTCCAGTTCACGCGATTCGAGGTCTTACGCTCCTCCACCTCATTCGCATGCCAGACAAGCGGCTCGTCATCATCTTCGGCATCATCATAGAACCACTCGTAGACGGTCTGTCCCTTCTGATTAACCGTCTCATAGAAATAGGTGTACATCCTGTTGTAGAACGTCAGCATCGGCATGACCTGCGCACTGATGAGCAGTCCTCTGGCAGGCACCCAGTTGTAGGCATAGCCCGCCCCCGCACTGGCCTGGGTGAACTTGATCTTGCCAACATTGTTCATCAGCAGCAACAGCGGCCAGTTCTGGTCGCCGTCGTAGGCCACACTCGTATGGTAATACATCAGTCCTGCGATAAAGGATCCAGCCGAACGGCGCTGGATCAGCGACTGGTCGTAGGCAGCCGCATAGGAGAAATGCTTGCCGTTGAACAGGTAATAGCCGTCGAGGAAAAGGGAGCGCACGCGGATGGGATCGTCGAGTTCCATGCGCGTCACATTCCTTGTGACGCCCTCGTTATCAGAGAAGTAAGAGGTCACGTCAGGCATCCGACTGTGATAGGAGCCGATGCGGAGATTGATGCCGAAGCTGCCCCCCATCGCACCGAACGACAGCGTGGAGCCATCGCCGCCCGTCAACTCCTTCGACAGGCCGAAGCCGTAGCCCCTGTAGCCGATCCATGCTCCGAGCGACGTAGAGAAGCCGTTATCCGTCTTGGCCGTAACGTTACCGTCCATCACGCCCTCCACCGACCAGTCTGCCGTCATCGAGAGCGACGACTGGCCTGCGCTTGTACGCACCTCGACAGCCCATGGCTTCTTGGGCTGTTCGATGTAACTGCGGTCAACGTTGGCCACGGCCATCGAGTCGATGAGGGTCTTCACCCACATCAGACCCTTCACCACAAAGTTCTGGTCCTTCTTCGCCTCGCCCCCTTCAGCCAGCGCCATGAGGGGCATCAAGGCCAGCGCCACGAGCATACATCCTTTCCGCATACCATCTACAACTATTTGGATGCAAAGTTATGTATTTTTTCTGATAATACCAAACTTTTTAATGAAAAAGAATACCTCCAGACCCCCCGTGTCATCATGAGTCCGAAAAAGACAGCAAAATCTTACAATCTTACATTGTATAGGAAAAATGTGGAAAATGAAATTTAATAATAATATATATTATAATATATATTATTATTAATCTTTAGAATTCAGAAAAACACATACTTTGTAAGAATGTAAGATTGTAAGATTTTACTGTGGTTTGCCTCGCGGCTGGAGGCGATATGGTCTGCGCTTAGAGTAATTTCTTCCCCTCCACACTCCATCCACCTCACTCCTCGAAGTAAGGGACGGCAGTTAAGGGGATAAAGGATGCCTGATAAGGGAGTAAGGAATAGGGAGTTATGTGTATAAAGTCCTATCCTTTATAAGGTTAGGAGGCATCAGTAACGGAGTAAACAGGCATTACCAACACAGTAAAGTGGCGGGGACGGGCCGTCCCCGACGAGCGCACATCATTAAACTATGTTAAAAGTTAGAGCAATTCCATTGTCGGTTCAAAAACTTTTCATATCTTTGCAATATCAAATTGATATCATTTTAAAACTTAATCATTATGGAGAATAAGGAGTATACATTCAAAGGAATCGTGGTGAACGGCTTTCTGATGCTGTTCGTCAACGCAGTAGTCTTAATACTCGCCGTCGCGGGAATCATCAACAGCATCATACAACTCGATGCGAGCGACGGCCACGTGGGTGGCTGGATGCTGGGAGGAAGCATCCTGTTGCTCATTATAAATATAATAATGTGGTGCGGACTGATGATGCTCGAGCCCAACGAGGCCAAGGTGGCCACTTGGTTCGGCAAGTACAGCGGCACATTCTCGCAGACGGGCTTCTACTGGATCTGCCCCTTCTACAGCACGAAAAAGGTGTCGCTCCGTGCCCGCAACCTCGACGCTGAGCCCATCAAGGTGAACGACAAGACGGGCAACCCCGTGATGATCGGCCTGGTGCTCGTGTGGAAACTGAAGGACACCTACAAAGCCCTCTTCGAGATAGACTCCCAGACGATGGCCGCCAACCCCAATGCGATCGGCTCAGACACCAAGGGACTGATGAACGCGCTGGAGAACTTCGTCCGTGTGCAGAGTGATGCAGCCTTGCGGCAAGTGGCTGGCCAGTATGCCTACGACGATGAGGACACCAAGGCAGAAGAGCCCACACTGCGCTCAAGTGCCGACGAGGTCAACGAGCAACTGGAGCAGAAACTCGACGAGCGCCTGACGCTTGCAGGCATCGAGGTGGTCGAGGCCCGTATCAACTATCTGGCCTATGCTCCAGAGATTGCTGCCGTGATGCTGCGTCGCCAGCAGGCCTCAGCCATCATCGCCGCCCGCGAGAAGATCGTCGAGGGAGCCGTCTCGATGGTGAAGATGGCACTCGACAAGCTTTCCAACGAGAATATCGTAGACCTCGACGATGACAAGAAGGCTGCGATGGTAAGCAATCTGCTCGTGGTGCTCTGTGGCGACGAGTCTGCACAACCTGTCGTAAACACAGGAACGCTGAACCATTAGACAGAAGAACATGTTTTTAGACAGAAGAACATAAGAACATAATGGCTACGCCAGAAAAGAAGAGTAAGAGTTTTATCCTCCGCGTCGACGCTGAGACGATGAACGCTATAGAGGCTTGGGCTGCTGACGAGTTCCGCAGCACCAACGGCCAGCTGCAATGGATCATCAGCGAAGCCTTGCGCAAAGCAAAGCGTCTACCCAAGAAAAAGCAAAACAATGGAACAGAACAACTTTGACATTAAGAAAATCAAGGTGCACCGCACCACAGAGGCAACCGTCTTTGAGATTGTGTTCGCCCTGACAGCCATCATCGTCTGGGGACTGATCATTTGGCTGGTTCATCGTGCGCCAGACATCGTCCCCACCCACTTCGATGCTTCAGGCAAGCCGAACGCATACGGTTCGCCTGTGGGAATCACCATTCCCTGCGCACTCTTGACAATAGGCGCCATCGTCTGTATGGTATGCGCCTATTTCCCACAACACATCAATATGCCCTTTAAACTCAGGAATATACGTCAGGTGGAGCTTGCCATCCGGCTACTTCGAGTGACAGGCATCACATTCCTGTTAACACCTCTGGCTGTGGCCTACACCCTACTTGGCATGAGTTCACCGTCTGTCATTCCCATCTTGGCAACTGTCGGCCTCATCCTCGTGGAAACTGTCTTATTCTCAATTATCATCTACAAAACAAAATAACAAACTATTATGGTAGAACTAAAGAATGAACAACTCTCCCATTTATGAAGAAAGCTATATTCACGCTACTGACAGCCCTTGTCACCATCACCGGATGGGCACAGGTTAATCCAACATCAGTTCTTGTTGGCTCATGGTCTGGCAAACTCAAAGTGGGAGCCATGTCACTAACCGTTGTGCTCCATCTAGAACAGAAAGAAGGTTATGTAGTGGCATCGCTTGACAGCCCTGATCAAGGAGCTAAAGATATTCCTGCCAAAATGGAATACCTTTCTGACGACTCTGTAGCCGTGAGGGTAGAAATGATTGGTGCTACCTATCAAGCCAAACTGACAGACGGGAAACTCGATGGCACATTCTCACAAAACGGTATGAAGTTTCCACTTGAAATGACGAGAGGTGTGCCTGAGGTAAAGCATCCTCAGGAGCCAAAGCCACCCTATCCTTACGAGACGGAGGAGGTGACGTTCATTAACGAGGCTGACAGTGCCACACTGGCTGGTACACTAACTTGGCCTATGGGATATGACAAGAAGGTCAAGAAGAAGCCCATGGTTGTGCTATTCGTCACAGGAAGTGGACAGGAAAATCGTGACGAGGAAATCTTTGGCCACAAGCCTTTTCTGGTTATTGCCGACTATCTGGCTCGCCAAGGCATCGCCACCTTGCGGTATGACGATCGTGCTACAGGCAAATCGACAGGTGGAGATGTGAAGAATGCCACATCAGAGGACTTTGCCCGAGACGCCGCTGCTGGCCTCGAATTTCTGCGCAACAAGAAAGCGTTCAGTAAAGTAGGCATTCTGGGCCATAGCGAAGGGGGACTCATCGCCTTTATACTCGGCGCAAAGAAAAAGACGGACTTCATCGTCTCGCTGGCAGGTCCTGGCGTCAAGGGCGACACGCTCTCTGTAGTCCAAAGCAACCGCATCATGGAACTCTCTGGAATCGACCCCAACATGGCGATTAAGATGACGGTCAAGAAATTACGCCAAGACGAGCAGTTTAAGAAGTTACCCTGGTATCAGTATTTTTTAGACTATGACCCCTCGGAGAATATCCGCAAGACCCGTTGCCCCGTCTTCGCTCTCAATGGCGACCGTGATTGCCAGGTCATTGCTTCACAGAACCTGACAGCCATCCGGCAATTACTGCCACCCTCAAAGAAGAATCTCTTGAAGGAATACCCTGGGCTGAACCATCTGTTCCAACACTGCACCACAGGTCTGGCAACAGAGTATGGTCAGATTGAGGAAACCATTTCCGAGGAAGTGCTAAAAGATATCGCGCAATGGCTCCAGCAGCTTCAGAAATAACAATCAAACAATATAAAAGTATGGTAGAACTCAAAAACGAACAACTCTCGATCGTCGTATCAGAGAAAGGAGCCGAGCTCCAAAGCATCAAGGACACCAACGGTAAGGAACACCTGTGGCAGGGAGATCCCAAGTATTGGCCTCGCCGCTCACCCATCCTCTTTCCTATCGTGTGCAGCGTGAACGACGAGACTTATACTGTCGACGGAAAGGAATATCATCTGCCTCGTCACGGCTTTGCCCGCGATGCCGTATTTAAACTCATTGCCCAAGGCGAGCATAAAATTACCTTCGCCCTCGAATCGTCGGAAGAGACGAAGCAGGTCTATCCCTACGACTTCACCCTCAGCGTCAGCTATGTCCTTGAAAATAATAAAATAGGTGTCATCTGGCACGTCCATAATACTGACACCCAGGAAATCCATTTCCAGATAGGCGGACATCCGGCTTTCAACATCCCAGGCATGAAGGCTGGCGAGAACCAATATGGCCGTATCCGTCTTGACAATGAGGAGCCGATGGATGCCCTCCACAGTTATGGCGACGGCTCGCACGAGATGGACGAGGTGCCATTCGTAGAGGCAGAAGGCGGACTGATGGAGTTCACAGACAACACTTGGCGCAACGACTCCATCAAGATCCACAAATGCCAGTTGCATCGTGCAGAGCTTTTAGGGGCTAGCGGCGATCCAGAAGTGACAGTCACCTTCCGCACTCCCGTCATCGCTTTCTGGAGTCCTTTCGGCAAGCAGGCGCCCTTCGTCTGTATCGAGCCTTGGTACGGCATTGGCGATCCCAGAGGTTTCAAGGGGGAATTCAAGGACAAGCCCATGATGAACCATCTGCAGCCAGGTGCCTCGTTCATGTCAAGATATGATATCATCATCGGATAATCCTCTGTCACACTATGCACATCATCGTATCACAGGAGATTAAGACCGTTTGCCCTGCGTTTGTGGGGGCTGCCGTCGAGGCACAAGTAGTCAATACGCCCTATTCAAAGGAGCTATGGGATGAGATCCATGCGCTGGAAGACCGTTTCCGTCAGGAGCTGACCACAGAAAGTCTGAAGGATCTGCCCAGCATCGCAGCCACCCGTCGGGTATATAAAGCCTGCGGCAAGGATCCTTCACGCTACCGTCCTGCCAGCGAACAACTCATCCGACGAATGCTACAGGGCAAGGAATTGTATCAGATTGACACCCTCGTGGACCTTGTCAACCTCGCTTCCATTGCCTACGGATACAGCATCGGCGGATTTGATGCCGATAAGTTCGTGGGGGATACGCTGACCTTAGGGGTTGGCCATGAGGGAGAGCCATATGAGGGCATCGGACGAGGTATGCTCAACATCGCCGGACTGCCCGTCTATCGTGATGCCGAAGGTGGTGTAGGCACCCCGACCAGCGACCACGAGCGTACGAAGATGACACTCGAGACCACTCACCTCGTAGTTCTCATCAACGGTTACGATGGCAACGAGGAACGCGTCGCCGCCAATGCTCGTTTCATTCAGGACCTTCTACACAAATATGCAAAGAGTGATGGGGGCACCGTCACTCTATACAGACAATCCTAAAGATTCTTTTTCGGATAGAAGATGTTGTTAGCAGATGTTTCATATACTTTATCATTTGTTACATTTAGGCTACTAAGGATCAAAATAAGCCACAGATTACACAGATAATCGCAAATTATTTTATAATTTTGCATCCGATTTTTAAGTAAACCACCAAAATGAGACAACCCAAAAAGAGTATTATTGGTATCCTCGTCTTGCTGACGACCAACCTTCTAACAGCAACTGCTGACAATCAGACCACAGGAAAACTGGTCATCAATGAACTGATGCAATCAAACATCGACTGTATCATGGATGACCTGCATGAGTTCCCCGATTCATGGGTAGAACTGTACAACAACAGTGATGAAGCCATCGACCTGAAAGACTATCAGATTGGCACCCAGAAAGACAGTGCATGGCCATTGCCCAGCCAGACCATTGAAGCGAAAGGCTTCATAACAGTGTACTGCGACAAGGAAGAGAATAAACTCCACACAGACTTCCGTCTGGAGTCAGGCAAAGGCTGTGTGGTCTACCTGTTCAAAGGTAATGAGGCCGTAGACAGCCTCCCCGAGGCACTGAAGAAGATGCCCGCTCCCAACATTGCCTATGGTCGCAAGACAGACGGCAGCAGCGAATGGGGCTATCAGTTAACTCCTACGCCAGGAGCCGCTAACTGCGGAGAGATCTGCGACGAAAAACATATCCTCGGTGAGCCCATCTTCAGTGAGTATGGCCGAGTGATGACAACTTCCAAGGATTTCTCACTCACCCTCTCGCTGCCAAAGGATGCGCCAGAGGGTACGCAGATATACTACACCACGGATGGCAGGGAGCCCACCAAGGCCAGTAAACTCTACACGGAGGCGATATCAATTAACGACAGTTATTCCATTCGTGCCAAACTCTTCTGCGACGGTTGGCTCTCACCACGCTCAACCGTCCAGTCATACATTTTCCTGGATCGCGACATGACCATTCCGGTGATATCCATCACCACCAACGACGATTATCTGAATGGTAAAGAAGGTATCTTCCGAGTCAACAGTAAGGCTAACCAGATTAACTGGCGACGCCCCATCAATTTCGAACTGTTCGACGAACCCGATAAGGCAAGTGTGCTCAACCAGATCTGTGAAACCCGCATTATGGGTGGACAGTCGAGAGACTGGGCCCGCAAGTCGATGGCTATCTATTCCAATAAGCGTTTTGGAGCCAAGCGACTCGAATATGAGTTCTTCCCCGACCAGCGACCTGGCGTGACCAATTTCAAAAGCATCATGCTGCGCAATGCTGGTAATGACATTGACGGTTTATATATGCGCGACGCCATCATGCAGCGCTCTATGGCCGAGCACGCCGACCTTGACTGGCAGGCCTGGCGCCCAGCCGTCGTTTATATCAACGGTGAATACCACTGCATGCTCAATATCCGCGAGCGGAGTAACGACGACAATATCTTCACCAACTACAACGAACTTGAGGACATCGACATGATAGAGATTGCCCAAGAGAACAACAAGATGGTGGGTGAGGTAAAGGCTGGCACCTCTGAAAACTACGACAAGTTCGTGAAATTCTACTCAGAGAGAGGCCATACACTGGCTGAATATGCTGAATGGATAGACTGGAAGGAGTATATCAATCTGATGGCTATGAACCTCTATTTCAACAATCAGGACTTTCCTGGCAACAACATCGTCATGTGGCGTCCAAGGACTGAGGACGGCAAGTGGCGCTGGATCTCCAAGGATACCGATTTCGGACTAGGGCTCTATGGAAAAGAAGTGGAGTTCAATACCATCAAGTGGCTTTATGATTTCAACCACACTTACGACAGGGATAGGAAATGGGCCAACACTAAAGAGGCCACCATGCTTTTCCGTAACCTGATGGAGGATCCTGATTTCAATCGTGAGTTTATCGACCGAAGCCTCGTCTATATGGGTGATTTCCTCAACGAAAAGGGAGTTCGGGCCATATGGGATCCTATGTACGAACTTGTCAAAGACGAACTGCTCATACATAGAGACGAACTAAACCCACCCAATCCATGGTCATGGTGGGGAGGCGGCAACAATGAAAAGAACATCGAAAACGAGGTTAATAATGTCCGTAACTGGCTGAGCAAGCGCACAGACTATTACCGCAAATGCCTCTGCGACTACTATAAGGTGGGCACCCTGGCGTCTATGACAGTCAACAAGGACATGGAGGACGCAGCCGAAGGTCACATTCTCTTCAATGGCGTTGAACTATCCAATGGAACCTTTGATGGCAAATTCATTGTCGGGCGCAAGATCACCCTTGAGCCAGGCGAAGCATCTACCCTCAATGTAACAGGTTGGGAAGTCACAGCAGATGGCACTTCGAATAATTACCAGGGGGCCAGACTTGAGTTTGACATGCCTCAATGCAATAAACTCGCCATCAAGACTCTTTTCGATACTACCGGCATCAGTATCATCCCGACAAGCGATACGAAGTCTCAGGATGTCTACGACCTCAACGGCCGCAAGGTTCGTTCAGGCAGCATGTCGCTTGACGGCCTGCCACGAGGCATCTACATCGTCGGAGGAAAGAAAGTGGTAGTCAAGTAAATATCGCGAGGCCAATCATCAATAGGCCTCGCGATATTTGCTTTCGTCCTTATCGTTGAGCATCGAAAGATAACTTTGATAACGGCTTTGGGCAATGTAATGGTCCTCAAGAGCCTGACGTACAGCACAACCAGGCTCGTGGGTATGGGTACAATTGGAGAAACGACAGTCTTTGGAGAAGTGAAAAATCTCACGGAAGTAACTGGTTAGTTCCTCTGGCTCCATGTCGAAAGTACCAAACCCCTTGATGCCAGGAGTATCTATCAACCAACCATCTCCCAGGGGAATCATCTCTGAAAAGGTTGTCGTGTGCTGACCTGTCTGATGGGCATCAGAAATCTCTGCCGTACGCAGGTTCGCTCCTGGAACCAGGCGGTTGATGAGAGTCGATTTCCCTACCCCGCTATTGCCACTTAGCAACGTTATCTTTCCCTGTAGCATTGGTAATAGTGCATCAACGCCCTCGCACGTCTCCGCTGAAATGGCCCGGCATTCATAGCCCAGAGTCTCATAGAGATGAATCAGCATCTGCTGATAATGCAACTCATCGGCATCAAGCAGATCCGTCTTGTTGAATATCAGCACGACAGGCACCCTGTAAGCCTCGGCCGATGCAAGGAAACGATCGATAAAGGTCGTACTGGTCTGCGGGCGGTTCACGGTGACAATGAGCATCGCCTGGTCTACATTGGCCGCAATGATATGACTCTGCTTCGAGAGGTTGATGCTTTTGCGGATGATGTAGTTGCGACGATCCTCTATCTCGGAGATATAGAGAGGTGAGGGGTCAGAGGTGAGAGGTGAGAGATTACTCTGAGGAGCACTAAGAATAACCCTATCGCCGACGGCAACAGGGTTAGTGCTACGGATACCCTTAAGGCGGAAATTACCTTTGACTTTACAATCAAGCAGTTGGCCATCGTCTGTCCTGACGGTGTACCAACTGCCTGTATTCTTAATGACCAGTCCCTTCAACTATAATAAGCTAAACAGTCATAATCTCCTTATTCTTGGCAGCGAGGAGGTCATCAATCTTCTTGATGAACTTGTCATGAATCTTCTGGAGTTCCAACTCGGCATCCTTCTCGTTATCCTCTGAGAGTCCGTCCTTAATCGCCTTCTTCAGTTTATCCTTGATGTCAGCCCTCACGTTGCGCACCTCCACCTTAGCCTTCTCTGCAATCTTGGCACACTGCTTTGCCAATTCACGGCGACGCTCCTCGGTGGGAATAGGGATGTTCAGTCGTATCACCTCACCATTGTTCTCTGGGGTGATGCCCACATCAGAGTCCATGATGGCCTTCTCGATGTTGCGGATTTCCTTACGGTCCCAAGGTTTGATAGCAATGGTACGGGGATCGGGCACACTCACATTAGCCACTTGATTCAGAGGAACTTTGGATCCATAGGAATCCACTCGCACGCCATCGAGGATTGCCACGTTGGCACGTCCTGCACGGATACGATTCAACTCGTCTTCGAGGAACATGGCTGCCATCTCCATGCGCTCCTCACTTTTCTGCAATGTTTCTTTAACGTCAATCATAATCTTTCGGTTTTAGTTTTCTGTTGACAAAAGTACGTATTTTCTTTGAAACCGCCAAACTTTTTGTTCTTTTTTTCTATTTTACATATTATATATAAATAAGGTGTAAGGCTTAAAAAGGGCAGAATACCACGATTGTGGTATGCGGAATAGCCCACGTGTGGGATTTCGTAACCGCAGAAATCGCCGTACCTTTGCACTCAAGAAAAGAAAGAGTAACATTACAAACATTTTAAAAGAACAAGATTATGACAAAGATTGCAAAACAACTGACCGAACTGATCGGCAACACCCCGCTGCTGGAACTCTCTAAGTTCTCTAATGCCAAGGGTATTGAGACACCAATTATCGCCAAGGTAGAATTCTTCAATCCTGGCGGCAGTGTGAAAGACCGAATCGCCTTAGCGATGATAGAAGACGCCGAGAAGAAGGGCCTGCTCAAACCCGGTGCCACCATCATCGAGCCTACCAGCGGCAACACTGGCGTAGGGTTGGCACTCGTCAGTGCCGTCAAGGGCTACAAACTGATTCTGACGATGCCTGAGACGATGAGTGTCGAACGTCGCAACCTCGTGAAGGCCTACGGTGCCGAGGTCAGGCTGACAAGCGGAAAAGACGGTATGCCCGGAGCCATCAAGGCAGCAGAGCAACTGCGCGACAGCATCCCTGGCAGCATCATCCTGCAACAGTTCGAGAATGCAGCCAACCCCGCCAAGCATTATGCAACGACAGGTCCAGAGATTTGGGACCAGACTGACGGCGAGATTGACATCTTTGTAGCCGGTGTGGGTACAGGTGGTACTGTCTCTGGAGTGGCAAAGTACCTCAAGGAGAAGAATCCCGAGGTGAAGATCATCGCCGTGGAGCCCAAGTCGTCGCCCGTCCTCAACGGCGGTCCAAGCGGTCCCCACAAGATTCAAGGCATCGGTGCCGGTTTTATTCCTAAGACATACGACGGCAATCTCATCGACGAAGTGCTTGACGTAGAGAACGACGATGCCATCCGCGCAGGCCGCGAACTGGCTCAGGTGGAAGGTCTGTTGGTGGGTATCTCATCAGGAGCAGCCGCCTTTGGGGCCACCGTGATTGCCAAGCGTCCTGAAAACAAAGGCAAGAAGATTGTTGTCCTGTTGCCAGACACAGGCGAGCGTTACCTCTCGACAGTGCTCTACGCCTTTGAAGAATACCCGCTCTAAAGCGCAAATCTTTCTTCTAGGAAGCGCAAATCATCCCTAAATCAGGATGATTTGTGTTTTTTTTGTGCTTTCATTTTGTTATTTAATCAGAATTGTCTACCTTTGCCGAGAACAACTGCCTGAAACTGAATGAGCAACAGTAATAGACAAAGACTTCTGACCGTCGCGGTGCTCCTCGCCATCAGCCTCACGGCACTGGCCCAAAAAGGGAATATGGAGACAATTGCCGATGCGTACCATCTCTCGGCCTACCTCGTGGCTGCACTGATGATCAGCATATTTGTCATGGTCTTCTCCAACCGCCTCTTCTATTTCCGCCAGGGCCAAGTCAGCGCACAGGCACAACAACTGAACAAGCAGTTAGGACTCGTACTGACTTCCAACAAAACACATATCTGGACCTACGACTTCAGCAAACACCTCTACACCTTATTATCCCGTAATGGAGAAAAGGAGCAATCCTACACTCCCATTGACTTCTCACAGTTTTTCGACAAGAACGAGTTCACCCAACTACACAAAACTATCACCTCCATGACCGACAGCCCTGATGAACCCAAGCCCATCGTCATCAAAGGCTGCGCCCCTGCAGACGGTTCCAATCCGCCCATCTACAAGATCCACCTGTCCATACTGCAACACGACAAGAACGGCAAAGCCAAACTCTTGCTGGGCATCCAGCGCGACATCACGGAGAACAGGCAACGGAAAGAGAAGGCCCGCAATCTGTCCCTACGCTATCACACTATTTTCAACTCGGCACTCGTCGATATGATCTACTACGATGCCAACGGACAGTTGACAGACATCAACGACAAGGCCTGCGAGACCTTTGGAATCAATGATCGGGAAGCCTTGATGAAACGGAAAGTGAAGATTACAGACATTCCTTCATACAGAAATTTAGACTTCAACCATCTTGAAAACCTCCAGTTCTCGTCAATCACAGATATTGACCGCACGAAACGTGAAGATGAGAGGATTCCTGAGTTGACTGTTAAGGGTAAGTTCTATTACGAATGCATCGTAGCTGCCGTCCGTGACAAGAACCAACAACTGCGTGGAATCATCACCGCAGGTCGTGACATCACCGACATGGTAGATTCCCATCATCGCCAACAACAGGATGCCATATTGCTCGAGAAACGTACCAAGGATATACAAGACTATATCAACAACATCAACTACTCGCTGAAGGTGAGTGGCGTGAAACTCGTCAACTACCATCCGGACAACCACGAACTGAAGATATTCAGTGATTTGAATCAGGTACAATACTGTCTCTCCCAGATCCGATGTGCCTCACTGCTGGCAACAACAGACCAACGGAAGGCACGCGGACTACTACTCCGCATGGATCACCGCATCCCAGGAGACTTCACGACGACCGTCCAAACCCGTTTCCACGACAAGCAGGGACGTGACTTGTTCCTCACCTTCAGCATGGTTCCCGTCAAAGGAAAGGATGGCCGCATCAGCCACTACTTCGGCATGCTTCGCAACGATACGGAGATGGTCTACACTGAGCGGCAACTGATGAAGGAGACAAAGAAGGCTCAGGAGACAGAGGAACTGAAGGGTACCTTCTTGCTGAACATGAGTTACGAGATCCGTACGCCTCTTAATGCAGTCATCGGTTTTGCAGAACTTTTCAACAGTCCACATGAGGCTGAAGACGAACCCGTATTCTCCGAGGAGATCAAACGCAACACCAACGAACTGCTCAGTCTTGTCAATGATATCCTCTACATTTCCCGTCTTGATGCAAGGATGGTGGAATTCAATTATAAAGATACAGACTTCGCCACCCTTTTCGATGGCTTCTGCTATATGGGTCTGAGTGCACTCAAGCCTGATGTGAAGATTCAAATAGAGAATCCATACAATCATCTGGTGGTCAGGATTGCCGAGGATCACCTTGGGGAGGTCATCGAAAAACTGTGTATCAATGCAGCACGGACAACAACGACAGGATACATCCGTACTAAGTATGACTACCGCCACGGGGAGTTGAACATCACCATCGAGGACACAGGCAGAGGCTTCAGCGAGAAAGACCTAAAGCATATATTTGACCGTTTCGCCAGAGATGAGAACAACCAGCGTGAGGGCACAGGTCTTGACATGGCCATCATCAAAGAACTGGTAGAGCAGATGGGAGGAACAATAGAGATCCAGTCAGAGGAAGGCAAGGGTAGTTCCATTTACATCATCATCCCCTGCGAGATGACAGCCATGGAGAAGAAAGCCACAGATTTCACAATAACTTAGAGCCGTACAGACATGATCCTATTACTATCACATATCCGGACACTGGCAGCCATCGCGCCCGACCTACCATCAATACTGATGGTATTTGTCGTGTGCATCGCCTTTGTGATAGCCTGGGCTGTCAATCGCATCAGTCTGCTGCGCATACGACAGAGCGTCGGCAAGATCAAAGAAACCTCTACCATCATGCAGCACACCCTCGACATGGGCAAGAACTATGTGCTGATGCTTGACATCCGGCAGCAACACGCCATCAACATCCACGGCCATCTGCTACCCGATAAAGGTATGGGGTATCAAGACAGTCTTGAATTGATACATCCTGACGACCGCTCCATCTACACAGAGTTCATCAAACGCCTGACATCCGGGGACAGGGAGACAGACGAGTGTATCTTCCGATGGGATATCAGCGGCATTAAGAAACTTGGACAATGGCGATATATGGAAGACCGGGGCGTCACCGAATATGCGAATGCCGGCATACGTCCCATACACATCTTCTGCACCCTGACAGACTGTACCGAACAGGTCCTGCTTGAAAAGGAAGAACAGGAAATGGCTGATAAGTATCGCCGTATCTTCGAACAGTCTCTCATTGGTCTGGCCTTCTATGACAAAGACGGATACCTGCTGACGACCAACCAAAAGATGCGTGAGATACTGAACTTCCAGTCGGAAAAGGATCCTTACTATTATGGCAACTCCCTGTTCGACATGCCATCCTTCCGCGATATCCTGAACAATCGCAACGTGGAGGAACTCTATTTTTGTACGAAGAGTATTATCATCGAGCGTGGTGTCAACTGCTATACAGAGATGCGCTTACACCCCATCTACAAAGATAACGGAGAACTCTACTGCATCACCTTCTCCATCCGCGATGTGAGCCAAGAGCGTGAACTATACCTACAGAACAAGAAGAACAGCCTTGACATACGCCTGGCCAACGAAGCCATCCAACAGTATGAGAATGAAATCCAGTATCTAATGGATACCTGTAATATGCGCTTCTTCCGCACCTCGTTCACCAAGCGGCAGTGCTACTTCTTCAAGACACTTGGCACCCCAGAGAGTCAGATGGATTTCGATACACTCATCGACCATTTCGTTGACAGTCCTTTCCGTCAGGGACTGATAGAGCCTGAGAAATATTTCGATGTGCCCCGTACCACGGTCACCTATATGCATCCTTTTTTCCACGAAGGCGAAGACATGCAATGGAACATCATCGACAGTACGCCGTTCTTCGATGAGAATGGCCGTCTGGAGGGCAGTTATGGTGTCGTGCGGAATGTCAACGATCTCATCAACAAGCAAGAGAGGCTGAAACAGGAAACGGAGCGGGCCAACGACTCCGGTCGTCTGAAGTCGGTGTTCATGGCCAATATGACCCATGAGATCCGCACACCTCTGAACTCCATCGTAGGCTTCTCTGACGTACTACCCATGCTGTCCACCCAAGAGGAGAAACAGGAGATCATCCGTGTCATTATGAACAACTGCGACATGCTCATGCGACTGATCAATGATATCCTCGCTATCTCGTCGCTCGATACGAGTGGTATCAGCATAGAACCTAAGGAAATCGACTTTGCCATCAGTTTCAACGACATCTGCGAGTCCTTGAAAGAACGCGTACAGGAGCCGTCTGTGGAGTTTATCAAGGACAATCCTTACAGCAGTTTCTTAACCATTCTCGACAAAGGACGCATCCAGCAAGTCATCACAAACTTTGTGACCAATGCCGTCAAGTATACCCATCAGGGACATATCAAGGTCGGCTATCGTTACGAAGAGGGACAGTTGTATATTTATTGTGAAGACACGGGTGCAGGTATCCCCAAGGAACATCAGGCAAAGGTCTTTGAGCGATTTGTCAAACTGAACGACTTCATACAAGGCACGGGCCTCGGCCTCTCTATCTGTAAGGCCATCGCCGATGCCTGCCATGGTGACATCGGCGTCGAATCTGAAGGCGAAGGGAAGGGATCGACATTCTGGATGAGGATTCCCTGCGAGAAAAGGTAGAAAGGTGAAAAGGTGAAATATAGAAATGATGACTAGTCTTAAACATATAACAGAAACGGTACGGAAGTTGAGAAGGATCCTGATGATTCTTTTCATGCTTCCTCTTTTTCACCTCTATATCCTTCCCACTGCGGCTCAGACGGCAGACACGACCAGGGTATTCACCGAAGAGCACCCGCTGGTCTATGAAGATGCCTGGGATCTCTGGCCTTATGTCTTCCTCAACGAGAACGGCGAACCTGACGGTTACAATATCGACTTGCTGAGGATGGTATTCAAGAGGCTCAACATCCCATACATCATCAAGTTGAAGCCTACCCTTGAGGCACAGGCCGATCTGAGAAGCGGCAAGTCTGACCTCATGCTCCGCATGGATGCCTCTTTCTCTAGAGGCAACACGCTTTATAGCAACACCATCGTCCAGTTGTTTACCCATAGTGTGGTATCTCCAATATCGTCTCATGTAGTACTGCGTACAGGCAAGGACCTGAAGGGCCAGCACGTCATCGTACACGAAGGCAGTTTCAGCCATCACATGATCATGGATGAGGGTTGGACGAAAGATATCAAGGCCTACGACGACATGAAGGAAGCCATCCAGAAGTTGCGTACCGACGAACAAGGTGTGATTATCTGGAACACCATGTCGCTGAAATGGCTCATGCGGAAATACAAGACCGACAATCTGACCATCAATCCTATCGACATCCCAGCAGGAGAATATAAGTTCATGTCGAAGAACCGCCATCTGCTTAATCAGATTGACAGCGTCTACACAGAACTTCGTATGAACGACCAGTTGGAAGGCATACGCAACAAGTGGTTCTATCCGGAGCATGCCGATTCGGGCATTCCTGCCTGGGTATGGAACCTCGCCGCCGTGCTGGCAGCACTCGCTCTGGTATTCCTTGTCTACTACGCCTTCTACCGCATCCGTGAACGGCAGATGACACATGAGATCCGACAGAGCAATAACCGTCTGTCGCTAGTACTCAGTTCCAGCGAAATCGGCATGTGGATCTATCATGTGCTGCCTCAGACCATCGAATGGATTGACGAGTTCGGCAAGACGAAACAGAATCTCCACATGCATGAACTGGTGACCCGCTACAGCCAGGATGACTACGATACACTCCGGGAGACGCTTGATGACATTATCTACCAGCGGAAGGAATCAGCCAACATCACACTGAAGATCAGGGAGCACAAGAACAATCACTTCGTTGAGCGTGTCCACAGCATTGATATCGGCGTGCTCCACCGTGACCGCAACGGCAAGCCCACAGACATCCTCGGAACAAGAGTAGATATCACCAACGAACGGATGCGCCAGTTGCGCATTCAAGACAGTATGATCCGCTATCAGGCCGTCTTCAATTCCGCCATGATCGACATGGTGGTCTACGATGCCGATGGCTACATCGTCGACATGAACGACAAGGCCCTTAACAGTCTACACATGAGCAGGGGGGATCTGATTCAGGAGCACATCCATCTGAGAAGTGTATTAGGTATGGACGATATCGACCTCAACACGTTTGAACCTTTACACATCACCCAGATATTCCCACTTGGCGACCAACGGTCCCTGCCCACTTACCTGAAACGTTCAAAGATGTTCTACGAACTGAAGTTAATACCTGTTCGAGACAGTAATGGGAAACTGCTGAATATCTTTGGCACAGGGCGTAACGTGACAGAAGTGGCCATGTCATACCGGAAGATCAAGGAGAATGCCCACGAATTGCAGCGAAGCAACGACGAGATGAATCAGTACATCCGCAACATCGACTATGTGATGAACGTAGGAGGCATCCGCATGGCACGCTACAACCCGGAGACCCACATGCTGACCATCTATAAAGACAGTAACAACGTAGAGTTCAAACTGACCCAGACACGAGCCCTCAGTCTTGTGGACGACAGCACTCAACGCCGTGCGCTGAATATCATCAAGAGCATGGACAGCCTCACGACAAAGTCCATCCATGCAGACATAAAGACCACCTTGCGGAAGAAAGGCGGTGGCGGGCGCCTGCACCTGCAACTGCACTTCATTCCCATCTATGACCATCAGAATGAAATAAAGGAGTATTTCGGCATGTGCCGAGACATCAGCGAGATTAAGACCATCGAGGAGAAACTGGCAGCCGAGACCCTGCGTGCCCAGGAGGTAGAGGTGATCAAGAATGCTTTCCTCCACAACATGAGTTTCGAGATACGTACGCCACTGAATACGGTAGTAGGCTTTGCAGAACTCTTCCAGATGGAACACAGTCCGGAAGACGAGATCGTGTTCATCCATGAGATCAAGGAAAACTCCTCCAAACTGCTCAAACTCATCAACGACATTCTGTTCATCTCACGACTCGATGCCGACATGATTGAGTTCAACAAGCGCACCGTCGACTTCCAGGCCCTCATAAGCCAGCAGTGCGAGTCCGTCTGGACCAATTTGAGGAAGCCCGACGTGGAGTATTCCATTAGCAATGCCTTCAAGAAACTGATGCTTGAGATCGACAGTTCCAATGTGTCTATCATCATCGACAAGATTGTAACCAACGCTGCCATGTATACGGAAAAAGGTTCTGTCTTCGTACGCTACGACTATCTGGGAGACAACCTCATTGTCTCTGTCGAAGACACCGGATGCGGAATCCCAGAGTCTGCACTGGCCAATATCTTCGACCGCTTCGTCACTGGTGCCAGTGAAGGCGCAGGCCTTGGCCTGTCCATCTGCCATGAACTCATCCTGCGGCTCAACGGCACCATCAACATCAAGTCTGATGAGGGCAAGGGTACTACAGTGTGGTTTACCATCCCCTGTCAGGCGGTCGAAATAGAACGAGATTGAGAAAGGTGATATAATTATGGAAATAAGATATATAGTCGATATGATACGAAAGCCGGAAAGGATTCTGCAGATTCTTTTCACACTCTCGCTATCCCACCTTTTCGCCATACCAGCACAGGCACAACTGGAATTCAGTTACACCGAAGACAATCCTGTCATCATAGCAAGCGACTGGGACTTCCCGCCTTATGAATACAGTAACGACGAGGGCGAGCCAGCAGGCTACAACATCGACCTGCTGCAGATCATCTTCAGCCAACTCGACATTCCCTATCGCATCATCCTCCGCGAGTGGAGTGAAGCGGCCCAGACCTTCGAGCGCCGTGATGCCGATCTGGTCATCGACCCCACATACCGCTTCCATGGAAGGCCCTACATCCGCTCTACCAACATCCTGAACTACTACAAGGTACAGATCGTCTCAGCCCAAGATGCCCCCCCAGTCCTCGCGCTCGACCACTTTTCCCCCACAGACACACTCGTGCTCAAACAAGACGACTATGCTGCCAACCGTATCATCGATGAGCGCCATCTAGATATCCCCATCCTCTACCGCTCGCCCAAGGAGGCCTTGGCAGGTATCAGTGAAGGGAGATACAAGTATTTCATCTGGGGCGAGGGGCCACTGAAATGGAAGAAGAAAGAACTGGCCTTAGACACACTCATCGTCAACGCCATCGATATCCCTGAAGGCGAAATCCGTGTCGTGGGCTATGACAAGGAACTCATCGACGCCATCGACGACGAATACGCCCGTATGGAACAAAATGGCGACCTGGAGGTGCTGCGCGACAAGTGGTTCCACCCAGAGCGCATCCATGACGACACGTCACCCTATGCCCTCATCGTGCTGGCTGGTGCAGTCATCGCCGTAATCATCGGTGTGCTGATGGCGCGCCTGGTCCGCGCCAGGGTAAAGCAGGCTGTGAGAAAGACAGAAGACCTGAACAACATGATGGAGCAGGCGCTGAACATGGGCAAATACTACGTGTTTACCATCGACATTGCGACAGGTCGGGTGCATAATATCCACGGCCAGTTACTGCCTGACGGCGAACTGGTAAGGGATATATTCCTTCCGCGTATTGACAAAGATGATGTGGAAGACTTCCAAAAGAAAATAGACCTGCTGATTTCAGGCGAACTCCAGCAGGCGCGCTACACCAAGGCTTTCAATACTGGCTCTCCAGAACACCCAGACTGGATATGGCTCAGCGGACTGGCAAGCCTCGAATACGAAGGCAGCAAGCCTCGCTACATCGTCAATACCGTCCGCGATATCACTAAACTAATCGAAGAAGAGCGCGTCAACAATGAACTGAGCGCTAAATATATGAAGATCTTCGAAACCAACTTCATCGCCATGTCGTTCTACGACAGCAATGGCTACCTCCTCGACCTCAATGACAAGATGAAAGAAATATGTGACTACACAGAGGAGGATAAGGACTTTTTCTATAAGACATTATTCTTCGAAACCCCTCTCATTAAGGGCGAATATCCGCGTAACAGCCGCGAAGAGTTCCATGTCTGTCAGTTAACCAAATTCCCTAACAGGCCCAGCAAGTATATCGAACTACGCATCAGACCTATTTTCGACAACAACAAAAATATATTATATTACGTGGCCACGGCCCGTGACCTGAACGCAGAGCGCAACATCTACCTCGAGCAGATACGCCACAATCAGGAGATGGAGAAGACCGCCACGGCTATTGACCTGTTCGAGAAACGACTGCAATACCTGCTGGAGAAGTCAGACATGTATGTCTGGAAGTTCGACCTCGGTACGCGCCAGATCGAATTCTCCCGCTCACAACGCACAAAGGGCTTCACCATGAGCCGCGACGAATTTGTGAACTACATGTTCGAAGACCAGCGGGAAGAGGCCGACCAGAAACTGATAAGCATGATACGTCGAGGCGATGACTTCAATTCCATCTGCCACTTCATGAGGCTGCCATCCACCCCCACCCCCTGCTGGTATGCCCTCAGCGGTGTGCCTGAGCGCGATGAGCAAGGGCGGTTCACCTCCTACTTCGGTGTGGGACGTGACATCACCAACCTCATGGAGGCTCAGGAGAGACTGAAGCAGGAGACCAGTCGCGCAGAAGACTCTGGCCGCATGAAGAGTGCCTTCCTGGCCAACATGACCCACGAGATACGCACCCCGCTGAATGCCATCGTGGGCTTCAGCGACCTGCTGCCTGAGATTGACACCAATGAGGAGCGCATGGAGTTCATCCGCATTATCCGCAACAACTGCGACATGCTCATGCGACTCATCAACGACATCCTCGAAGCCTCGTCGATGGGCCAGGCGCTCGCCATCAAACCCACGGAGGTAGACTTCTCCCTGTTCTTCGACGACATCTGCCAGGCGCTCGCCCAGCGAGTGCAGGAGCCTGGCGTAGAGTTCATCAAGGACAATCCCTACCCCACCTGCCGTACCATCCTCGACAAGGGCCGCGTCCAGCAAGTGCTCACCAATTTCGTCACCAATGCCGTGAAGTATACCCACCAGGGCTTCATCAAAGTGGGCTACCACTGGGACCGCCGCATGAAGTTCGACGGCAGCGGCGAGGCCGACGGGTTAACCATCTACTGTCTCGACACGGGTGCCGGCATCCCCAAGGAGAAGCAGGCCAGCGTCTTCGAGCGATTCGTGAAACTCAACGACTTCGTGCAGGGCACAGGCCTCGGCCTCTCCATCTGTCAGAACATCGTAGAGCGCTGCAACGGCCACATCGGTGTCACCTCCGAAGGCGAGGGCCACGGCTCCAGTTTCTGGTTCTGGATCCCCTGCGAGAAGAAGTAGGAAAAGCACGAAGCCCCTGAGAGGCATACAAACAGAAAAGGAGGCTCGCCGGTCCAGCGGCGAGCCTCCTTATTCGATATACCTGCCTGGCATCAGGCGAAGATGAATGTGCGCAGGGCCCAGTAGCAGACGATACCAGCGAGGTAGCCGGCGAAGGCCACCCACGTGATCTTCTTCATATACCAGCCGAACGTGATCTTCTCCAGCCCCATGACCACCACGCCGGCGGCAGAGCCAATGATGAGCATCGAGCCGCCCACGCCGGCACAATAGGCCAGCAACTGCCAGAAGATGCCGTCAACGGCCATGTCGCCAGCAGCCTCAACGGGATACATTCCCATGCAGCCGGCCACGAGGGGCACATTGTCGACAATCGAAGAGAGCACGCCGATGATGCCTGTAATGAGGTAGTGATTGCCGTTGAACCACACATTGAGGTTCTCGCCCAGCATCGTCAGCACGCCGATCGTCTCCAGACAGCCCACAGCCATGAGGATGCCCAGAAAGAAGAGGATCGTGTCCATGTCGATGCGCGACAGCATCTTCGATACGCGCTTCTGTGTGCCGCGGTTGTCGGCCGTGTCCTCACTCTCCTGATGGATGCTGACATAGAAAATCTCCGTCACCGTCCACAGCACGCCGAGCACGAGCAGGATGCCCACAAACGGTGGCAGATGGGTGATCGTCTTGAAGATAGGCACGAAGATCAGGCCGCCCACGCCGAGGAAGAAGATCGCCTTGCGCTGGGCAGCGCTCAGGCTGTCGGCCTCCTCCTCGACGGCCACCTCCTGAGGAGCAGCCAGTTCGCCCTTCAGCGAAAGCGAAAGGATATAGGCAGGAATGGCCATCGACACGAGCGACGGGATGAAAATCTCCATGATGACGCCCGCTGCCGTGATCACGCCCTTGTTCCAGAGCATGATGGTCGTCACGTCGCCGATCGGCGAGAAGGCGCCGCCCGAGTTGGCCGCAATGATGACGAGCGAGGCGTAGATGATACGGTCCTTGCGGTCGCTGACCAGTTTGCGCAGGATCATGATCATCACGATCGAGGTGGTCAGGTTGTCGAGGATGGCCGACAGGATGAAGGTCATGAAGGCGATGCGCCACAACAGTGCCCGCTTCGACTTGGTCTTCAGCGTGTCGCGCACAAAGTTGAAGCCACCGTTCTGGTCCACCAGTTCCACGATGGTCATGGCGCCCATCAGGAAGAAGAGCGTTGTGGCAGTAGAGCCTAAGTGTCGCTCTATCTCCGTACTTACCACCGAGGCCTTCAGACTGCCTATGGCAGCAGGTAGGTAAGCCTCAGGGGCCATCATGAAGAGCGTCCATGTGGCCACAAACATAAGCAGCGCGATGGCTGCCTTGTTAATCTTCGTCAGGCTCTCAAGGGCTATGCAGAGGTAGCCGATGCAGAAGACGATGACGATTGCAATCGTTAATGTTGACATTTTTTGAAACTAAGTTATTAAATTGTTCGTAATCTGCGTGCAAAGGTAACAAAAAGTCGCGAAATATAAAAGACATAGGGAGAAAAAAAGTGACTTGCCGTTGCTTTCACCCTTAGGGACTCAGTCACAGAGAGCCCACCGCTACCCCTTTCAACCCCCACAAATGCCATGAAAAGTTAAAAGCCGAACAAATCGAAGCAAAAAGTTTGTGCTTTCGAGAAATCTTTGTATATTTGCACCTCAGATATGAACAACAGCCAACAGGAAACGACTTGGAGCGAGAACGTGATACTGGTCGATGCCGACTACGTCGACAGGGTTGCGTTTAATCTCATCGTGAACTTCGAGCGGATGATAGGCCGCCAAATCCCCAAGGCCAGCATGGCACAGTGGGTAGACTGCGTGGCGCTCGACGGCGGGCTGCGCCCTGGCGAGCACCAGACGCAGGTGGTACTCATCCACTCCAGGGCCAAGCAGCAGATGGACAACTTCAGTCCCTCCGACTTCGCCGTCGAACTCAACAGCAAGGCCTTCAAGGACCACCTCGGTGAGTTCGCCCTCGACGCCTACACCACCGAGGAGGACATCACCAGCCACGGCGACTTCTTCGTCGACGCCCTCAGTCTGATCGCCGCCCAGAAACAAGTGAAGCGCCTGATGGTCATACCCAACACCGAGGACGGCTATATATATAATAAGGTACGCGAGGCACTCCGGCGGGTCGACGACGAGGAGATGCGCGTCACCGTCTTCGCCATGCAACCCATGCCAGGAGGCAACTTCCGCCAGGAGATACTAGGTTACTCGCTCATGGCAGCCCTCGGCATCAGGTCTGAAGAAATCAATCAAGACATAAATTAACGACTATGGCAAAAGTACTCATGATTGGCGCCGGAGGCGTCGCTACAGTGGCTGCATTCAAGATAGCACAGAATGCAGACGTGTTTACAGACTTTATGATTGCCAGCCGCCGTAAGGCCAAGTGCGACAAGATTGTAGCCGACATCCATAAGGCCGGCTACAAGATGGATATCAAGACCGCACAGGTGGATGCAGACGACGTGGAGCAGTTGAAGGCACTCTTCTCGGACTACCAGCCCGAACTCGTGATCAACCTCGCCCTGCCCTATCAGGACCTGACGATCATGGACGCCTGTCTGGCCTGCGGCTGCAACTATCTGGATACGGCAAACTACGAGCCTAAGGACGAGGCCCACTTCGAATACTCGTGGCAGTGGGCCTACAAGGACCGCTTCGAGCAGGCCGGGCTGACGGCCATCCTCGGCTGCGGCTTCGACCCAGGCGTCAGCGGCGTCTATACCGCCTATGCCGCCAAGCATTACTTCGACGAGATACACTATCTCGACATTGTAGACTGCAACGCAGGAGACCATCACCACGCCTTCGCCACCAACTTCAACCCGGAGATCAACATCCGCGAGATCACGCAGAAAGGCCTCTACTACAAGGATGGACAGTGGATCGAGACGGAGCCGCTGGAGATTCACCGCCCCCTGACCTACCCCAACATCGGGCCTCGGGAGTCGTATCTGCTGCACCACGAGGAACTGGAGTCGCTGGTGAAGAACTATCCCACCATCAAGCAGGGCCGCTTCTGGATGACGTTCGGCGAACAGTATCTGAAACATCTCGAGGTAATCCAGAACATCGGCATGAGCCGTATTGACGAGATCGAATATGAGGCTCCGCTCGCTGACGGCAGCGGCAAGACGGCCAGAGTGAAGATCGTGCCACTGCAGTTCCTGAAGGCCGTGCTGCCAAACCCGCAGGACCTCGGCGAGAACTACGAAGGCGAGACCTCTATCGGCTGCCGCATCCGCGGTATTAAGGACGGCCAAGAGCACACCTACTACGTCTACAACAACTGCAAGCACCAGGAGGCTTACAAAGAGACTGGCATGCAGGGCGTGTCCTACACCACAGGCGTGCCGGCTATGATCGGCGCGATGATGTTCGTCAAGGGCATCTGGAAAAAACCGGGCGTATGGAACGTAGAGGACTTCGACCCCGATCCTTTCATGGAACAACTGAACAAACAGGGTCTGCCCTGGCACGAAGTGCACGACGGCGACCTCGAACTATAATTATTAACACTTAAATTTAAAAAAGAACTATGGCAAAGAAAGAAGAAGCAGCGGAGCAACTAAGCCCGCAAGAACAGAAACTGAAGGCGCTGCAGGCTGCCATGTCGCAGATAGAGAAGGACTTCGGCAAGGGTAGCATCATGCGAATGGGCGAAGAAAAGATAGAGAATGTGGAAGTCATCCCCACAGGCAGTATCGGACTGAACGCCGCCCTCGGCGTGGGAGGCTATCCCAAGGGACGCATCATCGAGATCTATGGTCCGGAGTCGTCTGGTAAGACCACCCTCGCCATCCATGCCATCGCAGAGGCCCAGAAGGCAGGTGGTATCGCCGCCTTCATCGATGCCGAGCATGCCTTCGACCGCTTCTATGCAGAGCATCTGGGCATCGACATCGACAATCTCTATATCTCGCAGCCTGACAACGGAGAGCAGGCCCTGGAGATTGCAGACCAGTTGATACGAAGCAGCGCCATCGACATTATCGTGATCGACTCCGTGGCCGCCCTGACTCCGAAGAAGGAGATTGAGGGTGACATGGGCGACTCGGCCGTTGGCCTCCAGGCTCGTCTGATGAGCCAGGCCCTGCGCAAACTCACCTCCACCATCTCGAAGACCAAGACCACTTGTATCTTCATCAACCAGTTGAGAGAGAAGATCGGCGTGATGTTCGGCAATCCTGAGACGACGACAGGCGGTAACGCCCTGAAGTTCTACGCTTCCGTCCGTATTGACATCCGCAAGAAAGAGACGCTGAAGGACGGCGACCAGCCCATCGGCAATATCGTGAAAGTGAAGATTGTCAAGAACAAGGTGGCACCTCCCTTCCGCAAGGCTGAGTTTGAGATTACCTTTGGCGAGGGCATATCCAAAGTGGGCGAGATCGTAGACCTCGGTGTGGAGTGCGGAATCATCAAGAAGAGCGGTTCATGGTTCTCCTATGGCGAGTCAAAACTGGGCCAAGGCCGCGATGCCACAAAGGCCTTGCTGCAGGATAATCCTGAACTCTGCGATGAGATCGAGGCAAAGATCATGGAGGCGCTGAAAGACAAGTAAAGCGCCAGATCATACAGGCAGACAAGAAAGCCGCCCCTCTTGATGAGGAGCGGCTTTTATCATAGTCTTGACTATGACAGTCTGTCAGTACAACTTAGAGGGGAGTACCCTTACCATTCTTCCAATTGGAAGAAGACGAACGCTTCTTCTTCGAGGTGGTAGCACGGCGCTTGGCAGTAGTCTTCGCCTTAGGACCTGCCTTCGTATAATACTTCTCTACAACGCCAGAGCCATTGAAGTCTACGAACAGCAGCATGTTGTTAGAGCGCTGGAAGACCCAGGTGTACTTACCATTCTCGCCTGGTTTAATCTCATCGGGCTCACCTGCAGCCAGTTCTACCTCGCCTTCTGAGAAGCCTGGGCTGACGTGACCCATACGAATCATGCCACGGCTGGTCTCTGTGGTCTCAATCTGTCGGCCAGGACCTGGAGCGAAGAGATAGGAGAAATAGTCATCGGGCTCTTTCTCAAAGTCCTTCGAGGTACCAGAGATACTCTTCTGATCAAGCGTCACATCTTTATAGAAATAAATACCCAGGATGGTATTCTTCAACTTGACGGTGAACTTCGTATCGGCTTTGTGGGGAGTGATGTCCTCTATCTGATAGCCAATCATACGAGGAATCTTCTGATTCTTCTTCGTGGCTTCGTTATACATAACAGTAGGGAACTTGGTGTGGATAATTCTGCCAATATAGGCCGTATAGTTGTAACTATTGACTGCCATAATGTCATCCACCAGTTCAAACGAGTTGCCAAACAGATACTTGGCATTGTCCATGATGAACTCATCGTCGCGCATACCACTATTGGTCTTTGAGATAGCCACATTCTGGTAGAACTCATTACCATCTCTATCTTCCACGATAATTTTGACAGGGAAACTGCGGGTACCTACGCCAACGGCTGTCACCTTGACTTCCATATCCTTTTTGACCGTGACATCCTGATAGCCGTCGCCGTCAAACTCGGTGTCAACACGATAGTACTGGGTCTTCGTGTACATGGTCTTGCCCATCAACTTCTCACGGGCAATGTCCACATCGCCAAGATAAGCCAAGGTAGGCACACCTAGTTTATTAAAGCAATAGTCATCGAACGAACCGCTCGGAATCTCGTAATAATAGTCTTTGTCGTTGTCTGGACAATAGAAGTTCACACGGTGATGACCATCAGCACTCTCGCTATGGCCTTTGTAAATCATAATCTTGTGACGCAGCGACATACTGCTCACATCTTTTCCTGTGGCAGCATCGGCAAACGTCTTTACCACCAGATCATACTTCTCCGGCATCACCATGAATTTCATGCCCTCTTCCCAGTCGCAGAGACTGTAGAACCTGAAATTGTCACTGATGAAATCACGTGCCGTCTCTTCCTCTAGGTTAAGGATGGAATCGCCAACTAACTCCATTTGCGCTTTTTTCTTAGCACCACGAGTCTTCACAATGTATGAATTCTCCTGAGCAGTGGCTGTCAGAAAGAGAAATGCCACACAAGTAGTCAATAAAGCCTTTTTCATTACTTACGATCGTTTAAATAAAGAATTCCGTGTGCAAAGTTAGCATAATTTTAAGATATAACAAAATTATTTGTGCCAAAATGACGTGAAGAAGGCATTTTTTATCATTAAAAGCCACTTTGGCACATGGTTTGCTTTCTTGATTTGCGGATTTAATCCATTTTATCATGAGTATAAACTAATAAAAAATAAGAATTATGGGAAAAATTATTGGAATTGACTTAGGAACTACGAACAGTTGCGTTGCCGTATTCGAAGGCAACGAGCCTGTAGTGATCGCCAACAGTGAAGGCAAGCGTACAACACCTTCTGTCGTTGGCTTTGTGGACAATGGTGAGCGTAAGATCGGTGACCCTGCCAAGCGTCAGGCCATCACGAATCCTAAGAACACCGTGTATTCTATCAAGCGTTTCATGGGTGAGAACTGGCAGCAGACCGAGAAGGAAATCTCTCGCGTACCTTATTCAGTAGTGAATGAGGGTGGCTATCCCCGTGTTGACATCAATGGCCGTAAGTACACCCCGCAGGAGATTTCGGCTATGGTGCTGCAGAAGATGAAGAAGACCGCCGAGGACTATCTGGGCCAGGAGGTGACGGATGCCGTTATCACCGTACCTGCTTACTTCTCCGACTCTCAGCGTCAGGCCACCAAGGAGGCTGGTCAGATTGCAGGTCTGAATGTGAAGCGTATCGTTAACGAGCCCACAGCCGCTGCTCTGGCATACGGTGTCGACAAGGCCAACAAGGATATGAAGATTGCCGTGTTCGACCTTGGTGGTGGTACATTCGATATCTCCATCCTGGAGTTCGGCGGTGGTGTGTTCGAGGTGCTCTCTACCAATGGTGATACCCATCTGGGTGGTGATGACTTCGACCAGGCTATTATCGACTGGCTCGTACAGGAGTTCAAGAACGACGAGGGTGCCGACCTGAAGGCTGACCCGATGGCCATGCAGCGTCTGAAGGAGGCTGCCGAGAAGGCTAAGATCGAGTTGTCTTCTTCTACTTCGACAGAGATTAACCTGCCGTATATCATGCCGGTAGCCGGAGTGCCCAAGCATCTGGTGAAGACCCTCACCCGTGCTAAGTTCGAGCAGTTGGCTCACGACCTGATTCAGGCTTGTCTGGCTCCGTGCCAGAAGGCTATCGCCGATGCCAAGTTGACGACTGCCGATATCGATGAGGTGATTCTCGTAGGTGGCTCCAGCCGTATCCCCGCTGTGCAGACCCTCGTGAAGAACTACTTCGGCAAGGAACCTTCAAAGGGCGTGAACCCCGACGAGGTGGTAGCCGTTGGTGCCGCTATCCAGGGTGCTATCCTGAACAAGGAAGGTGGCGTAGGCGACATCGTGCTGCTCGACGTGACTCCGCTGACACTGGGTATCGAGACTATGGGTGGCGTGATGACGAAACTGATCGAGGCCAACTCTACCATCCCCTGCAAGAAGAGCGAAGTATTCTCTACTGCTGCCGACAATCAGACAGAAGTGACCATCCACGTTCTGCAGGGCGAGCGTCCTATGGCTGCACAGAACAAGTCTATCGGCCAGTTCAACCTCACCGGCATCGCTCCTGCCCGTCGTGGTATTCCTCAGATTGAGGTTACCTTCGACATCGATGCCAACGGTATCCTGAAGGTAAGTGCCAAGGACAAGGCTACTGGCAAGGAGCAGGCCATCCGTATCGAGGCTTCGTCTGGTCTCTCTCAGGACGAGATTAACCGCATGAAGGCCGAGGCTGAGCAGAATGCCGAGAACGATAAGCGTGAGCGTGAGCGCGTCGACAAGATGAACCAGGCTGACTCGATGATCTTCCAGACCGAGAACCAACTTCAGGAACTCGGTGACAAGATTCCCGCACAGCACAAGCCCGCTATCGAGCAGGCCCTCCAGCAACTGAAGGATGCCCACAAGGCTGGCGACGTGGCAGCCATCGACAGCGCCATCGCAGCCCTCAACCAGGCTTGGCAGACGGCCTCAGCCCAGATGTACCAACAGAGCGGTGCCGCAGGTCAGCCAGGTGGTGACACCTATCAGGGCGGTCAGCAGCAAGCCGGAGACCAGCAGGCAGGCGGCAATAAAGCCGACGATATTCAGGACGCCGACTTCGAGGAGGTGAAGTAATTCGCCGACTGGCAAAGACATAACGAAAACATAACGAAATAGCGTGTAGTTCTAGTGAACTACACGCTATTTACATTTTATGGACATATCATTCCTTTCCGTCTTGCTTTTTGTTATCAAACAGTAGTTTCAACTGCTTATCAAAGTCGCTCATGATTTCTCGATCTTGAATGATGCGGAACTTATCGTATTCTGAGAGTGCCTTTTCTACCGCTTGTTCGTGAGTCACACGGCCCGCATCTGGAAGCAGTGGACGGTTGTTCAAGTCCATATAACGTTGTAGGAGAGCAGACCAGTCTGCCATTGTCATCAGAATATGGTCTTCTGCGCGTTGCTCTGCAATGTCGATGAAGGCATTGCTCAATCTGTTCAACGAATCAACCTCTTTTTCGCTCAGATAGTTCTTGGCAACAGTAACATCCGATTTCACGACCCTTCCGTCTGGTGCATTCTTCCAGGTAGTCAATCCCATGTGAGGACGCTCAGCGTCTGCACGGTCATAGATAATCTCGGCAGCGGTCTGTTTGGTTACGGCATAATGCATGATGTTCTGCACAGTCTTGAAGAATAGCTGTGTTTCTTCTGAATCCTTGTCATAGTCGGAACTACACTCGCTATATATATCAGTAATTTTCTGATAATAACGCCGTTCACTGATACGTATCTCTCGGATGCGGTCAAGCAAATCATCAAAGTAGTCTGCCCCAAATACGTTCTTTCCCTTTAGACGTTCATCATCCAATACAAAGCCTTTGGTAAGGTATTCTTTCAAGACTTGTGTAGCCCATATACGGAACTGAGTGGCTTCGTAACTATTCACGCGATAACCCACTGCAATGACCACATCAAGGTTATACATCATCACCTCACCAGACCATTTGTCCGAAGGTAACAAAATTTTTTTGTAAGCATCGGACAAATGCAGTTCACCGCTTTCCTCTACCTGTGATAGGTGATAGCTAATGTTCTGTTGGGTCACTCCAAACAATTCTGCCATTCTCTGCTGTGAAAGCCAAAAAGTATTGGTATCAAAGACTACCTGCACTTGTACTTTCCCACGTCCGCCTTTATACATCAAAATAGAGGACTCCATGCTTCTCACGGCAACGTCTGGAGTCATGGTCGCACTGAAATACTGTTGTGCAGCCTTCACCATCTCTTTCTTTTGGTCGGCATTCATAGCCACAGCCATGCAGGCCGCACGAGACAGGCGGATGCTCGTCACCTCTCTGACTGCGCCACTACCCAGTTCTGCCATCTCGGTTATTTCTACGAAATGCTCCCCAAGATGATAGCCCTTCTGCGAAGTCCATGCCTGTGCCTTGGCTATGACACGCTCAAAGTTCCAGTATTTGCCATAGCCCATCACTCGCGCCAACTTGCGTGAGTTCCACCATTCCTTGCCATCGGCATCAACCTCTCTCAACTGCTCGAAAGGAGATTGGAGTTCTGGGATGTTGTTAGAATTTTGCTCCATATATTCTTTTAACGTTTTTACCCATTTTTATATTTCGTGAGTCCGTAAAACCGTAATACTTTCAGCCTTCAGACCTCAACCATCAGCCTTCTATATATCAACTGTCCCCATGGCATATGCTATTGTAAAGAGCCAGTCCTTTTACCGTCAGCAGGTATTTCTGGCGAGGGTGACGGGGCGAATCAGGATATAGCATACGGATATAG
>Ga0256404_1001072_pt1 | contig 69000 bp, 54 predicted proteins | sample RumenRJG_01DNA_FD_185990 | JGI IMG/M metagenome (GOLD analysis project Ga0256404, IMG submission 185990) | Bovine rumen microbial communities from Lethbridge, Alberta, Canada - RJG_01 | ecosystem: Host-associated > Mammals > Digestive system > Stomach > Rumen | place: Canada: Alberta | collected... | reverse complement strand
AAGTAACTGCAGAGATGGCTATGTTCTGTCTGTCATACAACATGCGTCGTGCCATAAACATTAAAGGCGTGCCAGCATTGGTGTCAGCCCTAAAATAAGAATAGGGAGGAGCATATACTCAAAAAAACGGCTCTATGAGGCTCATTTTAAGCCTGCAGGAGCTCATAATTCATTAACAAGGAAAAATCAAGTAAGAATCTGCCCCTTCGGTAGAGGTCTTTATATGGCTCCAAAATTACCCCAAATCAGGCTAAAATGCCTTTAAAATCAGGGTTTTCGGACGGCCTGGGGGGGGGAGGTGTATATTAACTTGGGACTAGAGAGGCTTCGCCAGAAGCCACAGCCAATTTCACTTGGAGCTGCACCCTTCCAAAGGGGTGCAAGCGACCCAATAGAGATATAATATATGCCTGGGATAAGTTTAGAGGCAACGCCACCAAGGGCGTTTGCCGTTCAGTTTTCAAAAGGGTAAGCTTGCTTGGTATTCATCTATTACTGAGGTTTCATTGGAAGGCTTTGTCCACAAGCCTTCCCTTTTGATTTTATAGAATACATTGTCTGCAAATCTCTTCAATCTGTCACTATGCTCTGGGTAAGTTCCTACAATCCAGTTGTATGTTGGTATTGTTAAAGCTGTTATCTCACTATAATTCTTACCTTTTGCTTCCAGTCTTATATGTTCTTCTACTATGTGCCTCTCCTGTTCATATTCCTCTTTCCATTTATCCTTTTCATTAGAGTTATGATTCGAATTCTCATTCACATTCGAATTCTCATTACTATTGGTTTTGATATTCTCATTATTATTAATATTGGTATTATCATTAATATTGCTATTAACATTACTATTACACTTCCCAAGGGTATTCCCAGGGGTTTTCATGTTCTTGAACTTGGAAAACAAATCTTCATGTGACTTTCTCACAATGGGTTTGTCGATTACGTCCCAGTTAAAGATGAACTTGGTTGCTATAGAGCTTTCTCCCAGGGTTCTCTTTTTCCCAGGTATCCTTGTGATAAGTCCGTGTTTCTCCAGTTCCCTCACGGCACTCATCATACGTTCAAACCTCCAGCCGACATACCTACTTAGCCTATCTGTTGGGATTATAAGTTCACCAGTATCCTCAGCTCCCTTTGATACCAAGAGAGAGTTAAGAAGGATGGCAAACATGTTTTTTGCGTCGGCTGACAATGCATCCGTGTCTTTCACTGTCTGGGGAAGCAATTCTTCCACTTGTTCCTTTGTTATGTTCATAATTGTGTTGATTTTAATGATAAAGGGGAAGAGAGGATTAACGGCTCTCTATCCCCAGGATTATGTTTTCTACTAACATTTATTGGTTGATGCAAAGATATCTAAAAAAAATGAGAAAAACAAATTTTCAGAGAACTATTTTCAAAAAAATCCCACTAAAATATTCTGTATCATTGGTTTATGTATTCTCTGCCGTCCATTTCTGCCATCAGCTTCTTTGCTCGTGGATACCCCACATGTAGCTTCTGGATTACCAGGAATGTTCCAACCTTGTCATATTCATCTTTCAGTTTCTTGTACTCCACTTTCAATAGCTGATAGTGTTCCTTTGTCCTAGCCTGGTGTATCTCCTTGTAATGGTACTTGCCCTTGTCCATAGCGTTTGCTATCCTATACCTCTCCCTGGATACCTCGTTGGCACAGTTCTCTTTATGGCTCACGGCTCTGAGGTTGTCCACATTATTATTACTTCTATCACCGTCCTTGTGGTCAATCTCAAGCCCATTGATGTCGCCGAAAAAGCTTGAGTATATCAGCCTATGGAGATATAACTGTTTCATTTCTCCGTCTTTGTTGTAAAGCCTCACAGTCCTGTATCCGTTCTTTGCCTTGGTCGGACACAATTCTCTTCTCTGTAGAGTGGTTCCGTTCTTGCTCTGTCTCTCTTTCCTAACAATCTTCCCGTCTGGATAAATCTCATAGAAAGGGTACTCGTCTAATACTTTATAGTCCATCTTATACCTGTTTATAATCTTTATTCGGACTAGCAAATGTCATCCTATTTGCAATCCTACGATTATAAATAGTATGCAACTTATGAAAGTTACTTCTAACATTATATTATGTGCATACACACGCTCGCACGCACATGCGCATACACGCACATAGGAGCGTTATTGCAGTCCAGGCTTGATGGTTGTCCGCCAGGAAGGTATAACGCCGTCAGCGAGCCTGGAAATGGCTTCTACGCTAATCCTACCACCATGTTATGATAAAATCTTTACATCGGAATGACATATACTATATAAGGGCAGAAAGATTTTTTACAAAAGTGTTTGGCAATACCAATTATATTTCTAATCTTTGCACCAGACATAGGTTCTGTGGTCTTTTCTTGTACTGCGGTTCTTATTGTTTTTTTCCATTTCGAGCCTCCTTCAACGGGAGGCTTTTTCATATACCCTAAGTCCCCCCCCATACCCCCGTTGTAGCCCCTGGAGTCCCAGGGGGGAGTTTAACCATCCCTTTTTTGGGCAAACAGTTAGGGGTGTCTTAACTTAAAATATTCTGTAGGGTATGGGACTCCGATTCTGGAACACGGCGGGCATGTCTTCCATGAGATTGACCAATCAAAAAAATTCTGAAAAAATTTTGGAAATCCTCCAGAAGTTACTTCTTTTTTGATTTAATGCGATATTTATATTAAAAGAGAAATAAATACAATGGATATGATTGACAACCGAATAGCTTGGGTGGTACTTAACCTACTCTTGAAGATGAATCTCACACCAGTCATCCGACTGCTCCAAGGTTCTGAATTTGAAGAGAAAGCAAAGAAGGTAAGAGACATGATAAATGAGCTACAGGATGACCTGCTCAAAGCTCAAGGCGTTAGGGTCAACTGTGAGTCTGTGAATAAATCAGAAAGGACGTAATATATTAATATGAAGAAGATTGTAAGACTAACAGAGAGTGAACTAAAGGGCATCATGGAAAACTGTGTAACCAGGGCACTCAAGAAAAAGGCAGTCATTAATGAACACGTGGACTTTGACAGAGAGATAAAGCTTGCCCAAAAGTCATTATGCAAATTCCCACTTGGTGACATTGGAATGCGTCTTGAAGGGACGCAGTTCTACGGTCAGTTCAAGAAGGTACGGGATGCCATCGTTGACTTAAACGACGCACTAATAAGTTATATAAGACAAGGAAAATGAGTTACTTAATAGATGATGAAAAGGTGACACCACCAGTTAAGAAGAGAGACCATCGTGGAAAACTGAACCCACACTACAACCACCCTATGACCCAGGACAGTCGCAATGCGATAGCAGCAAGCCAGAGGGCTAGATATGATTATTACAGGAAAGCTGCTGCCAATATCGTCACGGAAGACAGAGTAAGGGAGATAATCAAAGAGACCATAGATAGCTATCTGGCAAAGAACACCACAGAGTTAAAGAATAACAATAGACCAAACAACATACCACTATGAAGCAGAAGAATACATCAGCCGACATACAGATAAAACAGTTGCAGAAGGACATCAAGAGGTTATCCGATGAACTCACTGCTTCTGAACGGCTCACGGATTATTACGCCAACGGCTACGAGTCAGCAGAGAAGCAACGTATTGCTTGCAGACGGCTCATCAAGTATCACACTATGGTTATGGTACTTATGAACCTGGTTAGCCGATATACTGCCTGTAATGACCTGGGTACAGCTATCCAAACCAATATCAACAAATACTATAAAGGCTTGACAGAAGACATAATGAGCATCCCTAGTGAAGACACAGAAAGATTGTATGATAATGAATTCGACGATGATGAATACAATGAGAAAGAGGAAGAAGAATCTGTTGGAGAGGATGAGCCTTGATGAACTTGGTAAGACCGAACAGGTCGCTATATATCTACACAACCATCCAGAGTGCTTGACAGAACGATTGATGACCCATGTTGCAGCACGCTTAATGAACTATGGCTACATACGGTTGCGCATTAAACAAATGTATAGGCAGATAATCCTGGATAACGTCAAGAAGAATAATTTCGTAGCAATATCAGACTATAACGATGAAGAAGAAGAAGAAAAGCAAGAAGGGCTTCGCCAGTGTAGGAGAACCATTATTCAGTAATGATGATTTCCTGGAATACTTCGAGGACAGGGTATCACAAATGATTCGCAACGAAGTTGAGGCTCATTTTCGAGACATGCTTTACAAGTATAGATGATTCAAATAACACCAGCATTTCGGCTTCTGTAAGTTTATGTGTTCGGGGTCTGATATTCGAAAGTCCGACTTGCTGGTGTTTTCGAGCCTGTAAGTCACGTAACGCATAACAAGTTGTGTCAGCACAGTTCAAGCCATATCTTCGCGGAACACCAGGATTTATCGTAGTTTCCTGGCTTTTACGTTATTGGCAGAATGTGGGAAACAAGGCATCGACGTACATTCTGGTATAATATACCAAGAAATTCCTACATAATAAATACAAACAAGAAGAGTAGCCACAAGGACTACCCTTTACATTTACTTGTTGATAGGTTTCTCGCAGAAGCTCTCATCAATCATATCTGCATGTGTGTCTTTACCAACTTTTATATACTTCATAAAATTATCCTCTGTGGTATGACCACTTATTGACATTATTGCTATAGTTGGTATTTTACGTAAGTACATATTGGTACAGAAAGAACGTCTGGCAGTGTGGTTGGTAATAAACTTATATTTGGGTTCTTGTAGAAGGACTTCTTTACCACCTTTTATTCTATGCAAAGTAACAGGCTCATTTATATGGGCAAGTTCACCGCATTTCTGAATCTGAATAATTGTCTTGGACTTATCAACACTCTTTGGAAGTACTCCATTATACTTCTTGATAATCTCTTGCACCATTGGATGTATAGGTATTGTAACTTCTTTCATGGTCTTATGAGTTGTTGTATTGATTCTGTTGCTTGTAATCTGCGATTTTGATAAGTCATGCCAATCTCCATACCTAAGTGCTGTCCAACACGCAATAATAAACAAGTCTCTCGTCTGTTCTATATTACTCGTAGGGTCAATCTGCTTCTTGACTTCTTCACTAGAAAAATCAATATCGTAGATTCTCTGGATTTCTTCTTCACTCAGATAGATGTTATCGACATCATGGGCTTTTGTAGGATAGTCGTGGAAAGACTTATCCATAATAAGACCATCTTTCTCTGCATCTGAGAGCCAAACCTTCATTATACTATACTGACTTGCAATAGTATTTGCGGAATAGTTTTGGTCGTTCATCCACGCTGTGAACGATTCCACAAACCTTCTATTGAACAGTTCCCAGGCTATCCTCTTATGATTCTCCTTACAATACTTCTGCAAGCGCTGTAGAGCATTTTTATGGTTATAAACAGTCCCACTACACATTTTCCTTTTCGTATTGTTATTAACCATAGAAGGCTTACGATTAATGTAATCCTTTATAAACTCTTCTGCACTCTTACGTATAGCCGCCTCTTTTCCACGTATTTTACTGGTTATATACTCTTCAAAAGACTCTTTTGTGAATGGAAGAGGAGTTGACATCAAATCTGACGCACATACGGCATCCGCATAATCACGGCAAAAGCTTAGAATCCTTCTCAACTCCGTATTGATTCGGGCATTTTCCTCTTTCACAGGCTGAGGCATATTACTACCTTCAATTGCTTTCCCACCTTGCCGACCTCTTGGAGGTTTATCCCAATATTGCTCTTCAATACGTAAGCCAGTATAGACTCTTGCACGAACTTTATTAATTGTCGTTGTAAGCCATATCTGTCTCTTATCATTCTCTCCAGCCTTCTTGATAAGATTAAAATTAACTCTCATCTTAAAAGCATTACCTACATTGATTTCATTTAAAACCATTGATGACCGATGTTAAAGTTAAACATATATACTTTGTCTCTCATGGCTGTTATCTAGAATACAACCTTATGATGCAAAGATATATTTTTTTTCTCGTAATTCCAAATTTCTGAGGAACTTTCTGCAAAATTACGAATTAAAAGTCATCTGGCAAAATCTACATAATTCGGCTGGTGTCACAAAGTGGTGTCAAAATACAAAAATTAAGAGGAATGTAAATATTTCTTAATTATACTCCTAATACATTGAATATCAGTATATACAAAAAGCCCCAACCCGAAGGCTGAGACTCATTCATATAACCGTAAAAGGCTCAAAATAGCCCGAAAATTACTCCCACTCGATGGTTGCGGGTGGCTTGGAGGAGATGTCGTAGCAGACGCGGTTGACGCCGCGGACCTTGTTGATGATCTCATTCGACACCTTCGCCATGAAGTCATAAGGCAGATGGGCCCAGTCGGCGGTCATCGCATCCGTCGAGGTGACGGCACGGAGCGCCACGGGATGCTCATAGGTACGTTCATCGCCCATCACACCGACGCTGCGGACGGTGCTTAACAGGATGACACCCGCCTGCCAGATCTGGTCGTAGAGCGACACCTCGATGGTGCCGTCCTTCATATCGGCAGGCACCCCGGCTGCCAACACCTTCCGGGCCTCTTCACCAGAAAGTTTCACCTTGTACGCACGCAAACCTTTTATATATATATCATCAGCATCCTGAAGGATTCGTACCTTCTCTGGCGTGATGTCACCCAGGATACGAACAGCGAGTCCCGGCCCGGGGAAGGGATGGCGGGTGATGAGATGTTCCGGCATACCGAGTTGACGGCCCACACGACGAACTTCATCCTTGAACAGCCATTTCAGCGGCTCGCAGAGTTGCAGGTTCATCTCCTTTGGCAGGCCACCAACGTTGTGGTGGCTCTTAATGACCTTGCCCGTGATGTTCAGCGACTCGATACGGTCAGGATAGATCGTGCCCTGCGCCAACCACTTGGCATCGGTGATCTTCTTCGCCTCGGCATTGAACACCTCAACGAAGTCGCGGCCAATGATCTTACGCTTCTGCTCAGGATCGGAGACACCAGCCAAGTCAGCGAAGAACTTCTCACTGGCATCAACGCCTATCACATTCAGACCCAGCACCTTGTAATCATCCATCACCTGACGGAACTCATTCTTGCGCAACATGCCATGATCGACGAAGATACAAGTAAGACGGTCGCCGATAGCACGGTTGAGCAATACGGCAGCCACGGAAGAGTCAACCCCTCCTGACAATCCTAAGATCACCCTGTCCTGGCCTAACTGAGCCTTCAGTTCCGCCACCGTCGTATCTACAAACGAGGCAGCACTCCACTCCTGTCGCGAGCCACAGATGTCGACCACGAAATTCTTCAGCAGCAACTTACCCTGTAGGGTATGGAACACCTCGGGGTGGAACTGTACGGCAAAGATAGGAGACCTTCCCCCGACCCCTCCCTCAGAGGGAGGGGCGTAATTACCTTCTGTCGCAGAACTATCTACTCCCCGCCCTAATAGGGAGGGGCCGGGGGTAGGTCTCCAATAGGCAGCATATTTCACATCCTTCGTGGAGGCAATCATCTCGAAGCCCTCCGGGATGGCGGTGATGGTGTCACCATGACTCATCCAGACCTGAGAACCTCTATCGAAGCCCTTGAAGAGCGGATTATAGAGATTGATGGTCTCCAGGTTGGCCCGGCCATACTCACGGCTGTCGGCCTTCTCCACCTTTCCGCCAAGGGTGTGGCTGATGAACTGCGCACCGTAGCAGATGCCCAGCACAGGAACCTTACCCACGAACTGGCTGAGATCCACCTTGAACGCCTCGGGGTCATGAACCGAGAAAGGCGATCCGCTCAGGATCACACCTATCACCGAGGGATCGTCCTTCGGGAACTTGTTATAGGGGAGAATCTCGCAGAAAGTATCAAGTTCACGGACACGCCGGCCTATGAGCTGCGTGGTCTGTGAACCGAAATCCAGAATAATAATCTTCTGTTGCATAGCCTATTGTATGTAAGTGATAACCAACTATTGTTTGCTGCGCACTGCACGAATGGAATACCCATAACAGCGAGGGCCGCCAGATGACTCTAGTTTGTCGACAGTACCATCTTGGCGGGCCCAAAGTGTATACGCCTCCGTAGTCCCATCGGTAGTCAAACGGACTGTCGATGTCCAATATCGTGCTGCAGTGCCTTGATTAGATATCGTAGAATTGTATCGGCTGCCTGATAAAGGAAGTTCTATCATCTTGCCATTTTTCACAGAACTAAGTTGCAAGACCCATACACCCTTATTCCGATAGACATTTTTATAGGTATTATCTATAAGTTCCTGCATTTCAACTTTGGTTGGGATACGCCATCCATCACCCCAGTTCTCATGAGCAGCATCATCCTTCGGTTCTAAGGTCGTCTTATCGTCCACAGCACCGCATTTGCTTGTAGTGCAATACTTCCAAATCGAATTATTGGTGCCATTACAATACTTGTAGTTAGCCCAGTTGAACACGTGGCCGTCGCTGGTGTCGCTGGTGTAGCCTGTGGTCTCGCCATAGGCGAAATAGAGGCCATCATCCGTCGTACTCGTAGCTCCCACATTCATGTTGGCCCACAGCGTACCGCTAGGCAGTCCCAAGTCGACAGCTTCCACATTCGAGGGGGCTTCGCCTACACCACTCATAATGGCATCGACCAACACCGTAATGTCAGTTACATCCAATTTGCCATCGTCGTTCAAGTCAAACTTCGATGTCTGTGCCTCTGTTGTCAGGCTTCCACTTGCTATAAGCAAGGCAATTAATAAATACTTTTTCATCTTTAGACCTTGATTGAATGATTAATGGTAGATTATCTATTGATATAAAAACTGTTCTGCCTGTTCAAGGGTTTCAAGTTTGCCGACGTCGAGCAGTCGTAAATCCTTTTGCTCATAGCCAAGAAAAGCACACTGATGACAGAACTTCAGATAGAAGTCGATGATGCCAAAGCGTTCCGGCATCTGGTCGAACAGGGGATAGACACGAGGCCAAATCATGTGGATACCGCTGAATGCCAACCGCTTGCAGTCTGAAGGGTCAAGTCCCTTGTAAGGACTGCGCACCTCACCCGTTTCGATATTCGTCCAACCGTCGAGAATCATCTCATCATCGAAGAGCAGATAGCGCTTCGTCTTTCGCTGACTGACCAACAGCAAGGCATCCGGGTTACTCTCACAGAGGGGACAGTCCCCATGTGCTTCGCCAGTTTCGCACACAGGGGACAATCCCCCTGTGAGATCGAGGTTGCTGAGGATGTCAACATTATGGATAAGCACAGGACTGTCCGGATCGAACAGTGGCAGTGCCTTCTTAATACCACCGCCCGTCTCGAGCAGTCCGTCTGTCTCGTCAGAGATGCGGATATCCAGTCCGAAGTTATCATTGTCATGCAGATAGTCGACAATCTGCTGGGCAAAGTGATGCACGTTCACCACGATACGCTCATAGCCAGCAGCTTTCAGTTTCTGGATGACATGCCACAACAGCGGCTGCCCCCCTACCCTGACGAGTGCCTTCGGCATCGTGTCAGTCAGCGGCTTCAGTCTGGTGCCGAGCCCCGCGGCAAAGATCATAGCCTGCTTCATCAGCACTCACACGTCACTCTTACCATCCTCCGAAAGCATCGGTGACACCCTGAAGGATACCTTTCAGTTCGTTGATAAAGCCATTCAGGCGGTCGGTGATGTTTTCCTTCGCGCCACGGGCCATGTAGCCGGCACACTCACCTTCGAGTCTGCCGATACGGGCTTTCTCTTCCGGCGTATAGTCCATTTCGTGCTTCTTCACGTTCTTCGTGATGTCCACAAACTTCTTACCAGCCTTCTCCCAGTCCTGCACATCATAATAGCGGCTGTGGTCGCGCAGTTCAGTAGAGAAACTCTCCAACTGGCTGATGGCACGCTGCTTCGTCGAGCACGAGGCCAACATCAGAGCAATGACTCCGCAAAACAACAATACATTAATCTTCTTCATATCTATAAACTATAAACCATTAACCGTAAACTGTAAACTGTAAACCGTAAACCGTAAACCGTAAACTATATACTTACTCCCTCTCCAGCGTCTGGGTGATGTTCTGTTCACGATGACAGATGCGCACCTCGATACCGAACTTGTCGTGGATATGCTCAGCGAGATGCTGGGCAGAGTAGACCGACCGATGCTGGCCACCCGTACAGCCGAAGGAGAACATCAGCGACGTAAAGCCACGCTGGATATATCGGCGCACATGGGCATCAGCCAGTTTATAGACCGAATCGAGGAAGGTCAGGATCTCTCCATCGTCTTCCAGAAATCGGATGACCGGCTCGTCAAGTCCCGTCAGTTGCTTGTACGGCTCATAACGGCCGGGGTTATGGGTACTGCGGCAGTCGAACACATAGCCACCGCCATTACCACTCTCATCCTCTGGAATACCCTTGCGGTAAGAGAAACTATACACCTTCACCACCAGCGGGCCCTGGGCATCGTACTTCGAGAACGTAGCCGGTCCGTCCTGAGGATGGGCCTTATAGGGATTCTGGTCTGTCGTCTTGTATCCGTCGGCACGACTGGCAATCGTCTCAATCTGCTGGAACTGTGGCAGTTCGGTCAACTGTCGGAGAATCTCCATCAGATGGGGATAGTGGAATACCGACGAACTGGCCAGCAGTTCCCTGAGGTTCTGAATGGCCGGCGGGATAGACTCGATGAAATGCTTCTTCTGTTCGAAATAACCCCGGAAGCCGTATGCCCCCAACACCTGTAACGTCCGGAAGAGCACAAACAGCGAGAGTCGCTTCACGAAGTGTCTTACTGGCGGCACCTCGATATAATTCTTCAGTGAGTTATAGTATTCGTAGACCAGTTCACGGCGCAACTTATGCGGATACTTTGCTGACGCCTGCCAGAGGAACGAGGCCAGATCATAATAGAAAGGTCCCTTACGCCCTCCTTGATAGTCAATAAAATAAGGACGGCCGTCGTGGTCAAGCATCACATTGCGAGCCTGGAAGTCACGATAGAGGAATGCATCCGCCGACTCTGCCGTCAGGTCCTTGGCAAAAAGCCGGAAATCGGCCTCCAACTTCAGTTCGTGGAAGTCGAGTTCAGTGGCTTTCAGGAAACAATATTTGAAATAGTTCAGGTCGAAGAGCACTGAGTCCTGATCGAACTCTGCCTGCGGATAACAATTGGAGAAGTCCAAGCCGACGGCACCACGGATCTGGATGTTCGGTAACTCACGGATGGTGCGCTTCAGCAGTTCCTGCTCCTTCAACGTATAGCGTCCTCCGGCCTCACGACCGCCTCTGACGGCATCGAAGAGGGAGAGAGAGCCGAGGTCGGTCTGCAGATAGCGCAACTGGTCGTCGCTGGCTGCCAGGATCCTCGGAACAGGCAACTTCCGCTTGGAGAAATGCTCGGTGAGATAGATGAAAGCATGGTCTTCGTCACGACTCGTACCGATGACACCAACCACGGACTGCCCGTTCTGGTCCGTCAGTCTGAAATAGGTCCTATTGCTGCCACCGCCAGGTATCTGACTGACGTTGGCGGGCTCCGCACCTTTCCACTGCTTGTAGAGTTCTATGAGTTTCTGCATATCGCCTGCAAAGATACGACAAAAAATCGAGAAATAAGTTGTATTAGTTGTTAAAGTTGTTTACATATTATATAAAAAAAACCGGATGTCTCCCGACAACCGGTTCCCAAAAACAAACTACTTAAAAACTAATCTACTAAAACAAATCAAAAAAATATCTTTTACTCAAATGCGTCTAATACTATTGTGCAGGAAGTATCTGTTTTACTTTGCGATGCAAAGGTACAATGTTTTTGAATCGTCACCAAGCATTTTAGCATAAAAAAGCGGTGTGTGCGAACAAAATCCATCAAAAAAGGGATGGATTCAATCATCCATCCCTCAATTTGTTATCTTTGCTTAGCAAAAATGTATCATTTTTCGCATGCAATCTGATACACAGATTACATCATGCCGCCCATGCCTGGGGCACCGCCCATCGGCATGGCGGGTTCTTTCTCGGGCTTGTCGACGATCAGGCACTCCGTGGTGAGGAACATGCCGGCGATAGAAGCGGCATTCTCCAGAGCCACACGGGCCACCTTGGCAGGATCGATGACACCAGCCTCACGCAGATCCTCGTATTCATCGGTACGGGCATTGAAGCCGAAGTCACCCTTGCCTTCACGAACCTTCTGGACGACCACTGCACCCTCCTGACCGCCATTGACGGCAATCTGACGCAGCGGCTCCTCAATGGCACGGCAGATGATGTTGATACCGGTCTGCTCATCGGCATTGTCACCCTTCAACTCAGCCAGAGCCTCCTGGGCACGGATGTAGGTGGTACCACCACCAGCCACGACACCTTCCTCGATAGCGGCACGGGTAGCACAGAGGGCATCGTCCACGCGATCCTTCTTCTCCTTCATCTCCACCTCAGAGTTGGCACCGACATAGAGCACTGCCACACCACCAGCCAACTTGGCCAGACGCTCCTGCAGTTTCTCCTTGTCGTATGAAGAGGTCGTGATCTCGATCTCCTTCTTAATCTGGGCGATACGATCCTGGATAGCCTGCTTGTCACCGGCACCGTTCACGATGGTGGTGTTGTCCTTCGACACTGTCACCTTGTCACAGGTACCCAGCATCTCGAGCGTAGCCTGCTCCAGTTTCAGACCCTTCTCCTCGCTAATCACCACACCGCCAGTCAGCGTTGCGATATCCTCGAGCATGGCCTTACGACGGTCGCCGAAGCCAGGAGCCTTGACAGCACAGATCTTCAGGCCGCCACGCAGACGGTTCACAACCAGTGTGGTCAGAGCCTCTGAGTCCACATCCTCGGCAATCACGAGCAACGGACGACCACTCTCGGCAGCGGGCTGCAGGATGGGCAGGAAGTCCTTGATGTTTGAGATCTTCTTATCATAAATAAGGATATAGGGGTTCTCCATTACGCACTCCATCTTCTCTGAGTCGGTGATGAAGTAGGCTGACAGATAACCACGGTCGAACTGCATACCCTCGACGACGCCGATATGTGTGTCGCGGCTCTTGCTCTCCTCGATGGTGATCACACCGTCCTTGCTGACCTTACGCATAGCCTCAGCCAGCAATTCACCGATCTCCTTATCGTTGTTGGCAGACACGGTAGCCACCTGCTCGATCTTGTCGTAATTATCGCCTACCAATTCTGCGCTCTTGGCGATATGCTCCGTCACGGCCTTCACAGCCTTGTCGATACCACGCTTCAGGTCCATGGGGTTGGCACCGGCGGTCACGTTCTTCAGACCCTCACTAACGATAGCCTGGGCCAAGATGGTTGCGGTAGTCGTACCATCACCGGCATCGTCACCAGTCTTTGAGGCGACGCTCTTGACGAGTTGGGCACCCGTGTTCTCAAACTTGTCCTCCAACTCAATCTCCTTAGCCACGGTCACACCGTCCTTGGTGATCTGGGGAGCACCGAACTTCTTCTCGATTACTACGTTACGACCCTTAGGGCCAAGTGTCACCTTGACTGCATTAGCCAACTGGTCTACGCCCTGCTTCATAGCATCGCGAGCGTCAATATTGAATTTAATATCCTTTGCCATAATTACAATTCATAATTAATAATTCATAATGCATAATTATTTCTCAATTACTGCGAGAACGTCACTTTGGCGCATCATCAGATACTTCTCTCCCTCAAACTCGAGTTCCGTGCCACTGTACTTGCCGTAGAGCACTTCGTCGCCTGCCTTCAGGATCATCTGCTCGTCTTTCGTACCCTGGCCAACGGCCTTGATGGTTCCGTGTAGGGGTTTCTCTTTTGCGGTATCAGGAATGATGATACCACCGATCTTCTCTTCTGCCGGTGCGGGCAATACCAGCACGCGGTCTGCTAATGGTTTGATGTTCATAATACTTTTTTATTTTAAAACTTTAAACTATAAACTATAAACTATAAACCGTAAACTGTAAACTGTAAACTGTAAACCGTAAACAGAAAAACGGCGGAACAGTCTTTCAACCGCTCCGCCTACTACTCTGCCAAAACCGTGCCAAACCGTCAACCCTCCATCGTAAACCGTCAACTTCCGCCAAAAGACTGACATTTTGTCAGAGGTCCACCATATCCTTCCATATCAATCCTATCCAAATCAGAGACCGACGATCTCTGTCTCTGACAGACCGGTTGCTTTACTAATCTCGCCTACTGAAAGTCCCAGTTGCTTCAGGTTTCTGGCAATCTCCATCTTTTCTTCAGCACGCCCTTCAGCACGCCCTTCAGCACGTCCTTCAGCACGCCCTTCAGCACGTCCTTCAGCACGACCCTCAGCCAGACCTTTGGCACGACCCTCAGCACGACCCTCGGCACGACCCTCAGCCAAACCTTTGGCATGTCCCTCGGCGCGACCCTCGGCCAAGCCCTGCTTCATACCTCTCGCATACCGGGCCTCAAGATACCCCTCCTGATCCGTCACGGACATCCAGAACTTGTCGTAGGCAAGAAGTTGAGACTCGCTCATAGCCGACTTCTCCACGAGACTAAGGGCCTTGCGGGTATCCTCGTTCTCCAGCAACTCGGCAGGCGCCTCCTGCGTCCTCCGGTTGATCTCCGTGAGGAATCTCAGCCATAGCACTGCCATCCGCTTTTCCATGACACTCTCCGGCCTGAACTTCGGCAACTCCACGAACACGAAGCGCAAGCCCTCGATGATGCGGTCTGAGTGGGCGACATTCACGATGGCGTAGTCATGATAGAACTCTTCGGGACTGCTCTCGAAACCGATATCGTTGATCAGGTTCAGGCAGTAGACGGGCTGGAAGAGATTATAGCCCTCCCCTTCCTTCAACTGCTTGACGACGGCCTTCGAGGCATTCAGCAGCACACGGCTCTTGAAATACTGGTTCCAGTAGAGTTGCATCTCCACAATAAACTGGCGGCCCTTCTCGTCTTTGCAACGCACATCTACCACGCTGTCCTTCTTGCCGGGATTATCGGGCACCATCTCAGAGGGCAGATACTCCAGACTGACGATCTGCCCGTCAGGTTCGAGCGGCAACAAGGCATTCAGCAGGCTCTTCACCAGATCCTTGTGCTCGCCGAACACCAGTTTGAAGGTCAAATCCGCCTTCGGGTCCAAATACTTTCCTGTCATCTTTGCATCTCCTTTCTGATTCTTCTTTTTCGTATTATGCTCCATAGTTGTTTAAGTATTAAAAGATTTTCGCTGCAAAGATACGAAAAAGTTATTATCCAGACAAATAATTCGCCAAGAAAATGACAGAATCCGAAGAAGTCATGCCGCAACGCCGGAAGAGATGTCGGCAGATTCCGGCATATAAGCAACAGGTTGATGTGCATGTGAGAATAAATTATTTGAGAAATTTTCTTCAATTTTGCATTATAACGTCATAATAGTACTTATATTATTGTATATCAATGCTTTAGTATATGACGTTAGGTGTTTTGAAACGTCATATTAACGTCATTTTTGCCTAAAATCAATGAAAAATACAGATAAAAATACCTTAAAAACGTATCTAAATCATTGTAAATAAGACAGTTGGACAATCACACAAACGGCTTGGACTGTCTGTTTCTCAAAGGGAAACAGTCAGTTTATCCAGGCTGAACTGATAGTCCACCCTATCTGAACAATCCTGAACTCCTATCTCTAACTAAGGGCTGAAAGGCCGGAAACCACTGAAAACACCCCAATTATGACGTTAGTATGACGTTAAAAAACACCTAACATCATAGTCTATCTTTCTGTATATCAGACAGATAAATTCTATTATGACGTTTCAGCCCACTTTTAGTGATATTTTGCAGGAAAATTTCACTTGCACATTTTGATCGTTTTCGTGCCTTTGCAGCAGATACCATATCATATATGGCTATGCGGCAGGCGCGTCGTCAATCCGTTGCTGGTTATTCCTGTATCGTCAAGCCATGTCCCGCTCATGGGGATAAAAATACAAGGCGAATCCCTATAGAATTCGCCTTGCAAAAACACTAAACACTAAACTACCTCACCACCACCTTCATGGTCTTGCGGTCATGCTCCGTCTCAGCCTCGATGATATAGACGCCGGCACGAGGCAGGTCGAAGCTGTACTCTGGCAACTGCGGGCTGGCTGTACAGATCAGGCGTCCAGCGGTATCGAAGCAGCGCACGACGGTGATTGGCTCAGCCGTCGAGGCAATTACCTTCGCCTTCAGTCCCTCGGTGAAGATCTGCAGATGCGTTTCCTCGGCAGCATCCTTCAGGTTCAGGCTGCGAACGAGGTAATAGCGGTTCTGTGTCTGTCCGCTCACCTTGAACGACATGCCCGACTCCAACGGTGTCAGCTTCTGCTCCACGGCATCGTAGAACGAGATCGAGTCACCCAGCATCTCCACGCCTTGGAAGGTCAGCGTGCAAGGAGCATCGCTCGTCGACTCCACACCGATCGGCAGGCTGCGGAAGTCGTGGATGCTATTGATGGTTGTGGCCAGTCGTCCGCAGAGGGTGTAGACCGTCGGGGCATTCTCGAAGTCGGAGTTGATGAACACCTCCGTATCCTCCTCAGGCAGGAAGTCGTTGCTGGCTCCGCCACGCTGCAGCACCAGGGCGCTCGTCTCGCTGTCATCCCGCTGAGCCGTGATGACAAGTCCTGGCAAGATGGCCTCAACACCCTCACCACGGGTCTTCAATGGGAACACTTTACCGTCGCCAGTATCCTGAACATAGGTATAGACAATCACGTCTTGTGTGATTGGCTTTGTTTTTGGAGTGACGCCATCTGCTTCATAATCTGGCACTGACTCTGTTATCGTGGTCTCAGGTGTTCCATCGCCATCTTCATCAACCTGGAACTCTTTTTCTACCATCACAGGTTCTCTTCCAACTTCGATAGTAACATTTGTTCCTTGATCCTTCGATCCATAGCGTGTCTGAGCCTGCATATCCTTATTAAAGATAATAGCAGTACCTTCGCCTGCTGTTGTAGCCTGTACGAAAAAGCCCTGCCCAGGAGCGACCACGGCGTCAGAATTCGTTTCACCAGTGCCTGGGCTCACCCATTCGCTGCTTGGAGCTTGCTGCACTAATTGCTGACGAGGGTTCGAGTCATTACCTTTGGTGAGTATCCAATACTTCTTCTGTAGCCCTGTATTGGCTGCAAAGAAGGCATTCATATCCAGACCGCAAGGGAACGGGTTCTCCACCAGGTAGTAGCCTAAGTTAGAGACACCGGCAGGAACGGTCTCTGTGAGAGACCTAATACCATTAATCATTGTACTCAACTTACTTTCATTGATAGGAATGCGAGTTAGCATACGCCTGTCACCATATCTATAGGTCGTTGCCTCTTTCTCTTGTTTCTGCGCAGATGTCGGCAGCAGCAAGTCCGTCTTCAGTCGTCCACGGTTCTTGGCACGTTTGGCATCATCCTTGGTCTGAACATCACTGATATTCGTGTCCGTTCCACCGTCAGCGACACCCGTCTGGTCATAACTATAGTAGTCGTACATCGTATCTTCCTTGGGCAAACGGATGATGGCCTTATTGCCGCTCTGGTCATTACCCTTCAGATGGTTCATCACCATCACCGAGAAGCCACCCGTGGCATAGTCTACCTGGGCATCGTTATAGGTGTTGCTCCAGAGACCCTTGATAGCCACATTGGCTTTCTTAGCACCAAAAGGCTTATAGCCTAAACGGTCGAGATATTGGTCTGCCGTACCATCAGATTGCCACTGCCACACAGGTGCATCTGTCGTTCCAGCATTATTCCACATTCCTTCATCATCATTACCCAAGTTTGCATCTTGCTTATCATCGTCTTTGTCATAAGCAGAGCCCACCTCATAGAGCACGGCCTTCGCCTTGTCCCAACTGCGCTGGTAAATAGCCGGGCTATAGCGGTCGTAACCTGCGCCAAAGGTGACAGGTTCATAGTAGGTCGTCTTCTGCTGAGCAGTGCCTGATGGTGCATACCACTCTCCGGAGATGGTGCCCTGCAGCGGCGAGCCGAGCAGATACCATCGCTTGGTGTCGAGTTGGTACTCCACCCATGCTGAATTGTAGTTCAGCAGATGGGCGTTCAGCAGCTCTGCACCTGGCTGGAAGGCGATCTCGTCGCAACTATTGATTTGATACATCTCGGCAATCAAGTCGCCGTCACGACCCTTATTTGAAGCTTTGCCGTAGGTCTCAGGCCACAAACTATGTTCGCGAGCCTGCATGTCGAACTTCAGGATAGGCGTTGCTGTAGCCTCAGCACCATTGCTATCCCAGTTGTCCTTGTCGCGGAGGTTTGGGAACGGCTTGGCCGAGAAAGCGCCCGCCCCGTCAAGCGCATCATAGAGCACCGGCGCATTGCCCCACTCGTTACTCTTAATCAAGACATGTGTACAATAGAGCGGTGCAAAGCCCTTGCGGAAGATGCGGTCCTTCGCCGTACGATAGTTGGCGTAGTTAGTGGTATAGTCCTTCAGTGGCGAGGAAGCTGACAGGTCACTGCTCACCAGCAACTCGTTGTTATTACGGGCAGAGCCGTCCGTGCTCTCTGTGGTCGATGTTGCCAAGTTACCATCAGCACGCCGCCAGTTTTGGTCGTTGTTCCAGTCAGTGTTACCGGCTGCACCCGTCCACACCTCGTAGTCGGGCACAATCTTCAGATTGATTAGTATTGTACCATCACAGGCATTATCGCCGGCATTTTCCTTGAATGGCAGACTGAGCGTATAGCTATAGCCCTCGCGGACATCGAAATTCGTAGTGAAATAGATGCACAGTCGGTTGGAGGTCTGGTCGACATTAGTCTTTCCCTTCGTGTCAACAGCATTCAGCTTGACAATCTTTCCCACGATAGGCAACGACGGATTATTCCCAGACATGGACTTATAAATAGCCTTGTCCCATGTCGGATCATCAGAAGAGGCCAGATAGACATTATAGTCATCAGACTCTTCGACGGTAGCGCGAGACTTTCTGACAACCCCTGTTGCAGAAGATGACTCCACCTCAGCATTGCGGATAGGCAGCCAGAGGAAGTGTTTTGTACCAGGTGCAGATTCATTATATGTCTCTACAGGATTATCTGTCGTCTCACCATGCCGCACTTGCTCAAACTGTGCCATCTTCGCCAGTCGGATACTCAGCACGGGGTCAGTACCTTCTGGAAAAGCATAATTATATTCATCATCATAGCCATTTTCACCCTTCACGAAACCACTTTTCAGCTTCGGAGCCTTCTCGCCCAACTTGATGCGAAGTCCTTGCGGCTCGTCGCAGAAGAATGCCACATAGTCGGTACCCGGCCTTGGATTCAAGGCTTGACTGAAATTAGCATCATGGATAGGACAAGCCACGAGATAGAAATAGGGATCTTCTGCCGATGACGATTCTGCCGGTACGCTGACAGATGTCTGGTGAAGTATCAGCTGCCCCTTGTCAATCAGTTCCTGCAAATAGATTGTCATTTCCAGTGTGAGGTTCGGAGTCTTAGACAGATTCTGCACGATACCATCCAGATTAGTGGCATCAGGATAATAGGCACGCATCGTCGAAAGGGCATTGTCAAGTTTGACACCATATTTCTGCTGACTGTGATAATTATCCAGCGTTGCCAGCACGCCATTGGCCTTGTCACCCAGCCACCAGTCGAAGTTCAGTCCTGTCATAGGCACTTGCTTCCCATTCAGATCGTAGCCCTTCAGGTCGACAAGCATTGTGGGGATTTTGCCCTCGCACACCACATAGTCGCTGGTCTCGTCCGACTGTTCCAGGCCCAGTATGGTGTAAGGAGGCTGAATTTGGAATACATCTTCCTTACTACATTCCGAACAGATATTAAAAGTGGTATAAGCAGAATTGAAATTAAAATTTCCGGGGTCTCGGATATTTGCGGGAATGATGTAATAGTCGGTGTTCAGCTTCCATGGCAACTCGGCGAAGTTACCATTCATCACCAGAAAACGCTCACCATCATCATCGGTGTACCTGTAGACTGGTTTCTTGTTGGCAGAGGTGGCCTTGTAGAAAGAATACTGTTCGATCTCATTGAAGTTACTGTTCCATTGGAATATCATCACACCAGCACCCTTGTTCGCCGTCTGGTCGGTAGATTTCCAGATGTTCTCATTTCCCGGTGCTCTCAGCAAGGCAGCATTGAAGGCTGCTTTATAGTCTTCATCGTTGCCGTCAAGGATAAATCGTCCCTCCTCAATTTCGTAGGCCAAGTCTTCGAGGGTTCCGGAATACTTACCTTTTTCAATCAGCGTTTTGAGCATCACTTTCTTATCAAGAAAAACAAAGCCCAGGTTGGCTGTCGTATTGGCATTGACACCCGATGAACTCACAAGTTTATTATAGTCCACCGTCAGCTTAAGCAGCGACATGTCTACACTACCGTCCTTATGTACACAGACGGGCGTGTTCATCTCTGCTTTCACCTCTGGCACGATGCAATACACTTCAACATTATCGAGCATGAAGTCACCACCATTAGAACTTACACAATTGTTATTCACCTCAATCCAATGGCGCTCGTACTTCTCGTTGACGGTGAACTCAAAGTAGAACTGCTGCCAGACCACATGATATTTATTACGGTCTCCTTCTGCCACGCCAAATGAGTTGCCCGCCACATCGCCATCGTCCAACTCATAGCACTGACCGGGGCAGAAGCGGTAGATGGTCTTTGTGTTACCGTCTGCGTCTTCACCCTTGATAGTCATTGTGACGCCACCAGGACAGCGGTTGTCTGTTTCGCCGGCAGCATTGGAGCCGGAAATCCAGCCCGAAACCATCAGTTTGTCATCGGAGCAGAAGTTACCCACGAAAGGTGCAGAGCAGATGTCGCCCGGCTGCTCGGAGGCATCGATGTAGAGGAAGGCGGACTTGAAGTTGGGGTCAGCATCAATGTTATAGCCGTATGTGGCATCGTTGACAGGGGCGGCCAACTGGTATTTACCATAGATGGTAGATTTTCCGCCTACCATGGCGTAGGAACCCCAGTTGGCGTTGTCACCGTCGAAGGCATAGTTGGTCTTGGCGAAGGTCAGGGGCACAGGACTGGAGTTGGCAATTGTTCCTGTATAGTTGTCACCACCATTGTGGCGTGACGTTCCTTGCGATGGGAAATGGTAGGTGTCTACGCTGGAGTCGTTGTTAGGATATGGATAGTCGAAGGTGATTTTGGCAATGGGCCTACCGGCCTTTTCCCGCAGTTTCTTCGGGTCGCGGGGAGTATCCTTCACGCCACTGGCAATGCCAGCTACGGGAATCCATGGCTTTGTCTCCGTGTCAGGGTCGAAGATAACGGTGAATTGCGCCAACTGGTATCTGGTGCCATTATTGTTCAGATATACATTGACGTATGCCGGCTTATCATTTCCTGTTTGAGCAGCCTGGCCAGTACTCGGATAGCGGAACACCACGAAACGGCTGTCGCCATACGAGGTCTTGCCGCCCATCTTATCATAGAAATAGAAGCCCTTGAAATCTCTTTCAGTATTCTCGTCGTATGCATCAACATTGTCTACAAAAGTAAGGTTACCACCATTAACGGCGGCAAGGGTTGGATTCCATCCGCCTAAACGGATGTTCGTCCCATTGGGGTCGGAAATTACTACCTCTATCTTTCCCCCGTTGTTGTCATTGACGGCAGAGACTAAGTTCTCATTCCCTGTACCATTGCCATCGAACACCCAGTAGTCGGAGAACACATGGCGCAGGCCGATGAACTCGCCACGATAGCCCACTTCCTTCTTCTTCTCGTAGGCAATCTGCTTGGCGGGGAAGTGGAAGGTCTTCGCCTCCAACCAATTGTTACTGCCGTATGTGCAGGCCGTCAGGTTGGTAGCCATTTCCTTGGCATCCTTCATAAGATAGATGTAACGCATGGTGAGTGACGGCTCCTCCAGATTGTCTTCCAATGGACTGCTGGAATTCTTATACGTCATATCGCTATAACGAGACACATCGACAGCCAGTGTAAAGGGTTGGCCGTCGGAGTTGGTGAAGTTGATGCGGCGCAGTACATCGCGGGCATAGCCGCCCTGGTCGATACCGTCCCAAGCCAGTTTCTTGCCCGTAACCATGCCGTTCTTGTAGAGGAAATACTGCACGTCGCCGTCGTCGCGGGTGTCCAGACTGACATGGGCCTTCAGGTTGTCGAGGTCCATCTCGGTATCCTTCTCGTCGTAGTTGTAGAAACGCTGGAAGTAGATGTGGTCGTTGTTTTTGCCCAATACCGTGGGGAATTCCACCACCATGCTGTTGCCCTGCTTGATGTAGTGCGTAATCTCAAAGTGGTTCACGTTCTGTGTAAACTCCAAGCCCTCCGTACTGATGCCCGTATAGGTTTTCCATTCAGAGTCTGCCTCCATGGCCAAGCCCTGCTTGTCAAGTTCCAGGGCTTTATACTGCTCTGCGTATGACTTCAGGTAAGACTCCCGGTGGGTCACATAGTGGTCGACAGGAATCTCTTTCTTCGCTGGGTTGAGATAGAACCACTTCGGCGTAGCGAAGTCGCCAAACAGTTTCTGGTTACTGAAAACGTCTGCCCCTGTGGGGTCGTTAGGTTCCGTTACGCCCTGACCTTGAGGTTTCAAATATTTTCCTGTGGCCTCGTTCTTCACGCGAAAATGCCCGTAGTCGTCAATCTGCTCCAACTGCCACAAGTCTGGATTGGCATCAGAGATGACACTGGCTCCTCCACTGTGATTCACCATATCTCCATCCAAGAAGTAGGCCTCAGCAATGGAAATACGTTCGTGGGTACCATTGGTACTGAAAACAGTAAAATCGTTTATCGTGGTGACTCCATCCAGATTCATCTCATAGTAGGTGGAGCCTTCGGGAATGTTCACCCAGCCCTGTTTCCATTCGCCATCATTATAGACGATGCCGTTGATGCCCCAGTTGCCTGCCACGGGGCTGGCGAATCTTACGACGAGTTTCTTATGTCCGTTGGTGGCAAAATTATTATATTGGAACACGTTCTTCCAGTCGCCGTTAGGAGTAAAGGTTGCACCAATCATATTATCATCAGTGCTCCCCGGCAGAAGGCTGTAAGTCACATCCTTCGCTCTTCCATTATTCAGGGTGATTTGTGTTTTGGTCTCATTATTATGCAGCCCCAGTCGCACCTGGAAAAATTCGTCCTTGTTGGGCACGGGAACCTCTACGGGCAGGAAGGCGGCATACCAATCTGTTACTGAAGATTCCACTTGTTCCACACGACCTCCATCACCACTTGAATAAGACAAATATCGAGTCGATCCCGAACCCTCGTTCACCAATGTAATGCCTGTAATTGTGCATTCAGGACTCCCCCAACCGGTTTTAATAGCATTCAATTTAACATAAGATAAATCACCAAAGTCGACCTCTACATTGCCATCATCGCCAATTGTAACAGTTTTCTCTACTCCATCATAAGGGGTTGCATCAGTTTGGCGGTTTAACAAAACCCGTAACGATACGCCTGGGGTTCCTTCTATAACCATCTTTGAATAAGAAGAAAGGTCAACATAAATAGAACTGCTCACCACACCTGTACCTGCTACTAAGCCACCGTTTCCTGCTACTACTTCATTTAAATGTAATTCCCCGTTTGGAAAGGAAGTGAAAGAAGATGTTACATACGTCTTTTTATTCTTGATACGTGTATATCGATTGACAGATACATCATCTAAAACATATTTTCCATATTCATCGTTCTTTGTACCTAAAACACTATAACCGCTAACTGTGGTATTAAGGGGTTGGCAGTTCAGGTATTGCTCTGTATTATATTTCTTTATATAGAACTCACCGTCAGACGCCTCTTCCAGTTGCCAGAGTCCGTCTTGATGATAGGCTGCTGCCGTGGGTAGCGTCCACAGCGACTTGTTGCTCGGGATGATGGATCGTTGCGATGACACCGCCGCTCCAGAAGAATAGGTAAGGTAATGGCGGGTAGTCGTCTCGTTGGCTCGGTACTGCATGTTGTCATAGCCGTCGGAATGTTCACCCCTGTAATAGATAATGTGGGCTGCATTGGGCTTCAGACGGGCGAAACGCAACAGGTTATGCGCATTGGCATTGCCGTTTGCGATGATGTCGCCCCACTCCGAATTAGTGGTGTTTCCCTGCTTACGGCTAAGGTTCTTGCCGTCGCTCACCCGCAGTTCATAGTAGCCGGCACGGAAGGATCCACGTCGGGAATACTCAAACAGCGATGCCGTAGCGCTGTTGGATGTCCTCTTGAAATAGTCATCATTATCTAAATAGATGTATATGCCGCGCTTGCTCTTCAGTCTGAACTTGCCGCCTCCGGCATCCTCCAACGTCCACTGCCTGTTGGGGGCAAAGGGCAGATAGTCCATAGCGTGTATCGTGGCACCCTCATTGCCCGACTCACCCAGGAAAGGGGTGAACAGCCAGGGGAAGTAGGACACCTCTTCATAGAACTGTATGTAGTAATACTTTCCGTCGCCGACGATGGTGGAGGGGTCAATGGTCTCAAAGGCATCTGGCATATCCGCTGTTATTGAAACAGGCTGCGCCTTGGCTTGTGTGTTTACAAGTATCATGGCTCCGAGCAGCAGGGCTGTGCGGAGCAGAGTGGATGTGTGTCTGAATAGTTGTTTCATCATCATCGCTTTATCTCATTTTATGTCGTTACACATTATTATATATATTAATCCCCGGCAGCGGGCCGCCGAGGACATTCATTTGTCGAAAGTAAGATGCACAATCCTTAATCGCTATAGGCTATGAACGTGTAATAACCACATGCCATTTATAGCGGCCTTGCCTCTGCACCACATAACCCTTATCTATGAGTAGTTTCATGGTCTTTTGCACCGCAGAACGTTGGATGCCCAAGATGGAAACAAGTTCGGCCTGAGTTATATTCGGATTACCTCTCATCTGGTCAAGTATGATTGACACCGTGGGACTATTGAAAGTGACACGCTCGCCGTCAAACCACCATATATCCGGATTCTTCTCTGTCAAGAAGTCCACATAACCGTTAATCTCTTCTGTCATTAACTGGACAAAGTAGTTGTAGAACGGCTGTATCTGTTCCAGCATGGCATGGGCACCATCGGAAGGTGCCTTTCCAATTTGAAGGTCTGCCCGATGCAGGGCTTCCAGATATTTCTGTTTCTTCCGTGAGCGAACCACAACCATCGGATAGTTGTGACGAGCCAGAATAAAGTTAACCAACAAACGGGCAATACGACCATTCCCATCCTCGAAGGGGTGGATGCGGATGTAGCGGTAGTGAAACAGGATGGCCAGCTCAATAGGAGTAAGTTCTTTCTTAGCTTCTTCCTCCCGATACCACCATACCAAGTCACTCATCAATGCAGGAGTTTCCTCTGGCGAGGCGTAGTCAAAGCGGTCGCCGTATCGTGTGATGACAGAATTGGGACGTGTCTTGTACTGTCCGGCATGAATGGTATAAGACGTAGTCACTCCTCCAGGGAGGTTGCGATACACCTCATAGTCTTCACGCAGCAGTGTCTTATGCAACTGTCGGATGAAAGTTTCAGTCAGCGGATGTACAGACTGGGTTGCCTCCTCAGTCATCATCTTCAGACCTACGTCACTGGCCTTCATCTCCTCCAGATCCTTCATCTCAGCTTCCTGCACTACACGACCAAAGAGCAACAAGAGTTCCGTCTGGCCGTAGGTCAGAGTGTTACCCTCGATGTGGTTTGAGTTATAGTTGAAGTCAACAGAGAATCGCCTACTGAACTTTTCTTGATCATACTGGTTCAGTGGCTGTAACTGCTGCCAACGCTCCAAGGCTCTCTCTAATTGCTCTGTCTTTGTTTCCATCTTTCTTAAATTATATTGATTTCTGGCCACAAAGATAACATTAATTTATTAAACAACCAAGAGTGACCACCTTTTTGGGGTAGTCATTGACCACCTTTTATAAATATTTAGCGTTTGTACCACCAAAATTGGTGGCCACGTACCACTAAATGGAGCTTGCGCTGGATTGTGCTTCAATATGTCAAAGAACACTTTAAGAGGCAAAGCCTCAGAGAATGCTTTATGCGATTATCTTATTTTTACTCTGTCTTACTACTGTAGGACGATGTTGAACGTGAAGGTGTATTCGTACCAGACGTACGTCTCTGGATCCTCTGAAACCTTTGGTCCTTTGAGTTTCAAATGAACAGTGAACGTAGTCTTATAGTTATGTCCTAATACGCTCGCTTTGTTGTTCAATTCACCGATGATGCATTTGGAGTCAGGATCATAGGCAAAGGCGGTCTTGACGATATAGTCATCACCTGAAACATCGGTGCCGTTTATGTTCTTCCAATGGATACTGGCCTCCCAAGTGTCATCCCCATAAGAAATATCTGTATTTCCAAAGTCGCGCCATGTTTCATCGCCCTTCTTCTTGATAAAGGGCTGAAGGGCTATCATACCACCTGTGCTGAAGGTGGCTGTCAGGCCATCACTACTGACAGTCGCTGCAGGATAGCCGCCAATAGGCACAAAGGGAAGGGGCTCTATGCGGTAATGCCAGTCGGTCAGAATGATGGGAATGTGTATCCAGTCGTTGCGGCGGATGACATTAAAGCCATCCTGACCAGTTGAGCCATCGCCATAATGGGTAGTCACACCATAACGGAGTTCGCTGATGGTACCACCTCTCTTAATCTTGAACCGCAGCGAGTACTGGTTCAGAGTCGTGGTAAAGGTGGCATTGGTCTCGTTGACGTAGAAGAAGAGCGTACCCTCATCTGTATTGCCATCATTCTTGGCAGCAAGTGTCAGGAGTGGCGTTTCTGTTGAAGTCTCGTGTGATACAGGTCCCGTTGTGACACCAGATGTAGGAAGGGTGACAGTGCCAGTTCCACTAGCAGGAAGATTCTCAATGGAAGTGAGGTCGTCCTTGCTGAAGAGATAAATGAGGCCTTGGTTATCTGAATTAGTATTGATGGGATCTACCTCGACACCCATAATCTGTATATCTTCTGTAGCCTCGTTGGTAAAGTAGAACTGCATCTTTGCCATGACTCGCCAGACGGTGATGGTGCCAGCGTCAGTCTCTGTACCTGCAGACACAGTAACGGCAGAATTCAGTTTACCCGTCATGGGGATGGGATTTACATCGCCAAACATTTTCGTGCCCGTAGTACTGTAACCGTTGTAAAACGAGGCTGTCGCATCAGGATTGACTGTTGAGCCAACAGCATAGCCATCAGTATAGTTGGCTGTAGCATAAATATTATATTTGCCTGCGGTTAACGGCTCAGAGGTAAGTGTGGCAGACTGCTTATATGGGTATGAAGTTCCTGTCACTGGAGTCATCTGCTCCTTGGTGCCAGAGATAATTTGCACCACTTCATTAGATGTATTGCATATCAGGATGCGGAAAGTCTGCAGCCGCTCCCATTCGTGGTCTGGCTCTTCCCATGGTGTGGCGTTGACGGCACGTGTCAAGTCAGGATTATCCTCTGGGGTGCAGATGGTGATACGGATGCGCCCCATGCCTTCTGGCAGGGGCTGTAGGTGGTCTGTAGTCACCTCGCTGTCGCTAGAACAGGCAGCCATCAGCAAGGCCAGCACTACGCCAAATGTTAAACGATATATGAGATATGACAATCTTTTCATTTCAACTTCAATGTTCAATGTTCAATCTATATATAGATAGCCGGATTATCCACATGCCGCCATTTCGTTTCCTCAATCTTTATCTTCAGCCTCGGAGCATCCAAGGTCTTTTCAATCACCTTGTCGATAGAGATGCGGTAGATATTGTTGCGGACGATGCCGAAGTTCATCGGAGAGGTGCTCGAGGTCGTGACTGTTGCATCGAGTTCCGACGGCAGCAAGGCATCATAGGCCTTTTCACTCTCGCCCTGATGGCGGATATAGCCGAAATAGATGCGATGCTCACGCTTGGTAGCTTCGGTCTTATTGTTGCCAACATAATAGTCACCTTCGATGGCAATACCCGTGGCATAATAGTAAAGCGGTGAAGCATCTGACAGGGTGTTCTCCATAGGATAGCAAAGAACAACATTTTCTTTTCCGTCGATGGTAGAACTGGCAGATGCCAAACTATGCATAGAAGCAATGGTATGACAATAGCTGTTGGCAGATAAGTCTGTCAAAGAAGCGATACCAGAGAGGGCATTGACGAAAGTCGAGGGTGTCGAAGTACCTGTCTTGGCGGAAGTGGATGGGTCTATCACAGAGTTAGTACCTGTCTCTGAGGCCAGATATTTTTGTGTATCATTTGTTCGTTTCAGAAGATATTCTGTACCGGCATTCAGGTTAAACGGAGTGATGCGTGTCACAACAAAACGGTCTTCCGATGGTGTTGTTCCATCTGATTTAACAGGAATATAGACATAGCCAGGAGTGGTGTACGTATTATCATAAGTACCGCCTTTTGACCAGAAGTCGATACGGGCAGCCATACGCTCGATGACCAAGGCATGGTTATCGTCACTGAAATTGAAGGTCTTATCGCCAGAGGCATCTTGCGTCATCACACCTTCGGCTGCAAAGTTCAGGGTGTTGTCTTCTTCGGATGACATGACGAAATTAGTGAAGAGATTGGCAGCCTTCGTATTGTCACCTGAATAAATGGTAGATAGCGTTTCATCGCGAACGTTACTGAGTTTGCTGGTGCCTTCAGTCAGAGAGCCAGTCATATCGTAGTTAGCAATGACGATGGCATGGTATGTTTTGGAGAAGTCGATTCTCGTCAAGCCATATTTTCCTATCAGCTGTGGACCAGTGGTATATTTAGCCTCTATCTGATCAGCATGTTTACCATGAGCAGAACCTGCCTCATAGGAAGATCCCGGAGTAGCAGAATTGCCGACTTTAGTCACGGGGAAGTAACGCACGAAATCGAGAGTGGGGTCTGTTGTGGTATTGATACCGTTAGCATCAGATTGGTAGAGTATTAAGGTAATACCTGTGACAGCGTTCTCACGTTCGAAGCCGGCTTCGCGGCCATCGCCGTCTTCGCCAGCAGTGGGCATTTCACCTGCACGGGTTCTGTTGTGGATATTGCCGTTGCTGACAGCAATGGTCAGATTGATGTAGCTGGCTGACACATTTTCGTTATTAGGGCAGTCAGTGCTATCCTCAAACTGACAGGCAGTCAGAAGCAGGGTAATAGTGAATAGTAATATATGTCTCAGACGCAGAGTAATCATCTGTAAACCGTAAACTGTTAACTGTAAACCGTAAACTATTTCAAATTCACGTTCTGTATTCTCTTGGCCCACGAGAGCACGTTGATTCTCACATCGGCATACTGCCAGGTGTCTCCTTTGATAAAGAAGTCCATGTAGTAGTCGTAGCTGCGGTCGAGGTACTCCTGACGGCTATAGGCATACTGGTCGTAGGCGTTGCGACCCTGAGAGAGGAAGTCTGTCAGGTTGATGACGGCCACCTCCTTCTCGGTACTGCGGTTCTTGATGACGAGCACCGCATTCTCTTCGGCCTTATCATGCCATACGAGGCGGTTGAAGGTCAGACAGAAGTGGGCGGTCTTGTCTGTCATCGTGCCGTAGCCGTCGAGGCTCTTGGTGTCCCAGGTATGGAACGGAGCATAGAGAAGCTCATCGTCATGCAGCAAGTCGTTGTTGTAGGCCAGCGTACCATTGTTGTCGAGGATATACACATCGAACTCGTCGGCGGAGATGTTCTTCGGATCGTCGAGGTTGTGGAGTCCGATAGTGAGCATCTTCGTATCGCGGACCATCGAGATGGTGGTTGTGTTGTAGCCGTAAGGCTCCACATGGATGGCCTCCGAACCCGTCATACCGTGCCAGAGGGTGTCCATCGGAGCGGTATGGTCAACTGAAGAAATGCCTGAGGAAGGAATGCCCAACAACGGAAGACGGTCGAGGGTCACAGTAAGTTTCTCACTGGGGTCGCCAGGAGTCAGCTCGCTACGACGGTACTTGGCACCTGGAGTCTGGAGCGTCTCGGCGTATGGTCTCTGATTGGCCAGTGCCAGGAAACGATAGTCGCCCTTGGGCAGATCGTCGATCTGCATGCAGCTGGCGTAAGTGCCGTCGTAGAGCATCATGCCCATATTGGGCACATCATTCCGTTCGTAGGAACGGATGTAGTTTCCGTCGCTGTCGAACACATAGAGTGTCACGCCGCCCACATGGTCCCTGAACATATCGGCGCGCTGGAGGTTGTAGTCGTACTTGAAGCAGACGAAGATACCGCAATAGGTGTCATCCACGTCTTCCTTCATCATCTCACAGCCCGAGAGCAGTGTGAGTGACACAAGTGCCAGAAACAATTGTCTTACTTTCATAACTCTAATATTCGTCAGCGATATATTGTTCTCTATTAAATATAGTTTCCTATATATATTAATAAGGTGTAACCGCCCCGCCCCATTTCAGCAGGACGGTCACACGGATGTTTTAAAGTATTATTTCAAGTTCCAGTTCTGGACACGCTTAGCCCAAGAGAGGATGTTGACACGAGCCTTGATGTAGGCCTCCTCCAACTCATCATCGGGATGTTCAGGATTCTCTGGATCATCTGGATTTGGAGTGTCCGGCTTCTCACGGTTCACATCAGGTACAGTGGCAGAACCGATCTTTGCGATAGCGCCAAGACGGATGGTATACCAGTTGTTACGAACCATACCATAACGGCCGAGATAGTTAGCATCACGACCTGGGGTTGTGGGATAAATATCATCGATACTAGATTCCTTAGGAGCTGGAGTAGTATACTCACCATTATTCCATGGTGTCAGGTCATCACCGAAGTGCTTGATACGGAGCTGATAGAAAGCATAGCCATCCTCATATTTCGTTACTTTTCCGACCTGTGCACTTACCGTGCTAATGACAGTCGCATCATCAAACACACCAGCAAATCCTGGGTTACGATACGACTCCTTAATCGTCACCGATGTAAGCGTCAAAACATTATATTTATTCGCTGTCACATTGAGATCGATATGTTCATAAGTGATAGGATTCTCTGTACAATTGCCAGTCAACCACGTTGTGAAAGTTGAGTTACTCATTAAAGCTGCAGCAAACTTCTTCTTGACGTCATCCAATGTAAACATCGTCATCTTATCTACACCAATCGTGTAGAAATCATCATCTTCACCTGCTGCAGGTTCAGGAGTCAATTTCACCTTGAATACGACACGAGTAGTCTGGTTATGCTGCTGTTTTTCAACAGGGAAAGTATTCTCATAGCAATACTGAGGAGCAGTTTTTCCAACAGCACTAGAGTATTCTGCAATCGGTGTAGTAATAAACTGACCATCAGCCCAGTCTGATCCGTAATTCGGGTCAATGGCCCAATAGGTACGATAACCCGTATCGGCAACCTTAGTAGACTGACCGACGTCAACGGGGTTAGCACCAATAAAACGATACTCGTCAACCTGAGGATTTCCCAAACTTTTCAGATCCCATCCAGCAAACGGTGAAGCATTACGTACCACATAAGAAGATTCATTCTTATTGTCAATAGCCCAAAGCAAGATTGTTGCCTTACCAGTCTTAGCAGTGCCATTTCCATCTTTCAAGCCTGCGATAGACAGATAATCTGCTCCAGTCTCGCCTTCAATAGTCACTTTAGCCACACCACGCTCCACATAAATGTCACAAGAGGGTAAGGCAGAAGCTGCATCTGCTTCAGCCTTTGTCTGATAGATTCGCGTAGCATCCACCGGTGCCAACGTATGCAGCTTACCTGCACCAGTAGCGGGTTTAACAGTTCCGCCTTGCTCCAGACTAAGTACCGCATTCGTCATAAAGAAATACTTTTTGGTATCACCTGCTTTTGTGTAGATAAATCTCTGACCTTCTGTATTATAATGGACTAAACTACCCTGCAAATCTGCAAGTTTTATACCAGAAGTCTCAGTAAAAGCACCTTGTGCGTCAATTATCTTGACTTTTGTATTATCAGAACCCTGCTCGATGACATTCTTACCATTGACTACAGCCAAAGCGTACAGATTGCTCGAAGGTGCACTTATAAGTTCAACAGTCTTTGTGGCAGAAGTCGTAATCTGATTAGGAGCATCTCTAAAATTTGAAAAATCAGTTACCGTCTCCACCTGCTTTAAGGTAGCATCTGCCTCTGTTGTTCCTTCAAACAGCAAGAGGATACAGTTATCAACGGCATACTCTGTATCAAGTCCGTCATCAAGAGTAGGTTCAACACCATCAGCTTCCTCCCATGCTCGGGTTGAAACCTGCGGCTGGACAGGCAGATTGATACCCACCTTAATGAATCCACCTTCACGACCCTTGAACGGATCTTGTGATCCCTGGTCTGCCACATCTTTGTCAGATGAACATGCACCTACCAGCAGTCCCACTGCTGCTAAGGCTAAGATACTTAACTTTTTCATAAGCTTAATAATTAAAATATGGTTTAAATAAAATAATTAATATCTATATTATAAAGTAGATGTAATTACTTGAGGATCTTAATGGCCTCCAAATTCTTCGAAACATCGAGTCCCTTGGCGGCAGCCTGACCGAGGAGCGTCTCAGCATCGCCGTAACGCTTCTGGATGATGGCGATGACGGCACGGGCATTGATAGCCTCGGCACTGTCGCCGGCACGCTCCAACAGGCTCTCTGCCTTCAGGAGGTCCTTCTGACGGATGGCGATATTGGCCAGGTTGACGAGAGCCTCGGGGGCATCGGGATAGACATTGACCGCCGTCTGCATCACCTTATTATATTCAGGGCCGTAAGGCTGCATGGTCTGGGCCACGTCCCACATCTCACGCAGAGAGAGCTGATAGGGTTTGGTCTTATAGATCTGCTTGGCCTGTTCCAGAGTGAAGTCGCTGAAATTGAACGAAATCTCGTAGTCTGAGCGGCGCAGGCCGGGATAGACATTCTTCAGCAGGTATTGGTACTCAGCAGGATACTGCTGCTTGATCTTCCACTCCTTTGGATCGGGCTGCAGTGACGTGTCGTCGATAATGTCGAGGATCTGCTGCTTGTGGGGCAGAACGGTCTCATCGGCCTCCTCGACAGCCTTACGCAGGCCGAGCCAGTTCTCCGGGGTAGCCTCAGCCTTGGCAAACACCTCGGCGGGCAGGTTGTACTGCTTCTTCACGTAATCAGTGAGCGACTTGGCACGGTTCTCGGCCAACATCTTATTATGCTCATAGGGACTCTCGGGCGATGCCCAGCCGTGGATCTTGATCTGACGGACGCTGACGTTAGGATCCTTTACCATCACATCGAGGGTGTCGGTGATCTTACGCAACTCACGACGGTTGTTCATATAGTCGGGCAGCATGTCCCACTTGTTCACGACGTAAGTGATATAAGCCGTGCCGTGGAGGTTGCGCTCCTTCTTGGCGGCAGCAGGCACGATATCGGCCAGACGGATGAGGTCGTAGGGATCGGGCTTCTCCAAGGTTCCGAGGAAGGCCTGTCCGAAGTCCTTCGAATCACCACATCCGCAGAGGTCGCACTCTAACCAGAGGTCGGCGCCCTGATGCCAGTCCTGACGGTCTACGGCATCGGTATAACTACAGGTCTGCGGCTGTCCGACAAGACGGCGCACACGCTCATTGTTGTAGGCATAGATGCCGTCGATACCATCGCGCTCAAACACAATCTCCTGACGGCGACCCGTGACGAGCAGACTCTTCAGACGCTGCCGCTGGGTGCTGTCGCGGCTGACGAGAACGGGGGTAAAAGCACGGAAACGGTTGGATGCCACCTCGAGAGAGTCGAGGATGAAGTCGGCAGTGAGCACCGTCTTGCCCTCGGTCGTGGTGACCTGCCAGTTGTTCACTTTCACACGGGTATCCACCACACCCTTCTTCGTGGGAAGGAAAATGGTGGTTTGGGCGGCTAAGGCTGTCGCAAGGAACAGCAACGAAACTATGGTCAGTATTCTATTTTTCATTGCAGTAAGGTCTTAGAACATATATAATAAGGAGAGGGCAAGTTTGGTGGGACCGACGTACCACTTGTTGCCGTCGTCGATCTTCTTGCCGCAGATGCCGCAGTTGAACTTGTCGTAGTCGATATAGGCGGCACCCACACCGATGGAGGCCTCGAAGTTCCAATGACGGGAGAGGATCCACTGGTAGCCGCAGGCGATGCCGCCGCCGACGAACCATCCCTCATGACGGTAGTCCTTCAGTTCGTCCCACCAGCCGAAGGGCGGCTTGATGCCATAGGCGTCAAACTGTCCGCCGAAGGCATGGGCACCGACGAACCAACCGTTGAAGCGGTGGCAGAACCAGTAACGGTACTCGGGGTTGACGACCCAGTGCTTGACGAACTTCTGGTCATCTCCATGTCCGAACTTCCAAGGGTTCAGGCCGTAGAATACTTGGAACGTGTGTTTCTTACCTGTTCCGATTTCCATTCCGATATTCGGCGTCGTGGTAGCATCATACAAGAGATTGGTCTACAGGGCCACTTGCTGTGCTCCGGCGTCTTGGATGCTTCCAGTTAGTAGAAGCGTAACTGCCAATATCGCCTTTTTACAAAAACTCTTCACTTATTGATAATTATTAATTAGAGTAAAAAATGTATTGCAAAGATAGACAAATTTAATTAAACTAACTAATAAAACGCCGATAGAATCGATAAATTTAAATAAAATTTACACAATTAGCACTTTGTTAACTATTTTTTATCGACCAATTCAAAGTTTTCGATACCAATCCATTCAACAAGCCCCAAATCTGAACAAATATAAACACGAGGGATGGTCTGGTCGGCAAAAAGGGCGTAAACACGGCGATTATCCTGAGGAGAATACGGGATGGAAAGACCATGCTCCTGCCAATAGGCAGAAATCTCTGACGCAGACTCCTCCCGGGCGATGGCCACCATCTGGAAGCCTGGTTCGTCCCGGTGGCGCAGGTAATAGTCGTTCAGTTCCGGCAACTCCCGCTGACAGTCGGAGCACGAGGTATGGAAGAAGACGATGACGGTACGCCCCGAAAGACGATCGGATGAAAACACATAGGTAGTCTCGCCGTCAATCACGTCGACCGAGAACGACGGCAGGCGGTCGCCGACCTTCACCCGTTCTACGGACTCGGCAGGCTCTTCACTGCTGTCGACAACGCAGCCGACGAACAGACAGAGGGGCAAAAGGAAAGTCAACAATGTTCTCATCGATGCAAAGGTAGGTATTTTTTTGTTTATAGTTTAGAGTTTATAGTTTATAGATGAGAAATTTACGATTATTTATAGTTTTTATTTGTCTGATTCAAAAAAATGTTCTATCTTTGTCGGCTGAAAAATCAACTATTATATTATATATTATAAATAAGGTGTATGAAACAATTTTTTAAAATGACATTCGCCACCGTCTGTGGTATCGCAATCTTCTTGTTGATAGCAGGACTCTTCCTCGTCATCTCACTCGCCGGTATGCTGGCCAGCGACTCTGCTCCCACCAAAGTAGAGGACAACTCCGTGTTTGTGATCAAACTCAGCGGGACTATCAGTGAACGGGCCGATGAGGGTACGCCCTTCGACGCCGTGCTCGGCATGGGTGACATGAGTGCCATGGGTCTCGACGACCTCATCGCCAGCATCCGAAAGGCGAAGGACAACGATGACATCAAGGGTATCTATCTGGAAGATGGCATCACGGAGTTTGATGCGCCTGCCACCGCCCAGCAGTTGCGTGACGCCCTGAAGGACTTCAAGACGAGCGGCAAGTGGATCGTGGCCTATGCCGACCAATATATGCAGGCCAACTACTATGTGGCATCGGTAGCCGACAAGGTTTACCTGAATGCAGAGGGTAATGTAGACTTCAAAGGTCTCGGCGGCAAGGGAGAATATATGAAGGGACTCTACGACAAGATTGGCGTGAAGTACCTGACGGCGAAGGTTGGTAAGTACAAGAGTTATGTAGAGCGCAACACCTTGACCGGCATGAGCGACTACGACCGTGAGCAGCGCTCGGTCTACCTGAACGGCATCTGGCAGTACTGGCTGAAAGAGATCGGAGAGAGCCGCAAGGTGAGTCCGGAGCAGTTGAATCAACTGGCCAACGACAGCATCCTCGCCTTTGCCAATCCCAACGACTACCTGACCGCCAAACTCATTGACAAGGTCATCTTCCCCGAGGAACTCAAGGCAGAAATCAAGGAACGACTGAAACTGGACAAGGATGACGACATCCACCAGTTGACCCTTGCCGACATGCTGAACGTGAAAGCAGACAAGAACGACGACGGTGATCAGATTGCCGTGTACTATGCTTTCGGCAACATCGTGGACAGCGAGGTCACAAACCTGATAAATGGCGGTGGCCATTGCATCATAGGCAAGACGACGGCAGAAGACTTACGGAAACTGGCCGACGATGACGACGTAAAGGCCGTCGTGTTCCGTGTGAATTCCGGTGGTGGCAGTGCCGTTGCCTCCGAGCAGATCCGTCACGCCATCAAACTGATCAAGGCCAAGAAACCCGTGGTGGTATCGATGGGTGGTCTGGCTGCCTCCGGTGGCTATTGGATCAGCAGTCCCGCCAACTATATCGTAGCCGAGCCGACCACCGTCACCGGCAGCATCGGCATCTTCGGACTGATTCCCAACTTCAGCGGACTGGTACAGGACAAACTAGGTGTGACCTTCGACGGTGTGACCACCAATAAGTATTCTGACTACGAAACTGACATGATTCTTGGCAAGAACCCCGACGAGATCATGAAGAACATGCAAATCTATATTGACCGTGGTTACGAGAATTTCCTCAACATCGTCTCGGAAGGACGTGGCATGAAGCCCGCACAAGTTGACTCTATTGCTCAAGGCCGTGTATGGCTGGCTACCGATGCCATCAAGATCAAACTCGTTGACCAACTCGGCAGTCTCGACGATGCCGTGAAGAAGGCCGCCGAACTCGCAAAGACTGAAGAATACCACACCAAGAGTTATCCTAGCAAGGGTAACTGGCTCGATGCCTTCATGCCCAACGAGAAGAAAGGCTCATACCTCGACAGTAAGTTGCAGGGAGAGTTGAAGGCTCTGCTCGGCGACCTGTACGAACCGATGATGGAGATCCGCCAGACGATCAAAGGCGGCAACACGCTTCAGGCAAGGATGATGGAAGATGTCAGAGTGAAATAGTTTACGGTTTACAGTTTAGAGTGATCAGTAAGGACAGAATCGAGGGCGACCTCATCAGCATCAACAAGAAGTTACAGCCATTGAGTTGGCTTTACGGCTTAGGCGTCGGTTTCAGGAACCTGCTCTTTGAGATGGGTATTCTGAAGAGCCGTTCGTATAGCACACCTGTCATCTCAGTCGGAAATATCACCGTCGGAGGTACTGGCAAGACACCTCATGTGGAGTATCTGGTCCGGCTGCTGAAAGACAAAGCCAAGGTGGCCGTGCTGAGCAGAGGCTATAAGCGCCAGACCCGCGGTTTCGTGTTGGCTGGCGAAGAAGCAACGGCCAGCACCATCGGCGATGAGCCATACCAGATGAAGACCAAGTTCCCTGACATCGCCGTAGCCGTAGACAAGAAAAGGACACGGGGCATCGAGAGGTTGACCAGCGGAGAGTATGTAAAGGATATCGATGTCATTCTGCTCGATGATGCCTTCCAGCACCGTTACGTGAAGCCTGGCATTAACATTCTGCTCGTCGACTACCATCGCCTGATTATCTACGACACTCTCCTGCCGGCAGGACGACTGCGGGAACCCGTGAAGAGCAAAGACAGGGCGGATATCGTGATCGTCACGAAGTGCCCAAAAGACCTGAAGCCCATGGAGTTCCGTGTCATCACCAAGGCCATGAGCCTCTATCCATATCAGAAACTGTTCTTCTCCTCCCATGAGTTCGAAGGACTGAGGCCTGTCTTCCCAACTAATCAGAATACTCAGAGTTCTCAGATTTCTCAGACATTATATGAGGCTCTGGCTGATCAGCACGTCCTTCTGTTGACCGGCATTGCCTCACCCGAGCAGATGCTCAACGACCTGAAGGGCTATGCCAAGGCCGTGACCCCCCTGGCATTCAGCGACCATCATTGTTTCAAGGAGAATGATGTGAAGCAGATCAACGAGACGTTTAGTGCCCTCCCTTCACCTAAGATGATTATCACGACAGAGAAAGACGAGACCCGTCTGATGCAGGTAGAAGGTCTGGGCGACGAGGTGAAGAGATGTCTCTACGCCTTGCCAATCAGAATACAGATTCTGCTCGACCAAGAAGAATCATTCAATCAATGTATTATCAGTTATGTACGAAAAAATTCAAGAAACAGCATCCTGGCTCAAAGCAAGGATGACCACAAGCCCAAAGACAGCGATTATTCTGGGAACCGGCCTCGGACAATTAGCTTCAGAAATAACTGACAAGACGGAGTTCCCTTATACGGACATCCCCAACTTCCCGTTATCGACCGTAGAAGGCCACAGCGGCAAACTGATCTTCGGCAAACTCGGTGGCGTGGATATCCTGGCCATGCAGGGCCGTTTCCACTACTATGAGGGATACTCAATGAAGGAGGTGACCTTCCCTGTCAGGGTGATGTACGAGTTAGGCATCAAGACCCTTTTCGTGAGCAATGCCGCAGGAGGCATGAACGAGAATTTCCGTGTGGGAGACTTAATGATCATCACCGACCACATCAACTTCTTCCCGGAGCATCCGCTGCGCGGCAAGAACTTCCCGACAGGTCCGAGGTTCCCTGATATGCATGAAACCTACGACCAAGGACTGATCAAACTGGCTACAGACATTGCCCGTGAGAAGAAGATACGTGTCAGATATGGTGTCTACGTCGGCGTGCAGGGTCCCACCTTCGAGACCCCGGCAGAATATAAGATGTACCGTATCTTAGGAGGTGACACCGTCGGCATGTCGACCGTCCCAGAAGTTATCGTGGCTCACCATTGCGGCATCCGCACCTTCGGCATCTCGGTCATCACTGACCTCGGCGGCTTCAACGCTCCCATCGAAGTCAGCCATGAAGAAGTGCAGAAAGCCGCCAACAAGGCCCAGCCACTGATGACAGAGATTATGCGTGAGATGATTATACGTTCTGAACAGGTCGGCCACCAGCAGACTGAGAAATTCAATACAGACCACCCGACAGAAGAATGGAAATAGCAAAACTCGGAGAGTTCGGCCTTATCGACCGTCTCACCAAAGACATCAAAATCAAGAACGACAGTACCAAATATGGTGTCGGCGACGACTGTGCGGTGCTGAGTTACCCCGACAAGGAAGTACTCGTCACTACAGACCTATTGATGGAAGGTGTCCATTTCGACCTGACCTACATCGACCTGCAACACCTCGGTTACAAGAGTGCGATGGTGAACATCAGCGATGTGTTCGCCATGAACGGCACACCCCGTCAGATCACCGTCTCGCTGGCACTCAGCAAACGGTTCACGGTGGAGGATATGGAACAGTTCTACAGCGGTCTGCAGATGGCCTGCGACAAATGGGGCGTGGACATCGTCGGCGGCGACACCACCTCCAGTTATACCGGTCTGGCTATCTCGATCACCTGCATCGGAGAGGCCCGGAAAGAGGATATCGTCTATCGCAATGGAGCCAGGGATACAGACCTCATCTGTGTCTCAGGCGACCTCGGTGCCGCCTATATGGGACTGCAACTGCTGGAACGGGAGAAAGCCGTCTACTATGGACAGATTGACGATCTCCAGAAGAAGATCGCCGAGGCAAAGGCTGCCGGCACCTACGAATCACAAAGTGCCAGGTTCCAAGAACAGAGTGCGAAGTTACAGGACTTCCAGCCCGACTTCAGCGGCAAGGAGTATCTGTTGCAACGCCAGTTGCAGACCGAAGCCAGAGGCGACATCATCCAGAAACTCCGCGATGCCGGTATCCGTCCGACGGCCATGATGGATATCAGCGATGGTCTATCGTCAGAACTGATGCATATCTGCAAACAGTCGGGGGTAGGTTGTCGCATCTATGAGAAGAACATTCCCATCGACTACCAGACTGCCGTCATGGCCGAAGAGTTGAATATGAATGTCACGACCTGTGCCCTCAATGGTGGCGAAGATTATGAACTATTGTTCACTGTTCCCATCGGCGACCATGAGAAGATAGAGCAGATAGAAGGTGTGAAACTGATCGGGCATATCACCGACGCAAAATTCGGCCAGATGCTCGTAACCCGTGATAATCAGGAGTTTGAACTCAAAGCACAGGGTTGGAACCCGCTGCAGAGGTAAGAGGTGAGAGGTAAGAGGTAAGAGAAATTTTGAAAAAAGTTCGCAAAATATTTGGTGGGTTCAAAAAATGTTTGTACCTTTGCACCCGCAAACGAAAGGATTGCCGCTCGGTTTACCGCTTTCACAAAGCGACGCGACAGAAAGAACCAAATTGGTGCCTTAGCTCAGTTGGTAGAGCATCGGACTGAAAATCCGTGTGTCCCCGGTTCGATTCCTGGAGGTACCACTTCCTCCTTTCATTAGCCCGGTTTCGCGTTATGGCGGCCGGGTTTCTTTTTATACCTAATTTATAATATTATTATGGGAATAGTCATTGGTATTGACGTGGGTATCTCCACCACTAAGATTGTAGGCATCAAAAACGGAAAGGTATCAGCGCCGATCCGTATTACCGCCGCAGACCCTATCACCTCTCTCTATGGTGCTTTTGGCAAATATCTGCACGATAACGACATCGATCTGAAGGATGTAGAAAAGGTGATGCTGACGGGCGTTGGCGCAGCATATATCGACACCCCCATCTACGGACTGCCCACCGCCAAGTCTGAGGAGTTTATGGCCGACGGTCTCGGTGCCCGTTTCGAGTCGAAACTCGACCACGCCATCGTGGTCTCGATGGGTACTGGTACGACCTTCATCCTCTGCAACGGCGATGAGATGAAGCATATCGGCGGTATCGGTGTCGGCGGAGGCACGCTGGCCGGACTCGCCCGTATCATGCTCAACACCAGCGACATCACACAGGTGGTGGCGATGGCCAAACAGGGTAACGTGCGCAACATCGACCTGGTCATCGGCGACATCAGCGCCCATCCCCTGCCTGGACTGCCTATGGACACGACTGCCTCCAACTTTGCCAAGGCGCAGAGCGACGCCTCGAAGGAAGACATCGCCGCCGGACTGATCAAGATGGTGCTGCAGAGTATCGGTTCTGCCGCGTGGCTCGCCTCCTTAGGCAGCGACATCCGCGACTTCGTACTCATCGGCAACCTCTCCCTCCTGCCACAATGCAAGGAAGTGTTCCCTGGTCTTGAGAAACTCTACGACATCCGTTTCCACGTACCCAAGCACTCCCAGTACTGCACCGCCATCGGCGCCGCCCTCGACTACACCATCAACGGAAAGAAATAAGAGCAGATGCGCCGCGCCCAAAAGGAATTTGAAAAGAAGCGTCAATAAGTACACCAGGACTCGCATCAGAAGAGATGCGGGTCCTTTTTTTGTTTGTTTACCTGACGGCGGGGTTGAGATTGCGCTGGAGGAAGAAGGCCTTCGTGGCAAGGAAGAAGCAGGCGACACCTGCGGCATTCACCACGACCACTGTCCAGAAGGCAGCACTATAGCCGACGAGTTCGGAGATGACGCCTCCGACGAGAATGCCGAGTCCCATACCGATATCCCAAGAGATGAGAATGGTAGAGTTGGCCGTGCCACGCTGGTTGTTGGTGGCCACATTGATGGTCATGATCTGAAAGGCTGGCCACATGTGACCGTTACCGAGGCCGATGAGCAAGGCGGAACCGTAGTAGCCGAGGGTTGCCAGAGGTGAGAGATAAGCAGGCGCGTCAGCAGGAACGGTAAGAGATGTGAGATTACTCAAGGCTGGCAAGGCGATGAAAATTGTATACCCTACCAGCGAGATGACCATGCCGGAGCCTGCGTTGAAGGTGAGCCGGCCTTCACGGAGGGCCTTGCCCCCCTGTAAGCGTGACAAGATCAGCCCGATGGAACAGAGCATAAAATAGGTACCTGTTCCACCCGTGATGCCCATGACCTCCTTGCCATAGATGGCCAGGTAATTGCTCAACACGCCGAAACTGAAACCGAAGGCCACCATATTCAACCCCAGGAGCCAGCCCCTGACGAGAAAGAAGCGGTCCCAAGAAAGAGGAAGGCGGAAAGAGGAATGTGGAAAGAGATTACTTGTTCCCTTAGAACCTGCCGCCGGAGCATCCTCTTTCCTCTTTCCACTTTCCCCTTTCCTCCCTATATCTACTGTGGCATCGACGAGCCAGCCAAGGCAGGCCACGATGAAGGCCAACCAGAAGAGGAGTTCGAAACTGGCGGTAAACTGATAAAGGAATATGCCGACGGTAGGCGCAATGGCCATGGCAAGGTTGTTTGACAGGCCGTAGTAGCCGATACCCTCCGTGCGTCTGCTGGATGGCAGCACATCGATGGCGACCGTCGAATTAGAGACGGTCAGTGCTCCGAAGGGACCTCCATGAAGTGTACGGACCACCAAAAACAAGAATAAGGTCGAGGCTGCGAGATAACCGGCAAAGAAGATGGCGAAAGCCCCGAAACTGATCATCAGCACGGTCTTCCGCGGAAAGGAGTCGACCAGATAGCCACTAAAAGGACGGCACAACAAAGTCGTGATGGTATAGCCTGACAAGACGAGGCCTATCACGTCCTTTGTTGCGCCGAAATGTTCACTCAGATAGAGCGGCAGCAGAGGTGTCAGCACATAGAAGGCAAAGAACAGCGCGAAGTTCGCTGTCATGACCTTGATATAGTTCCTATTCCAGAGTCGCTCCATTTTTCTGTTTTGACAATTCGTATCCATCCGTTCCACTCCGATGCATCATTCGCTGACGATATTCTTAAGCGACGAGCCGAAGATGATGTACTGCGTATTACCGGCGATAGTACCCTCGTTCTGTCCCCAGAGGAAGGGCCAGTCGTCGTAATTCTCGAAATGGTCCGGCTTACGGAACAGCAGGCCAGGAGCCACGTTACCGGGGATGAACGAGAAGTCTGCGCGGTTGTTGCCGTAGAACACCTGCTTCGGACGGGTGGCACCCACCACGGCCACAAACGAATAGTTATGGTAGGGATGGCAGCCGTAGAGCCAGTTGGCGACACGGTAGACCTCATCCTTGCAGACGATGTCGGGGAAATAGATGTGGGCGTAGTTGACGGTAATGCCGAAGTTGAGCACCATGTTCACACCAGCCCAGTTGCCAAGGCCGATGGGTACACCGTAGGGATTGTTCGTATCGAAGCCCTTGATGTATTGTTCGTATTTCTCCACATAAGGACGGAGTTTCTGCTTGTAAGCCTCATCCATATAGGGCACGGCGTCGAGAGCGGTCTGCATGTTACCAGACAGGCGCAACTCGAGGGCATCCCAAATCTGTGCGGCGAAGTTATCCAGATACTGCTTTTCCTGCGTAGCACTGAAAAGCATCAGGTTCGTGGCCATGTCACCGAGTTGTTCACGGTTCTTACGACTACGTTCCAAGAGTTTCTGGCGTTTCTTGTCAGGCTGGGCTCCCTGCTGCCTGGGATTGGCGATACTGGTCTGTTCTGAACCTTCAAGCCATGCATATTCATCATCATTCTGACGGGCTGCAGTGCGCTGGGCGATGATCTCCGTTGCCTCCTTCATCAGTCGCTTCGACTGAGTGAGGGCACGCTCTGCCAGGTCATCGTTATACCCCTTGAGGGCATGACTGGCAGCAGCGAACATCGTGGCAGCACGGAGGTCCAGTTGCGGACTGCGGGTAGTGAAGGCCCACATATCGTCGGGCGTACCACTGCGCTTGCCGTCGGCACTCACTTCGTAGGGCTTGAGCGACGGGTCGTAATGCAGGCCGTCGGTGATCGAGGCAGCATCGCCCAGATGGTGATAGTTGTCGAGGATGGAGTTGGAGAGCGTCGAAGCCATGTGGCCGATCTGCTCTGCCTGTGCCACGAGGTTCAGTGTGCCGTGCTCGATGAACTGCAGGATGTCGGGCACACCGTCGGGGCGGTGCAGGTCGACATAGCGTTGCTTCTGCGAGACGAAGGTCTCGTCGCGCTGAGGACGGAAGAGTTCCCAGGTGCGGATGAAGTTCTGTACGACATTGATGTTCGAGCCTGTCTCGATATCGAAGTCACCGGCATCGAAGAATCCGCCGACGTTCAGGCCGGGGATGAGTTCCAGAGGCTTGTATTTCGTATCGGTGGTCGGCCCCTGACGGTGCAGGTCGAAGTGATCGCTCTCTGGGGCCTGCAGATAGCCCTCCTTGAACGGCTCACCGTGCCAGGTGCGATAGCCCTCGTTCACATACATGTGATTCATGTGGATAGGTACCCAGACGTCTGTGGTGGCATCGGTGATCTTGTCGTAGACATGGGCGTCGATGAGAAAGTCATTTGTTTTGGTGTTTCCGTACTGGATATAATAGACGCCCGGCTCCTTGACTGCCGAGAAATCGAATTTCACATAATTATATTTGAAATAAGGTCCCCATGACTGGATGGCGCCCTCAAAGGCCTTCTCTGTCGTGCCGTCGGCCTTGATGCGCATCAGCGAGGCAGAGGTCTGCGGTGTGTCATTCTTGTCAAGTTCGATGACCGCCACCTTCGGCTGTTCGGGGGTATAGCCAATCTGAGAGAAGCCAATGTTCGGTTCACGGATCCATCCGGGGATGGCATTCGGCTCAATGGTCCAGGTGATGACCTTACCCGTCTTGCCGGCAGGCAGCACGCTGCGGACAACGAACCAACCGTTCTGCGCCAGCATACGGCCGTCGAAGAGTTTCAACTCGGCATCGTCGCTGCTGATCTTAACCATACGTCCGGAATCGTCGGTGGCCATCGTCAGACGATGACCAGTCTCAATGGGCAGTGGGTCGATGAATCGCCCTGTGCCCCGGTCGTCGTAGGTCTTGAAGCCCTTGAACTGACGGGGCTTCTCACTGTTCGGACGGGTGATGGTCTGGCTGGTGGCATAGCGTGGCAGACGACCCAGACGGCCGTCCATCGTGAAGGTCTTCAGCCAGTATTGCGATGGCAGGAACTCGATGTTGAATCCTGCCTCGCCGGCCAGTTTCTCGGGTACGGGCTTGTCGAGCCATACGGCTATCTCCACCGCCTTGCCCTTGGCCGTCACCACCACCCGACTGTCGAAGTCGTAGTCGTCGTAACGCATGGTCACCTCTATGGATCCATTCCCGCGGTCTACCTTTCGGTCGGTCATCTTCGGCACCAGGTCCCACTGCTCGGGCGTGTTGTTCAGACGCACGGCACCGCCCTGGACAGTACGCACACCATGGTGAATAATCTCGATACCGGAGTCCTTCTCGTCGTTGAAGCCTCCGTTAAAACTGTTGCTGAACACCAGCACGTTCACTCCCTGCCGCTCGAAATACTCACGGTCGTTCAGTGTCAGATCCTGCGCCTGACAGACTGTGGCAACAGCCAATGTCATCATTACGAATAGTTGTCTCATCTTTTGTAAGTTGGTTATGTTATTTTTATCTTCTCTTTTGTCAGTCCATCGGATAACGCACGTCCCACTTGGCACGAAGGGCATCCATGAGTTCCATGATGTAGAGAGTCTCCCGGTGGGGCATCTCCCGCGGTTCCAACAGACCGTCTGCCAAGGCCTGACGACAGACCAGGAACTGGTATTCGTAGCCTGTAATCTGCTGCGGCACACGGATGGTTTCGATGTAAGTACGATCGGGACCGTTGACGGTAATCTGTTGTGGATTGTTGATGTTGTCGATGATCAGATTTCCTTCTGTTCCCGCAACAACACCGATATTGTCGCCCACACACTGGGCACTCGACTGGAGATTGCAGAGCATCCCGTCGGCCAATACCAGACTGATGGCGTTCGTCAGGTCCATGCCCGTCTTCGACTTCACGCACTGGCTCTCGATACCGACGATATCGGCCGGGAAGAACATCCTGACGAAGTTCAGGGCATAGACACCGAGGTCGAGCAGCGCACCGCCACAGAGGTCTGGGCGCATGATACGGGGCTTGTCACCCATCGAGTAGCCGAGGGTGGCCGTCAGCATCCGCGGTTCGCCGATACGAGTGGCTATCAGTTCGCGCATCATCTTGACAACCGGCTGATAACGTGTCCAGATGGCCTCAGCCAGGAAGACTTTCCGCTCGTGGGCCAGGTCGATGATCTCCTTTGCCTGCCGCGCATTGGCCATGAAGGCTTTCTCCACCAGACAGGGCTTGCCCGCCAGCAACGCCTCCTTCGTCACATCGTAGTGGTGAGAATGCGGGGTGCCGATATACACCAGGTCGATGTCGGGGTCGGCGATCAGTTCTTCATAACTGCCGTATGCCTTCGCGATCTTCCACTGCCGGGCAAAGGCCTCTGCCTTCTCAAGGGTCCGCGACCCCACGGCATAGGCCTCACACTCCTTAAGTCCGTTGAGGGTGATGGCTGCCTTCTCGGCTATCCATCCCGTGCCGATGATACCGACACGCAGTATATCCGTCTGTGTCATCCCCGTACCATTTTATAGATAGCCTCCATATCCTTTATCTTAGTTCATGTGTCAATAAACTCATCCTACTCTTGGGTGCAAAGATAATAAAAATATCGGATATAGCAAATAATTTGATAAAATAAAAAGAAACAAATACCAATTTTGTTGCGTAATAAGGATCGATTCCTAAATAATCAAAAAAAACGGCACCAGACGCACGGTGCGTAGAAAAAAATGACTATCTTTGTCGCACGTAGACATATTAAACTAATAAGACAATGATGAAGATTTTAATGATTGGCGGTACGGGCACGATCAGCAGTGCCATTACCCGACTGCTGGCTGAGAGCGAGCACGAACTGTGGTTGTTGAACCGTGGTAACCGTCAGGCAGAACTACCTGCAGGTGTCAGACAGATTGTGGCTGACGTCGAGGACGAGCAGTTGGTGGCAGAGAAACTGGGCGACATGACGTTTGATGTCGTCTGCGAGTTCATCGGCTTCGTGCCGGAGCAGGTGGCCCGCGACATCCGGCTCTTCAAGGGGCGCACGCGCCAGTATGTCTATATCAGTTCCGCCTCGGCCTACAACAAGCCGGCACGCGGCTATATCGTCAACGAGGGAACCACCCTGGCCAATCCCCACTGGGAATACTCCCGCAACAAGATTGCCTGCGAGGAACTGTTGATGAAGCACTACCGCGAGGAGGGCTTCCCCGTGACCATCGTCCGCCCGAGCCATACCTACTGCGAGCGCGCCGTGCCACTCGGCGTACACGGCCTGAAGGGCAGTTGGCAGGTGGTGAAGCGTATGATGGAGGGCAAGCAGGTGCTGATACAGGGCGACGGCAGTTCGTTGTGGACGATGACGTGGAACGAGGACTTCGCCCGCGGCTTCATCGGTCTGCTGGGCAATCCGCACGCCATCGGCGAGGCGTTCCAGATCATGAACGACGAGACGCTCACCTGGACACAGATCTACCAGACGATTGCCGACGTGCTGCACGTAGAGTTGAAACCGTATTATGTCGCTTCGTCGTTCCTGGCTGATGTCTGCCCCAAGGCCTACGACCTCGAAGGCGGACTCCTCGGCGACAAGGCAGTGAGCGTGGTCTTCGACTGTTCGAAACTGAAACGGGCCGTACCCGGCTTCCAGGCTCGGGTACGCTTCGAAGAGGGTGTGCGCCGCACCATCGACTATATCCTGAAGCACCCCGAACTGCAGGAGGAAGATCCTGAGTTCGACCACTGGTGCGACCGGGTGATTGCCGCACAAGAGAAAGCCAAGATCGGATTATAACGTCAACGGCTCTCCGTCGATAGTGATATCTCTTAATTCGTATTTGTCGGAGGGCTTCACGTCAATGGGTGTCTCGGCATCTACCCGGATGTCGCGCAGCATGATGTTGTTGCAACGCGAAAGGGGCATGTCTTCACGCTCTCCGGGCTTGAAGAACTGTGTCCAGGGATGGATGAAGAGGATGCGCTTGCAACGGCCCGTGATATGCTCGACCAAGACATACTCGTAGTGCTGCGGGGTGTCAGGGCGCATCTTCAGCCACAGCACGCGGTCTGCCCGCTCGGTATGGCAGTTGCGCAGGATGACATTGCGGTCGTGGAGCGATTCCGAGCCCAGTGTCAGGCAGCCGTGCACACGGCCGTAGCGACAGTTCTGAATCAGTATCCGCTCGCAATCACCATTGGTATCGTCCCGGTCTGCCCACGTTCCCTTGCCACCTTTCAGCACGACGGCATCGTCGTTGACATGCATAAAGCACCCGTCGATGAGCACATCGGTACAGGCGTCGATGTCGATGGCATCCGACGAGGGAGCACCACGGGTGGGATCGGGTGCCCAGATATGCTCGGTAGGCGCGAAGATATAGCAGTCCAGATAGCGCACATGGTCGCACTTGTAGATGTGGTTGGTCCAGAAGGGCGAGTTGACGAGATGCACATCCTGCACGGTCACGTTCCTGGAGTTTGAGATATAGGTGAGCCGGGGGCGCTGGGCGTCCTTGTTGGTGCATTGCGGATTCCATTTGCGACGGATCCAGAACTCCTGCCAGTAACTGAGGCCGTTGCCGTCGATGGTGCCGGTGCCGCTGATGGTGAAGCCGTCGAGGCCGTCGGCATTCACCAGCGCACAGAAATAGGTGCAGGTCTCGCCTTCGATACGGGTGGTCATATAAGGGAAGTCGATAATGCGGTCGGAACCTTTCAGGCGTCCCCTCACGTGCAGATGCGTACCTTGTTTAAAGAAGAGGGCACCGGTGAGATAAGTACCTTCGGGAATCACGATCACGCCCCCACCCTCGCTGGCAGCGCGGTCTATCACCTGCTGGATGGCCGCCGTCTGCACCACCGTGGAGTCGCATACCACACCATAGTCGGTAATGACATACTGGCGCCCCAGCGTCGTCACGTCCACCTTCGTCGTGTCCTGGAACCAGGCATCCATGACGCTGTTGTCAGGCCAGGTCTCGCCCGCGGGGGCCTTCCCGGTCTGGGCGGCAGCACTCATCACCGTCAGCGACAGCAGCAGGAGGATCAGTCTCATCTGGCAGTCACACAACGGAGGTTGGTTTCCAACTGCGCCGTCGAACTGGCTCCGACGAGCACCGAGGTGACGCCTCTTTGCTCGAGTATCCACCTGAGCGCCATCTCTGCGATGGTCTCGCCACGGCTTTCTGCGGTCTCGCGATAGCCGCGGAGCGTCTGGAGCAACTCCGGTGTCAGCATCGACTCTTTCAGGAACTTCCCTTTCGACATCCGGGAGTTCTCCGGCACACCGTTCAGGTAACGGTCTGTCAGCAAGCCCTGCGCCAACGGGGAGAAGGCGATGAAGCCGACACCGTTGTCGGCACAGAAGTCGAGGATGCCGCTTTCCTGCGGCTGACGGTCGAGCATGTTCAGACGTCCCTGATAGATCAGCAGCGGCACGTCGTGGGCCTTCAGATAGTCGTAGCCATACTTCAGCGGCTCCAACGGCCAGTTCGAGATGCCCACGTAGAGGGCCTTGCCCTGACGCACGATATCCACCAGGGCCTGCAGCGTCTCGTCGAGCGGCGTCTCGGGGTCGTAGCGGTGGCTGTAGAACAGGTCCACGTAGTCGATCTTCATGCGCTTCAGGCTCTGGTCCAGACTGGCCATCAGATACTTCCTGCTGCCCCAGTTGCCGTAAGGCCCGGGCCACATGTCATAGCCTGCCTTCGACGAGATAAAGAGTTCGTCGCGGTAAGGGCGGAAGTCCTCGTCCATCAGCCGGCCCATGGTCTCCTCGGCCGATCCGTACACCGGACCGTAGTTGTTGGCCAGGTCGAAATGGGTGATGCCATGGTCAAAGGCGTAGTGGGTGATCTCACGGCTGCGCTCGTAGGGGTCCACGCTCCCGAAGTTATGCCAGAAGCCGAGGCTCACCTGGGGCAGCATCACACCCGAACGTCCGCAACGTTCATACTTCATCCCATTGTCGTAGCGGTTCTTGTCCGCAAAGTATTGTTCTTTCATCGCTGTTAGTTTTATGTATTCTGGTGGCAAAGATAGTGTTTTTTCTGCGAAATACGCTCATAAATTCAGGCCAATCATGAAAATTAAGTATTTTTACATATGATGCTATGCTGGAATTACACGGATTATCCTTATATTTGCACCAACAATCAGAGGACAAACGACCTCATCAATAACGAACGATATGATAAAACGGTTTTGGATTCTTGCCCTGGCATGCAACAGCATCATCATGGCCGCTGCACAGACAGCCATCCTGAAAACAGCACAGAAAGCCAACGACTACTTCATGGCGAAGTACAGTGACCCTACTCTCCCCACCAACGTCAATCGTATCCGCCCTTCATCACTCTGGACGAGGGCCGTGTACTACGAGGGACTCATGGCCCTGCATGCCATCAATCCCCAGCAGCGCTATCTGGACTACGCAGAGAGATGGGCCGACTTCCACCGTTGGACGCCACGCTACGGGGTGACGACCACCAATGCCGACGACCAGTGCTGCGCTCAGACCTACATCGAACTGAACCTGCTGACCGGCAAGGGGACACTCGACTCCATCCAGAAGAATCTGACGCTCCAGATGGCTTCAGGCCGTACCGACTACTGGACATGGATCGACGCCATCCAGATGGCGATGCCGGTCTACGTCAAGATGTATGCCACCACGGGCGACAGACAGTATCTGGATTACGCCATGAGGAGTTACAAGTGGACCCGCAACACCTGTGGCGGTGGGCTCTTCAACCAGAAAGAGGGACTGTGGTGGAGAGACCGGGACTACGTACCGCCCTACAAGGAGAAAGATGGCCAGAACTGCTATTGGAGCCGCGGCAACGGCTGGGTGTATGCGGCCCTGGTGCGCTGCATGGAGGTGCTCTCACCCAAAGACAAGGCGTACAGGCAGTTGAAGAAGGACTTCCTGCTGATGAGTGCAGCACTCCTGAAGTGTCAGCATGAAGACGGGTTCTGGCACGCCAGCCTCGTGTCGGATGCCGACTATCCCGGACCCGAGATGACGGGCACCGCCCTCTTCCTCTACGGCATGGCATGGGGCATCAGAAAGGGGATGCTCAGAGATTCAGCCTATCTGTCTGCCTGCGATCTCGCTTTCAAGGCTCTGGAGTCATGTCTTCACAAGGATGGTTTTCTCGGCTGGTGCCAAGGCACGGGCAAAGAACCCGCGTCGGGGCAGCCTGTCACATTCACCAAGGTCCCCGACTTCGAGGATTATGGTACTGGCTGCTATCTCCTGGGACTGTCAGAGTACTACAAACTAAAGATACAGGAACCAAATGCCCAGACCTGGCCGCAGCCCCGGCCAGAGGCTAAGCCTGGCACCCGCTGGTGGTGGTTGGGCTCGGCCGTCGACAAGGAGAACCTGCAGTGGAACCTGTCCGAATATGCACGGGTAGGGATCGGAGCCGTGGAAATCACCCCACTCTATGGTGTCAGAGGCAATGAACAGCACGACATACCCTTCCTCTCCCCGGAGTGGATGCAGGCGCTGAAGACCGTAGAAGACATCGCCAGGCCGTTAGGCATCGAGGTAGACATGAACTGCGGCACAGGCTGGCCTTTCGGCGGTCCACACATCTCACTGGACCAGGCAGCCTGCAAGGCCATCTTCAAGGATACGATGGTCAATGGCACGCAGACATACGATGTGGAGATAGGGCGCACGGGGCAGAAAGTGAAACGGGCTGCCCCAGGAGGTGAAGGCTGGGTGGTGGATCACTTCGACCGTGAAGCCGTCAGACACTATCTGGACCGTTTCGAACAGGCCTTTGCCACCTCTGGCGTCCCCTACCCTCACACCTTCTTCAACGATTCATACGAGGTGTATAAAGCCAACTGGACACCGTCGCTCTTCGATGAGTTCCAGCGGCGCCGAGGCTATGACCTGCGCACCAGACTACCCGAGTTGCTGGGAGTGGTCGACGATGGCAATCAGGTGCTTTGCGACTATCGGGAGACGCTCTCCGACCTGCTCCTCGAGAACTTCACCTGCCAGTGGGTGTCGTGGGCACATCGGCATGGGGTCAGAGTGCGCAATCAGGCACACGGCTCGCCCGCCAACCTGCTCGACCTCTATGCGGCCGTCGACATCCCGGAGATTGAAGGCTTCGGACTGTCAGAGTTCGGCATCAAAGGGCTCCGTACCGATCCCGGGATGACACGAAAGAACTTCAGCGACGTCTCGATGCTGAAATATGCCTCGTCGGCGGCTCACGTCACGGGAAAGCCGCTCACCTCGTCAGAGACGTTCACCTGGCTGACAGAACATTTCCGTACCAGTCTGTCGCAGATGAAACCCGATCTCGACCTGATGTTCACCTGTGGTGTGAATCACGTCTACTTCCACGGTTCCTGCTACACGCCGAAGGACGAGCCCTGGCCGGGATGGAAGTTCTATGCCTCCATCGACATGAGCCCCACCAACACCATCTGGCGCGACGCCCCTTACCTGATGAAGTATATCGAGCGGTGTCAGAGTTTCTTACAGTCAGGAGAGCCCGACAATGACTTCCTGGTGTACCTGCCTGTCAGGGATATGTGGCGCCAGCGAGGACCGCGCAACGATGATGCCAAATGGGAGAGCAAGGACCGCCGTGGCGGTGAAGACCTGCTCATGCAGTTCGACATCCACACCATGGACGAGAAGGCCCCACGGTTCATCAGGAGCATACTCACCATCGACAGCCTCGGCTATGACTGCGACTACATCAGCGACCGTCAGTTGGCGAAAGTCCGTATCGCTGACGGCCGCCTCGTCACCGAGGGAGGTGCGCGCTACCGGGCGCTGATTATCCCCGCCAATACCACCATCGACAGCCGCCTGCAACAACTCTTATCGCCCCTCAGCGACTACGTCATCAGGGGGGAGTCGCCAGCAGAGATGGCACGGTTTGCAAAGGCTGAGCCGATGAAGACGGCCCTCGGTCTGCGCGCCATCCGCAGAAAGACGGCTGACGGCTGGCACTATTTCATCGTCAACCTCACTCCTGACGACACTGATGGAGACGTAGCCCTGGCGGCAGACTTCAAGGGTGCCACGTGGTTCAATCCGATGAACGGCGACGTCATGCCTGCCGAGGTTCACGACGGGCAAGTGCACATCGCCCTGAAATCGGGCGAGAGCCGCATCCTGCAGACCTCTTCGCGGCCGACGGCGCCAGCAACAACGCCGTCACAGCCGGCAGAACCGGTAGAAATCACAGGTCCGTGGACCTTGACATTCATCGAAGAGAGTCCGCGCGTGGAAGGCACCTTCCGGCTCGACTCACTCCAAACATGGACCGTTCTGAACGACTCTGCCGCCGTCACGATGGGCACAGGTGTCTATACCACGACTTTCCGACTGACAGGCCGACAGGCCCGTCAGCACAACACCATCAACCTCGGCGATGTGCGTGAATCGGCCCGGGTCTGGCTCAACGGACAGTTTCTCGGCTGTGCATGGGCGGTGCCTTATATCCTCGACTGCCGCAAGGCCCTACGGAAAGGCAACAACGAACTGCGCATCGAGGTGACCAACCTGCCTGCCAACCGTATTGCAGACTTAGACCGCAAGGGTGTGGAATGGCGTAAGTTCAAGGATCTCAATGTAGTCGACATCAACTACCGGCAGACCACCTACGGACACTGGCCGCCCGTTCCAAGCGGCCTGAACTCCAAGGTGATGCTCGAATAAGGGTCGTCAACGCCCGCCTGCATCTCTCAACTTGAAGATGTCGTAGGCCGCGTTGTATGCCGGCGACTGGATCGACAGCAGGTTGAGCACGGAGTGGAAGATGTAGTGCTGTTCGAGCACCGCTGGCAGGTCCTGCTCCGGCTTGTAGTCTCTGAATCCATCCGACACCCACACCAGGAACGGTATCTCGTACTGCACCTTGGGCGCCAGTTTCATCGGAAGGCCGTGCATGAACATCTTGTTCTCGCCCAGCGACTCGCCGTGGTCGGAAATAAAGATCATGGCACTGTGCCACTCGCTCATGGAGCGCAGCGTAGTGATCAGGCTGTCCAGCAGGTAGTCGGTGTAACGGATGGTGTTGTCGTAGGCATTCACCAGCCTGCCGACGTTCTTCTCGCCTTCCTCCACATTCTGGGCCACCGGCCGGTACACCTCAAACTCCTTCGGATATTTATTGGCATACTTGGGACCGTGGCTGGTGCTGGTATGCAGCACGATGAGCACCTTGTCCTTCTGGCTCGACTCGATACGCTGGCGGAGGCCTTTCTGCAGGATGGCGTCATAGTAGACATTCTCGCCTGGATACTGCTCGCCCAGTTCCTCGTTCGTCAGATACTCCGGCACGTGGATGGGGGGCTCGCCCCAGTTCGACGTCCGCCACGACACGTCGACGCCGGTACGGTACGCATAGTTCGGCAGCAACTCATACAGGTCGCCGCTGTCCTGGGGCTCCAGGATGGCCTTGGTGCCGGCGGTGGTATAGGTGGCGCACGAGGTGGCCTGATACACTTTCAGCCCCGCACGCTTCGACAGCAGCGGATTGGTGTCGCGCGCATAGCCGTACAACTGGAAGTTGGCCTTCCGCGCCGACTCGCCGATGACGAGCACCACCACCGTCTTCTCCCGGTCCGTGATCTTCCCGTCGGGGAGTTTGATCTCCACGGCCTGTTCGTCCTGACTGAAACTCATCACGCGGCCCGTATTCACCAGATACGACCACGGCTGCAGCAGTCCGCCCAACTCCGTGTCGTGCTGGCTGATCCACAGCGTCTGACCGATATTGAGCGCCCCCACGGCGAGGACGACGGCCAGCGAGCCGCCGCAGACGAGGCCCAGCCGCCGCGCCTTACCGCGCACCACGGGCTGCAGGAGGCAGAACAGGGCGGGCACGACACCGCAGGCGAGGATGAAGAGCCACAGCGACCAACTGAAGAATCCCGACGCCTCGGAGTATCGCGTGTTGAACACGTTCTCGATCGTCGTCGCGTCGATGATCACGTTGTAGGTATAGATGAAATACACGGCCGTCGCGTTGATCACCGAGAGGACGGCCAGCAGCGCACGCCCGACAGCCCTCAGCACGAACATCACGAGATAGGTCATCATGAAGTTCAGCACCAGCATGATCACCAGCAGCGATGCCAGCAGGAGCATTTTCCCGCCGGCATCCTCGTTGGTGTTGTCTGCCACGTAACGGAAGAAGGGGATATTGTACAGCAGCAGCGTGCCTATGCTGACGACACACGAGAACGCAAAGAGCGAAATAGGCCTGATAAGTTTCTTCTTCATACTGACTAATTGTCGATTTCGTGTGCAAAGGTACAAATTTCCAGCCAAAGCAGACTACTTTGCCCTCAGATTTTAATATGTTTTGTGATATCGGCTGCCGAGCCTTAATGACTAATGACTAATGACTATCTTGACAACGCCCCGCGCTATTGCTGGATTTTCCGGAACCTTCCCATCTCCGTCTGCACGACCAGCCCCTGTTTCCTCCAGTTCTTCAGCATCTGCTGCACGCTGTTGCGCGAGGTGTCGGCACCCTTGACGGCGATGCTCTGCTGGAAGGCGGCGTCGAAGCCGAATTCCGTGTCCAGGCGCTCGTAGATAGTGTCGTTCTTGCCCACCCGCTGACGCTCGCTGTTGATGAGATAGTCGCGGCTGCTGACGGCGTCCTGTATGCGGTTGCGGAAGAAGAAGAGGGCGTTCTCCATCAGCGAGTCGGCGATGATGTCGAAGGCATCCAGCAACAGCGGCGTCTGCGCCTTCACGAGCATCTCCTTCCAGAGCGTGGGCTGCTGCTTCAGACAGTCCTCCGCCCCGCTGAGGCCGTGCTTCTGGATGAGCGTCTCGCACACCTTGCAGAGCATCAGGCAGCAGGTCATCCGCTGCGCCGTCACACAGAGACGGAAGCGCTGACGGGCCTTCACACGGTCGTCGTTCATCATCGTCTCCAGGCGGATCTTCTCCAGCCACCGGCGCCCACGGGCCTCCAGTTTGGGCAGCACCACCTCTCCCTGCATCAGCGGCAGCAGATGGGCCACCTGCTGGATGTGCTCCGTCTGACGTAAGGTCAGCACGGGCGGCTTGTCCTCCAGTTGCGAGAAGGTGTTGTCGGGGGTGCGGGCGATGGCGAAACGGCTCAGCAGACCGTCGGTGTAGTTGCGTATCACGCGATAGATGCAGTCGGGTGTCCCGCACATCGTCACGTTCCACAACAGTTTTTCGATATGCACGTTCACCGCCTCTGCCGAGCGGGCCTCACGCTCGTAGCGGCTGCCGTCGTAACTCTGGCGCAGCATCACCGAGAAGTCGCTCATCGCCGACCGCCATTTCTGCGCCACCGTGTCGGCTTCGGGGGTGTACGAGAAGGCGTGCTTGCCGTCGGTGTTGGCCAGGCGCTGCGCCAGGTTCGCCACCGTCGTGTTCAGTGTGATGTACCGCACGGGCAGTTTCAACTCCTCGGGCTGCTCCTTCTTGTTCTTCGCAGCGCGCACCTTCGTCCGGTTATCTTCTTCCTGCTGCTGATACAAGCGGTTCTTGGCGATCTCCTCATACATCCAGGTGTCGATCACGGGGTCCAGGTCGCCTTTCCGCGAGGCATATTCGCCGGCGATATAGGCGATGATGTTCAGACCTTTCTTCTTGCCGTGCACGTCGAGCACCACGCCCGTGGCCAGCGCACCGATGCAGGGGCAGATGGCCGTCACCACCGGCATCGTCATCCCCGGTCCCACGGCGTCGATAGAGTCTTTCACGCCCAGCGGCAGTTTCCGCAAGCCCCCTAAGTTCGGGAGTTGGGAGTCTGAAGAATCCTCAGGACAGCCCTCGTCCACGCCCCTGTCGTCGCCTGACTCAGGCGACATAGTCTGTGCCCTGGCGTTGATCTGGCGCAGGCTGGCGTTCATGAACCCCTTGTCGGCGTCATACTTCTCGTAGAAGTAGTCGATCAGTTTCCGGCAGTCCTCCGTCTGCGAGTAGTTCGGCAACCGCTTCGCCACCACCGTCAGCAGTTGGTCGCGGCTCATGAGTTTCCCCACGCCCACCGACAGCACCGCCATGAGGTTCGCGTGCCAGTTATGTTCGCCCCAGATGTCCATCGCCCCGGGTTTCAGTCCCGCCAGTTCCGCGCACATGTCAAACGCCGCCACCGCCGCCTCTGTCGCCGCCGTCTCCTGCGCGCAGCTTTCCCCTCCTAAGTTAGGAGGGGTGCCGACAGGCGGGGTGGTCTGAACAGCCGCACCAGCAGCCGCTCCCTCAGCCGCTCCTGCTGTCATTCCCTCGTTCAGACCCCTCCTAGCCTCCCCTCGCTCGGCTATGCCGCTTGGCTCTGCCAAGAACTTAGGGGAGGAACCTTCAGCCTCCCACGGCCTATAATGCTTGTCCGCCTTCTTCGCGCTTGCAGGCACCTCTTCCTGTCCCTTCCTCTCGCGCTCCTTCAGCCGCAGATACTCCTTCTCACTTTCCTCCACGCTCATCGGCTCCTCGAATATCCTATCATCCAGATAAAACAGATTATCCTCCGTCGCCGGACCCGTATACATCACCCGCGCCAGTCCCCGGGCGTTCGTGTCGTACTCCGTCTGCGTGGCCATGCTCAGCGCATACTGACACTCCCGGATCGTCCTGCCCTGCTGCCGTCGGCAGACGGCGTGCAGGCCATATCGCGCCGACCCCGACAACTCCAGCAGTTCGATCTCGTCTTTCTTTGCCATCAGCACCTCCCTGATGCGCGCCTGCTCCTGCTCATTCTCGCAGTCGATGTCGTGGGCAAACGTCGACGAGGGGTGGCAGCAGCCCTTGAGCACCCCGTCGGGCAGCAGGTCGTTGTAGCAGAACTGCACCTGCGAGCCCTTCGCCTGCACGTCGCCCCCTCGCGCGTCATAGAATCGCTTCGCGTTCTCAGGCGTGTTGCGCAGCGACAGATACTCCTCTCTCGTAAGGACGGGGCGCGTCATCTTCGCCCCATCCTTCAAAAACACAATCCGTACACTCATTGTTCGTGCTCGTACTCCGTCACGTAGACATTACCCCCGCGCATCACCTGCACCTTGCAGATGGCCGTGAAGGGTGCGATGTCGACGTTCTCATAGGTTATGAAGTCGACCGTATGCCGGCCGTCATCCAGTCTCCCGAACGTCATCATCCCGTCCACCAATACCATTCTCTCTTCTGGTTTCTTGTTCTTTTTTTTACTCATACTCATACTTTTCATCTTCTGCATTTTTCTTCCCCTCCTAAGTTAGGAGGGGTGCCCGGAGGGCGGGGTGGTCTGAACGAGCGCTTTGCTGTCGCTCGTTCTGTCGCTCCTTTCGCCTCAGTCATTCCCGCGTTCAGACCACCCCTAACCCCTCCTAACTTAGGAGGGGAACCTGGCGCCTCAGTCATTCCCTCGTTCAGACCCCCTCTAACTCCCCCTAACTTAGGGGGAGAAACTGTAAACAAAAAAAAGCCTCTAACTGTAAACTAAGAATGATGAAATCCGCTCCAGTCCCTGACCTTCATCGGTTCCATCTCGTCCGGCTCGAAGAACCTTCTCGCCTCCCACTCCCTGCGCTTCACGAGTCCCGGCTGCACCTTCCCGCCGGCATACACCCACCGTCTGAACTCCTTCTTGATCGCCCTGACCGACCCGCCCTGTCGGATGGTCTTCAGCAGCGTGCTCGTCTTCAGTTTATAGAATCCCAGGTTGTACGCGAAACTCACCAGCGCGTCGAACTGCGGCTGGTTCCAGTCGCCCAGCGTGTTCACCTGTTTCTCCACGTCATACAGGTCTGCCTTGAGGAACATCTCCGCCCAGTACGCGCTGATCACGTCGCCCATCCTGACGCCCTGCGTATGTCCGTACCCGATCGTCGGCACCCCCGCGGCATCCAGATAAGCCTCCTTCCGAAGACCCTCAAACTCCTTGATCTTCTCAATTCCAATATCACTTGTTCTTTTCATAATTCTTTTCCTTTCCTTGTTTTTTGACATAATAACTTTTTAAAGACAGAGTAATTTTTTTAAGACATAGTAACAGATTAACATATATTTTTTTTAGACATAGTCGCTCGAGCTCTGCTCGCTTGCTACCGAAGGGACGCAAGAACAGAATAACAATATTTCTTTTTTTTAGACATAAGAACATAAGAACAAAAGGCTGCGCAGAATGGAGGGACAAAAAATATGTTCTTATGTTCTTCTGTCTAAAAATATATTTGTTAATTTGTTACTCTGTCTTTTAAATATATTTGTTAATATGTTACTCTGTCTTATTAAAGATACTCTGTCTTTTAAATATATTTGTTAATCTGTTACTATGTCTTTAATAGTTACTCTGTCGAAAAACTAGAACCTCGGGTATCCCAGTTTAGCGTTCAGGTAGTGCAGTCCCGCCATGGTCCACGTCATGTAGTTCCTCACCTTCCGTTCGCCCTTCAGCGAGTACGACACGTGTGTGCGCATCGCCGTCAGTCCGCGGTCCTTGAGTTCGTCTACGATGTTCCACCGTCCGTGGCGGCGGTACTGGATGCCCATGTCGCGCAGCACCGCGTTGAAGTCGTAGACCGACATGTTGAACGTCTTGGCCACCTGTGTCGCCGTGAGTGTGTCCTCGGCTCCCTCGTTCAGTGCGCTCAGCACCCTCGACATGATCTGGTCGGCCATCCCCAGTATCTTCGCTGCCGCCGGGTGCATCACCGCCGTGCCGCCGAACTCTGCCCTTGGAGTAATCTCACTCCTCACTCCACACTCCTCACTCCTCATCGTTCGCTCCAGTTCCTCCCATCTGATCACCAGTCGTGCCCGAGCCTCGTCGTTGAACTTCGTGGCGATGTAGAGCGTCTCGGTTTTCGTCAGCGAGTAGCAGGGCACCGTTCGCGTTCCACCGTTCGGCTGGTTGATGATTCTCGATGTCAATCGAAATTTCGATTTACATGTTTTCTCCCATGCCGGCTCCATCTTCCGAATGGCTTCCATCACATGGGAATGCTGCTTGCCGGTCAGCGTCGCAATCTCCAGCGAGGTCATGCGAGGCTCACCGTCCGCTGCGTTGTTGTTCTCATTGTTGAAGTGGTTGAAACAGTTGTTCATCTTCACTTCGATGGTTGTTGTTTGTTCCATAATATAATAATGTTGTTTTACGTCGCCCCCTTTCAGGCGACCTTTCGTTGTTTTTACTACCATATTGTTATCAATAAATAATCTTGTCGTATCTGAGTCTGTATCACCATGTCAAAGATCGCTTGTGAACTAATCACGATGCAAAATTACGACATGCTCCCGTTCCGTGTATCAGTTTTAGAGCACCCTGTTCCAACTTGTTCTAACTTGTTCTGAATTGTTCTGTTTTGTTCTGTTCTGTTCCCGACAAGGCACAAAAAAAGCACCAGAACGTCGGTTCTGATGCTTACCGTGTGTTTCCGCGGTCATTAGCGGCTATAGTATTTCCTGAATGTGCTTTCGTTATAGCCTACACGCTGAGCCATGCCCATGCGCACCAGTTCTGCGTACGCCACCGACGGCATCAGCGGCAGCAGGATCTTCTTCTCCGAGGCCATCTGCTGCAGATACTGGCAGATCTCCTGCATGCTGTGCCTCGCCACCAGATGCTTCACCTCGTCGTGGATGGCCCACTCCTGCTCACGCTGTATCGCGGGATGGATAAAGTGAAACAGTTCCTCGTCGCGCTCCTCTTCGCACGAGCGAGTCTGTACGTCTGATGCCGTTTCCGGCGCCGTCCCGGCTGCCGGAGCCGCGGCCTGCTGCGTCACGTTAGAACCTGGCATGGCAAACACGCAGTTCGTGATGTCGCCGTTGAACACCTGGCAGTTCGAACCTGCCTCGTAGTGATTCACTACACGATTTTCTTGTTGTTTCTTTTCCATTTCTTCTTGTCTTTGAATTTACCATTTACCTTACTGTTGAACACCTGCGCGCTGCTGCCCGACTCGAAGTGGTTGTGGATCTCCGTCAGGTGCGGCCGTTGCTCCTGAGCCGCGCTCTGCGACTCCGCCAGCCGCTGCTCCTTGGCCTCCGCCAACTGCAGCCGCAGACGGTCGGCCTCCGAACGGCTCGCCTCCAGGTCGCGGTACAGGTCGTCGACCTCCTGTTGCTTCTGTTCCAACTCCTCTTGCAGGTGGCCTACCTCCGACAGCAGTTCGCCAGTGGCTTCCAGACAGCGCATCAGGCCGCTCAACTGCTGCTCCTTCTCTCTCAGGCGGTCGGCCTCGTTGCCAAGGAAGCGCCTGGCATCGCCCGCCCAGTCTCTTAACATTTCAATGTCCATGTTCTTTTTAATTAAATCATATTTTTATTGGTTTACGGCTGCAAAATAAAAACGGCACTGTACCCCAGGTGTGTACAGTGACCGTTTTTAACACAATTTTAACACTTCTCCTATCTGTTCCGCTCGATGGCCGCCTCCATGATGCCGCGTATCCTCGCCTTCAGGCTGTCGGGCTCCAAGATGTCGATGCCGTCGATCTTCGACAGCAGTTCGCTGATGAAGTCCACCGTCGGCCGGATGTCGATGGCAAAGTCCGTATAGCCGTCGCCGCCCTTCAGTTCGCGCTGCGAGAGGTGCAGCGGCAGCGTGCGCAGCAGGCTGGCCATCTTGCCGTAGGCCCTCACCACCACGTGCTCCATCGGCGTGCCGTCGACGATCACGCCGAAGTACTCGGCGAAATAGGCCCCGGGCGAGAAGTCGGCGGGCCGCTCGAAGTGCTCCTCCGTCAGCGAGGCCGACAGCATGCGGTCCAGGGCGTAGATCGACATGCGCTCGCGGTTGTCGGCCAGCATATACCACCGCTGGTGGAACAGTTTCACGGCGTAGGGATCCACGGGCTTCGTATAGGGTTCGAAGCCGAACTTCTGATAGCCCATCTCGATGGTGCGCGTCTCGCGGATGGCCTGCAGAATCACCGGCAGGAACTCGTAGCCGGCGGGCACGTTCTCCAGGATGATGCTGTCTCTGATGGTCGTGCTGCTGCTCAGTGTCAGGCCCGTGGTCAGCGTCGACAGCATCCACTGACTCAGGCGGTCGCTGTGCAGGTTGTCGGGGTTGCTGATGTAGTAGCGGCGCTGCTTGTCGCACTCGATGATCAGTCCGAACATGTCGAGGATGGTGGCGCGGAACTTGTTGAAACTGCTCCTCGGCAGCGGGTTGCCCTCATCCACTTTGTCGTCCACCCACCGCTCGTTCAGGTCTCTCAACTTCATCCGCCCGCGCTGCAGCGCGTTCACGATCCACACGTAGCGATGGAAAAGTTGTCCTGTGGTCATAATGGTCTGATATTACCAGATTTTGATGCGGTCGTCGGTGCAGGAGTTCATCACAAGGCTGCAGCAAAAGAGGGCAGCCCAAATCCACAGGTTAGCCTTTTTCATAAAGTCTTTGACATCATCATTATAATCTAACTAATTTATCATAGTCAGTGGCTGTACGAATCGTTACCCCATGCTGACCCCTTTGCACCTGTATCACGCGGGGACAGAGTGCTGTGCGCTTTCAATGGCCTGACAGCACCTTGTATCTGCGTTGGAGTGCTACAAGGACGCTCCGCTCGGCCAGGGGATTCAGGCCCCGGAATGTGGTGCGGCGCTTCAGTTCGGCAAGAGGCATCTCCAGGAGCAGTTTGGCGATGCACTCGTCGGCAAAGGAATTGCTCACCACGTTGACACCCGTGAAATCAAGCACCACCTTCTCGTCGCCCTTGATCAGCGGCAGAAGTTTTTCCCGGAGTTTCTGACCCATGTCGCGCGTGCCGAAGTCCGTACCGTATTCTATAAACTTAAATTCTACCATAGCGATTCCAATTCTACCGTTTCTACAAAAAACTCGTTGTATTGCTCGGCAACGTCAGTGCGGTGGTCCACGATCTGGCTGGGGTCGATCTCCTCGCCCGTGCCTATCTCCATATAGATGAGCGTCCCATGCCAGAAGCCGTTCTCAATGACTGTCGTCGTGCCGTCCTCGATGATCAGTTTATGACAGCCCGAATGCAGTATAAACTCCTTGCCGATGCGGTCTACAAGCCTCGAGGTAGTGTACAGTCCGAATCCCATGCCCTTGCCGTCGGTGATCGAGTCCTGCAGGCACAGCCTGAGCGCCTCTGCCTCACTGACGTCCTTGTATCGCTCGTTCTCCGCCAGCGACGCCCTGATGCCCTTGCCGTCGTCGGCAATCAGGATGCGCAGCATCTTCTGCGAATCGTCGTAGTGCGTCATCGAGGTACCCAGCGGCTTGCCGGAATGGATATACACATTGTCCATCATCTCATACAGACAGTAACTCAGGGCCTGGAGCACACTGACCTCAATTTCGAAATGGGAGGTCAAAGCCTTCACCACATCCCGATACACCGCGTTCAACGTCTGGGAATCAAACACGTCAATAGAGACGTTCTCCATTCCCTTGAAATACTTGTCCAGAATAAATGCTACATCCATATCATCATCTTTCTGGCTGCAAATATACAACAAGTTTTCCAATAAGCCAAACTTTTCTGCCAAATTTTGGCGCACACGCAGAAGGGATTGGCAGTTGATCGTTTTAATCACCGACGGCAAGATGTATATCTCCCCCAGAATCGCAAACACATCTGGTAGTCATTAAAGTCATTAGTCATTAGTCATTAAGGAGTAAAGGAAAAGAGGGTTTTAGATTATATTATTATATATATTATAATATATATAATAATATAAAAATAAGAAGAGTCTAAGAAGAGATTTGGGAGAGAGACATTGGGAGAGATAAAGAAGAGTCTTAAGAAGAGATTAAGAAGAGTCTAATAAATATATGCAAGCGCTTAATGACTAATGACTAATGACTATCATGACCGCCGCCGCGGTCATAAGTGATCGCATATCGGGCAAACACGACTGCCACGACTCTGATACGATCGCAATGCCGGACAAGGCCCGACGGAATATCTTCCGTGTCTCGCGCAGATGCTTCCCGCTTTATAGTGCCAGGCATCACCACGCCGCACGCCAGGCATCGCGTCGACCCACGCCAGGCATCAGCACGCCGCACGCCATGCATCGCATCAGGACACACGCCATGCGACGCATCAGGCCAGCCTACGGTAGTAATTATTTCCCCTCCTGAGTTAGGAGGGGTTAGGGGTGGTCTGAACAGGCGCAGGGGCTCTCTCCTAAACAGTGGAGCCGAAGAGGGCCTCATTAGCGCTCGTTCAGACCACCCCGCCCTAGCGGGCTCCCCTCCTGACTCAGGAGGGGAAGAGATTACTCTAAGCGCAGACTGTCTCCTCCCTCCTTCCTCAAAAAAAAATCCTCTTTCCTCAAAATTTTTTGTAAAATTTTTTGGTAGTTTCAAAAATTCTTCGTACCTTTGCAACGTCGAAGATAAGAAATGAAAACACAATGAGTCAAAAATTCAAGAAAATTCAGAACAAGAACGATGAGTCGACTGCCTATGGCAAGTGGTTCGCCACGGCGGTCTACGACCAGCACTTCATCGAGACCGAGGAACTGGCCAACTTCATCCAGACGCAGGCATCAGTCAAGAAGTCGGACATCAAAGCCGTGCTCGACGAACTGGGCAGCGCCATGAAACACTTCTTCGAACTGGGCCAGAAGGTGAAACTCGACGGCATCGGCATCTTCAAGGTCGGCTTCTCCAGCATCGGCACCACCGAGAAGGAGGACTGCGGCGCACAGACCATCACCACCCGCCGAGTGCTCTTCCAGCCCGAGACGGAGCGCGTGGTCGTCGGTCAGAAGGTGAACAAGCAGGGCAAAATCAGCCAGAAGTACGTCGTGGCCAAGTCGCTGGTGAAGGATGTGACCTTCGAGGAGACCTACGACACCTCTCTGTAGCCCGAGAGCGACAGCGGCAGCGAAGGCGGCGGCAACGGCTAAAGGTCACACAGATCTCACAGATTTTTAAGTCCCGCAGAAATAAAGGAAATAAAAGAAAGTGCCTCCGGCACAGGCTGCGCACAACAAGCGAAGCGAAAAATTTCCTTTATTTCTTTAATTTCTGCGGGACAATAAAAAAACTGCGGGACAATAAAAAAACTGCGGGACAATAAAAAACTGCGGGACAATAAAAGAGTCCGTAGGACGAAAAATTTCTGTGATTTCTGTGATTTCTGTGTGAGACAAAAAACAATCGATCAGTGAGAAGAAAATGAAAAAGCAACGCATCATCGAGTTGGCGGTGAAGGTTCTAGTAGCCGCGCTCACGGCCTTTCTGACGGCCATCAGCACTACTTCGTGCTTGGGCCACGGGCCGATCGTCATCTGAACGGAGCCCGCACCACGGGCCACCGCAGGATATTGGAAAATGAAGACCGACAACAACAGAGAAAGCGAGCCGCAAGGCCCGCTTTCTCTTGATAGTAACGGAGGCTGGCTCCATCTTCGGAAGTCATTAAGTCATTAGTCATTAGTCATCAAGGAGAAACATATCACGCGAGGACAGGATGTACGCTTTTTCTGCCAGGTTGGTTGCCGCCGCCACCGGACCAGCACGGGAGAAAACATGTAAATCGAAATTTCGATTGACATCGAGCGCACAGAATTTCAAGTCCCGCAGAGCCGATGGAGCAGCGAGAGCAGAACCATGTCTTACATGAGTTATGCCGAGTCGCGACAGAGGAAGACGAAAGTCAAATAAAGGAAATAAAAGAAAGTGCCTTCGGCACAGGCTGCGCACAACAAGTGAAGCGAAAAATTTCCTTTATTTCTTTAATTTCTGCGGGACAATTAACTGTGTTTGGGGACAGATTCTGAGTCATAGCAGCCGTCATACCCAAGTACCTCTTGTCCCAGCGACCAGCGACTACTTTTGCGTATTTTGCCTTTGAAAAATTCCATACTAAATACCGATTCTATTTTTATATCCCTCAAAAATCCATGGCTTTAAACTCTTGGGGTTCATAACTTAATTCTAAATAGTATATGTCATATGGAAACAACCCTTGTTCTTTTTTCATAACAGAAACAGATATCTCACCTACCAAATTTGTCTTAGAGACACCAAATTTGTAGCATTTAAAGCCAATATCGTTAGTATAGGGCAAGATATATGAATATTTACTTGCAACCTGTTCTTTGATTGAATCTCTGTCTTTCTTTAATTTATTTGTATCATTTTTGTAGTTCTCGCAAAACCATGATTTATAAAAAATGTTCCCGTTATATGTAGGTTTAAAATAGAATTGAAGAGTACTGAAAAAGAAATTCCCAACTCGTCCATTTCTATACTCAACAACATCACTACCTTTATATTTACCTATTGTTGAAAAACGATTATCCAAAATCCTCTCAACTTCCTCTATTGAAATGCCAAATGGAACACCAACAACCTCAACTTGTTGTGAATAACAGAGTACCATATTCTGAACTAACAAAAATGCAAGAACCAATCTCTTCATTGTATATCTTTAACTTTATATTCTTAGTTGTACTTTCGGGTGCAAAGATAATGAATTTCTGCGAATAATGTTCACTTTGTACCTATCTTTTATATATTATTAGTCGAAACAGGTGTTTTTGCCCCTTCATATACCTGCCGAGAGATATGCCGCTACCACATCAACGGCAAGGGACAATGTGAGGTGATAGGATTTGAAGATGGACGTTATCCCCGAACTGGAGCGCCGCTCGGCCCTTGGGACGCTTTGCTCGTCAAAGAACGGCTTCACGGGTGACCTCTACGGACTGGCACCATTGACGATGTTCAAGGCGATACTCCGTTACCGCTCGACCTTGTTCGCTTACAAGGCAAGAACCTTAACCAGTTGACGAAACTCAGCCATCAGACGAGCTTCTACTAGATCACGGGGTCGGCTCTTGTGATCATTTTACAAGGTAATATATTTGTAGAATTGAGGACAAATTTGTATCTTTGCCGTCGAAGACTAATATCTTGGGGCGAATATGGCACGACAGTTAAGGAAGAAAAGCGGAACGGGAATTTACCATGTGATGGTCAGAGGCATCAACCGTCAGGACATCTTTGAGGACGAGGAAGACTATTTACAGATGGTTTCCATCCTCAGGGCTCTGTCCGATAGGCATGACGAGCAAGGTCTGAGGCTTCCGCCGCTCTCAATATTTTACGCGTATTGTCTGATGAGCAACCATCTTCATCTGCTACTACGGGAACAAGAAGAGGAGGTCAGTGATGTTGTGAAGAGAATCGGCGTGACATACGCCCACTATTTCAACAAGAAATACGAGCGTAGTGGTCATCTGTTTCAAGACAGGTTTCGAAGTGAGCCTGTTGACAGCCTTGAGTATTTCGTGACCCTGCTGAGGTACATTCACCAGAATCCACTGAAAGCAGGAATTGTGAATAATATATTGGACTACCCTTGGAGCAGTTGGAAGGAATATGCATTTGACAGCAATTCGAATACATTCTGTTCTACCCGAGCTGTTTTCTCACGCATCTCAAAGGAAGATTTGAGAGAGCTGGTTTACACTCCCGTAGAGGGAAGCGAAAAGATACTTGATATTGACACAGACTGTAGCAAGCCAGTCAGTGACAGTGAAATAAAATCATTTCTTGTTGATAGTCAAGGAATTGTTAATCCTCTTATGGTTCAAAGTCTTGAGAAATCAAGACGCAATGAAGTGCTTAGGACTATGCTCTCTTTGGGGGCAGGAATCCGACAACTGTCAAGACTAACTGGTGTTTCGTTTGGAGTAATTCAAAAGTTGGCAAAATGATCAGAAGAACCGACCCCATGATCTAATAAAAGATCAGAAAAATCCTTCTATCTAAACATGGGCCTCACAAAGGGTATGCCCTTCTGTGAAGCCCAAGTCAGATAGCAGAATTTATTAAAGACATTAATCCTTTACCTTCGTCATCTGGAAAGTGGCGGTGTAGGTGGTGCCGTCATCACGCATACGCAGGGCCGTCCACTTCATCACGCCGTCGTTGATGCTCTCTATCTCCCACCATTCGCGCAGTTCCTTGCTGTCGGCAGTCTGCTTCCAGCGGGTGCACAGCAGGATGCCGTCGACGAAGTACTCGGCAAGCACGTCATTATTGTTCACCCACTCATCGCCTACCTTATTATAATAGACGTAGGTTCCATCGGCCTTGTACTCCCAGCGGTGCAGCTCGCCGTCGGTGTGCTCGTCTTCCGCGCTGGTCACCTTGCCTTCCCATGTGCCAATGATGTCATTTTCAAAGTCCTTGTTGATGCGGATATAGCGTTCATTGTCCCATACCTCATTAATAACCATTTTATCATCTGTATAGACTTTCCAATCAGATTTCAACCTCATGTCCTTGTCTGTAATAGAGTAAATATCTACCACCGTGACATGTTTGGTATGCTCATTTTCGAATGCAGTGAGCGTCACATTATTACCATCGATGACGACATCGGCTGATGCATGGTTGTTCCAAGAGTCGCTATAGAAATCAGAAAGACTACCGTATGCCTTCGTCGCTGACAGGAATGTAATGACTGCCTTCAGATTGGTGGGACATGGCTGGCCGTTCAGTGCATCTACCATCCACTTGCCAATAATATTTTCTGCCAGTCCAGATGCGGGAATATCAGTGATTGTGAGAGTAGCTTCGTTTGATTCAACAGTACCTTTACCATCGGTGACTTTACACATGAAGGTGTAGGCACCAATAGCTTCTTCACGGAACAATGCTATCATATTACCGATAAAAGCCTTTAAGTCTAACTCTGCCGTTGTAATACCTGAGCTATAATAGGTACCGTCTACATTTTTCGCAAACCATTCGTATGTAAGTTCGCCGGCAGAAGCTTTTGCTGCAACGCTCATCTTGGGATACTTAGTATCACCTACGTTGTATGTAGCGTTCTCAGGCTGAGTTGTGATTGTTGGACCATTGGTGACAATCACAGGGTTGTCTTCGTTTGATGAACACGATGTGAATACACATGCGCCGCAAATGAGGATGGCGGCGAGCACCCAATTCATAATCTTTTTCATAATTGTTTTAATTTAACCTTAATTCCGCAGCATTTTAGTTTAACTTTCTTTATAAGTACCTGAGCAACAAAAAGTTCTCCGACGCGCGAAGCGGCAAAGCCGAGCGGCTCAGGATTTGGCCATGTCAGATTTTTCACTTACCTTAGTGCTGCAAATCAAGACAAGCAAAATCATCAATGACATGGCAAAGGTACAACAAAAATCT
>Ga0256404_1001071_pt1 | contig 69007 bp, 50 predicted proteins | sample RumenRJG_01DNA_FD_185990 | JGI IMG/M metagenome (GOLD analysis project Ga0256404, IMG submission 185990) | Bovine rumen microbial communities from Lethbridge, Alberta, Canada - RJG_01 | ecosystem: Host-associated > Mammals > Digestive system > Stomach > Rumen | place: Canada: Alberta | collected... | reverse complement strand
TTCTCTATCTGATGATGTTCGTTGGAAAGTGTTCGTGTACCAGTCACGTGCTGCAATACTCATCGAGTCGTTCGTATGAACATAGCAGAAGCCTCCAAAGCTCTCTTTGCCCTGGAGTGGTAACAGTGTTGATATGTTCATTCTTTGTTGCAGCATTGCTCTTTGTTTACATAAATTTGAAAAACGGCGGCAAAATTATACATATTTTCACAAACTGCCAAACTTTTTCGTATCTTTTTTGCATTTTCAGTCAATTTCACCCAAGAAAGAATTGGATATTTCGCATAATCTTAGTATTTTTGCACCCGAAAGCATCAAGAGCAGTCATCTTCGGATGGACTCGCCAACCGAGCAAAACGCAGCCACGGTGGTCAGTACGATGCGGAAGCAATAGTATTCACTTCAAAACAAAACGTTATGCAACAGCACATTTATTACATCAAGTTTGCTCTGCGCTTCGCAGATATGCAGATTCCCGAGTTAATAACTATTATCAACACCCAGGTACAAAGCCGAGGCTGGTCCTCTATGCGTGCTTACCACGACCAAGCACTCATCGACGAATTCCAACGTCGCGGCATCGATACAGCATCCGTAGCAGGCAGAAAGACCATATCATTTGCCCATCCTGTCAGGTACGACCAATTTACAAATAGATTAGTACCGATAAGTTGACATGTCTATTGTTACCATTACCCTGCGTCTGCTCTTGTAGGAAATGGTAACTCAGTCCCACCCCTCTTCATCGTTATTCTCCATATAGCGGCTCATGCCGTTATCATCCATGTCTTCCTCAGATGCAGGGTCGAAACCTCGCATATTGTCGTAATCGCGACTTTTTTGAGAGTGAGACGAGGATGATGGGACGTGAGTAGATTGAGCCTCTGTATTATTCATTCTATCTTTTACAACTTCTATATTGTCCGTATCATGATGCTTATACGTCTCCTCAACATTCTTTTCCACCACAATGGTCGAATACTCCTGCTTGGTCCTATTTCCACACGAAAACAAGGATAGCAACAAAGTAATCAGTCCCAAGGCCTTTCTCATCGCAAACCCTCACTTACGTTTCAATACCTCATATAAATATGGTAAATCATCGACTTCAACTGTGTCTCCACTTGTTGTTTTGACTACAAGTTTCTTCATACCTTTGGAATCTTTTCTAACTCTCACAATTTCTCCTTTATGTTGAGACGGGAATAATCTGACAATATATCCAATCCTTTTGTCTTCTTTAAAATCGGTATCTTTTTTAGCTTGAGAAGTACCACTATCACCTTCATTCACGACTAAAGGCGTGTCTAATATGTAACCATTATCCGATAAAGTGACATTAAAAAGTTTCTTTGCAACTTTGAGAAACTTATCAAAGTCGTCGCCCCACTGGCTGTGAACAACAACTTTCATCCCGTTAGACAAATGAATAATTTCATCATCCTTTAAAAAGAAATAATTACGCGTCCTAGGGTTAAGTGAACATTTTTTCATCACATCATTATACCGCTTTACCACCCCATTTGCTTGGTTGTAATTCAAAGAAGCAGGAAATACGCGAATTAGGGTTTCGTAAGAAACCTGAGGATGAAGACGTACATAGCTCTTAACCGTTTCAAGCACCAAACGACGTTTATTCAAGGGCTTTTTCTCCTTAATACTATGTCCTATCTCCTCTTTTTTTGATAGTAGGTCTTCTAAAGGTATAGTTCGAGAATTACCCTCTTCATCAATATATACTTTTTCTACTTCTAATCCAAGCCTACAATCCAAATTGATTCTGACTATTTGTTTGTACTTTATTTCCGTTGACGAATACGTACAAACATATAATCCTCGTCCTATTTCTTTTTGAGCTGATCTATATATTGGATTCTCATTGAGTCGTGAAGAAACGAGATTGTCACCCATGCACAAAATATTCAACTGCTCAACCTTTTCTGGTCCAGCGTACTTAATCACATCCACCAGCGTTTCCCATACAAGATTACTGTCGAACACTCTTCCATCAGGGTATTTAACACGAATGATATAACGAGATACTCTTTTCTTTTGTGTCTCATCTTGCTTTTCATCTTCCTCACGTGTGATAACAGAAGTATCTCCATTTATATAAGCTTGTACGACATCGCGCTTTTTGTCACGAAAAACCCATGCTGGCCCCCATTGTGTACGGAAGACGAAATAACCTCCTATAGATTTGAGCGCATCCTTGTGAGGCTTCGTATCGCCTACTACGGCAATAGTACGTTCTCCATAGTCGACAATTCTTAGTTCGTCTGACAAGGATTCTACGGATAAATCTTTACTTACCACTTTTTCATTGACAACAGAATCATTTTCTGCTTTCTTGTTATTGTCAATTGCAGTAAGTTGCTCTTCTACAGGGAACTCCTCCATCTTCTCCTTGATGGCATATTCAAGGATAGGACTCAGCGGAAGATTATATTTCCTAATGAGATTCAGTATTAGTGCAAGTTCTTCTCTCTCTTTCATACTCTCTCAGTTATCTTAAATAGGTCTCTATTAGAGCCTTTTTCAATTTTGAGCTTTCTTCTCTATCTTGCATAAGAGAAAACAGTTGTTCATCGACATAAGCGTATTTTATTACATTACGCATCTGACCAACAGACGGATGACCAGCAAAGCACAAGAGATTTTGCAAGATATTCTCATCTGCTAACGCTTTGAAATGCCAAAAAGGTTCACTCTTCATATACCAAAAAGGAATCCATACAGAAGGTATCTTAGTGTTATGTAGATAGTCTCCCCATGTGTTTGCGAAAGCATTTGCAATAGTTTTATCCAAAAGAATCTTATTATCTGTTATTGCTCCGTTATCAACCAAGGTGAGAATGCTTAATAACAAGACTGCTTTATGAGGCAGTTTTACCCCATTTTGAACTCCTGTAGACAAATTTCTAAATAACTCTACATACGAAGCGTTGGTATTGTTATTGACAGGTTCTATGACTGGTGTACTATTTACTGGAATAGTAGATGACACATTACCGTCTATTTTCTCCTTGATGGCATATTCAAGGATAGGACTCATAGGCAAATCATATTTTTTCATAATTTGCAATACCAGTTCGAGTTCTTCCTTCGTCGTCATAGTTCAATGTTGTTTTATTGTATATGCAGGCATGGGCTTCGAGAACGATGCTTCTGCATCTATGTTACTACATTGTTGGCGTACTATATCGCGGCGACGTATTGCTGGCTGTAAACAGAGTGCATTAAAATCATCCCAATCTAACTGTTCTATGGATGTTACATGGGGAAACAGCAATTTCATATATGCTGTGGCGACTTTCTTTACCGCTTTCGTATGTCTCATATCAGCTCCATTAGGAACTTCAATTGCTTCATCAACGATATGTGAATAAACAGACTCTGTACGCATCTGGTGTAGTACCTCTGAGAAAAACTCAACATTCAGAGTCCAGTCATGTAGAGCCATGTCTACGTTTACTCGTGGCAATAGCCAACCCTCAATCATACCATGGAAACGATCAAGCAAGGCTGACTCTCTGAAAACTTCAGGAAGAGCAGAAAAATACTTATAACTCAAAGGCTCGTTATTTTCTGACAATAGTATATTGCCCAAAAGCATCAAACCGCACTCAGACATAAATTCGTAATTATCAATAGTAGCTTTGCCAAATTCCAGGTAGTTCTTCAAAAACGATTGCATCTCTGTATTGTCAGAAAACGTGATGGTCTGAATCTCATCAAAAGCTACCATATCGTAAAAGCGCATAATACCAGGAGCCTTGGTTGATTTGTCGTATACCAGTTTGGCACGAGAAACCTTTCCACCACTTACAAGCCAGACGAACTTTGACAAATTGCCGAAAACATAGCTTTTACCAGTTCCCTTTGGTGCCAGTTCTATTAAATTCAAACGAGGCTCAATAAAAGGCAACAGTCGAGTTAGAAACTCCAGCTTTTGCGTCATATTCTTAAATGCAGAAGGAGTATATTCCATTGCAGAGATTAAGACATCCACCCATTCCTCTAATGTAAACTGAGCACGGCATTGTCTGATATAATTGATGTCAAGTTTCTGCATGGGACGGAATGGCTTAAATTTCACCATTTCTACGTGTCCTGCCTCACGCTCTTGAGGTTGGATATAGACAATCTTCATGATACCCCATTTCTCACCGTCAATCAAGTCATCAGGATATTCTTCAATAAGGTAGTCAGGTATCAGCGTATCTGATGCCTTAATACCCATATCGGGTATCTGGAAACTGGTCTTGTTCTGAGCAAGACTGGTGGATACCACGAAGCGGGTCAGCAGCGTTAGTGTCTCACCTCTACGCAATCTGGCCCTAATAGCACTATTATCACTTGGTATATGAGCATCTAAGAATCTTGCCAGTTCAGCACGTTTAAAGGAGCCATCTGGTGCGATATGTGTTGATATCAGATAGTCTTTTACAAACGAGGGAAGATTCCTTCCACTAAATATGTCATAATTGGCAGGGTTCTTATACACGGCGGCAGAACCAAAGACTTGCCTTATTTTTTCTCCTATTGCACTCATATTTATAGTTCAAACATTTCGTTAATATCTGAATTTCCACTCAAGCCTACAACCTTAATAGTAAATTGATGACTTGGTGCGCCATCGGGTTTGATGTCTATTACATGGTTCCCTTCTGTCATATCTTGCAACAGAACAGACCATTGAGTACCGACACGATCCATCTTGTAATTCTTTCCTTCACATGTAAGAGTGACTCCTGTTGGTTCAGGAATAACAGTCAGCCTGACTGCTGGGTTAGAGAGCATAATATCCTCATTTGACATCTTAACCTCATACTTAATTTGAGTAGGCACATTTTTGTTGGAGATCAGGATGAAAGGAACCAACACTTCTTCAGGTGTACATCCCCCATGAACTTGATGAATAGGTGCCTTGGACAAAGAAGAATGCGTAAGGGCTACTTTATAGTATTCTCCATCCGTCTCGTTTTGGTGAACTAAATAATCTGGGTCTGATAATGCATCCTGAGTTGTTTTAATGTAGCGTCCTTCATGCTCAAATTTACCATCATACTTTTTAGATGGTGCCTTTCTCGACAAACAACTTAGGCCGTGATCTGAAACGATGGCTACCGTACAAGGTTGTTTCTTGCTGCTGCCAACAATCTCATGGATAATCTCTTTTAGTACGTCCAATTCCTCTTTTAGCGTATACAAGTATTTGTATAGATGGGAATCGTGGCCCAATTCATCCAAAGCGCCAAATTTGGTTACCGTTTCGCCTTCAAACCTGTTATGGAAGGTGGATGATGGTATGTCAGAACGTACTATTTGCGAACGAACTACTTTCATGTTGCTCTGCTCCTTTTCTAACAGGTATAATAAATAAGACAGAAATTCAGCTCCTAAGCCATCTATCCAATAAACTTTATCAGGCTCATAAACAGGAGTCGAACTGACTTCTGCTAAAAGGCTATGGGAATTTTCAAACTCGTAATACCACTTATAGAACGTTTTGGCAGAATCGTTCTTTTCTTTAATAAAACGAACGATGTCTTCTGTATATTTGTCTGCCAGCTTTGCCTGTTTATATGCAGCAATATAGTCTATACTCCATTGATTCTCTGATCTGAAATGCGAAGGTTTCACTGATGTGATGTAAGCAAGGAAATCAGGATAGAATATCCTTATAGTTTCTCTTAGCCTTGAATTGTTTGGATAGTGTGCATACCAACCCATAAGGAGTATCTTTTCGTAGTCGAAAACACCTGTGCAGACATTCAAGGCCACATTTAAGTCTTCCGTTTGTTGGAATAATTCCTTTGTCCTTTCAAATAGCCAATTTTGCTCATCAAGGCTTATTGCCTCCAAGAAGGTCTTGGCATTATCAACGATAATCGTTCTTCGTTCAGCGGCATAAGTTTCTCTGTCTTTTATCGGAAGGTCATAAAGAATTCTCGTCGCGATAAACGAAGCCAACTGATGCCCGTCATACAAATCAGATATTCCATCCACGCACATTGCCAAATAAGGATATGAATCCCTGAATTGAGTATGCAAAACAAATTTTTTCAAAAGCCAGCGATGATAGGCTGTGCTATTGGAGTTTAACCATTCTGAGATGACATCAGAAGCCGTAAGCGAAACTTTATTAAAATAAGCACGAACATACGACTCAAAAGCAAATGATGATGTATCTTTTCTATCGATACTATCCATCAATTGATCCCAATATTCTCTCTCTTCCTCAACGTATTCAAATGGAAATGAAAGTTCCAAGAACTGAGTCATAAATTCGTATGCACTTCCTATCTTGGTAAAATTGAAGATATTGTCAGGTTTTGAGTACTTGTATTTTGCTGAGATAGGGATAGAGGTGCAAACGATACGTTCCTGTGGGGCTTGCACCTTCCAGAACTTTAACCAATCTCTCAATGAATCCAATTGACATTGTATTTCACCACTCGGCAACTTAAAGTCTTTGTATTTAGCAAAGAAAACCTCTACCGATTGGGGTTCTGCATCATATCGCCAAATAGGTGCACTTTCCTGAATACGTGCAAAATGATTTAAGAAATCAGTAAAACGATTCTGTAGCCCAATAAGCGGTACATAGATGCGTTTCTTTGGATGATGTATGTCTTCAAGCAGCATAATCTCATTGAAGAACCCGCGAAAATCATCATCGTTATAAAAGCGTACAAGTTCAGAGAAAGGAGATACAAAGGTTGAGTCCTTGCATTCCTTCATTGCTGCTTTTAAGGTGTCCTTAGTTATCCAAGTGTCATCTTCGCCATCATCTATAAGTGTTTCCAAATCCAACGCTTCAACACCGATGTTTGCCATAAACTTCGCCAAGTTTTTAAACTCATTAAAGTTATTGAGCATGATAAAACGTATGGCATATCGTTGTGCCAACATATCGCCATTATCCTTATCACGGATAATTTCACGAGTCAAATCCTCAAAGGACTTAAAAACGGTTATTTTCTCTGCAGAATCCATGACTCTTCGATTTTAGCTTCCAAGATATGATATCAGGAATTGAGAAACTTCTGGATGTTCCTCTATCAAATCAAGTATAACCTTTTGCCACATCATGCTTGGCATGGTTTGTTCACGCACTAATGTTTTTGCCGTTTTAATATCGTCAGGCTTTGTTTGTACAGGAGTAGGTATTGGGGCTGGTTCTGCTGCCATTCCCCCAGGTATGGGCATTGGTTCAGGTTTCTTAATCTTATTAATATAGAAAGACATTACAGCAGAACGTACATCTTCTTCTCTACGGAAAGCTATCTCAGATTGTAAATGTCCAAGTTCTTCTTCAAGCTCCTCCCACCATTCTGGTTGAAGTTCTACATCTTTAATGTTGTTGATGAAATTCTTAAAGCCTTCCTGATAATTGGCAGAATTGGTACATAACTTGTATAAATCAACCTGACCCACCTCTTTTATCTCGTGATATAGAGATTTGATCTTATCAAGTGAATAACTATCCTGATTAAAGAGTGTAATCAAATCCTTGATGGCTTCAGCACATGCCTTTTTCTCCTCAATTTTGCTGCAATAAAGCAAAGACCACAACGGATATTTGGCTATCTGCTTGCAAAACTCCGTGATGCTCCATTTTGCATAGTTCAGACTCTTGAGGTCACTTAGGCTAACACCCTTCACAACGCTCAAATTGAAAATCTCCCCAAGAATGCTTGTAAGATTGCGCTCTTCAGCTGAGCCAAAACGAAGAAGCAATTTGTTACTGGACTCGCTGCTGCCATTATCCCACATCTTGAGAAGAATCTCAATCATATCATTCAGTTTCTCGTCGCCAACAGGCTGTGATGTACTGGGATTGAACAAGTCTTCTTTATGCTTTCGTAGTGCAAACGAAAGTGCAACATAGTTTGCTTGATTTGCAAACAGGCCAAATGGTTCACGAATTAGAGGTTCTAATATGTCGCTCAATGAGAAGCGATCTGCATATCGTTTCTTAGCAGCCGCAATCAAGCTATCAACCTCTTTGCAAATAGCAACAAGCCAAGAATCTCCAGCCAATGCTGCATCAGTTAATTCACAAGCATCATTAACAAGGTTATTTTCGCCATCTAAGAATATTTTCTTAGCAGGTCTGCTAGACCCTCCAAAATTCAACAGCTCGTCGCGTGTGCGTTTTTGGAGCATTTGCAAAGAAAGGGCCTTGTAATTCTTATTGGCAAAGAAGGTAACAGGTTCATTATGCAAAGCCTTTACACTTTCCATGCCGCGTGGGAATACCTGGGCGCTGTATTTCTTATTGATAATGCTATAGATGTTGTTAAATATGCCTTCAGAACTACGTTTGCCATTAAAGTATAACGTGTACGTGCCGTTCATCATTCGAGTTTTCCACTTAGCAATGTATTCTTTTGCAGCATTCTCAAACTGGCTGGCATCGTCTGTGTTAAAGTGGGAACGGCTTACGTTCGCTTGAGTAACAGCATCGATAAAATGATTTTGGGCATTCGTCGTGAATACTTCTGAAGGGATGATAAATATAGTGTTTTCAAATTCTTCAGAGAAATCCTTTACTCTGTTTTCCATCATATCTCTTGACTCGTCAGTAATAGAGTAGAAAACACATACATGAAGAAAATTGGGCTTCTCACGTGTGTATTTGTTCAACTTACTACGCAGAATTGCCTCTTGGTCTTCGCATGAGTAGAACTGAGGTTCGCATTTGCGGAACAGGCGATCACCTACCAAGAAGTTAACGCCAATCTCTGCCATACTGCGACCATTGTATTTCAGGTAGTCTACTGCCATTTTGTATTGGGTAGCAACTTTCGCCTTTTCCTGATTTATTTCAGCCGGGTTATAAGATGAAACCGATATTTTGAACTCGCCAAAGATATCGCGTGCTACAATCTTGCTCTCATCCAGCCAATTGAGAATTTTTTCCATCTTATCTTCACAACGGTCTCCAGAGAAGATAAAGAGAAGATTTCTCTCATTGGGAGCATATTTTTCTGGTGATTGCTTCTTGTCAAATCGCACACCAAGAGCATTTAAGAGGAGTATGGCTTTAAACACGCGTACATAATCGTCGCCCATTTTCTCCACACGAGCCAAATTGCTCATATAGACATTAGTAAATGCAGAACAACGTGCATCGTTATTAAACTCAGAATAGAAGAAATCCCACAACCAGTCAGCCGTTAGCATCATCTTCTGTGCGTAGTTGTTTTCGTCACCAATGAATCCTTTGAAACCATTTTGCTCGTCGTTCATGAACTTTAGGACACTACGATTAGCAGACCCCATGATGTTCGACATCTTAGAACAAAGGAATGCGGTATATGGATGCAGCGGGAACAAGTTGTGGATATGCTCTTTTTCCTCTGTCGAGCTACTTTCACACAGATAGTCATAGAGGGTTACGTCTAATTTCTTGGCCACTTCCCATGCTGTCATTGCCAGTTTTGAAGAATCAGGGATTGTGAAGGTGTGACGTAATATGAGATACGTGGATATTTCGTCCATTTGATAGTCGACGCTATCATAACGGTCACTCATTTTCGTAATGTCCTTACCTTTTGTGTCAAGACTGGAACTTTCAGTCCTATGGGAAATCAAATAAAGGAAAATATTGTTGTTCTGTGACTTCTCAGCAATATTTTGCAACACATTAATGCGATCACTCTTCAACGTGTCCATCACACTTGTGAACTCGTCCCAAAATATAATCAAACCGTTAGCGATACCGGCTGTCTCAATCTCTTTTTCAATTTCCACAAGCCAATCGCTAATACTATCGCTAGTCAAATATGTATCATCAGCAGCCAGGACTTCCTCTAAATGAAGGAAAACGTCTATGTCATTTGCCTGAAGCTTAGCCAACAGTTTTTCGTATGATGGTGCCTCAGATGCCAATTCATCACTCATTTCTAACAACTCAGGAATACGAGCTTTATGACCTTCAACCCAGCGGACAGCTTTGTCGAAGTCTGAATGCACTACAATCTCTTTGTGACCTGCTGCAGCCAACGCTAACTTCGTCTGCTTCTGTATTGACAAAGAAAAGCGTGGTATATTGTAAGCTCCTTCGACACCTTTTAACACCACAGGAAAATAAGTCTTTTTCTTGCGTATGGATGTCAAATTTGCTCGTAACGATTCGTTTGGTAGATTTTGGATATAGTCATCTACTTCTGTTGCAGGGTCGCATAAAAGATGGCGGACTACACTACTGGCGTGGCTTTTACCAGTACCAAATGTACCACGCACCCACATTGAACGACGTTTACTTATTTCTGAAGATGTAATTGCCGTTACACTTCTGCTTAACAAATCGCAGAATTGTTTGGTGGGAATGAAAGTTCGCCACATTTCTGGCGTTTCATCAGTCATATCGTAGACTGGCAGGAAGTCCTGCATTTTGATATAGTCTGAATATTTAGTAGCCATATTACTTGATATTTTAGATTTTCTTATTTTAATTAGAGCATCAGCTTTAGTATATCAACGGAGGTTAAATCCTCTCGTAGTATAATATTGTCAAGACCCATGTTCAACTCTACTCGCAGTACATGATTGCTCTCCTCTTGTAAGGAAAGGAGCAGACTCTCCAGCGTTTCTTTACTGATTCCAAATTGACGGTATATTCCTTCAGTCTGATTCTCATCATAGAATTCTGACACATTAAGGGAGTAACGCTTTTTATGTTCAGCATATCGATATAGTGAATATGCTAAACCTACAAGTGAAATATTGTCATGAGGTTGACGGATTAAGGTGACCTTGTTCTGCTCTTTGCCTAACACCCCGACTGGTACGGAAGACCCCAATGGACTTTCTTTGAAAGTATTTAATAAAGAATTAAATGGATTACGCAGCGTCCTGTCCTTAAGTTCTGGATATGAGTCCTGCAAAATTATATCCATTTCTTCACGAGTATAACTACGGTTATAATCGATAGCACTATGGAACCAGCAACAGATTTCACTATTGTAACATAGTCCTATATAAATCAGCTCCCAAACTATCAGTGATTTTGCTCTATAGGCTTCAGCCATATATTGTCCTGCTTCACTAATATTCTTGTCCTCAGCATTAAGGATATAAGCCTCACGAAGCCAATTAATGAACGGAGGTATTTGATATTTGGGATTTAGACCATGTTCATTATTATCGAAAAACGATTCGTATGTGTCGAAATATTTTTCTACCCAATTTTCACGCATACCCATACCGTCATTGTAACGGTTAATTCCTGATTTTGAACCTTGCGCCACATTCTTAATCTGATTTGTCATTATGCTTGTATCAGATGTACTTATGGAACTTGCAGCATGACATCCCTTGCCATCGAAATCAATACATTTCAGACAATGTACGCACTTTTCTTTATTGATAGTGGCTCTTGGTACAACAGACAATGCTCCAGTTGGGCATTCAACTTCACAGACTTCACAATGAACACAATAAGTCGCTTTATAGCAGACTTTCTTGAGATGGCTTACAAAAACAACGTCTTTGGGGTCTATTCCACAAACTTCCAAGACCTGACTATCGTCTTTTTCTTCTAATCGGCACTTGTATATTTGTTTTTGATGTTTGAGGTCAATGTCAGTAATATTGCCATCTTGATGTATATTCATGTCACCTAAAACCCTCATCCACATTAACAAGTTTTCTTTTGGCGCAGTTAAAATTGCTTTGAAATCAGGCGCAACACTCATAAAATTCACATTTGCGTTTGTGTGCAAGTATCGACCTCCTGCTCTCATTTTCCACCTTCCCGTACGGATATAATTCTCTATTCCGGCAGTTTTACTTCTTTCAAGCCCTTCCCGTATCTTATTTACAAATGGAGCAAGTGTCTCTGGATATAATTGACCACATAGATCTTCGCTCCAGCTAGAAGAATATGGACATATTACACAACCGACTCGTGAAAGTCCTTTTCTATATGCCTCATTGATAGGCAGCCCATTGAGTAGTAAATAAAGATATATCTCTGTCGCATTCCATTCAAGAATAGGGCTAACATTAATAATCTTGTTATGCTTTACGTTTTTACCAATTCTTGAACGCGATGAGCGACTTGGACTTTCCTCTGCACGAACACCATCAAACAATATGGCATTAGGTTGTTTTCCGTTGCCAACTATTTCCTTAAGTAATTTACTTAATGGTGCAGATTTCATAATACTACAACACCATCTATGAATTCTGCTTGGTGTGCCAATTTCATCCCAATAATGCAAGACTGGCTGATGGTTCTTGGCAGTAAAAAATCTCAGGTTTGGATATTTCTGTATATAAAAATCCTTAACCTCATTGTATAAGTTTAAAGAAGGTGGCAATTCATACCCTGTATCGGAATAAATGACAACAACATCTTCAGCTGGGACAACTCTAGTTACTAAGTCTAAAACAACTTGAGAATCTTTTCCACCACTAAAAGAAGTTACAAAGATGTCCGTATTGCTTGATAATATTGGAGTTTTCCCTTGCTCTTCAGCTTTACTTAGTGGCATAACATCGAAACTGTCACAATCTTCCTTAATCACGACATGTTCTTCTTTTGTTTTCTTTTCAAGAGAGGATGCAAGTTGTTGGAAATCTAAATCCGGATTCTTTTGCGAAACCTCACGGATATTCTTATATCGGCGATATGTTTGGTTAATGAAATCCATTGCTTCGTGTTCGATAATAAACATTGTGTCCTCGTTGCGAGAGCGCAAACGCTCCATATCAACTGGTTGTAACGTCAGGATTTCATAACCTTCTTGCTGAATAACCTCTGGCGCATCAAATACATTGCCGCCTTTCACTTCAAGCACAAACTGCCCTTTATAGAAATATCTGCGATCACAAGCCCACATCAAAGGTTCTTCAACGTGGGGATATATCCACCCACGTTTATTCAATCCCAACAAATCAAGTTCTTCCCAGAATACAGGTCGTGGTGACACATTAAGAGCATCACCTTTACTTGACATTGTCAGTCGAACACCATTATATGCTGGATCCCATATTACTTTAAACATTACTTCATTTACTTTTCATTCTACACTATACGAGCAAATGAGGTGTTGTATGTAGGAGCAAAAAAAGCGCACCCTCACTCCTTGCATACTCTGAGTTCCAGGCGTCGCCAAACAGCCTTGTAATACGATATACAAGGAAAGGGCACGCCTATAAAGGCGTATCCCAATCCCGCGAGGTCGTATTACTTTAAAGTTTTGGCGACTTTGAACTCAGACCCCATCAGAATCATCGATACTGATTTTTATACCCGCGATGTCCTGCAAAGCATCCTTTTGTACCACCCATTCGTCACTACTACATGGGCAGCGGACACAATGCAGGAGCAAAGGTACAAAAGATTTCTGTTATTCTATAATAATAAGGTGTAATTTAAATCAATTTTAACCGTTTGAAGGTGATAATCCACAATTCGCACGCTCATTTGGAATCATTTTCCGAAAGAAACAGCTATCCACGGCGTTATCTCCGCAACGAGAATACAGATTGAGGTAAAAAAGATGCCTGCCAACCACTTAAATGCCTTTTGAGAACACCAAAAGCCCTTGCTGTTTAGAGCCTTACAAAGGTCATAACGGAAAGTGGATATTTTTACAATGAGCTATTGGTTTAGATTATCTAGCAACTTTATTACCTTATAGATTTCAGAGTAGGCAATCCTACTCACTAAGGTCTGTCCCCATTGTGACATATTTAAATATATTCTTTTAACATAAGGTACAAACCCTGAAGATAGCTCCGCAAGAACCCTTTTTTAAACCTTAATATTGCGTTTTATTTCTCGCAGAGCCAGTATTCTGAACAGCCGTTCACCATGCGGTGGCGGAAGCCGAAACGGTAGTTGTTCATCGACTTGCCCAAGACGGTGGGCGTCGCCCTTTTCGCATCGAAGTAGGCATAGCGGCTGGCAAAAGTAGAAAGGATCTCCGTGGTTCCCCACCAACGGCCCTCGCCGTCTTTCGGCTTGCGGAAGGTCTCGTTGATCATCTCCACCAGATCGACGGTCCGCTGGTATGGCACGTTCTCTTCAATCAGCGTCTGTATCTCGTCATCCTCCAACCAGAACCGCTCTCCACTATTAAACAGATGCAAGGCCTGGGCATAGAGCTGGCGATGGTTCAGGTTGTCTGTGAAGTCGATGTTCTTGCCAGCAGGAATGCCTACGCAGACGAATCGGCGGGAGCCTGTAGGATCCACCAGCGGTTGCAACTGATTAGTGGTACCGATGAACGAGGTGTAGCGCCTGTACTGCTTGATGGTCTTGCCGTAAGGCGGACGGAACTTCACGTCGCTCGATGACAACAGGTACTTCAGCACAATCTGCTGCGAATTCGTGGTCTTGTCGAACTCGTCGATATTGATGAGCGCGAACGAAGTGAGGGCGATGTTCAGGTCGAACTCGTTCTTGAAGTTCAGCTTGTCGTTATAATAGTCGCGCAGTTCTGGAGGCAGCAGAATCTTGCAGAAACGTGTCTTGCCACAACCCTGACGGCCTATCAGCAACGGTGTCAACGCATTGCCAGTCAGCTGCTTATCGCTCTCGCGCCACTGGGCCACCATACCCACGAGCCAGTACTTGAGATACTTCTCCCAATGAGGTTGATCCGTTGGCACGCGCTTTGCGAGGTCGGCGATATAGTCGTGCCCGTCCCATGTCGGCAATTTGTCGAGCCAGGTGTTCACAGGGTCGTACTGTTCAATGCGGGTGGAGTCGATAAAGCGGTTCACATCCTGATCCCACGATTTCAGTCCCTGCTCCCGAGCCTCGATAGTCATATCGTTGCGCACCTCCTCTGTCAGCGGTTTAAACGTCTGATCCTCAGAATATTTCATGCGATACTCAGCCACGCCCGTCATCAGGTTCTTGCGCATGTCGTAGTTAGCAGTCAGGAAGATTTCCGTCCGCATCGTCTGAAGCGTCTCCTGCGGCACGCTCTTCAGCGGTTTCATCTTATGTTTCTTGCGGTAGTCCTCCATGAGGGGGATTTCGTAGGCGGTAGAGAAGACACTCTTCACGAGCTCTGGGTCGTTGTGGAACAGCGGATACTCCAGCGTCATCCCTTGGGCGTGCGAGAGTGGTATGCCCTGTTCGAGCGACTTGCGGGCTATCTGCTGCAACAGATGCATCTGGCGGTCCTCGTCGGGCAAATCAAAGTATTGGCCCAGCACCTCGCGTAGGATAAATACCCAGTTGAAATGATAGGTACGCGTGATGGTGCGGCCAGGCATCAGCATATCACTCTCCCATGAGATAGGTGCCGGCTCCGGCTGGACGTGTTTCTCGCAGTCGGCCTTGAAGGGGCGGGCATCAGGGTTGAAATACATCTCAGGATCAGCGCTCAGATAGACAGTCCGCTCCAGTGTAGGTTCCAGATACTCAATATCCAGACCAAACTGATTCTGATAGGCCCTCCGCGCCGTTTCATACAGGTTCTTATGAAACTGTCGCATCTCCTCTTCCTTCGCAGGCAGTTTCTCCTCTCCTTCGGAGGGGTTGGGGGATGTCGCAAACAGTTCGCCCCGACAGACGATTTTCACACTCATGCCCGATGCCCCCAGGAAAGCCATCACCGTCTCATCCATCCTCGCAGCCTGGTTCCTGATGGTCACTGCGTCTTCATACGTCTTCAGTCCGTTCACCTCGACCACCACTAGTCCGTTGTACTTCAGCCCTTTCTGCATCTCCTTATAGTTCATGCATTCTGCGGCAAAGAGCAGACGAGGCAGGTTCACCGTATGCTTCGGGTCGTCAAGGGTAATCTGTCCGTCTGGCAACCTCTGGGACTTATAGAACTGATAGTTCAAGCGAAGATCGAACACTTTGTCCTTTTCAGGATTCTCACGGATTATCTTTGCAATCTCCCTTAATTCAATGCGCTTAATGACCTCCTTCTTTCGCGATATTTTCAACAAACTTACTTTCATATAAACGATATTTTTAGTTCTACCTCTACTTAATAATCACAAAATGCCTGCAAATATACTGATTTTACTTGGTATTTGCAAATTTTTCATTAGATTTTTCCCTCTACTTTGCCTCTACTAATCCTCAACCTAACATCTACCATATCTCTACAAACTGAATAAGCGTTCCTTATCCAGCAATAAGGGTACCTTATTCTGCCATAAAGGCACCTTATTAGTCAATAAGCGTCTCTTATTCCCTTCAGACCACAAAACTACAGGCTCAGTATTTATTCCCAAGGTGGGAATGTTTTATTCCCAGGCTGGGAACATTTCATTCCCAAGGTGGGAATAATTGTTACCTACTTTACTATAAAAGTAGAATAGCAGTAGACGATTAGTAGATGTTTGATAGAGGATAAGTAGATGGTAAGTAGATGTAAAATTTCATCTAAACTACTAATATACATCGATTTACGCAGTATTTGTAGAGGTAAACCACATTCTAACATTCAATCGAAGTACAAATCTATGACATAAATTTTGTCCTTATACCTACCTAAATAGTTAATATTTCTTAATTGTTGGCATTCTTAAAGTTACAACTTATCGAAATAATTCGTAACTTTGCACCCGCAAAAAGAAAAGGGGTGTGTTTGCTGCTCCCTTAATCGATTATATTCAAAAGAGAATCTATAGCAAAGAAAAGAATTCCTTCTTTTGAATGCACTATTGTGAATAAAATTTGTAACTTTGCACTCGCAAATAGAAGTTATAAGCTATGTCATTACTTAACCGAACATATCCATTTAAGCAAAGCACCCGAATACTTTTCGTCTGCCACGGGAATATCTGTCGCAGTCCGATGGCAGAGTTTGTGATGAAAGATCTGGTGAGCAAGGCCGGTCTCGACAACCAGTTCTATATCGAGTCGGCAGCCACCTCTACAGAGGAGATTGGCAATGAGGTCTATCCGCCTGCCAAGCGGAAACTGGCCGAACACGGCATCGCGTGCAAGGGAAAGACTGCGCGCCAGATGACACGCAACGACTATCAGCGCTTCGACCTGCTGATAGGTATGGACACCTGGAATCTCAGAAACATGAACCGCATCTGCGGTGGTGACCCGGAAGGAAAAATCCGCTTACTGTTGGACTACACCAATCGTCCTGGCGATGTGGCAGACCCTTGGTACACAGGCAATTTCGAAGCCACCTGGCGAGATGTCATCGAAGGCTGTACCATGTTGCTTAAGGACATGACAGATAGGCAATAACACCCAAACAACAAAAACGGTCAACGCCTATTCGTAATCATCAATAACACTGTTCATGAAGTCCATCATGGGCTTGGCGGCCTTGAATACTATCTCCATCTGTTTCAGCCAGGCATCGCCTTCAAAGAAATCGTTGGACACACGATGCCAACAGCAATAGTTCTTCAAGCGCAGATACTTCACCTGAGCATAGTCACGAGGAAAGCCAGCTGGACAGGTCTTCAGTTTTTCTAAACCGAAGCCCTGTTTGGTGCCCCATGAATCACGTTCCGTACAGGGTTCGAACGAATCTCCAAAATACTTAATGAACTCCTTGCTTTCCACGCATTTCAACCACTCTTCCTCATTAGCCATGATCTCATTGCGGCAAGAGGTGAGGATATTCGTGGGCAGCCAATAACTACCACAGGCGAGCATGCAGTTGTCTGGTTCCAGATGGATATAATAGCCCCCATGAAGCGACTTCTTTCCACGGGCAGAGATATAGGCACCAAGATGATTCTTATAAGGTGACTTGTCAGGCGAAAAACGTGTATCGCGATAGAAACGATAGGTAGCATCCTTCACGCCGATATGAGCCACAGAAGAGTCGAAGGTAGAGATGCGAGAGATGGCTGCCGCCACCCCTCGCTCAAAATCTTCCTTCGCTGCCAGATACACATCCTTATGCTGCTGAAACCAGGGCCTGTTGTTGTTGGCCATGACGTCGCGCAGGAACTGCAGGATCAGTTTCGTATCCATCAGGAAATCTTATTAAGAGTGGAAATCGAGCATGAAACGGGTTCCCTTGTGGAACTCAGGATCGATATCGAGGTCTCCATTAATCTTCAGTGCCATCTGGCGACAGATAGGCAGTCCGAGTCCGTCGCCTTCCGTCAGGTCTCTCACCTCAAGGAAGGGCTTGAACACGTCTTCGCGCTTCTCCTCAGGGATACCGCAGCCGGTATCTGATACCAGGAACTGATGGGCATGGGCGCCACGCTTCTTATAGTCAAGCCAGATATTGCCGCCCTCTGGTGTATAGATGGCTGCATTATTCAGTAGGTGAGTCAGGATATGAGAGACATACTCCTTGTGAATCTTGGCACTGAGGTTGGGTGCATTCACCTTCAGCGTAACGTCAGCCTTCACCTTGTCGCGGATTTGGTTCATCAGTGCTTCGCAGAACGGCTGCAACTGAATATCCTCCAACTCGACGGGCTCGTCAGAGTTCTCCAATTCAGAGAGCTGCTGAATATGGCTTGAGAAGTCGAGTAGTGCCTTTACCTCAGGCTTGCTGCTGTCGAGCTTCTTGAGTGTGGGCTCCAACTGAGCGGAGATATTATTGATGAACTTGGCTTTCAGGGCATTATTTTCTTCAGATACCTTAATAATCTTCTTCTGCCTGCGAGAGAGCATAATGAAACGCATCAAGACAACAGCACCAATCACAAGCGCAGCAGCCAATGCAGCAGCAAGGACACCAAGGCCGATGATGATGGCCGAGCGAGTGGTCAGCGAACTGTCCTTATCGGCAATCGTAGCCTCGTTGTCAGCAATCTGCTTCTTCAGCGACTTTATCTCGTCTGCATGCTTCAAGGCATTGGTCGAGTCTTTCCATGCCACATAGTTACTATAAGACTGGGCGACCATATTAGCACTACCCGACTTGCGGCCATTAGCAATCAAAGTCTTATAAACCTCTTCCACTTTATCATATTCCTTGGAAGCCGTCAGCTTGTCGGCCATCTCCTTAAAGACAGCATTGCCTTTCGCAGTCTGTCCGAGGGTATAATAATAGACTGCCTTGGTGTAGAGCAGGTCGTTCTTCACTTCATCGTCACTACCTGTGGCCGCATGGTTCTCCATGGCCCTAAGATGATCAGCAGCCGTAGCGCTACGCCCCATTTTCATATACATCTGATAGCGCTCTTTCGACACGAGGTAGTGCAACGGAGCCCTGCTCACAGCACCTTGTACCTTAGCATCGATGGTCTGATCGACACGACGCAACAAATCGAAGGCTTCGTTATAGTAATTTTCCTTATAGTAGAGCACATTGGCCTTGACAGCGCACTCTACACTCTGCTTCATCTGCCCCTTATTGGCATAGTCTTCGAAAGCTAAGATATAGTTATAACGGGCACCGCCTACATGGCCTTTTTCTGCTTCAGACTCTGCACGCTGTTCAATCTCACTTTTCTGCGCATTGGCAAAGGTACAGCTAAGAAGCAGACCCAATATAAAAATGAATAATTTTCTGTTCATATGCGATGGTAAACAAATTATTTTAAGTGCAAAGGTAAGCATTTATTTTGATTTCCACCAAATTTTTCCTCTTTTTTATAGGTTAAGTTGGATTTCTCAGATAAAAGACGTAACTTTGCAAGCAAAATCTAGCTATCCTAGGACGTATGAGGTATCTTTTGTCATGTATATTCTTATGGTTAAGCTCCCTGCCCATTGCAGCAATTGCAGCAGGAGATTCGTTGCACGTAGTGATACTGGGTGACTCGAACACCTGGCTCGGCGGCGACGGCTGCGACAAGCCACAAGGCTGGAACAAGTGGTTCCGCGATGCCTTTCAGCCTGCCACCTGCCGAAGCTTTGCCCGTAGTGGTGCCACCTGGACTAATACCCCACAGACACGACGGAACACACAGGAGAACATCGGTGTTCTAGGCAACGACAATGTCATCTACAACCAGATTTGCCGACTCGAAGAGGCCATCAATAACGGCAGCCAACCAGGACCTCAGCTTATCCTGATTCTGGCTGGCACTAATGATGCTTGGTTCCAGAAAGCAAGACCTAAGGCTCTATCCATGACTACAGATGAAGCTTTTTCATCTGATAGTCAGGATTTTGGAAAACGGACTATCTGTGAGGTCGTGACGCTCGCTGAATCTGTTCGCTATGGTTGTGAACTGCTGATGGCGTTATGTCCAAAGGCCCAGATTGTACTGCTGACACCCTTCCAGTCTGTACAGGCTGGCAATACCATCTTCAAGGTTAGCGACCTCATTGCCGAATGCGGTCACAGGATGGGCCTCAATGTCATCCGTCTGGACCGTCAGAGCGGCATCTATGCAGAACAAGAGAAAAACCGGCATCACCTGACCACCGATGGCACGCACACCTCAGAACAAGGCGCCAAACGCGTAGGCACTTTCGTAGCCAGACAATTAGCCACCTTATTACAGTATTAATCGATAGACACACATGGTATTCTCAGACCTTTTCTTTTTGTTCGTCTTCCTGCCAGCCTTCGCCCTCAGTTATCTGGCAGCCCATTGGATTGACCAATTATTGTCGTCTGAGGACGCCCGTCCGAACCGCATCGTGGAGAATGCCGTGCTGGTGGTCTTCTCGCTTATCTTCTATGCCTGGGGCGAACCTGTCTATGTGTTTTTAATGCTGTTCTGCGTGCTACTCAACTATCTGGCTGGTCTGGGCATCGGCCATACTCAAGGTACTGCCCGCAAGTGGGCTCTCGCAGGTGGACTGATAGGCAATATCCTGATCCTTAGCACCTTCAAGTATCTGAGTTTCTTTGCCCAGCAACTGACAGCTCTCGGCATCCCTATAGCCGACCCCAAGATTGCATTGCCCATCGGCATCAGTTTCTACACATTCCAGTCGATCTCCTACCTCATCGACGTCTATCGCCGCGAGGCCCCCATGCAGCGTCACTTCGGCAATCTGCTACTCTATATTTCGATGTTCCCACAACTCATCGCAGGTCCTATCGTGCGCTATAACACGGTAGCACAAGAGATCAGCAACCGCAGCGTCACCTCCAAAGACGTTGCTGATGGCATCTATCGCTTTGTCATCGGACTAGGCAAGAAGGTCATTTTGGCCAACCAGTTGTCTGAAATCTCTGACCAGTTCCTGGCGGGCAATATGCAGGACCTCACCACTACTGGCGCATGGACAGGCATCGTGGCCTTTACCCTGCAGATCTACTTCGACTTCTCCGGCTATTCTGATATGGCTATCGGACTGGGGCGCTGTCTGGGCTTCCACTTCAACGAGAACTTCCGTCATCCCTATTGTTGTGATACTATCACCGATTTCTGGCGACGGTGGCATATCTCGTTGGGTAGCTTCTTCCGTGACTATGTGTATATCCCTATGGGGGGCAACCGAAGCCATCAGGCCCTTAATATCCTCGTGGTGTGGTTTCTTACAGGTATGTGGCACGGAGCCAGCTGGAACTTCATCATCTGGGGTGTGTATTTCGGTCTCATCGTGACGATTGAGAAATACACCATCCTACGTATCCGCGCCTATATCCCATCGCCCCTGCTCCACCTATACAGTCTGGTGCTGGTGATCATCGGCTGGGGTATCTTCTACTTCGACGACAGCAGTCGTATGGTGCGTTTCTTCGAGATTTGCTTCGGACAGGGCACCATCATCCACGACTATATCACTATCAGTGCACTAGCCGACAACTGTTGGCTTTGGGTCGTATGCTTACTCTTCTGCATGCCCTTACGCAGTGGAGTCGGCATGTTGCTGAGACGTCATACCCCAAAAGGAGGTCTCGTGCAGGAGTTGATACTGCTCACAGGGCGCCTCATACTCTCCATCGTACTACTTATTCTCAGCGTCGCTCTGCTTGTCGGGGCCACCAATAATGCATTCATCTATACCCGATTCTAAAAGACCATGCGATTCAGTAAAACTTACCTCATCATCTTCGGACTCCTCTTCGCTGCCTTCGTCGTGGTGTTTAATACCTTCCCGCGCAGCACCTTCTCCGAGCTGGAGAAACGTGAACTGGCTAAATTCCCGGAGCTAACCACCGAGAAGTTGACAAATGGCTCTTTCACCAGCGAGGTATCCTCATGGTTCAGCGACAGTGAACCTTTCCGCGACCATTTCATGTGGTTAAGCATGCAGGTAAAGGATCATATCCGTCTGAATACAGGTGAGGAAAACGTCACTTTCCATGCTGCCGAGGCCTCGCCTGAAAGTAATGAGACCATGCCTGACCCAGAGTTCGTGGAAGAGACGATAGCACCAGAAGCCCCTGAGCAACCTTATAACTATGAGAATCACGTGACTGCCGACGAGAACGCAAAGATTGCCAATGCCGGCATCATCATCGTTGGCTCTGACGACAAAGTGAGAGCCTTGATGGCCTATGGAGGTTCAGCAAAAGGGGGTACGGGCTATGCGAAGGCAGCCAATCTGTATAAAGACACCTTCCCCTCTGTAAATGTCTATTGCATGGTGATTCCAACGGCTGTCGAATTCTATTGTCCTGAAAAGGTGAAAAGCCGCACCCGTCCTCAGCGTCCTACCATTGAGAACGTCTTCCGTCATCTGTCACCAGATGTAAAACCTGTGGATATCTACGAAACCCTCGGTGAACATGCTGATGAGGATATCTTCCTACGCACAGACCACCACTGGGCTCCACTCGGGGCCTTCTATGCCGCTCGGAAATTTGCAGAAGTGGCAGGCGTTCCCTTCCACCCCTTATCTGACTACGACCGCAAAGTAGTTCACCGCTTTGTTGGCAACATGTACGGTTATTCTCAGGATATTGCCGTGAAGAACGCCCCAGAGGACTTCGTCTATTACGTGCCACGCGATGTCACCTACAGCACGACCTACATCGATTACACCATTGACGAAAACTACCGTGTCATCGGTATGGGGCGCCCACATAAGGGCATTTTCTTCCATCACTTCAAAGACGGCAGCGGAGCCGCCTATTGCACCTTCATGGGTAGCGACACCAGAATCACCCGTGTCAAGACCAGCACACACAACGGTCGCCGCGTGCTCATCTTGAAGGACAGCTTTGGCAATGCTCTGCCTGGCTACCTCTTCTATTCCTTCGAGGAGGTGCATGTCATCGACTCACGCTATTTTACAAAGAATATGGTGGAATACGTCAAGGAGAACCAGATTACCGACATTCTCTTTGCCAACAACATCTTCAAGGCCTACTCCAGCGGAACCTATGCTAAATACATCAGATATCTGAAGCAGACTAACGGCCTGCAGAAACCAATTATTAAACAGATGGCTGACAGCACACTACAGAAAGCAACGATCCAAGACTCGGCAACAGCAGTGCAGGCCGTAAAGCCCGCAATGCCTAAGATTAAGAAAGATTCTGTGGCTAACTAGCCGAGTCGTCTCCTTTCTTCTTTTTAAAAAGCCGATTAAACCAAGAGCCTTTCTTGGCTGGCTTGTCAGTTGCTGACGGGTCGGAAGGCTGTTCTTTTGGGGACTGTTTCTTGACTGCTTTGTCCTCCTTGTCAGCCTTGTCAGAGTCTTTATCCTTCTTCTTAAACAAATCTATCAGTTTGCCTTTCACTCTGGGTTTCACCTTGACATTGCTGACCTTATCAATATCTGTAAACGAGAAGTCAAAACCCCACTTCAGACTCTTGAGATGGTCGATGCTACCTTCTACCTCTCCACCATTACTCTTGATATCGACTTTCAGTTCCTTCAACTTAATCCCCTTATATGCAGCCTCATAGACGAAAGCATCAACCGTTCCGTAAGGCATCTTTCCACCAGTTTTCTTACGCAAGATAGCCGTACGTTTTTTATCGATATCCACCTTGAAGTCTGCTTTCGCGCCCACGTCACCTATATCCTTCATGTTCAGCAACTTGCCTAAATGGATTTTCTTTGCATCTACATGGCCAGAGATATAATGGTTAAGATCATCAATGGTGAAATTGAAAGTCATATTACCCACAGCCGTCCCAAGTACACCCTGGAACAGCTCATGTTTCCAGATAACATGGAAGTCGCCTGTATAGGTAAGGGTACCCAAGTTGTCCAACTGCTTCATCATCATCTTCTTCACAACAAACTGATTGATGATCTCCTGTTTCACCTTACCCTTAGCTGTCAACTTCTTCACGTGGAAATGAACATCAAGCTTCTCCTTTTCCTTCAAATGATCGATTCCGCCTTCGGCTGTTATCGTCAGCAACTTGTCAGGTGTATTCACATAAACATCTTTGAAAGTGAGCGTACTGTCAGTACCACTGAACACCACACTCAGCTCCAACGGCATCTTGAAGTTCTTCAAAACTGGCGCAAAGGGGCGCGAGATATCACGCAGCTCCGTCCTTCCCTTGATTTTCGAAGTCTGGAACGAGAATTTCCTTCCTTTCTTCTTGCTGGGCAGTATGACTCTGGCACTATCGAACTTCAGCACCGTACTATCCTGCTGGATAGTAACATTCTTGACATGGGCCACTCCCTTGCTGATACCAGCTCTCAAGCGCAAGTCTTTCACATTGAAACCCGTCACACTGTCTCTGGCCACAAACTTCGTCAATTGGAAGTCAATGGTATCTCGCTTCAGATCAAAAACATTCAGCAATAGCTCTGCATGAGCGACGACATCAACATGACCGACGTCAAAGAAACCTCTCTTCGGCCTGTTCGCATTCTTACGCGGTTTATGATTGTCAATGCTAAAATGTAGGCTATCAAGTATCACCTGCTGACGTTCGTCTTTTCCCAAGATGTCCACCGTACCGATGCTGATACGTCGGGTTTGGGGACCTTTCTTCGTCATCGCCTCCATTCGGCCGCTTAAGTGACGAATCTTACCTTCTTGGCTTCCTGTCCAGTATCGGTCGTATGTAAACCGCTCCATATAGAAGGTGTCTGTATTGAAGACGACATCAATCCTACCAATCTCAGCGTCTCTGATCTCAAATGTCAGCCGTCGGTTCACAGTATCCTTCTTTTCTTCTTGTTTCTCTTGCTTCACCTTGGGCTTATCACGCTTGAAGACATCAAGCACAAACTGGAAATTGGGTTCACCTTCCTGGGGTTTATATAGACGTGCCTTGACACCTTCGAGACGAGCATAGGTAACCTTGAAATGATCACTAACCATACCCCAAAAATCAAGATTGACGGCTAAACGTTCCACCTGCAGCATCTGCCGATGTTCCCGGTCCTCAACATCCAGACCATACAGCCCGACATTAAACTTCAAGAAATTGATGTTGATGCTGTCAATAGAAACCTTTGTCTGCAGTTTCTCTTCGAGCAACTCAGTTGCATGAGCCAGCATCTTCTGCTGGAAAGAATGAGAGTTGAGCACAAGCGTTGCAGCCAGTAATAACACGATAACAACTGCCAGCAAACCTCCCAATATTTTCAGACCAAGGACTATAAAACGCTTCATCATACACCTTTTTGTTTGCAAAGATACGAATTATTCTCAATTATTTTGTAACTTTGCCACCAAATTAGTATTAAAGTTTTAAAAATGGACGAAGCAACCTGCGTCAGTCTGCTCGAAGAGCACGGTATCAAGCCAACTGCCAACCGCATCGTGGTAGCCAAGGCACTGGCCAGTTCGATGAACCCGCAATCGTTGGCTGAGCTGGAACGTAAAATCGTGACTATCGACAAGTCGAACGTCTTCCGTGCCCTGACACTCTTCAAGGAGCATCATCTGGTACACACGATTGAAGGCGGTAGCGACGGCACGAAATATGAACTATGCCACAGCCATAGCCACGAACACGATGATGACCAGCATCCCCACTTCTTCTGTGAGGTATGCCAACAGACCTACTGTCTCGAAGGGATGAAGATGCCAGCACTGGAACTGCCAGAAGAATTCGAGGCACATACGGCCAACTACATCATCAAGGGAGTTTGTCCACATTGTAGAAAATGATTAATCTAAACAACATACGCGTCATCGCCTTCGATGCCGACGACACACTTTGGGACTGTCAGTCGCACTTCGAGACCGTAGAGAATCATCTCTACCGATTGATTGCACCCTATTGTGAGGTACCCGCCAAAGAACTCTTCCAGACAGAATCAGGCAATATGGCCGACCTCGGCTATGGCTGCAAGGCTTTTACCATCTCCATCATTGAGACCGCCCTCCGCGTGGCAGGTGACCATCTGTCAGCAACGGAGCTGGCAGACCTGCTTAATGACTGCAAATCGCTGCTCCACCTGCCCGCCACCCCACTACCAGAGGTCGAAGAGACACTTCAACGACTCCAAGCCTACCCTTACCGACTTGTGGTCTTCACGAAAGGCGAACTGCAGGATCAGGAGAATAAGCTCAAACGCAGCGGACTGGCTAAATATTTCTCTCACGTGGAAATCACATCTGACAAGACCGAGATGGAGTTCCAACAGCTCTGTCAGCATCTTGACATCCTGCCCTCCCAACTGCTGATGGTGGGCAACTCGCTAAAGAGCGACATCGCCCCAGCTCTCGCTGTCGGTGCTTCAGCCATCCACATCCCCTTCCACGTCACGTGGCAACTGGAACATTTTGAGGACATCGAACATGAGCGTCTGGTCAAAATCAGCCATTTCAACGAGATTCTTCATATTCTAAACTATCATACAGCATGAAATATATTTTTGAAGCCCGCATGGAAGTGCGTGACTATGAATGCGACATCGAGGGTATCGTGAACAATGCCAATTATCTGCATTATGCCGAACATACCCGTCATCTGTTCCTACGCAGCCTCGGCGTCAGCTTTGCCAAGCTTCACGAACAAGGCATTGATGCCGTCGTCCACAGCATGAAACTACAGTATAAGGTACCATTGCGCTGTGACGATGAATTCATCTCACGTCTCAACCTGAAGAAAGACCGATTCAAGTATATGTTCTATCAGGATATCTACCGTGCCAGTGACGAACAGCTCTGCTTCCGCGCCACTGTCGAGCTCGTATGCCTTGTCAATGGCAAGCTCGCCAACAGTCCTGAATACGACGAAGCCTTCAAGGACTACATTTAAACCTCTCCTTTTTCCAAATACTCACTGGGTAGCATACCAAACTCCTTCTTAAACAGTTTGGTAAAGTATTTAGGTGTATTGAAGCCTACCTCCATCGAGAGTTCCGTCATCTTGATATCAGGATGCTGGCGCATGATGCGGCAGGCCTCCTTCAGACGAATGGAATTGATGAAACTCGTGATGCTCTGTCCTGTCAGGGCACGCAACTTATTATATAAGGTAGAGGAAGACACACACATGTCTGAGGCAAACTGCTCACGGTCGTAGTCTGCATCATCAAGATGCTGCTTCACACAGTCGATGGCTTTCTGAAGGAAAAGCTCGTCTGGCGAATTATGCTGCTGTTCCTCGGCCTCCAGAGCCTTGCGTGCACCTTCAAACTGCTTCATCACCATCATCTCACGATAGTGTAGTAATTCGCTGACACGCTGCTGTAAACGGGCCCGACGGTTCAAACGGTTCTTATACCACTCTTTGACACCATAGGCAGCAGAGCCCAACAATAATAAATAAATAAGGTATGCCCACCATGTACGATACCAAGGCGGCAACACACGCACTTGAATCGCATAAGGCAACTCCACCAGATTACCATAGCTGTCAATGGCACGAAGCTTGAGCTGATAGGTCCCGACAGGGAGATTCTGATAGGCAGCCTGGCGATTGTCGGCATCAACATGATGCCAATCATGGTCGTAACCCTCAAGGCGATAGGCGTATTTACACTGTTGCTCATTTTGATAGGCCAATAGTGCAAACTCCACGGTGAACTTCCGGATACTGGCAGGGATTGTGATTTGCCGAGTGGTATAAGGCGGCTCGGCAGATATACTCCGTTGTAGAACGGAGTCAAGCCATTCATATGGACGGTCGTTGATCTGTAAGCCAGTAACTAATAAAGAAGCAGAATCCGCTGGTTGCCAGTGATCCATCTGGTCTGGCTTGAAGGAAAAGAAGCCATTGGCGCTACCTAGGAATAATTCTTTGCCGAAACGCGAAAGGCCGTTGGCAGAGAAACGAATTCTCTCCAAGCCATCCTCTACACTATAATAGGCAGGATGACATTTCCCATTATCATCAATCTTCAGGCAAACAAGTCCTTTGTCCGTGGAAAGCCAAAGCTGTCCCTTCTCATCGCCACCAATAGCATATAAACGGTTGACATTGAGATGATAACGTTGGTTTACCACGGTGAACTGGTCTTTTTCCACATCATAAAGGAACAGTGCTCCACCATTAGAGATGGCCCAAATCCGATGGTGCGAGTCTTCGTAGACTGCTATGGCATCTTTGAGGGGATAGTTGCCTTTGACAGGAGCATACAACCTACTCTGTATCGATTGCGATTGACGCATATCGCCTGTGAAGCTAATGATACCGGAATTATCGGTTGCAACCCATATACGATGATCGTGACCTTCGATGATGTTACGCACATCAACATTGCTCACTAAAAGACGGCCTTGCGTATCGGAGAATGCCACACCGATACCGGCACTTTGTCCCACAAGCACCGTTCCATCGTGAAGTTGACAGAAGGTGTTCACATTTCCATCACCGATAAAAGGGGTTCCCTGACGAGTCAACAGCCGGGCTGGTTCGCCAGTCCGACAGACCACAATGCCCTGTGAACTGCCCAACCACAATTCCTGCTCACTACGTTGTATGAAAGCATAGATTGTCTGGACATGTATTCCACTAGTACCCGTCATCTGCTGCATACCCGGTATATGGGTATTATAGTTGACATGATTTGCCCTGCGATCATATAACGCCAGCCCATAAGGCTGCAGTCCAAGCCAGAAATAATTGCCATCAGAGGTAAAGACGGTTTGTATGCGATTGACAGGCAACTCCAATCCAGTTGTGTCGAGATGGTAGAAATGGAAAGGCGACGGTTTGGTACTAAGGTGAACCAACCCCTGATTACGGGTAAGCACCCATAGATTGCCATGCCCGTCGGTAGCGAGACTATAGCAGAAACTGAGTTCGGAGTGGTTTTCCACCTTTTGCTCGTCATCAAGGTCAACGCTGGTAAGGCCCTCAATGCAGCAGCCCCAGACGGCATGGCTTACAGAATCTTCAACCAACTGATGGAACGTCCTGAAGTCGCGCCGTCCCTCGTTCATCCTATGGATGCCGGGATTAGACTCATTCTCGGGATGATCCAGACGGATGATACCATTTTCCCATGTACCGATCCAAAGTCGTCCACGACTATCCATCAGTTGAGACTGCACCGTATTGCGCTCACTCAATTGAGGATAAGCCACAATCTTACCGCTTTTAGGGTTCAAACGGAAGAGACCGCCTTCCCATGTTCCAATATAGATATTACCTTTCTTATCCTCGGAAAAAGACCGCACACCAGCAGTCATACTGATATCTGTGAATTCGTCGGTTTCAGCATCATAGCGAGACACGCCATTAGACGTTCCTACCCAAATCGTTCCATCAGATGAAGTAAACAAAGCATCAATCGTTCGCGCATTCTGGCTTCGAAGACGATAAGACCGGAACGTATTCCTACGGCGATCGAAACATGTCAAACCGTCGCGTGTGCCAAGCCACAAACGATCTTCAGGAGCTTCTGTGATTCTGAGTACATAATTATTGGGCAGGATACCTGGCGAATAGGCATCGTTTCGGTAAGTCCTAAAACGGTAACCATCATAGGCACACACGCCCAGATCAGTACCTATCCACATCAACCCGTTGTGGTCAAACTTCAGACAGCGCGCCTCCTCAGCCCCCTCCACCGGAGTCTGAGACATAATCCTAAGCGTCACATGTTGTGCCAACATGGCCATGCACAGGTTCAAGGTTATAGTCAGTAATAGCACTCTTGGTTTCATCGGCAGTTAATTAGCGATTGCAAAGGTAAGATAAAAAGTCGAAAATAACGAAAAAGGGGCGAAAAACTTCAATTTTCACGATTTGTTCCCCCAAAATCACGATGTGGAGACCTTGATTTAAATCAATTCCACTACCTTTGCACTCAGAAACCATACTATAACTATAAATGAAGAAACTACTATTCTTATCAACACTCATCATGGCTTTTGGGGCTTATGCCGAAGCTAAGAAACAGAAACAACTTACCGAGAAGGACATGGGCGCCTATCTCTTCACCTATTTCAACGACCCAACGCACGCTTTGTTTATGGCCATCAGCTACGACGGCTTTACTTTTACGGCTGTCAACAATGGAGAACCCATCATTTCGGGCGATTCCATCGCTGATCAGCGGGGTATTCGTGACCCTCATATCTATCGCGGACCTAATGGAAAATTCTATATTGCCATGACCGATCTCCATGTGTTTGGCAAGCAGATGGGACTTCGCACTACCCAGTGGGAACGTCCCGACAAATACGGCTGGGGCAATAATAGAGGACTGGTGCTGATGGCCTCAGACGACCTGATTCACTGGACACATCATGAAGTAAGAATCGATAAGCTCTTCCCCCAAGCATTCGGGGAAATCGGTTGTGCGTGGGCACCACAGACCATCTGGGATCTGACCGTCGGCAAACCGATGGTATATTTCACCATCCGCCAACACGCAGGCGGGCGTACCAAATTATATTATAGCTATGCCAACGAGGACTTCACGACATTGGAAACGGAACCTCAACTGCTCTTTGAATATCCCGACGAAAAGATACAGGTGCTTGATGCTGACATCTGCCCTATGCCCGACGGCCGCTACTTCATGACCTATGTAGCGCAGGAGAATCCTGGGGGCATCAAGTATATGATTTCCGATAAAATCAACCATTTCAACGATTATCACGCTGAACAAATCGATGGCGAGGATCGTGGCTGTGAAGCCCCCAATGTATGGAAGCGCATCGGTGAAAAGAAATGGGTCGTAATGTATGATATCTATAGTGTTAATCCCCATAACTTCGGATTTGTTGAGACCTCAGATTTCAAGACCTTCAAACCCCTTGGACGTTTTAATGAGGGTGTGATGAAGGCTTCCAACTTCTCCTCACCTAAGCACGGAAGCGTAATCCATATCACTAAGGCTGAAGCCAAGCGATTGGAGAACTACTGGAACAATCGCCAAAAAGAGCCCAAGATGATCCGCCCGGGTGAGATATGGCCTGATAATAGTGGCCGGCATATCAATGCACATGGCGGTGGCATGATGAAATACGATGACACCTACTATTGGTTCGGTGAAAACAAGTGTGACACCACCTCAGCAGCCATGATTGGCGTGATGTGTTATTCCTCGAAAGACCTTATGAATTGGAAAAACTGCGGCGTAGCCCTTTCTGTCAGCGACCAGAAAGGTTCGGACATCGAGCGAGGTTGTGTACTGGAACGTCCTAAGGTCATATATAATAAGGTGACGAAGAAATTCTGTATGTGGTTCCACCTTGAACTGAAAGGCAAGGGCTATAGTGCAGCCCGTTATGGTGTAGCCGTCAGCGACAAGCCTGAAGGTCCTTATAAGTTCCTCTACTCTCAGCGCGCCAACGCTGGCACCTGGCCCGTTGAATTCGACCAAAACGACCTGGCCATCGTCGATACGCTCGACAAAGACCACTTCAAGGAGTGGTGGAAACCCGACTGGTATAAGGCCATTCAGCAAGGACTATTCGTGAAGCGCGATTTCGGCACAGGACAGATGGCGCGCGATATGACCCTCTATATCGACGATGACGGCAAGGCCTACCATATCTTCTCTTCGGAAGACAACCTGACGCTCCACATTGCTGAGCTCACCAACGACTATCTACACCATTCTGGACGCTACACCCGTGTAGCCCCCGGCGGACAAAACGAGGCACCCGCCATCTTCAAGAAAGACGGAACTTACTGGATGATTACATCAGGCTGTACAGGATGGGCTCCCAACAAAGCCCGCATGTTCTCTGCCCCAAGTATCTGGGGACCTTGGACTCAGCACGATAATCCCTGTCGCGGACCAAAGGCTGATATCACCTTTGAAGGACAATCGACATTCATCCTGCCCTATGGCAGCCAGTTCATCTTCATGGCAGACATCTGGCGCCCCAAGCATCCGAGTGATGCCCGCTACATCTGGTTACCCATCGAATTTGAGGACAATAAGCCCATCATTAGGTGGCGCGACGCATGGGAAATCGATGAAATCGGGCAAAAATAACGATTTGTTCCATTAAAATCATAATGTGGAGACCTTGATTTAAATCAATTCTCCTACCTTTGCACCCAGAATTCGCAACTCTTTTCATATTGAAGATTTATTCTTACTAACAATAATTTAACTTAAAGAACATCTAAATGAAGTATGCTAATTTGATCAGTCCATCAAGAAAACTATGTTTTGCGATGGCATTGGCAGCAGGAATGGTCGCCATTCCATTGCCAACAATGGCAAACCAGGCCGTTCAGAATGTCCAACAAAGTGGTGTCGTGAAAGGTCAGGTTGTTGACAAGAGTGGTGAACCGATCATCGGTGCCACCATCAAAGTGAAAAACATCGAAAACGTTGGAACAGTTACCGATTTCGACGGAAACTTTGAACTGAAATCTGTCCCAACAAGTGGTACGTTGGTCGTCTCTTACATCGGCTACACCACAAAGGAAATGGCTTACAGAAATGGCCAAACCTTGAAAGTTACCATCGAGGAAGACAGTGAGACTCTGCAGGAAGTAGTAGTTGTCGGTTATGGTACCATGCGTAAGAAAGACCTGACAGGTTCTGTAGTTCAGATTGACCCCAGCAAGCTGGCTGACCAGAACCCGGGAAGTGTTCAAGACCTGCTTCGCGGTACACCAGGTCTGCAGATTGGTTTCGACTCTTCAGCTAAAGGCTCTGGCGCCTCTATCCAGCTGCGTGGTCAGAACTCTCTTTACACCGACGGTTCCCACAACTCACCACTTATTATCTTAGACGGTATGCAGTTCGCTGGTGAGCTCTCTGAGATCAACCCAGACGACATCGAACAGATTGACGTGTTGAAAGATGCCTCTTCAGCTGCCATCTACGGTGCTAAAGCTGCCAGTGGTGTCATCATCATCACCACCAAGAAGGGTAAGGAGGGTAAGCCGGTCATCAATGTCAGTGTGAACCTCGCTGCCAACACCAAGGCCGCCTATCGCGACGTATTCGGACCTGATGCTTACATGAAGTATCGTGAAGACTGGTTCAAGGCTCAGACCTATGGTTATCGTGAGGACGGAACCTGGGGCTACTATGGAAAGGACAGTGGCATACCCGCCGGTTATTATGATAACGTGAACAATATCGGTCAGTATGGCATCACACAAGATCAGTGGGCCAGCAATGGTCCTAAAACGTTACAGGCAGGGGAGTCGATGCTGAGCCTTTATGCCCGCCGTATGGGCTTCGATGCTGATGCCGCCCTCGTCATGGAGAACTTCCTGGCAGGAAAGACCTATAACTGGGAAGACGCTACTTTCCGTACAGGTTTCAATCAAGACTATAATGCCAGCATCTCTGGTGCTACTGAGAAGGTAAACTACTACTTGGGCTTCGGCTATCTGAAGAATCAGGGTGCCATCCAGGGCGATGACTATAAGGCTTATCGTGCCAACATGAAGATCAACGCCAAGATAACCGACTGGCTGGAGATGGGAGCAAACGTGAACTTCCAGGATCGTAGTGACACCTCAAGCCCCGTGCCCTTAAAAGACAACTACTGGGAAGACAACCAGTTGCGCGAGTCGCCCTATGCTTCACGCTATACCGCCGACGGAAGCGAGCAGCAGTATCCCCGTACCGGCAATCCTACCAATGGTGGTTACAACTATCATTTCCAGCAACAGTATATCGGCCTTCAGAAAGGTTACACGGTGCTGAATACCATCTTTAATGCTAAGGTGACATTGCCTTATGGATTTACTTACCAGTTTAATATCGCACCGCGCCTGCAGTGGTTCTACGACCGCTACCACATGTCGGCAGAACTGCCCAACAGCGATCCCGCTACCCGTGGTGTGAACCGTAACTCTTCAAAGACTTACAACTGGAACTTGAACAACACCCTGACCTGGGATCGTACGTTCAACGATCTGCACCACTTCACCGTAACACTCGTTCAGGAAGCTGAAGAGAACAAATACTGGAGTGACAACATTTCTGCCCGCAACATCACGCCTACCGACGTGCTGGGCTTCCACTATATCCAGGGTGCCAACAAGGAGCAGAGCTCATTCGAAACCAACGACACGCACTACACGGCAGCAGCTTATCTCGGACGTCTGTTCTACGGATTCATGGATCGCTATATGCTGACTGCAACAGTTCGTCGTGACGGTTACTCAGCTTTCGGACAGAACAATCCTTGGGCAAACTTCTGGTCACTTGGTGCCAGCTGGGTACTCTCCGAGGAGAAGTTCGCTCAGGACTGGAAATGGCTCAACATGGCTAAGCTGCGTGTCAGCTACGGTACCAACGGTAACCGCTCGCTGAAGGACACCTACCTGGCACTCTCCAACCTGGCCAACGGCGGACTTTATGCCTACTACAAATACGGCTCCACATCGCAGGAGGTGCTCAACGCCCTGCAGGTGAGTCGTCTGGGTAACCCCAACCTGGAGTGGGAGAAGACCTCTTCATGGAACTTCGGTCTCGACTTCTCTGTACTCGACCGTCGCCTCTCGGGTAGCATCGACGTCTACCACAAGCGCACCCACGACATGATCATGGCCCAGCGCCTGCCTAACTTCACAGGTTTCTCAAGCATCACCACCAACCTCGGTGAGGTGACCAACACCGGTTTCGAGATCACGCTGCGCTCAGTGAACATCGATCAGGAGAACTTCAAGTGGAACACCTCTGTAGGCTTCTCTTATAACAAGAACAAGATCAAGCACCTCTATTATGAGTATGACGAGAGCGGCAAGGAGTTAGACGACACCAGCAACGGTTGGTTTATCGGCAAGCCTATCGGTGAGATCTGGTATTGGGAGACTGACGGCATCTGGCAAGCCGATGAGGCCAAGCAGGCAGCATTAGTCAACCAGAAGCCTGGTGATCCGAAGGTGGTTAATGTCTGCACTGATGATGATAAGATTCTGGAAGACGGCACACGCGTACCTGTCTATAACGATAAGGACAGAACCTATCAGGGCACAACTCAGCCGCCCATCTACTGGAATATGCGTAACGACTTTGAGTTCTTCAAGGACTTCACCTTCTCGTTCTCTATGTACAGCTATATGGGCCATAAGAGCCGCGCAGGCTACTGGCTGAATGGCGACAACTCCGGTTCTATGTTCACTCAGACCTGTAACACCTTTGAGAAGGAGTACTGGACACCCGAGAACCCCACCAACGAGTATGGCCGTCTGAACGCTGTAGGCCCATCAGGTGTTACTGGTATCGAGAAAGTATATAACCGCAGTTTCGTACGTCTTGACAACATCACACTGGGTTACACGCTTCCAAGGAACCTGACTAACAAGTGGGGTATCCAGCGTGTACACGTTACTGCCGGCATCAATAACGTATTCACTATCGATAGCTGGGAATATGGTGATCCTGAGACAGGTGGCTTTGCCAACCGTCAGTTCCAGTTCGGTCTGAACGTAACACTTTAAGAGAAGGTAAAAACAGGTCAAACAGAAAAAGAAAAAACAGAAAATTATGAATACCAAGAATATATTAAAAGGTAGCTTGGCAATGGTTGCTATGACCTCGATGATGGTCGGCTGTACGGCTGACTTCCTGGAGCAGGATCCGCTGTCATTCTATGAGCCAGCAGCTACCTATAGCACAGAGGCTGGTCTTCAGGCCGCTCTGGCGCAATGTGACAAGCAGTTGAAAACCTATCGTATCGATGGTAACTGGAACAACGTAGGTATCTTTACGAACTACCTGATGTCGGATGTAGGTATGTATGCCAAGACCGATATGGGTGGTGGTTTCCAGGACAACTTCGATGCCAAGCTCACACCGACCTCTGGTATGGCTGGCGGTGGCGATGCCAACTATATGCAGCGCTTCTGGGATCAGGGCTTCAGTATGGTGAAATACGCTAACACCATCCTTTCTTATATTGACAACGTAAAAGGTCTCGATGATGCTACACGCGATGCCTACAAAGGCCGCGCCTATTTCCATCGCGCCTATGCCTATTATAACCTCGCTTTGCAGTTTGGTGACATCCCCCTCATCACGAAGCTCATCAGCGTACCTAAGCGTAACTACACCTCTACCAGCAAGGAAGCCATCTTCAAGATGCTGGTTCACGACCTGGAGTTTGCTGTACAGCACGTACCGTCACAGTCAAAGATGTCGTTTGTAGGTCAGGTCAATCAGGAAGGATGCATGCATCTGCTTGTGAAGTGCTACCTCGCTGTCGGTGAGTATGCCAAAGCAGAGCAGGTCGCTACAGACCTGATCAACAATCACGGCTTGAAGCTGATGACAGAGAACTTCGGAACCTGGCAGCCTTCAGGTGCTGAGGATACATGGAAGGTGACCCGCAACGTCGTATGGGACCTGCATCGTACTCCCAATATCGCCGACCCTGCTAATAAGGAGACCATCATGATGATTTCGAACTCCAACGACCAGGACTTCACCACTTATAACGTGATGCGTGCCTGCTTCGCCCACTGGAGCAACGGTATCATCCGCGACCCTCACGGACTGGGTGGCCCTGGACAGAACATTGCCCGTAACAATGGTGACTACAACGCAGAACTCGACTGGGTGCGTGCCGCCGGACGTGGTATTGCCGTCAACCGTACCTCCTACTTCTACAATAAGACCATCTGGATGTACGATGGTGAATACGACTGGCAGGACCTGCGCCACAACCGTGAGGTCGGCAACTGGATGGAGATGGAGGACTTCAAGTACAATAACCGCAAGTCTGACTGCTACGGAAAGAACTATCAGCTCTACGCCACAGAAGACTACGTAGATCCCTCAGATCCTTCAAAGGTGCTCGTACACAAAGGCGATATCCTTTGCTCTGACACTATCCGTAGCTGGTATCCTACACCGCTCTATCAGTTATATATCCTCGATACACCGAATGAAAACAACATGGGTGCCAACCAGTTCCAGGGAGCATCAGGTAAGGGCGCCAATGGCGACATGTACCTGTTCCGTCTGGCTGAGACTTACCTGCTCCGTGCAGAAGCACGTCTCTATCAGAAGAACGCAACAGGTGCCGCAGAAGACGTAAATGCCGTTCGTAGGCGTGCAAATGCCAAGAAGATGTATACCACCGTCAATATCGGTGATATCATGGCAGAACGTGCCCGTGAGCTCTATCTTGAGGAGTTCCGTCAGGCAGAGATGGTTCGCGTGAGCTGGTGTCTGGCCCGTAGTGGTGTGGCTGACGAATGGGGTAACACCTATGACCTCAGCAACTGGGACAAGCAGGAGGGTACCGATCTGAATGGTGGCAGCTACTGGTTCCGTCGCTGCACTACCTACAACGTATTCAATCACGACTATGGAAAGGGACAGCAGGGTAACCAGACCTTCGAGTACAAGATCAACAAGCACAATTTGTTCTGGCCTGTTCCCAACTCAGCCATTACTGCCAACAACAAAGGCCAACTACGCCAGAACTATGGTTATGACGGCTACAGCGAAAACATTCCTATGTGGACCAACTGGGAAGATGCTGTGGCTGATGAAGAAAAAGCTAATTAATTTCTTTTCATTCATACAATAATAATAGGTTAGTAATTAGCATTTTTAGTTTGGCGGAGGGGCGGTCTGCGCGACGTAGACTGCCCCTTTTATAAGAATTAACAATCATCTGATGAACTATCTGCGAGATTTTTGCTATCTTTGCGGAGACTAAAACAAAAACAACAAAGACATGAGGAGACTTTTTATCATCATCGCTATACTGTCCGCCATGACACTTCAAGCCAAGAAGTGGACGACAGATGAAGTGAAAGACGTGATCTGGAAAGCAAACACCTACTGGCAGACCAACAACCCTGCCGAAGTGCGCTCGTTCTGGGACAACGCTGCCTATCACACGGGCAATATCGAAGTGTATAAGCTCCTGAAAGACCAGAAGATGCTCGACTACAGCATCCGCTGGGCAGAGCATAACGACTGGAAAGGCGCCACCGAGGCTGATCCTGCGAAATGGAAATACAAGAACTATGGCGAGGGACAGGATTTCGTGCTCTTCGGCGACTGGCAAATCTGTTTCCAGACGTATATCGACCTCTATAACCTCGCGGCCAACGAGAAGAAGGTGGCTCGTGCCAAGGAAGTGATGGGCTATGAGGCTGACTCTAAAGCCAACGACTACTGGTGGTGGGCCGATGCGCTCTACATGGTCATGCCTGTGATGACGAAGATGTACAAGTTGACAGGCGACACCAAGTATCTGCGCAAGCTCTACGACAACATCCTCTACAGCGACAGCATCATGCTCGACACAGAGACAGGTCTCTACTTCCGTGATGGACGCTATGTCTATCCGAAGCACAAGACGGAGGCCGGCAAGAAAGACTTCTGGGCACGTGGCGACGGTTGGGTGCTTGCAGGACTGGCCAAGGTGCTGCAGGACCTGCCTGAGACTTACGTCCGTCAGCCCTTCTTCGTAGAGAAGTTCACCAATCTCGCCCGTGGTGTAGCTAAACTCCAACAACCGGAAGGCTACTGGACCCGCTCCATGATGGATCCTCAGCAGGCACCCGGCCCTGAGACGAGTGGCACAGCCTTCTTCTGCTACGGACTGCTCTGGGGCGTCAACAACGGCTATCTCCAGAAGAAGGAGTTTGCGCCTGTCATCGAGAAAGCCTGGAAATACCTCACGGAGATGGCCCTTCAGGAGAGTGGCAAAGTGGGCTATGTACAGCCCATCGGCGACCGGGCTATCCCAGGACAGGTCATCAATGCCGACTCTCAGCAGAACTTCGGTGTAGGAGCTTTCCTGTTGGCTGCATGCGAATACTGTAGATATATCAGCCGATGAGAATAGTAACTGTCATCTCTGTGTCTTTGTGCCTCTGCCTCCAGACCCTCTCAGCACAGCTGCTGCCCAAGGCCGACGACACCTTCTGGCGCGACTCCATACCCGCGGAGATGCGCCAGAGCTACATTGCCTATGGTGAGAAATATCAGGGCAAGCCTTGGACCACCCTCCCCTATTCAGCCTTCTCACAGTTCAGGACCAACGGCAACCGCGTGAACTATGAAGGTCTGAACTTCGAAAAACGCCGCCACCTGGCTGCACTCGTGATGGCAGAGATCATGGAGGGTAAAGGCCGGTTTATGACCGATATCATCGATGGAATCGGCAGTTTCTGTGAAGAGACTTGGTGGGGCATCCCCGCTCACTATGGACCAAGCACGCCCCTGACCGAAGACCAGACAGTGGACCTCTTCAATGCTGAGACGGCCAATCTGGTGGCCTGGACGCGCTATATGCTCCAGCCGGAGTTCGACAAGTTCTCTCCCCACCTCTGCCAACGTATCGACCGTGAGATTGAGCGCCGCATCCTCCAGCCGGCTGTCGAGAAGGACTACTGGTGGAAGAAGGCCGGCATGAACTGGAACCCCTGGATCTGCAGCAACTGGCTGGCCTGCGTACTCATCTGCGAGAAAGACGAGGCGCGCAAGGCAGAAGCCATCCGGCAGATCCGGCAGTCCACCCAGATCTTCATCGACTCCTACCCTGAAGATGGCGGTTGCGACGAAGGGGCCGGCTACTGGGACCGTGCTGCCGCATCGATGTTTGAGGTACTGCGGCTTCTCCCCGATTTCTCCGGCGACACAGAGAAGATCAGGCGAATGGCCTCCTATGCCTACAAGACCTACATCGGTCATGACTACTGCATCAGCTTTGCCGATGCCCATGAGAACAAGGCCATCCAGCAGGTCAATATCGTCTATCCCTTCGGTCTCTTCCTCGGCGACAAGACGATGTGTGAGTTCGGTGCCTATTTAGGGCGGCAGAAGCATGTCCTCGAGCATCCAGCAGCCCTCTACGACAAGAGTGGCAACTTCCCCACCCTCAGCCGTGAGCTCTTCTTCCTGCGTCATATCCGCGCATTCATCGCAGAAGAGCCGCGTGAGCCATTATTGAAGGATGTGTGGCTGGGCAACCTGCAGATTATGACAGCCCGCCGCGGTCCCCTCTATGTGGCGATGAAAGGCGGTCACAACAATGAGAGCCATAATCACAACGACGTGGGCTCCTTCATCGTCTATGCCGACAATGAGCCGCTGTTCATCGACCCAGGTGTCGGAGAATACACCGCCAAGACCTTCAGCGACGAGCGCTACACCATCTGGACCATGCAGTCGGGCTATCACAACCTACCCCAGATCAACGGCACCGACCAGCGAGACGGCAGAGAGTATGCCGCCAAAGTCATCAGCCATCAAGAGGGCAGTCTGACCCTCGATATTGCAGGTGCCTACCCCGAAGAGGCTGCCGTGAAATCATGGAAAAGGACATTGACTGCCGACACCGATGCCATCACCATCACCGAAGACTATCACCTCAGCAAGTATAGGGAACCCGTGCGACTGATGTTCATCACCACCGTTCCCGACGCCCTGAGCCGTATCAGCTATGACAGCAACCAACTTTCAGCCACCGTCGAGGACATCAGCGACAAGCTCGACCCGTTGCTACAAGGCATGTGGGGCAAGCAGATGTACCGCATCGTACTGACAGCTAAATCGAAAAAGACCAAGAACAAACTTAAATACACGATCAGATGAAAAGACTACTCCCCCTGATTGCAGCCCTCATGCTGCTCCTGCCCGTCCAGGCAGCCAAGAAACAGAAGACCCAGCAGACCGACCGCGAATACTGGTGCGCCCTGGCCTATAAGATGGCACAGCCCGTACTGGAGAATATGGCCAAAGGCGAACTGCAGAAGAACATGCAGACCGAGTTCTCCCCCTCTTTCGACAACCGCAACCGCAAGGTCGTTTATATGGAGACCTTCGGCCGCTTGATGGCAGGTATCGCGCCCTGGCTCACACTTCCTGATGACGACACGACAGAAGGACAGCAGCGCCGTCAGCTCCGTCAGTGGGCTTTGGCAGCCTATAAGAACGCCGTCGATCCCAACTCTCCCGACTATCTGCTCTGGCGAGAGGAAGGACAGACGCTTGTCGACGCGGCTTACCTCGCCGAGAGCTTCATCCGCGCCTACGACGCCCTGTGGAAACCGCTCGACGACGTAACCAAACAACGCTATATTGAGGAGTTTACAAGCCTGCGGCGCGTAGATCCGCCTTACACCAACTGGCTGCTCTTCTCGTCAACCATCGAGAGCTTCCTCGCCAAGGTCGGTGCCAAGCAGGATAATTTCCGCATCAACACAGCCATCCGCAAGGTGGAGGAATGGTACGTTGGCGACGGGTGGTACTCCGACGGAGAAGGCACATTCGCCTTCGACTATTACACGAGCTACGTCTTCCACGCCATGTATCTGGAAACCCTGCAGAACATGATTGACGCCAATGCCGGCGGATGGGGCATCAACTACAAGAAGTTCCGTGAGCGCGAACTGAAACGTGCCCAGAAGTTCAGCATCATCCTTGAGCGCTTCATCTCGCCCGAGGGCACCTTCCCCGTCATTGGCCGCTCTATACCTTACCGTATGGCCGTCATGCAACCTCTGGCCCTGATGGCCTGGTATCAGACGCTGCCTAAGGAGCTCTCCAACGGACAAGTACGTGCAGCCTTGACACAAGTGCTCCACCGCATGTTCGACCAGCAACAGAATTTCAATGACGGGGGGTACCTCACCATCGGTTTCTGTGGTTCACAACCCGAAACCGCCGATTGGTACACCAACAACGGCTCGCTCTACATGACCTCGCTGGCCTTCATGCCCCTCGGTCTGCCCGCCAGCCATCCCTTCTGGACCGATGCCCCTCAACCCTGGACACAAGTCAAGGCCTGGGGCGGACAGCCCTTCCCGAAAGATCACCGCTGGTCCGACTGAAATTTCAATGAAACGTCAACATTTGTCACTATTTTAGACCTATCACTGTACACAATTTCAGCACATCGTTTTCAAAGGTGTCCTTATTGATGGCCTTATTCTTGGTGACAGAACGACAGTTGTAGATAGTTTGTGGGGAGAGGAAGAGCAGGCCTGCGATGTCTGCGGTATTCTTAACACCCAGACGGATGAGAGCGAAAGTCCGCTGTTCGGTTGTAAGGGTCGTTGGTGACTTTTGCTGGATGCGTCCATCTTCTGTGAGCAACGCATTGAACTCCTCGACGAATGTCGGGTATAGTTCGATGAATGCTTTGTCGAAACGGTTGAGGAATGTAGCCGCATCTTCCTCGGATATTCGGGCTGATGAAATGGCCTGAAGTAAGTCTTGTGCTTGGTTGGCCTTGATCTTTCGCTTGACAAGCGTCTGGTATTTCCCCAGTTTGTCGATGTACTTGGCACAGAGGTCAATATAGATACTAACAAGACCTTCACGGCGTTTGTTAGTGTTTATTAGTTTCTGGTTCAGCCCATGTAACTGATCATTTAATTCTGCTTGGCAGTGGATGCTCTCGGCTAATTGTTGATTAAGTACATTCAATTGCTGATTATTATCTGCCAGTTCCTGCCTTCTGGTCGTCAGTTTGCGATTCTGCCGAAGAATGAAATAAGCAGTGGCCAACAAACCAAAAACAAGTAGGGAGATAAAAATCAGGGCGTAAGTCAGATGTTTGTTCTGCCCTTTAATGGTAGCTTGATAACTGGTCACAATCTGAGGCAGGACGCGAGAAACTTCAATCATGCGCAGCCTGTTATTGTAAAATTTCGCATCTTCCATGGATACCTTGATATATTGTTCTGCCCGTTCCACATCACCTTGCTCAAAAAGAGTCATGGCGATACTCATCAGGGCAGAATTCTCCATGTTGGAGCATTTCAGATCACATTGGCTGGCTCTGATTAGATACTCCATTCGTTTGTCGTATTCGCCACGTACCGCATGATTACCTGCCAATGCATAGCAAGCCATCGCGTATTCGCGTACATTATCTTTATATTTCTCAAGCACACGCTCATAATGTTCACGTGCCTTTGCTGGGTCTATATCGATATAGACGAACTTTTCACCCATGTAATAGTCATAGAAAGGTTTGTCAGGTGACAAATTGGCAATGGCCTTCTCCAAATATTGCTTTGCTATTGCCCGGTATCGAGGGGCGTATGTGCTATCGTTGGCGAAACTAGTTTTATAAGAATAATGGGTGAAGTAGTGAAAGTAGTAATAAAACATCGCATCCTTCTGAACAGTCGCTGAATCGATACTGTTCAGAATGTCGAGTGCCTCGCTGTAAAGGCCGCTGATGGATAGCAATTCTGAACGATGTAGTTGGAAACGGTTGATATAGTTCTGATTGTGCTGCTGGAGTGCTAACTGGTAGCCTTTCTCGGCATAGCACATCGCTGAGTCAAACTTAAATACATGGTATTCGGTATAAATATCGGTGTAGAGCCTCAGTAGCATGTTGCTGTCACGTTCGGCCTTTGCTTGTTGTTTCAGCAGGGCTATCTTGTCTTCTTTTGCCTTAATAAACTCCCCACGGCTGGCAATCGTCTGATCCAGTTCCTTCAGCATCTGTTCGGTGTCAGCTTGGGCGGTAAAAAATGTAAAAGTAAGGGTCAGTAATAGCAATAATCTGGTCATAATGGGCGAATTTTCCGCAAATATAAGGACAAACATCGATTCTACAAAATTTACTATATTGGTTTTAACAATAATTACAACTTCTTGAATATCAAATAAATCCAAATCTGCATTTCTTAAGAGTATTTACTATGGCATTACTATGAGGCTTAATGTGATATTTTTCCGACTACCTTTGCACCAGTTTTCACAAATAATAACTAAAAAAGTAACTGTATGAGAAAATCAAAGCAACTACTAACAAAGCGCTTGGCACTCAGTCTGCTGACCCTGCTGATGTCGCTTAGTTTACTTGCACAAGACATTAAGGTGCAAGGTGTCGTGAAGGACCAGACGGGTGAAACTGTCATTGGTGCAACAGTGATGCAAAAAGGAACGAACAACGGAACCGTTACCGACTTCGACGGTAACTTTTCATTGTCAGTTCCCTCTAAAGCCACACTCGTTATCTCCTATATAGGTTATACCACACAGGAGGTAGCTGTGAATGGCAAGAGTAAGATTGAGGTTGTTCTGAAAGAGGACAGCCAGACACTTAGTGAAGTGGTGGTCGTTGGTTATGGAACGATGGACAAGAAAGAACTGACCTCTGCCATCTCTCATGTCAGCGAAAAGGACTTCCTGACAACCAGTTCGCTCGACCCTTCAATGATGATTCAAGGCAAGGTGCCGGGTGTGTCAATCACCAACACTGGAGCCGGTGACCCCAACAATCAGGCCAGCATCCAGATACGTGGTGTGTCGTCGCGTGCCGCAGGTCTTGGCCCGCTGATTGTCATCGACGGTGTGCCGGGCGGCAATCTGACCAACATCAATCCCAACGACATTGCCTCGTTCGACATACTGAAGGATGGTGCCGCATCAGCCATCTACGGTACACGTGGTTCCAATGGTGTAATTGTGGTTACCACTAAGAAAGGCAGCAAGGACGGCGCAACTCATGCTACCTACTCCAGCCAGTTGTCGTGGGATTTCATCAATAAGGAACTGAAGATGATGGATGCACAGCAATACCGCGACGAACGTCTCGGATGGGGAGATACAGGTGTAGATCTCGGAGGCAGCGTTGACTGGCTCGACGAAGTGAGCCGGACAGGTTTTACTCAGCAACATACGTTGACACTAAGCGGCGGCAACGACAAGAGTAACTATCGTGTGAGTGCCGATTATCGAAAGGCTCATGGCATTGACCTACGCAGCGGACGCGAGGAGTACGGTGCTCGTGCAGCCCTGATGCATACCACGAAAGACGGCCTGCTGACGTTGACGGCCAACATTGCCCCGCGCATTATCTATCGTGACCAGGCTGACTGGAGCGTTTTCAAGGATGCCATTGAGGCCAACCCCACGACTCCGATAATGGACCCCAACAACCCTGTGAGCTACTACAACTTCCAAGGTCAGGTAGTAGGCAGCAATCCGGTTGAGCGTCAGCGTCTTGAAACGGATCATGGTGACACAAAGTTGCTCGACTGGGATGCTACTGTGAAACTGAACATCCTTCCTTTGTTTGGTGGAAAAGATATGACGGGACAGAATCTTACCACTCAACTGATGTTCGCCGACCATCAGTATGATAACAATAACAGCTGGTTCCGCCCATCCACCAGTACCATTGCCGTGAACAACGGCCGTGAGGGAGAGGCCAGCCGCAGCTATGCAAAAGAAAGCCAGTATGTTGTGGAGTGGCTCACTAATTACATGGGCAGTTTCGGCAAGCACAACATCAAAGGCATGGTAGGCTATTCATATCAGTACTCGCGCTATTCTGGCTTCAATGCAGAGAACAAGGATTTCCCCAACGATGGTCTTGGACCCGACAACCTCGGCTCGGGTGAATATGCCAAGGAAGAGGGAGAAGTGCTGATGGGTAGCTATAAGAACGACTCCAAGCTCATTGCCTTCCTGGGGCGCGTCAGCTACGACTATGACGGGAAGTATCTTCTCACAGCTTCTCTACGCCACGAAGGCTCGTCAAAATTCGGTGCAGACAACAAATGGGGTAACTTCCCCGCTGTGTCAGCCGGTTGGCGCATCTCATCTGAAAATTTCATGAAAGACCTGACGTGGATAGATGACCTGAAGCTGCGTGCCGACTATGGCGTGACAGGTAATCAGGACTTTGGCAGCTATCTCTCGCTGAACACGATGACGGGCTTCGGCTACTACTATTATAATGGTAAGTACTTCCAGGTTTGGGGACCGGCCAAAAATGTCAATCCTAACCTGAAATGGGAAAAAGGCAAAAACTGGAACATAGGCATTGATTTCTCCTTGTTTAAAGGACGCCTCTATGGATCGCTCAACTACTTCAGCCGCCGACAGCAAGACCTGCTGGGCAACTACAAGGTCAGCGTACCGCCCTATCTGTTTGATGAGACCTTTGTCAACGTGGGAACGATGAAGAACTCGGGATTTGAGTTAGACCTGAGTTTCCAAGCCGTGAAGAGCAAGGACTTCGACTATAACATCAGTCTGGTAGGTTCTACGATGAACAACAAGTTTGTAGATTTCAGCAACTCCGAGTATGTGGGACAGGACTACTACGACGAGGCAGGCACAGAGGACCCCTATCCGTTCTATAATCTGCAACGCATTGAGAAAGGACAGTCTTTGGGCAACTTCTATATGTGGAAATATGCAGGTCATACCACTGACGGCGAATGGCTGGTTTACGACAAGGACGGAGACATCATCCGCGCTTCACAGGCCAGCGATGCCGACCGCCAGAAGGTAGGAAACGGCATGCCTAAGTTCACCATGTCAATGACTCACACTTTCCGCTATAAGGATTTTGACCTGTCACTCTTCTTCCGCGGTGCCTTCTTCTACGACATCTTCAACATCCACGACTTCTATTATGGCACCCGCAACTTCACGGGCAACCGTCTGGAGAAAGCATACGGCAAGAACTTCGACATAGCCGGCACAGCCAATCCCGTAGTGTGTGACTACTTCCTGGAGCGTGGCGACTACCTGAAGCTCGACATGGCTACTCTTGGATATACCTTCCGCCCGAAAGACTGGCGCTTCATCGACCGAATCCGTGTCTATGCCACCGGCAAGAACCTACTGACACTGACCAAGTTCAGCGGTGTAGACCCCTCTACCTATCAGACCAACGGACTGACACCCGGAGCACAAGGTTCACGCACCTACTTCCCCTCTACCCGCCAGCTTATCGTTGGTTTGCAGGTGGACTTCTGATAATTCATAGTACATAATTCATATTTCATAACCAGAAAAAGTAGAAGAAATGAAATCCATACATTATTATATATTAGCAGCAGCATTGGGGCTTGGCACCCTTACAAGCTGCACCGATTTGGACGAGACGCTCTACGACCAGGTGGGTACACAGAACTATTACAACACAAAGAACGATGTTGTCCGCGCCACGTTCCGACCCTTTGAGCACGCATTCTGGAGCATTCAGAGCCGTCATGTACTGAACGAGCTTACTGCCGACCAGCTTATCACCCCAACGCGCGACGGATGGTGGGACGACGGAGGCAAATGGCGCCGCCTGCACTACCATGAATGGAATGTAGAAGATGGTGGTGACGCACAGGCCGAGTGGAACGGATGTTTCCAGGGTATTATGCAGTGTAACTACGTGATAGAGGACTTAGAGCAACTCGATGCCTCCCGCTTTGGCTTCTCGCAGGCGGAGTTCGACAATCTGAAAGCCCAGTGCCGTGTGCTTCGTGCGTGGTTCTACCTGCGTCTGCTCGATGGTTTCCGCAACGTGCCTTACGCAGTGAGCTTCAACGATGTCAGTCGCAACACGGAGACGCAGGTTGAGCCGCGCGTCATCTACGACCTTATTGAAAATGACCTTAAGGAGTGTCTGCCCATGTTGGCTGAAAAGTCTTCACTTGGTGGAAACAATTCGCTCCAGGGGCAGTGGACCAAAGCTGGTGCAGCAGCCTTGCTGGTGCGTTTGTACCTGAATGCCCAGGTTTATATTGGAGAGGACCACTACAGCGATTGTGCCGCGATGGCTCAGGACATCATTGACGGCAAATACGGGAAGTATAGCGTTGCCGACCGCTGGGATGCAGCCTTCGACTGGAATAACGACGAGTGCGACGAAGTCATCTTTGGATTCCCTGCAGCCTCTGGATATAGCTATTGGCACTATCAGGGCGATTCCTATTGGTGGACGACACCGGCCCGTGCCCGCTACTACCTGAATGATTCCAAATGCAAGGCTGGCGACCACAATACCAAGTATGCCGCCTCTCCCAGCTATGCCCCCAACGGCGAACTCTATACCTACGAGCTGGGCATGCCCATCCAGAAATTCCGCAAGTACGATGGCGATGTGCGCATGAAGCTCTATAAGAACCTGGGTAACAGCACCCGTGAGGGAATGTTCCTCTTTGGTTATCTGGAATATACTGACGATAATGGTTCAACAAAGCGTGTAAAGGCTCCCGAAGTAGATTATGAGCTCTATATCCGTGACGCTGTGGGCAAGTTCCAGGGCATGGACCCCAACCAGTGGCTCACAGCCACCAGCAGCACCCTGCGTGACGGCGACCACAACTCTGGCTGGCATTTTGCCAAGTATCCGTTCTATAGCGATGACGATGCTCACCAGATGGAGAGCGACTACACCGAGATTCGTCTGCCTGAGATTATCTACTCGCTGGCTGAGTGCAAACTGCGCGAAGGCAAGAAGGCAGAGGCAGCCCGCCTGCTGAACAGCGTGCGCAAGCGTAATTATCCAGCAGACAAACAGGCCGATGCGCTCTATGCCCCCGAGGGGAGCGCCAACCTCGACATGCAGGAAATGCTCGACGAGTGGGGACGCGAGTTCTTTGCCGAGAGCCGCCGACGCATCGACCTCATTCGCTATGGGAAATTCAGCTCCAGCACATGGTGGGACAAGACGGCTGATGCAGACCGCCATACAGAGATTTTCCCCATTATGCGTCCTATACTGAATGCTAACCCCAAGTTGGTTCAGAATCCCGGATATAACAATTGATAACTAAAAACATGAGAATAAATATGAAACTGAATCGTTTGTTTTCAGCTTTTGCCGGCATAGTGCTGGCAGCTGGTATGACAAGTTGTGACAGCGAGAAAGACTTCGTAGTCATTGACGGAGAACTTCCCATTAAGACCACAACCCTGTATATGGTAGGCGATGCCACGCCCAACGGATGGGACATTGGTAATCCTACAGCACTGCAGGCTTCGGCTGATGACCCGTTGGTGTTTACATGGGATGGCGAACTCTATAAGGGCGAAATGAAACTTTGTCTTACTACTGGCAGTTGGGATGCGCCTTTTATCCGTCCGGAGGTGCATGGAACGGAGATTGGCAAAACGGCTATCGTCGATGCTAAATTTATCATGCATGCCGGCGACCCCGACGAGAAGTGGCGTATCTCTGACGCAGGAAAGTATCGCCTGACTTTTAATCTGCGTCAGTGGACGATGTCTACAGAGTTCCTTGGCGAGCCTGATGCGCCTGTCATCACTCCCATCGTTGCAGACAATGTCTACATTGTCGGTGATGCCACACCTGCGGGGTGGAACATCGATGCTCCTACGCAGCTCTCCAAGCAAAGCCAATACATCTTTGTCTATGAGGGCAACTTGAATGCAGGCGAAATGAAAGCCTATACGCAGAGCGGCGACTGGGATGCACCTGCTATCCGTCCCACCTTCGGCGGTTGCAAGATTAGCAAGGATGGTGTTGAAGATGCTGCTTTCACATACGTATCCAATCCTGATAACAAGTGGAACATTGCTGATGCCGGAAAGTATCGCCTGACCTTTGACCTGGAACACTACACGCTGACAGCAGAATATCTGGGCGAGCCAGACCCCGTGGAAGAACCTTCCAGACAACCCATTGAGGCCGAGGCTGTCTACATTGTAGGCGATGCCACGCCTGCCGGGTGGAACATCGATACACCGACACAGCTCACCAAGCAGTCACAGTACATTTTTGTTTATGAAGGAGAACTGGTTCCCGGCGAACTGAAGGCCTGCACACAGACAGGCGACTGGGGCGTGCCCTTCATCCGTCCCACCTTCAGCGGCTGCAAGATCAGTCTGACTGGTGTCGAGAATGCTGATTTCGTCTATATCGCCAACCCTGATGACAAGTGGCAGGTGACGGAGAGCGGACAGTACCGGCTTACGTTTGACTTGGAACACTATACGCTGACTGTTGAGAAGAAGAACTGATTTAATCTCAATAACCACAATGATGAAATATATGCTGATACTCACAGGTACGTTGCTGGCTGTAACTCTGTTCTCCTCGTGTAGTAAAGATGAAGAGGTACGTCACCCGGCAAAGTATGAACTGCCCGAACTTCCTGTGATAGAGGGTATCCACAACGGACAAAAAGCCCCGCTCTATTGGAGCATTTATGAGTATGCCTATACGCTGGAGCAGCAAGGTGTCAGCGGCAGCAACATGGATTTTTCCATTGGTCAATGGGATGAAATCATTGACTGGGTGTCTACCAATCTTAAACCTTTTGGTTACGACATGGTGTGTACCGATGGTTTTATCCCGATGCTGGCCAAGGACGATTCCGGCTACATGACCCACTACGGTTCTGTTTCTTTGAAGGAACTTGCCGACAGGTGCAAGGCAAAAGGCTTGAGGCTGGGTGTCTATGACAATCCATTATGGATTCATGGTCCGCTGAATACCAAGATTGCAGGAACCAATCTCACTTTCGGACAGTTGCTCTATGACAGCAGCACGACGGTGCAGAACCCACAGGCACGGGATCAGTGGTTCACGTGGATTGTCAGCACCAAGGAGGGTGCACAGGAGTACATCGACGGATTCTTCCGTCACTACAAGGAGCTGGGCGTAAGTTTCATACGCATGGACTTCCTGTCGTGGTACGAGGATGGTCGAGACCGTGGTCTTGGTACTGTTGGACGTGGCTATGGCCGCGAGGCCTACGCAAGGGCTTTAGCCTACATTGCCCAGTCGGCAAAGAAGTATGGCATCTTTACCTCGCTTGTCATGCCCCATCTGAACGATGATGCAGAGGTAGAAGCCCGCTATGGCAACATGGTGCGAATCGTGGCCGACACCGGCAATGGTGGCTGGAACCACACCTCTGCCCATGACAAGGGCCGCTCTTACCGGTCGTGGCCCAACTGTATGAACCAGTTTGACGGTTTCAACTACTGGGCGCACATCACCGGGCGCGACAAGGTCATCCTCGATGGCGACTTTCTGCGGCTGAACCGCTACGACACCGATGCAGAGCGACAGACGGCAGTCACGCTGCAACTGATGGCTGGAGGCCCCATAGCCGTGGCCGACCAACCCTCTACCATTGGCAGCAATCTACAGTTTTACACTAACAGCGAATTGCTCGCGCTCCGTCAGGATGGTTTTGTGGGTCAGCCGCTTAGTAACAAACTGGGGCAACAATCCGAAATCTGGTATGGACAGATGAGCGACGGCAATCATGTCGTGGCCCTATTCAACCGCAGCGACACGCAGGCAACGATTACCGCCGACTTCGCGGCGCTGGGCATCAGTGACCAGTGGAAGGTACGTGACCTTTGGAGTCACGCTGACGAGGGGATGGCATCTGTTATTACCGCCAGTCTGCCAGCCCATGGTTGTAAGATTGTAAAATTAAGTAAATGAAAATGAGTATGCAAATCAAGACACTGCTTCATCAGAGTGCCCTCACTCTTGCCATTGCCTGCCTGTCACAGGGCAGCGCAATGGCTCAGAAAGGGCCGAAATGGCTGGGCGATGCCGTGTTCTATCAGATTTACCCGTCATCGTATATGGATACCGACGGCAACGGCATCGGCGACCTGCCCGGCATTACCCAGAAACTCGACTATATCAAGTCATTAGGTGTGAATGCCCTCTGGCTCAACCCCATCTTCGAGTCTGGATGGTTTGACGGCGGCTACGATGTGAAAGACTTCTATAAAGTAGATCCCCGTTTCGGCACCAATACCGACTTGGTGACACTGGTCGATGAGGCCCACAAGCGCGGCATCAAGGTGTGTCTCGACCTGGTGGCAGGACATACCAGCAGCGAGTGTGAGTGGTTCAAGGCATCTGCCGAGAAAGACCCTAACGGTCGCTATAGCGACTACTTCATCTGGCTCGACAACATCCCTGAAGCCGAAAAGCGGGAGATAGCAGCCCGCAAGCAGGAGCCCGACCCCGCAGCCAGTACCCGTGGCCGCTATGTCGAGGCTAATGCCCCACGTGCCAAATACTACGAGAAGAATTTCTTCGAGTGTCAGCCTGCGCTCAACTACGGTTTTGCCAATCACGACCCCGCCCATCCTTGGGAGCAGGATGTCAACGCACCTGGCCCTCAGGCTGTCCGTCGGGAAATGCGCAACATCATGGCGTTCTGGTTCGACAAGGGTATCGACGGCTTCCGTGTGGATATGGCACCGTCGCTTGTGAAGAACGACCCCGACAAGAAGGCCGTGTCGCTACTCTGGAACGAGATGCGTGAGTGGAAGGATAAGAACTATCCTGAGTGCGTGCTCATCTCCGAGTGGTCCGACCCTGCCGTTGCCATCCCGGCCGGATTCAACATCGACTTCATGATTCACTTCGGTATCAAGGGCTATCCCTCGCTCTTCTTTGCCAGGAACACGCCCTGGGGACAGGGCCATGACTACGACTATTGTTATTTCGACCGCTCGGGAAAGGGAAGCGTCAGCGAGTTCATCGACAACTACACGAAAGCCTATACCGCTACCAAGGACAAAGGCTATATCGCCATTCCGACAGCCAACCACGACTATCAGCGCCCGCATGTGGCTGACCGTAACACGCCCGACCAGTTGAAAGTAGCCATGACCTTCTTCCTCACGATGCCCGGTGTGCCCTTCATCTATTATGGTGACGAAATCGCCATGAAGTACCAGATGGACCTGCCAAGCAAAGAAGGCAGCAACGACAGGGCAGGCACCCGTACCCCCATGCAGTGGAAGAACGATCAGACGGCAGGCTTCTCGACTTGCACACCCGACAAGCTCTACTTTCCCGTGGATACGGAGAGCGGCAGGCTGACCGTAGAAACTCAGGAGGACGCCCCGAACTCCATGCTGAACTTCGTGCGCCGTCTGACTGCGCTCCGCCATTCGTCGAAGGCACTCGGCAACGACGGTGACTGGCAGTTGCTGAGCGATGTTAGCCAACCCTATCCGATGGTCTATCAGCGCACTTTAGGCAATGAGACCTACGTCATTGCCCTGAACCCCTCGGGCAAGAAGGTGTCTGCCCCTCTCCATCTCAGCGGTGCCGAGCCTGTTCTCACGGCAGGAAAGGCCAGCGTTGGCAAGAACAGGCTCAGCCTGAACGCATTTACCGCCATCATACTTAAAACCAACAACAAATGAAAAAAACGATTATCTCAAGTATATGCCTGTTGCTGGCTGTCACCGCACAGGCCAGCGAAGTCAAGTCTCCCAATGGGGAGATCAGTGTGAACTTCTCGCTGGACGGCTCGGTGCCGACCTACAGCGTAAAATTCCGCGACCGTGATGTCGTGCTTCCCAGCCGGTTAGGCTATGAGTTGACGGACGGAAACAACCTGCTCGACGGCTTTACCGTCAAGGGCGAGGAGACGAGTACGTTCGACGAGACCTGGCAGCCCGTATGGGGAGAGAGCAGCGACATCCGCAACCACTACAACGAACTGTTGGTGAAACTACAGCAGACAGCCACAGAACGCAGTATGAACATCCGTTTCCGTGTCTATGACGACGGAATAGGTCTGCGCTACGAGTTCCCGCAGGAAGGCAAGTTAAACTACTTTGCTGTCAAGGAAGAGCGCACAGAGATAGCCCTGACCGGCGACCACACGGCATGGTGGATTCCCGGCGACTACGACACACAGGAATATGAATACACGAAGTCGCGCCTGAGTGAGATTCGCAGTCATCTGCGCGGTGCCGTCACCGGCAACCTTTCACAGACGGTATTCTCAGAGACAGGTGTGCAGACCTCGCTGCAACTGAAAACCGACGACGGCATCTATCTGAACTTGCACGAGGCGGCGTTGGTGGACTATCCAGCCATGCACCTGAACCTCGACGACAAGACCATGACCTTTACTTCATGGCTTACCCCTGATGCGCAGGGCGTGAAGGGCTATCTGCAAACACCTTGCAAGAGTCCCTGGCGCACCATACTCATCACCGACGATGCCCGCAAGGTGCTGGCTTCCCATCTGATCCTGAACCTCAACGAACCTTGTAAGATTGAGGATACCAGTTGGATTCACCCGACAAAATACGTAGGCGTATGGTGGGAGATGATTTCCGGCAAAGGTGACTGGGCCTATACCAACCAGTATCCGACGGTGAAACTCGGTGAGACCGACTATGCCCATGCCAAACCCTCAGGCCGTCACTCAGCCAACAATGTCAACGTGCGCCGCTACATCGACTTTGCCGCAGAGCATGGCTTCGATGAGGTGCTTGTAGAAGGCTGGAACATCGGTTGGGAAGACTGGAGCGGCTATATGAAGGAGAAAGTGTTCGATTTCCTGACCCCTTATCCCGACTTCGACATTAAGGCACTCAATGAGTATGCCCATGCCAAGGGTGTCAAGATCATGATGCACCACGAGACATCCTCATCCGTCATGAACTACGAGAAATACATGGACAGGGCCTACCAGCTGATGAAGGACTATGGCTATGATGCTGTGAAGAGCGGTTACGTTGGGAATATCATCCCTCGTGGCGAGCATCACTACAGTCAGTTGGAAGTGAACCACTATCTGCACGCCGTGAAGCGTGCCGCCGATTTCCACATCATGGTAAACGGTCATGAGGCCGTGCGCCCCACAGGTCTCTGCCGCACATGGCCCAACCTGGTGGGCAACGAGAGTGCCCGTGGTACGGAGTATCAGGCATTCGGTGGCACCAAACCCGGACATACGGCCATCCTGCCCTTCACCCGTCTGCAGGGAGGTCCGATGGACTACACACCGGGTATTTTTGAGATGGACTGCGCCAACGGCTCCCACTGCAATTCGACCATCTGCGGACAGCTGGCCCTCTATGTCACCATGTACAGCCCGCTGCAGATGGCTGCCGACTTCCCCGAGAACTATATGAAGCACCCCGATGCCTTCCAGTTTATCAAGGATGTGGCCTGCGACTGGGATGAGAGCATCTATCTGGAGGCCGAGCCGATGGAATATATCACTGCTGCCCGCAAGGCCAAGGGCACAGGCAATTGGTTCGTAGGCTGTGCCGCCGGTGCAGAGGCCCATAGCTCTGTGCTGAAACTGAATTTCCTCGATGCCGACAAGAAGTACATCGCTACCGTCTATGCCGATGCTAAAGATGCCGACTACAAGACCAACCCGCAGGCATATACGATTAAGAAAGGTATTGTAACAGCCAAGTCTGTACTGAAACTCTCGGCCGTAGCTGGTGGCGGCTATGCCATCAGCATTATAGAAGCTACAAAGGATGAACTAAAAGGACTCAAGAAACTATGAAACTAAGAAACGTATTATTAGCGACCATGACGCTCGTGGGTGCAGCAGCCTTCGCAGCAGACAAACTCACACTGGTATCACCCGACGGACAGGTGCAGATGACCTTTACGCTCACAGAGAAAGGTGAGCCAGTGTATGACCTTTCTTATAAGGGAAAGGCGGTGATTAATCCCTCGAAACTGGGACTGGAGCTGAAGGCCAACTCCTACGAGGAATATACAGCCCAGGGAGCCACCCGCACGGCCAGTACCAGTCAGACCAACCTGCAGAGCGGCTTCACGCTGGCATCACAGGATACCAGCACGTTCGACGAGACGTGGCAACCCGTATGGGGTGAGACCCGCGACATCCGCAACCACTACAACGAACTGCTCGTCACCCTGCATCAGGAGGCTCAGCAGCGCGACATGAAGATCCGCTTCCGCCTCTACGACGACGGCCTCGGATTCCGCTATGAGTTCCCACTGTCGCAGAACCTGAACTACTTCGTCGTCAAGGAGGAACACAGCCAATTCGCCATGACGGGCGACCACACGGCCTGGTGGATTCCAGGCGACTATGACACGCAGGAGTATGACTATATGGAGACGAAACTTTCAGAAATTCGCAGTCACATGAAGGAGGCCATCACGCCCAATGCCTCACAGCACCCCTTCTCTGACACGGGTGTGCAGACCTCGCTGCAGATGAAAACCGCTGACGGACTCTATATCAACATCCATGAGGCTGCACTGATTGACTATTCCTGTATGCACCTGAACCTTGATGACAAGAATCTGGTATTCGAGTCTTGGCTGACTCCCGATGCAAAGGGCGACAAGGGCTATCTACAGGCTCCCTGCACCTCGCCCTGGCGCACCGTCATGGTCTCTGACGATGCCCGCGACATCCTGGCCTCGAACCTGATTCTGAACCTCAATGAGCCGTGCAAGATTGAGGATACCTCGTGGATCAAACCTGTGAAGTACGTCGGTGTATGGTGGGAGATGATCAACGGCAAGAGCCAGTGGTCATACACCTTCGACCTGCCCTCCGTGCAACTCGACAACCTCGACTACTCCAAGACCAAGCCCCACGGGCTGCACGGTGCCAACAACGACAATGTGCGCCGTTATATCGACTTCGCTGCCAAGCACGGATTCGACCAGGTTCTGGTAGAAGGTTGGAACATCGGCTGGGAGGACTGGTTCGGCAAGTCGAAGGACTATGTGTTCGACTTTCAGACACCTTATCCCGACTTCGACCTGAAGGGCCTGAACGACTATGCCCACGCCAAGGGTGTCCGCTTGCAGATGCACCACGAGACATCAGCCTCTACCCGCAACTATGAGCGCCATCTAGAGGCTGCCTACACGCTGATGAACAAGTATGGCTATACGGCAGTGAAGAGCGGCTATGTGGGTGACATCATCCCCCGTGGCGAGTACCACTATGGGCAGTGGATGAACAACCACTATCTCTACTGCATCAAGGAGGCCGCCAAGCACCACATCATGGTGAATGCCCACGAGGCCGTTCGCCCCACAGGACTCTGCCGCACCTGGCCCAACCTGATTGGCAACGAGGCCGCCCGTGGCACGGAGTATGAGGCTACCAACGGCAGCAAGCCCTTCCACACCACCATCCTGCCGTTCACTCGTCTACAGGGTGGCCCGATGGACTACACACCGGGCATTTTCGAGATGGATATGAGCAAGATCAATCCCAACAACCCGAACCACGTCAACTCCACGCTGGCCCGCCAGTTGGCCCTCTATGTCACGATGTACAGTCCGCTACAGATGGCCGCTGATATGATTGACAACTACGAGCAGCACATGGATGCCTTCCAGTTCATCAAGGATGTGGCCGTCGATTGGGACGACTCGCGCTACTTAGAGGCAGAGCCGGGCCGCTACATCGTGGCTGCACGCAAGGCCAAGGGCACTGGCAACTGGTTCGTCGGCTGTACGGCCAGTGAGCACGGTCATACCTCTACGCTGAAGTTTGACTTCCTCGACCCAGGCAAGAAGTACATTGCCACCGTCTATGCCGATGCCAAGGATGCCCACTACAAGACCAATCCGCAGGCTTACACAATTAAGCAGACTACTGTTACAGCTAAGTCATCCATGAAGCTCACAGCAGCGCCTGGTGGTGGTTATGCCATCAGCATTATTGAAGTTTCAAGATAGTAATTTAGGTTCATACATACATTTGGTTTAAGGTTTATAAGTTAGTAGTAATTGTTCAGGCAGTCAGGCATCTGAAGCGTCAGCACCTGACTGCCGACTGGTACACCAACAACGGCTCGCTCTACATGGCCTCGCTCAGTTTCATGCCCCTCGGCCTGCCTGCCAACCATCCCTTCTGGACCGATGCTCCTCAACCTTGGACACAAGTCAAAGCCTGGGGCGGGCAACCTTTCCCCAAAGACCACCGCTGGTCCGGCTGACGAAATATCCTCTCTTTTGTTAAACGATGATAATAATTTGCTCATCTTTTGGCAGAGAGGATATTAATCCGTACTTTTGCAAAGACGAAAGCCAGGAAAGGTACTTCTGCAACCAATTATCAACATGAGAAAGTCATTTCTTTACATCCTATGCTTTGTAGCGGTCTGTCAGCTGATAGGCTGCGGCAGCGGTGAAGAGCAGCGTCGCCAGTTGGCCGAGCTGGAGGAGCAGAACCACAGCGGCCAGCCGATGCAGAACGATTCACTGGCAGAAGCCCTTGTTGCCTATTTCGACCGTCATGGCTATGTCAACGAGCGTAACCGCAACTATTACACCGCCCGCCAAGTGCGGCTCATCGCCGAATACCTCTGCATCGATTGAAGCCGTTTTCATGCCCCCCGCAAAAAAACAACCGAAAATCCTTGCAAGTTTCAAGAATTGTTCGTACCTTTGCCACGGATAAATCGTGAATGGACGATGTAAATGGGAAGTGCAAAGTCCCCGCCAGCATGGCATCACGCTTTTAGCGTAAACCTCCTTCACGTTCCAGGGGCAAGTTTAAAGGCATCTTTACAGATGCCTTTTTTCGATGCTGTCGATGGCTGTTATACAATACTGCACTTTCTCATGTGTTCGCCTTCTGACACCTACCGTCATTTTGACGATGCCAATTCCTGTAAGTTCATATTCCATGATTAACATTTTCTCAAAGGGCTTTTGGTTCTTGTTCCCTTTCTTTGTCTTTTTGACTGACTTCTTTTTTGCACCAATGAGGATTGCGTCCAATTGTAGGACCGCTAATGTTGAAAGATAGTTTTTGGCAGCATGCTCACTTGTTTCAATAATGGAGACCATGCGAATATTGATGTACTCCTTTAATGAAAGATTAAATTTTCTTTGGGAGGGGTTCCTTTCCTTCCATTCACGATAGAAATCACGGATAATCTGTTCGCGAATCTTGATGCTTGCAACGGAGTTGTCTTCCGGAATAAATGTCTTTTCCATATTATTTAAGTTTAATGTTAACTTGTTTTCGTCTGCAAAGATAATAAAAATGTTTAATATAACAAACATTTCAAAAGAAATTGTATCTATCCCTGCATTTTCCCCAATTTGAACAGCCTATCACACCGTGCCTCTTGCCTTCAGGAGGCACATCCTCTTTTTTGTTAAACGATGATAATAATTTGCTCATCTTTTGGCAGAGAGGATATTAATCCGTACTTTTGCAAAGACGAACGACCGGAATAGTACTTCTGCAACCTAATGTCAACATGAGAAAGTCATTTCTTTACATCCTATGCTTTGTAGTAGCCTGTCAGTTGATAGGTTGCGGTGGTGGTGAAGAGCAGCGTCGCCAGTTGGCCGAGTTGGAGGAGCAGAACCACAGCGGCCAGCCGATGCTCAACGACACGCTGGCAGAAACTCTCGTCGCCTACTTCGACCGTCATGGCAATGCCAACGAGCGTATGCGCGCCAAATATATCCTCGGACGCACCTATGCTGATATGGGCGAACTGCCCCGCGCCCTCGAAACCTATTTCGAGGCAGCCGACTGTGCAGACACCACAGCCTCAGATTGTGATTTCGCAAAACTGAGTAGGATCCATGCACAGAGTGCAGATATTTTTCACAAGCAGATTCAACCACGAAGTGAATTGAAAGAGCTAAGACTTGCAGAGTATTATGCCAAAAAAGGAAATGATACCTTAATGGCTATAGAATGTTATGCACAGCAATCAGATGCTTTTGCGTTTCTTCATGAAGATGATTCAGTAATTACAGTTAAAGAATTTGCTTCTAAAGCATTTCTGTCAGTAGGCAGAGCCGATTGTGCATCACTTACTCTTGGCTCAATAATCTCATTATTGATAAAAAAGAATGAACTGAAGAAAGCCAAAGATTATCTTAATTTTTATGAATTGGAATCTGGTTGCTTTGATGGAAATTTGAATATAGAAAAAGGACGTGAGATATATTATTATGTAAAAGGAGAGTACTATTTAGCAGTGGATAGACTTGATTCTGCTGAGTATTTTTTTAGGAAAGAACTTCGAGAAGGATTTGACTTAAATAATCAAATCGCGGGTTATAAGGGGCTTCAGAATGTATATGAAAAAAGAGGGATTTTGGACTCTATAGCCAAATTTGCAAATCTAGGATATCTTTTAAATGATTCTGCTTATTCTCTCTCCGAGATGCAGAATATTCAAAAACTCCAGGCATCCTATAATTATGAACATGCAAAGTTACTTGCAGAGCAAAAGTCCCATGAATCAGAAAGGGCATATTTGACAATTGCAATCATCGTCAGCTTGGTTATGGTTGCTATTGTTGTTGCATTCTATGCTTTTTCTAATTATCGGAGAAAAAAAGAAGAAGAACTGAAACAATATCGCCAAAATCTGTATAATTTGGAGAAAGCTCAAACGGAATTGCAAGAACTGATGGCTATCGAAACTCAGAATGCTGCAAGTTTAATAGAAAAGAAGAATCGTGAGATATTGAGTCTGCAAGAAAGTATTGAGAAACATCAGAAATTGAATGAAAAGCATGTCGCTACATTGGAAAGTCGACTCGATGATGCAGACATCGTAAAGCATCTACATGGTTTGGTGGATAAAAATCCCCCACAGATTGCAACTCAGGAAGATTTCCGACAATTGAAGATGCTTGTTAATGAAGAGATTCCCACATTCTATAGTTCCCTTAATACACCTGAATGTTCTTTACGCACTATCGAATATGAAGTGTGCTTATTGATACGATGCCATTTCCTTCCATCTGAAATCTGTAAGTTGACGGGTAGAAACGAAAGTTATATTTCCAATCTCAGGAAAGCCATTTTACTAAAATCGTATGGCGTAAAAGGGGCTCCCAAAGATCTGGATCAGCGAATCATGGCTATCAAATAGACCTTTATTTTACTTTATTGCCTGCCAAAAGGTCACTTTGTAAGTTTTTTAAAGGTCATTCATTACCACATTTTCTGTTAATTACGATTTAGGTTTTTATCTTTGCCGCTGTTTTTTAATTCATAAAATAGTTCAAAGATGAAACAGCTAATTTTGTTGGCACTTCTTTTCATAGGGGAGGCATTCCTTTCAGATGCCTATGGAAGTGTAACCCAAAGTATCCCTATGCAAATTATTGACACAAAACCTATGGGAAGTGGTAATACACGCATTCCCCCTCGTCCTTGGTACATCACGCAGGATGATTATGTGCTTACCCTGCCAGCTTTTGACAATGCTTATACGTTGGTGTTGCTTGATGAAGATGGCGTAGTGGTATATTCTGCAGATTATTCTGCTGGAACTACTACGGCTGTGCTCCCCTCTACACTCTCAGGCGAATTCGAACTCCGCCTTGTTCCCTATTCAGCCACCTATTATTATAGAGGCTATATAGAATTGTAAACACTTCTCCGATATCTATTAAACAATATACTCATTATGAAGAAACTACTTTTACTTGTATTTTGTGCCATTATTGCTGTTTCATGCAGTAATGATGACTGGGAAGCACCAGAATGGACCTTAAAAGAAGGAACAAAGACATTACCAAAATCAGACCATCCATTGACAAAAGATGAAGTTTGGCAACTGGTTAATCTTGAATTCTTTGGGGGCAATGAACAGAATATAAATGCTAATGTCTATATTTCAACCAATATAGTTCCACCAGCATACAATTTGTTTTTTGACCCTGAACTAATAGATTCAAAGGAACTTTCTATAGAACTAAATTCCCCTGAGGAAAACACTTGGTGTGTTGTGCTTGATAAGCCTTCAAACAACCGAACGACTGAATCGGATGCAAGAGTAATCTTTATCTCTGAATATGGTGACAAGATTACAATCAGAAAATATCAGTATTTCCCGATGCGGCTGGAACTTGATTGCCTATATTCCAGAGCGGCCAAAGGCTTATGAGGAGGGCCTGGTTCAGGAGCGGGCCAGCAAGATGATAACTGATATCCGCGACCGACGACTGAACAATCCGAGAAACATCCAAACGATGATAATAATTTGCTTATCTTTTGGTCATGAGCATTTAAATTCGTACTTTTGCAAAGTCGAATGCCAGGAATGGTACTTCTGCAACCAATTATCAACATGAGAAAGTCAATAAAATAAATTCCATTTCTCCTCGTTATTGGAATAATTGGGGAATTACAATTAAAATCAATTTCTAATATGGGGAAAAGAATAGTAACAAAAATCGGAGACATTTTTTGCGTAGAGACAGGAGATGGTTACAAAAGCTTTTTTCAATACATCGCCAATGATATGACTATGCTAAATAGTTCTGTCATACGTGTTTTTTCAAAACATTATCCAATAGAATATGTGCCTGTTTTTGACGAAATAGTAAACGATAAAGTTTATTTCTATGCACACACTATTTTACGATTTGGAATAGTTTATAATGCATGGTATAAGGTTGGAAAACATAAAGATATTGGGAATACCAATGAGATTGGTTTTAGATTGTTCGAAGAAAATAATTTTTCGCAGATAGAGAAATCTTATACTTGGTCAATATGGAAAATTAACCAAAAGACTCAGTTTATTGGGGAAATGAATGAGAAATATGAAAAATATGACTTAGGTTTTGTATTTTCATACGACAATATTGTCAGTAAAATAGCAACAGGAAGGTTTTTATTAAAACATATCGAATAAATTAAGAAATGAAAAGAAATTCTGTTTTTGTTTGTATTGCTACAGGGGCTTTGCTGATGAGTTGTCAGACTGCTCCGAGGGTTTCGACTGACCTTACAGCACATCTTCCTGCACGCTCGGCCGACTCCGTCATGATATTCAGAACGACTGAGGCTGTACCTGCATCGGCACAGGTGATAGGAACGGTAAAGGTGAAAGACGGAGGACTGACACCCACGAAGGACTGCCTGTTCCCCAATATGCTGGCGCTGGCCGTGAAGAAGACGGCTGAAAGCGGAGGCAATGCCTTTCATATCGACGAGCACAGGTATCCCGGCTTTCATGGGAGCACATGCCATCGTGTCTGGGGAACCATGTATCTGATGCCCGACAGCCTGATAACCACTGACACCAGATCAGCTCTCAGCAATCTGGAAGCGTATGAGGAGGACCAGGTTCAGGAGCGGGCCAGCAAGATGATAACCGACATCCGCGACCGAAGGCTGAACAATCCGAGAAACATCCTGAAGATAGGAGCAGGTCCGTCATGGATTGTCTCAGAGATAGAGACCTACAAGAGGGTGTATAAGTCGAAGGGCGGCTTCTCTCTCAGTGCCGACTACCAGCACCTCTGGGGAAGTGGTATCGGCATCGGCGCGAACTACCTCTACTACGGTACCTCGTTCGACGATGGATTCAACATACGGATGCACTACTTCGGGCCTAGCTTCGTGGCCAGTCTGATGCTGGGGCAGAAGTGGCGATGGGTTTCCTCCTTCGGCGTAGGCTATGCCCACTATAAGGAGAATATTACTGACTCAAGACTGAGTGCATACGCTAATAGTGCAGTTTCTTCGGGCAGAGTTGGCGTTATGATCAAGACTGGCTTCGAGTATATGCTATCGAAAAACGTCGGCATAGGCTTACAGATAGACTATTTTGTCATGTCACTGAAGAAGCCTGAGGGCTTAGGCGATAAGTATGACTTCTATGGCATCAAGCGAATAGAGCCCCAGATTAGCTTCCAGTATTACCTGTAAGTAAACGGAAATATCAACCCCCTTTAGTATCAAAACAGCATGAGTCCATAAAAAATCGACAAAAGATTTGGGTGTTTCAAAGAATTGGAGTAACTTTGCACCCAAGAGCATCGCAGCTTCTTGATGATCTTTCTCGAACCGCTAATTCAATTAAGATTTATCTGCGAAGATGCTGCCAGCTCACGTCCCATACGGAGACGTGGGCATTGGCTGTATCAGCATACGCAGATAGGTATTAGCGGACCTGAGAAAGATATGTTGAGAATTCCAATTAACCCACGTATTCTCCGTTTTTCTCCAAAACAGTTCAACCGGAAAAAAACTAAAACGTAAAACTATGGAATTCAGTAACGAGGAAGACCACGAACAGTTGGGCGGCCTGCTTGAGAAGCTGCATCAGGCAGGCTATGGCCCGGGGGGCAACATGACGATCGTGTATGTTGCCAAAGGAGCGCAGCATGTAGGGTACATCCAGACGCAGAATGTGTATGAGGAGCGACGGCGGGAACCGGCAAAGGCCAGTATGTCAGGGGCACTGCCGGACGTACTGGCCACTGAGGCGGCCATGGCTCTCTGGAGGAAAGCACAGGATGCGGGATACATTGATGAGAACTACCAGCCACTGCTCTCACGGCCAAAGGCTGCTCTGCTTGCAGATAAAATGGCCAGTCTGCTTGGTATAAGAAATAAGTGGCAGATATTCGGCAGCCTATGGAATCGGAACAATATGCGGAGCGACTACAATCGGGCTCTTGCGCAACACCAGACATTGGAATTCCAAGACCTTCTGAAACAAATTTTTTAATTTCCCATTCATAAAAGCCAGTAAAAATGACTGGGGACAGCTAAAAAAAATCTGCTTTTGCTTGGAGAATTGAAATTAATCTCTTATCTTTGCACTCAGAAAGTAATGCGGAGAGTCTTTCTCCGTCTTTGGAAGTCTCCTTGGAAGCAAACGGGCGCTTTATCTCGTCAATACTTCTGAGGAGATTTTGTTTTCCTATAGGTGTTAGTGCATGGTCATAGTAAGTGTAGCCGTGTTTTACACCTATGGCAATTTTAACTGTATAGTCAACTTTTGCAAGTTGTAGTCCCACAACATAATACCTAAAGCTATCATAGTTGTTCTTGTCTTTTTCATTTTCAACTTCGGAAATAAGGATCGCCTTACGTATAAGTTGAGGTATTAATGCAAGGGATTTCAAATGCTCTATATTCTCTGCGTCATGGCGCGTTACCTTTTCGGCTCCTTTTCTGGTCAACTTTATTAAGTCACCTGTATCTTCATTTATATACAATCCTCTGAGTCTGGAGCGTAGGAACTGCTCTGCAGATTTATTGTTGAGTTCATATAACCCTTCATACTCATCACCTGTCGCAATGACAGGTTCGCTGTCATAGAGTTTCCGAAGTCTTATATTATGTGTATTGTTAAATGTTTCCATATTATAGATGGTTAAACCGTGTACAAAGTTATATCGTTTTTTGCAAACTCCCAAACTTTTAGGCAAAAAAACGTGTTTTTAATATAATCTTTTTAACTGAAGTGGAATCCGTAGTGCCTACCCGTAGTGCATGCGTAGGCACTTTGAATGGAAAATTCTCCGTATCTTTGCGGCGGTGTTTTTGTTTACAGTTTACTGTTTATAGTTTACGGTTTACTGTTTATAGTTTATAGAGGGTAATGAGCAAGAAGAAATCAACTGAAGACGGCGAGGCTAAGGAGCACAAGAAGAGCTGGCAGGAGACAATCGCCACGCCGGAGGACATCAGGCAGTTCCTGAAGGACCACCTGCTGCTGCGGTATAACGTGGTGACGGGCAAGACGGAGTTCCGGGTGCCGGAGAAGGATGAGTTTGAGGCCCTGCAGATGGTCTATCCGACGGGGGCGTCGCCGCTCGACGAGTGGCGCTCGGCCACCGAGTGGCATGCCACCAACGACCGGCTCGTCGATACCCTCTGGGGCATGATCGGCAGCGTGAAGAAGACAAGCCAGAAGAACGTCTGGAGCGTGATCAATTCCGACTTCTCGCCGCTCTACAACCCGTTTCTCAGCTACCTGAACCGTCTGCCGCCGTGGGACGGGGAGAGCAACCCGATCCTCGACCTGTCGATGACGGTCACGGTACGTGGCGGCACCGAGGAACAGCTGCTGTTCTACCTCTGGCTGCGCAAGTGGCTGGTGGGCATGGTGGCGGGATGGATCGACGACAAGGTGGTAAACGAGGTGATCCTGGTGCTCATCGGGCGTCAGGGCAGCTACAAGACCACCTGGTTCAACGCGCTGCTGCCCCCGGCCCTGGAGTCGTATTTCCATTCAAACACCAGCTTCGGGCAGATGACGAAGGACGAGGTGCTGAAGCTGTCGTACTACGGCCTGATCTGCTGTGAGGAGCTGGATGCGATGAAGTCACCGGAGATGAACCGCCTGAAGTGGGCCGTCACCACGCGGGTGACCGACGAGCGCAAGCCGTACGCCCATGCCAGCGAGCGCCGCAAGCATATCGCCAGCTATTGCGGCACGGGCAACAACGTGCAGTTCATCAACGACGTGACGGGCACGCGCCGCTGGCTGCCGTTCGAGGTGGAGCGCATCAGCTCGCCGCGCGACCATCCCTTCGACTGCGATGCCATCTTCGCACAGGCCTACGCCCTCTACCTGAGGGGCTTCCGCTACTGGTTTGAGGAAGGGCCGGAGACGGAGCTCCAGAGCCGGCACAACGAGCGTTTCGAGGTGCCGCAGTACGAGCACGACCTGATCCTGACCCACTACCGGGTGCCGAAGGGCGGGGAGGCTGGCGAGTTCGTGTCCTCGGGGGACATCATGCAGACCATCTCGGGCAGCCTGCGGCTCGACCTGTCGGAGAACAAGCTGGGGCGCATCATGCGCAAGCTGGGCTTCGTGAACGGCCGGTCGGGCAATCTGCGCGGCTTCAGGGTGATAGCCTACAAGCCGGAGGAGATACAGGCCAACCGTCGGCTCCGTGCCCTGGAGGCCGTGGAGGATACCTGTGCGCTGACGATGGAGGAGATCTATGCCGTCTATGGCGGTGAGGGTGATGATGCCACAAATGCCGCATTATTCTGAACATCTCCGTGCGTACCGCGCACGCCCCTGTGCGGTACGCGCGAGATTTTTCTATTTTAATGTGGCAATGTGGCAGAGATTTAGGGGGTAGTGAATAGTGAATAGTGAAATAAAGAAAGTATTATGATAGAAGACCGTGAGTATATGAAGCGGGAGCTGGCGCGGATCTATTCGCCGCACACCAGGGAAGTGAAGTCGGCAATGAAGCGGCTGCGTGAGGATATCAACGGCTGCCCGGAACTGGTAGAGGCATTGAAGCAGACGCGCTGGAACCGTAACCGCAACGCGTACACCGCCCGTCAGGTGCGCCTCATCGCCGAATACCTCTGCATCGACTGAAAAAATCTCCGAAAATCCTTGCAGGTTTCAAATATTTGTCTTATCTTTGCAGCGTCAATCAGTCATGATTGGCTATCCGGGCAGAATCCCGCGTGGGAGTAAGACTTCACCGACACTGCTCCATTTTAAAGGTCACCTTCGGGTGACTTTTTTTATTTATAATATAGCCTGCAAAATGTTCCTATGAAATTTCTATCCTTAATGGTACGGCTGGTAACAGATAACAGCTTGTTACCTTTGAATACCAAAACCTCTACCGCTCTGACATTCCTTTCAAAGTATTTGTTGATACTTCGTGCCAGAGCTGTTCCGTTATAATTAGTTGTAATATGTAATAATACCCGATTACTCTGACCTATGGAATCCTGCAACCTGTTCATGGCAGAAGCCTTGCCGCTGATGGTTTTTAAGTCATATGTTCTATAGATGCCTTTTCGCTCAAAGATGTAATCTGCCGTGCGTATGCCTTTCGGATTTGGAAGTATGAACACTCGGTAGCCGTGCATAACAGCCTTTCGAGCTGCGATCAGCTGGTTTTCAAAGTCATCATCCGTCTCACCTCCTGTAATATAGATACCCGTCTCACCCTCAAGGGGGCGAAATTCGTTCCTGAGGGCAATACGCTCCACCTGGCGGGAGAACTCTGCCCCTGTCAGTTCATGCAGTTTTGCCAGTTCGTCAGTTATGTTGTTCATAATATGATTCGCTTAACGCCTGCAAAGATAGGCATTATTTCTGACTTTGCAAAATATATCAGAAAAAAGTTGGCCGCTGGCAACGGGCGGCAACTTCTGGCAACAAAACGGGTTCCAAGATGTTGTAACTTTGCAATGTGATTCAGCGGAATGTCACCCTTGACTGAAAGGAATGCCATCTACGACCTGTCCGGACGTCATCTACGATCCGAAGCGATAATCCCTTACCCGGGATGGAGATTATCAGCACGAGGCGTAACGACCATCGGAACGACCCGAAGGGGCTATCGGCACGACCCGAAGGTGAGGGACACCCTGAACACAAAGCCTATGTTTAACATTTTAAAGTTTTTAGTTTTATGAGTCAGAAATTCACAAAGTTACAGAACAACAACAAGAAGAGCACGGCCTACGGCAAGTGGTTCGCCACTGCGGTCTATGACCAGCGTTTCGTGGAGACCGAGGAACTGGCGAACTACATCCAGCAGCAGGCCTCGGTGAAGAAGAGCGACATCAAGGCGGTGCTCGACGAGCTGGGCGGTGCGATGAAGCACTACTTCGAGCTGGGGCAGAAGGTGAAGCTCGACGGCATCGGCATCTTCAAGGTGGGCTTCTCCAGCATCGGCTCGTCCGACAAGCTGGGTTGCACGGCAGCCACGATCACCACGCGGCGCGTGCTGTTCCAGCCCGAGACCGTGCGCATCGTCGTGGGTCAGAACGTGAACAAGGAGGGCAAGATCGTACAGAAGTACGTCGTGGCCAAGACGCTCATCAAGGATGTGCTCTTCGAGGAGACCTACGATCCGAGTCTGAAGCCGGAGGGTAATGCTGACAGCAGCGACGACAGTGGCTCTTCGACAGGCTCAGAGACCGCAGGTGGGGATCCGCAGAACCCCGGTGGCGGGGATGATGGGCTTGACCAGGACTAATTTAAAGGTAAAAGGGTAAAAAGGTAAAAGGGTAAAAAGGTAAAAAGGTGAAAAGGTGAAGTATGAAGGTGACTAAGAAGGTTTTTATTTCGATTCTGAGGTGGGTGGCGACGATCGCCACGTCGATTGCTACGGCACTCGCCACGATTAGTTGTGCTTAATTTAGGGAATAGTGAATAGTGATTAGTGAATAGTTATGAGAACAATTACATTGTTGGTTATTCATTGTTCGGCAGTACGGCCCGACCAGACATCCTCGGCCGCTCAGATCGACACCTGGCATCGCCGTGACAGACATTACAAGTTTGGTATCGGCTACCATTACGTCGTCCGTCGTGACGGACAGATCGAGCCAGGCCGTCCGGAGTGGATGGTAGGAGCCCACTGTCTGCACCATAACAGCTACTCCATTGGCATCTGTTATGAAGGTGGGCTGGACATCCGCGGCCAACCCGCCGATACACGTACCGAGGCGCAGAAGGCTGCCATGCTTTGGCTACTCCGACAGTTGCGCAAAGCGTATCCCCGGGCCTGCATCGTCGGTCATCGTGACCTCAGCCACGACCGCGACTGTCCCTGTTTCGATGCCGTGAAGGAGTATTCACAACTAAATGGTAATCAAAAGTTGTAAAAAGCAGACTTTCTAAGTGTCTGATTATCAAAGATGATTTCTTTCACTTTCAAAAATCTGCTTTTGATTATATTTAGTTATCCAAGGCTTT